>QFCH01000219.1_pt1 | contig 365743 bp, 324 predicted proteins | sample 5346071 | NCBI WGS metagenome assembly QFCH01 (sample SAMN09062255, study PRJNA434731) | Human gut metagenome, whole genome shotgun sequencing project. | isolation source: stool timepoint B chromium assembly | host: Homo sapiens | collected 2015 | reverse complement strand
GCTTTACGTCCATTCCAATATCCGCCAGACATACGGGGTGGAGATATTCGGGAGAAGGCTGGAGGACGAGTCCATCAGGCAGTCGGCCTGCATCCTGACCATCAACCTGGGTCTGATGCTGGCAGCCACCATAGCCATTATGGTGTCCCAGAACCTGCCTATGTCGGATGTGTTCTTGGAGACATGTTCCGCTATAGGCACCTCAGGAATGAGCACAGGAGTTACCAGAAGCCTGAATTCATTTTCCCGGATTGTTATTATACTGCTTATGTACTGCGGACGAATCGGAAGCTTGTCCTTTGCCCTGGCATTCACCAGGTCCAACCGCAAGCCCCATGTGCAGCTGCCGGCAGAGCGGATTACCATAGGATAGAGAGGGGTATTAGAGATGAAATCAATTCTTGTTATCGGAATCGGAAGGTTTGGCCAGCACCTGTGCGAAAACCTGGCCAAGCATGACAATCAAATCATGGCAGTGGACATATCAGAGGAGAAGCTGGAGCCCGTCCTTCCTTATGTGGTCAGCGCCAAGATTGGAGACTGTACCAATGAGGCCGTGCTTAAGAGCCTGGGAATCGGCAACTTCGATATCTGTTTTATCTGTATCGGAAATAATTTCCAGAACAGTCTGGAGGTTACCAGTCTGATTAAGGAGATAGGGGCAAAGTACGTTGTCAGCAAGGCAAACCGCAATATTCACGCCAGGCTGCTGCTAAAGAACGGGGCGGACGAGGTGGTTTATCCGGACCGGGACGTGGCCGAGAAGGTAGCGGTGCGTTACAGCGCCAACAATGTGTTTGACTATACGGAGCTGGCAGACGGCATTTCCATCTATGAAATCAAGCCCCTTCCCCAGTGGGTGGGAAAGAGCATAAAGGATTCCGATATCCGGCGGCTGTACGGCATATCGGTTATCGCGGTGAAAAACCCGGACGGACACATGAGGTTTATGCCCGGTGCCGACCATATCATAGCAGGGGATAACCACCTGATGGTGATTGGAAAACAGGAGGATGCGGAGAAGATTGTAAAGCATCTGACGAAAAATGTATAAGAAGGATGATGAGTCCAACGGATAATAGGGCCGGAGAAATGGCTGCCTGTGTTGACAGGCTGCTGTTTCTCCGGCTTTTTTCGTTCTGTGGTGTCTGTAACTGCTGAAGAGGGCCAGAGGTGGGGAGAGGGAGAGTTTAACTGTTAAATGTAAGACGAATTTTCAATAAGGTATCGGAAACATTATTGCCGGTATAAGGTTTTTTTAGTATAATTATGCTATGTGAATCCTGAAAAGCACGCTTTAATTGGAAGTTATACATAATAAAAAGGAGGCGCACGCTGTGAAAGAACTGTCAATAGGACAGATGGCCCGGCTTAACGGGCTGTCAGAGCAGACGCTGAGACTGTATGACAAGGCAGGTCTGTTTTCACCTATGTACCGGGACGCTGAAAATGGCTACCGTTACTATGATATCCGCCAGAGCGCCCAGCTGGATATGATTCAGCATATGAAGGCCCTGGGCATGTCCTTAAAGGACATCAGGGAGCAGATGACCCATTTTGAGCTTGATATGTTCAAGACAATCCTGCACCGGAACCTGGAGGAGCTGGAGTTGAGATCCAGGGAGCTGATGTACCAGAGAAGGGCCATAGAGCGGACCCTTGAAAGCTATGAATGGTATGAGAACGCGCCTCCGGACGGAACCATTGTGCTGGAATACATACCCCGCAGACTGACGTACATGACGGATTCAGGGGTGAATTTCTATGATTACGACATTGATGTGTATGAAAAGATACTGAGGGATTTAAAGGTAAACCTGATTGCCAACCAGCTCTCCCCCATCTATTTTTACAATGCAGGCACCGTGATGCGCAGGGAACACCTGATGGAGGGGACGTACTATTCCACAGAGATATTTGTGCTGGTGGACCGGGGCTTTGTCAATGACAGCCTGATTACGGAGATACCGGCCAGCACATACCTGTGCATTTACTGCAATGGATTTGAAAAGGAAAAGGAATATATGGGCCGTCTGGTGGAGGAAATCAGAAAAAAAGAGTATCAGGTGACAGGCGACTATATCTGCGAGGTGGTGGCGGAGGTTCCCATGGATATGCAGGAGAGAGGCATGTTCCTGCGCCTTCAGGTGCCGGTATCTTTCAGGAAAAATAACCCTTGACCTGATACCGTGTATAAGCTTTATACTATTAACAGAAGCTAATAACACGTAACTTATTTTCAGGAAAGGGGTTTAAGAATCATGATGAATTGCGAGAAAATCCGTGTGGTACAGTATGGCTGCGGCAAGATGGCCAAGTATATCCTGCGCTATCTTTATGAAAAGGGCGCTGAGATTGTAGGTGCAATTGATGTGAATCCGGCCGTGGTTGGAATGGATGTAGGTGATTTTGCAGGGCTGGGCACAAAGCTGGGCGTGGTGATAAGGGATGACGCAGACGCGGTCCTGGACGAGTGCGACGCCGACATTGCCGTGGTTACCCTGTTCAGCTTCATGACGGACGTATATCCCCATTTTGAGAAGTGCGTGTCCAGAGGAATCAATGTGGTGACCACCTGCGAGGAGGCCATCTATCCTTGGACCACGTCCTCTGCCGTTACCAACAAGCTGGATAAGCTGGCCAAGGAAACCGGCTGCACCATAGTGGGGGCCGGTATGCAGGATATTTTCTGGATTAACATGATTGGCTGTGTGGCGGGAGGCGTACACCGCATTGACAGGATTGAGGGAGCCACCAGCTATAACGTTGAAGATTACGGGCTGGCCCTGGCAAAGGCTCACGGCGTGGGGCTTACACCGGAGGAGTTTGAGGCCCGGATTGCGCATCCGGAGACACTGGAGCCCTGTTATGTATGGAATTCCAATGAAGCACTGTGCAATAAGATGGGATGGACCATCAAGTCCCAGTCCCAGAAGTGCGTGCCATATTTCTATCCCACGGACCTTTATTCAGAGACCATGGGAATGACCATACCAAAGGGAAACTGCATCGGCATGAGCGCCGTGGTCACCACCGAGACCTTCCAGGGCCCGGTTATCGAGACCCAGTGCATCGGCAAGGTATACGGACCGGATGACGGCGATTTGTGCGACTGGAAAATCATAGGGGAACCGGACACCACCTTCTTTGTAGAGAAGCCGGCCACTGTGGAGCACACCTGCGCCACCATTGTAAACCGGATCCCCACCATTTTAAATGCTCCGGCAGGTTACATTACGGTGGAGAAGCTGGAGGATGTGGAGTATCTTTCCTATCCGATGCATATGTATTTGGATATGTAATCAGATATATATTTGGATATGTAAGAAGAAACGTAAGAAGAAACGTAAGAGGAAACTGGCCCGCAGTACCGGGACAACAGCCAGGCAGGCGAGAAGGTCTGCCTGGCTGTTTGCTGCATTTTTTTCCAAAAACTCTTACCTAACCCTTTGGGACAGTTAAAATATGGGTAAAATGAAAGTATGATGCGGTGAAATAGAAACAGAGCGGCAATAGAATAGCAATAGAATAGGGCCATATGTCTTGACTTTATCCAGTGAATGTGCAACAATATTCAATTGACAGGCTTTACAACCAGAGCTTTGTCAGAACCGGGCGGCGGATGGTTTCACTTGCTTTCAGGACTGGCAGGGCTTCGGATATTGAGAAAGAGGGAAAGAATAAAATGACAAAGATTGATATTATCTCCGGATTCCTGGGAGCGGGCAAGACTACGTTCATTAAGAAGCTCCTGGAGGAGGCTATTGCCGGAGAACAGGTTGTCCTGATTGAGAATGAGTTTGGCGAGATTGGAATTGACGGCGGTTTTCTGAAGGATTCAGGCATTGAAATCCGGGAGATGAATTCAGGCTGCATCTGCTGCTCTCTGGTAGGTGATTTCGGTACATCCCTGGCTGAGGTGCTGACACAGTACAAACCGGAGCGTATCATCATCGAACCATCCGGTGTGGGCAAGCTGTCGGATGTGATGAAGGCGGTCATTGACGTATCGGCCGACATGGATGTGGAGCTAAACAGCGCGGTAACCATTGTGGATGCGGCAAAATGCAAAATGTATATGAAGAATTTCGGAGAGTTCTTCAATAACCAGATAGAGAATGCGGGAACCATTGTACTGAGCCGTACGGACATTACGGATGCCTCTAAAATACAGAAGGATGTGGACATGATTCGCGAGAAGAATGCCAATGCTGTCATCATCACCACTCCTTTGGACCAGCTTGGGGGAAGCCAGCTTCTGGAGATTATTGAGAAGAAGGATACCATGCTGGATGATCTGCTGGCAGAGGTGCGGGAGAGCCGCCATCATGACGGTCATGGCGAGGAGTGCTGCGGGCACCACCACGGACATGATGAGGAATGCCATGAGCATCATCACCACGATCACGATGAGGAATGCCATGAGCATCATCACCACGATCACGATGAGGAATGCCATGGGCATCATCACCATGATGGCTGCGGTCATGAGCATCACCATCATCATGCAGACGAGGTGTTTACCAGCTGGGGAATGGAAACCATTGTTCCGGTGACCCATGAGCAGCTGGAGGATGTTCTGAAACGTCTCTCCAACACCAGGGAGTTTGGAGATGTGTTAAGGGCCAAGGGAATGCTTCCCACAGAGAATCCTGGTGAGTGGCTGTATTTTGATTTGGTGCCGGAGCAGTATGAAATCCGCCAGGGCAGACCGGATTATACAGGCAAGGTATGTGTGATTGGCGCCAGCCTGAAAGAGGAAGAGCTGAACAGCGTGTTCGGCAGAGGCTGATTGGATAAGGGGAAACAGACATGGCTTATGAGATAGAAGACGATATTATGCCTTTGTTTTTAATCAATGGCTTTCTGGAGGCCGGCAAGACCCAGTTTCTGGATTTTACCATGCAGCAGGATTACTTTAAAACAGAGGGAAAGACCCTTCTCATTGTGTGTGAGGAAGGCGATACGGAGTATGACGAGAAAAAGCTGAAGAAGAATAAGACGGCAGTGGTGTTTGTGGATGACATGGAGAAGCTGACCCCCCAGTATCTCAATGAACTGGAGGTTATCTACCAGCCGGAACGCGTGCTGATGGAGTGGAACGGCATGTGGAACCAGGATGAATTAAAACTGCCGGATGACTGGACCATTTATCAGCAGATTACCATTATTGACGGTTCTACCTTTGAACTCTATGTGCAGAACATGAAGCCGCTTCTGGGGGCCATGCTGCGGGGATCGGAGCTGGTTATCGTGAACCGGTGCGACGGGATTGCGGATGACAAGCTGACCGCGTACCGCAGGACCATACGGGCCATGAGCCGGGAAAGCGAGATTGTCCTGGAGGACAAGGAAGGGGAAATCGAACAGGCTGCCCTGGAGGAGGATCTTCCCTATGACCTTGGCGCGGATGTGATTGAAATTAAGCCTGAGGATTACGGCATTTGGTATATTGACTGCATGGACCAGCCGGAGCGCTATAAGGACAAGGTGGTGGAATTCACGGCCATGGTTCTTAAAACTCCTAAATTCCCCAAGGGCCAGTTTGTGCCTGGCCGCATGGCCATGACATGCTGTGAGGCGGATATGACGTTTCTGGGCTTTATGTGCAAATGGCCGGGAGCAGAGGATTACAAGACAAAGCAGTGGGTAAAGGTCCGGGCAAAGATAGGCGTTGAATACCAGAAGGATTATCACGGCGAGGGGCCGGTCCTCTATGCCGAACATGTGGAACGGGCAAAAGAGATAAAGGACGTTGTGCAGTTTTAGGAAAAATTGCCTGCAGTTTTGGGACAGGCCTTAAGGGCGCTAAAAAGCAGCAGCCAGACGCGGAATTCTGTATAGGAGGGCGTGTAGGGCTGCTGTTTTGTATTACATCTCATTCTTTATCTTGCAAAATCCGGAAAAGTCCATTACAATATAGAGAAAGGGCTTTCACGAAAAAGCAGGAGCTGGGCAGGGGATGGAAGCACAGAAGTGTGAAGGAATAAAAAGGGGTGAAGGGATGAATATTTATGACATTGCGGCCGAGGCAGGGACCTCTATCTCCACGGTTTCGCGGGTGCTCAACAATAAGGGAAATGTGAATCCCAAGATAAGGGACAGGGTGGAGGCCGTTCTTAAAAAGTATGATTATAAGCCAAGCGCCATAGCCAGGGGCATGGTCTCCAAAACCATGAAGAATATTGCCATCCTGACAGTGGATGTGCGGGTGACGCATTATGCCAGGATGATATATGTGATTGAACAGGAGTTCAGCAATCTGGGATATAATGTTTCGGTGTGCAATACAGGCGGGTCCATACAGGAATGCGACCGGTATTTCGAGATACTGTCAGAGAAACAGACAGACGGTATTGTGCTCATCGGCTCTGTATTCAATGAACTGATAAATTATCCTGAGATTACTGCCAAGATAAAGGATACGCCCGTAGTCATTGCCAACGGACAGGTAAAGCTGCCTAATTTTTATTCAGTCCTGGTGGATGACACAAAGGCAATCCGCATGGCTTCGGATTATATGTTTGACCATGGGCGTATGGACTTATTCTATGTTTTTGATATTGCCACGGACAGCGGCAGGGCAAAACGGCAGGGATTTTTAGAAGCCATGAAGCTGAGGGATGTACCTGACGGAAACGACCGGGTGGTGATTGTGGATGAAAGCAGCCTGGAAGGGGGAAGGGATGCCGCCAGAAAGATTCTTGCCGCCGGCCGGCCTGTCAACGGGGTGGTGTGCGGCGAGGACATCACGGCCATCGGACTCATGAAGGAATTTAAGGAAAGGGGATACCGGGTGCCGGAGGACATAGCCATTACCGGCTGTAATAATTCGCCGGATTCCAGAATATGCGAACCTGAGCTGACTACCCTGGACAACAAGCCGGAGCTTTTGGGCGGAATGTGCGCTTCCCTGCTCAGGGACAGGATGGAAGGAAAGGAGTCGGCCACAAGCGTGGCCATCCAGCCGGAGCTGGTGGTGCGCGGTTCCGCGTTATTTTGAAAGATTGGGTAAGACAGCACGCATAGTGCCGGTGCCTGGGTATATCAGGCGTCCTGCCGGCGTACAGCCGTATAACACAGAACAGGGCTTGGTATGAGGAAATACGGAAAAGCGCTTTTTTAGAATTGGAGTTGGTAAAAACAAAGATAATTTGTTCCAACTCCTTTTTATTTTCCAAAAACAAGAAAACGCTTTTACAAACAAGAAAAAACGGAATTATAATGCACAAAAAATATGAGATAATATGGTGCACATTGTATAAAAATGAGGAGATTAAACACTTTTATATTGACATAAATCTTGATAATGCTATAATGGTGTCATGAGAAAGCGCTTTCTCAAAAGAAGAGAAAGCTAACATAAAAGGAGAGGGCTATGAGAGTAAAGTATGAGGATTTATTAGAGAAGTTCCAGAGGATTTTAGAGAGCAGAGGTTTTTCAGGAAAGCATGCAAAGGACGCGGCCACCGTATTTGCAAACAACAGCCTGGACGGCGTATATTCCCACGGTGTGAACCGCTTCCCCAGGGTGGTGGAATATCTGGATAAGGGAGAGATTGATTCCGGCGCCATTGCAACCTGTGAATCCTCCATGGGAGCCATTGAGCGGTGGAACGGCCACAGGGGATTCGGCCCCCTCAATGCAAAGCTGGCCATGGACCGGGCCGTGGAGCTGGCAAGGGAGTACGGCGTGGGCGTGGTGGCCCTTGGGAATAATAACCACTGGATGCGGGGCGGCAGCTACGGCTGGCAGGCAGCGGACAAGGGATGCATCGGTATCTGCTGGTCCAACACCATGCCCAACATGCCTGCCTGGGGCGGCAGGGACAGAAAAATCGGAAACAATCCATTTATCATGTCCATCCCCAGAAGCAGCGGGAAACACGCTGTCATTGACTGTGCCGTATCCCAGTTTTCCTACGGAAAGATAGAGGAGGCAAAGCTTAAGGGACAGCAGCTTCCGGTTCCCGGCGGCTATGATACAAAGGGCAACCTGACCACGGACCCGGCTGAGATTGAGAAAACATGGAGGGTGCTTCCTATGGGATACTGGAAGGGCAGCGGCATCTCCATTGCCCTGGACCTGATAGCGACGGTTCTGACAAACGGCAATTCCGTCAGCAGGATTGGCACCTTTGGGGACGAGGTGGGACTGAGCCAGATTATGATAGCCATTGACCCCTTAAGATTCAACACGCCGGAGGAAACGGACTCCATCGTGGATGAGATTCTGGCCGACATCAAGTCCTCAGAGCCAATCAGGGAAGGCGGGGAAGTGTATTATCCGGGAGAACTGGAGCTCATCACCAGAGAGACCAATACAAGAGACGGAATTCCGGTCATTGACGAGGTGTGGGAAACGCTTAACAGCCTTGAGCGCTGAAGCACAGAGCTAAAATAGCAATATAGAGGGGAGATTTAACTTATGGAATATATCATAGGAATACTGATTTTGGCATCGTTCTTTGGCCTGGCCGTCTACGCGGCCAGGGGCGGAAACCTGATGATGGGAATGCTGATTATGGCCATTCTCTGGACCATCCTTCCCATGACAGGCAACCTTCTGGCGTCTAATCCTGAATTTATCGCAGCCAATGGAGACAGCATACGGATTACATGGATACAGGCATTTTCCAAGGTGTTCCAGAGCGGCCCGGAGGGCTGGGGCTCAGTGTTGGTAAATGTAGTGTTTGGGGCATGGTTCGGCCGGGTGCTGTTAGAGACAGGCATCGCAGCCACCCTTATCCGCAAGACCACGGAGCTGGGCGGCGACAAGCCCGCCGTCACCTGTATCCTTTTGTGCATTGTTACGGCTGCCATATTTTCCTCCCTGTTCGGGGCCGGCGCAGTGGTAGCTATCGGCGTTATCATCCTTCCCATCTTCATGTCCCTGGGAATTCCCAAGGTGCTGTCCGTTGTATCCTTTATGCTGAGCATCGGAGCGGGAATGTTTTTGAACCCTGTCCTCTTCGGACAGTACACCGCGTTCTTCCTGGACGGGGACGGCAAGGTCCTGTACCCCTATGAGCAGTATGTGAAATGGGGCGGCATTGCACTGGCTGTACAGCTGGTATTTACCATTATCCTGATTCTGTTCTGCATGAGAAAAAAATCGGTCCATTCCTGGGCAGCCAGAAGGCCGGTACGCCAGAAACTGGATTTTGCTCCCACACCGTCCCTGCTGACGCCCTTTATCCCTGTATTCCTTTTAATTGTGTTCAAGGTGCCCATTATCATGGGCTTTCTGATCGGCGGCTTCTATGCGCTGTTTGTTTGCGGAAAGCTGAAAAGCTTCCGGGCTGCCTGCAGGACCTTTAACAAGGACTTCTTTGACGGCGTGGTGGACACGGCTCCCCTGGTAGGCTTCCTGCTGGTGGTTCCCATGTTCAACAAGGCGGCTGAACTGTGCATTCCGTATTTCAACGCGCTATTGGGAAATATCATTCCCCACAGCACCTTATTCATCACCGTTATTTTCTGTGTGCTGGCGCCCCTTGGAATGTTTAGAGGACCCTTCACCCTTTACGGCTGCGGTGCGGCTACCCTGGGCATTTTAAAGGGCGTGGGCTTTGAGGTGGCCTTCCTGGCTCCCCTGATGATTGCCGCCACCACGGTTATGAACGTGTCCTGCTGCATCACCCAGTCATGGATTGTATGGGGAATCAGCTACGCAAAGGTATCTACCAAGGAATTCTTAAAGATGAGCGTGGTGTGCGGCTGGATTATCTGCTGCATCCTGCAGATTATAACATTTATCATGTTTGGTTAACGGGAGGAGAAGAAACATGGGAAACAGACTGGTGAGAATGGGAATCGACGTTGGAGGAACCCATACAAAGGCGGTAGCGATTGACAACGCCACACATGAAATCATAGGAAAATCTTCTGTCAAGACCACTCACGATGACAGGTACGGGGTGGCGGCCGGCGTGGTGAAGGCATTCCAGAACTGCTTAAGGGAAAATGATATTGCCCCTGAGGATGTTATTTTCGTGGCCCACAGCACCACCCAGGCCACCAATGCCCTGATTGAAGGCGATGTGGCCTGCGTGGGCGTGCTGGGCATGGGGCCCGGAGGCATGGAAGGCTTTCTGGCAAAGCATCAGACCCGCCTTAAGGATATCGACCTGGGATCCGGCAGAAGCATAAAGATAAAGAACCGTTATCTGAGCGACAGTGAAGAGGACGAGAATACGGTCAGGAAGGCGGTTGAGGAGCTTAAAGCGGAGGGCGCCCAGGTGCTGGTGGCGTCAGACGCTTACGGGGTGGACGACATTGCCGGGGAGCAGTTTGTGTTCGAGATTGCCCATGACGAGATGGGCATGGAGACAACCGTTGCCTCGGACATTACCAAGCTCTACGGCCTGACCAGACGGACCAGGACAGCTGCCATAAACGCCAGCATTCTGCCCAAAATGCTGAACACGGCCAATTCCACGGAGGAGAGCGTGCGAAAGGCCGGCGTGGAGGTGCCTCTCATGATTATGCGTGGAGACGGCGGCGTCATGGAAATCAATGAGATGAAGAAACGTCCGGTGCTGACCATGCTTTCCGGCCCGGCTGCCAGCGTTATGGGATCCCTTATGTACCTGAGGGCATCCAACGGCGTGTATTTTGAGGTGGGAGGAACCACCACCAATATCGGCGTTATCAAGAACGGACGCCCTGCCATTGATTACTCTGTGGTAGGCGGACACAGGACCTATATCAGCTCCCTGGATGTGCGGGTGCTGGGCGTTGCAGGCGGAAGCATGATTCGGGTGAACAAGAGCGGCGTCCACGATGTGGGCCCCCGTTCCGCCCATATTGCGGGACTGGATTACGCCGTATTTACAGATGAGGAAGAAATCGTGGAGCCCCGGCTGGAATTCTTTTCTCCGAAGGAGGGAGATCCGGAGGATTACGTGGCCATCCGCTTAAAGAGCGGCAAGCGCATCACCATCACCAACAGCTGCGCGGCCAATGTGCTGGGACTGGTGACACCCAAGGACTTTTCCTACGGCAGCGTAAATTCGGCCAGGAAAGCCATGCAGCCCATTGCCGATTACCTGAACACCACGGTGGAGGATGTGGCTTCCCAGATTCTTACCAGGGCCTATGAGAAGATCGAGCCTATTATCATGGAGCTGGCTGACAAGTACCGCCTGGAGCATGACCAGATATCCCTGGTGGGCGTGGGCGGCGGCGCCACATCCCTGATTGGGTTCTGTGCCAATAAGATGAATATTAAGTACAGTGTGCCTGAAAATGCAGAGGTTATTTCCTCCATCGGCGTGGCCCTGGCCATGGTCCGCGACGTGGTGGAGCGGGTGGTACCCAACCCCACGCCGGATGATATCAGAAGCATCAAGCGGGAGGCAGTGGACAAAGCAGTGGAGAGCGGGGCAGCGCCCGGATCCGTGGAGGTCCATATTGAAATTGACCCGCAGACCTCCAAGCTCACTGCCATTGCACTGGGCTCCACGGAGGTCAAGACAACGGACCTTCTTAAGGAGTGCAGCGAGGAGGAGGCAAGGAACCTGGCGGCAGAGGATTTAAGGTCTGGGCCGGAAGAGCTGAATCTGGTGGGCCAGACGCCTAACTTCTATGTCTATAATATGGAAAGCAGGGGCCGAAAGCCACTTCGTATCCTGGATAAGAAGGGATTTATCAAGGTGCAGAGGACAGACGGGGAAGTGGTCCTTGCCAAGGCATCCTCCTACCGGAGTATTGTTTCCAGAATGTGGGAAGAAATGGCCATTTTCAAGGCAGATGCCATTCTGCGGCCCGACTACTATCTGTGTGTGGGCGCCCGAGTCATGGACTTTAACGGCACAGGTGAGCTGGAGCAGATTCTCATGCTCATGGATGTGGAAATGCAGATGGTGGACCCGTCGGAAGATATTGTGATTGTCGGAGCAAAGAATCAGTTGTAGAATAGAAGGGGACGGGTGCAGAGGAGGTTTTTCCATGAAGAGAGAAGACGGCAGAAAGCTGTTCCGGGCTTTTTTGGGAAACAGCAGGGAAACGGCAGGGGAACAAAGGGCCATGATGGAGCAGATGGCGGCTCCGTCAAGGGAAAGGTCCCTGCGTTCCATGATGGAACACCTGCTGTCTCTGGACGAGACAGCCTGGTACCTCTATGCCTGGTCCAGGGACCCGCTGGAAGGCAGGTTTTCCAGGGAACAGAAGCTGGCATACGGCTTTCGGGCGGCAGAGTGCGGGCGAAGTGAGGCGCAGCTGATTCTGGGGAAGACAGATGTCTGGGATATCGCCGCCGGCATGGGGCTTAAGGTTTTAACGCCCCAGGTGCCGGGGGGAGGCGGGCATGTGATTTTTGCCCAGTATCAGGAACCGGATTCCATTACCATTTTCATGGACGGCGCAGAGCGGTCGCAGAAGCTGATTCGGGAAGAAAAACTGGAGGGGCTTCTGGGAAACAGGGCAGTGAAGGACGTGCTGCTGGCCCATGAACTGTTCCATGTGACGGAGTACAGGAAAAGGGATTGCATATTTACCCAGACAGAAAAGGTGGAGCTGTGGAAGAAGCCGTTTTCCAACCGTTCCAGGATACTGTGTCTGGGAGAGATTGCGGGCATGGAGTTTGCCCGCTGCCTGACAGGAATCACCTGCACCCCATATGTCCTGGATGTGCTGATGATGTACGGCTACGACAAAGAGGCGGCCACGGCCCTCTACGAAGAAATCGCGGCGTTTGCCGGAAACGGCGAAGGAAAGGAAGGTTGACATGCTGACCACAAGTATTGGTTTAATCCAGAAATATGATTACCTGGAGGACAAATTCAAAAAAGGCTATGAGTTCTTAAGAAACACGGATTTAAAGGCACTGCCCCTGGGCCGCGTTGATATTGACGGGGATGAGGTGTTTGCCTCGGTGCAGGAGTATACCACCATGCCGGCAGATGCATGCAGGTATGAATCCCACGATCTGTATTTTGATATACAGTATGTGGTGGAGGGCCAGGAGCAGTTCGGCTACACAAAGCGGGCAGGGCTGGAAGAGGAAGCGCCTTATAATGAAGCGGATGATATCGTGTTCTTTAAGGAACCGGAGCAGGGCGGCGCCGTTCTTTTGAAGGCCGGGGACTGCGCGGTGGTGGCTCCTGAGGACGCCCACAAGCCCAGATGTATTGCAGGTACTCCCTGCAAGGTGCGTAAGATTGTAGTGAAGGTCAGGGTTTAGGAATAAACTATATTTCACCGGCTTCCCTCTGTCATATCCGGCTGTGCCAGTGCATATGTACCTATTACCGGTACGGCATTGACACGGGATAGGGCGGAGGGATTTATTATGGGATATGGATTGGCACTGGCAGGCGGCGGAACCAGGGGGGCAGCCCATGTGGGGGTGCTTAAGGCCCTTATGGAGGCGGGACTGCGCCCGGATGCAGTGGCAGGAGCCAGCGCAGGGGGAATCGTGGCAGGACTTTTTGCCTCCGGAATGTCTGTCTCCCGGATGGAGCAGGCAGTGCTTCATCTGGAGAAACACGGAGGTGAGTATCTGGACCCGGATTACAGCGGCCTGCTGGCATTTATGCCCCAGCTGCTGACGGGAAAGGGCGTAAACCTGTCCGGTCTTATTAAGGGAGATAAGCTGCAGGACTATTTTTTTCAGATGACCGGCAGGAAGCATATGGACGAGGCTGTGTTTAAGTTAGTCATACCGGCAGTGGACCTGATTAGCGGAAATACCATCTGCTTTACAAACAGCGATAAGGTACGGGAGATGGAGCACGTGACATGGGAGTGGAACGGATATCTCTGTGAAGCCATGATGGCCGGAGCCAGCGTGCCTGCCATATTTGCGCCCAGAACGTTGGGACGGTATCTTCTGGTGGACGGAGGCGTTACGGATATTCTCCCGGTCAACCTTCTGCAGGCAGCCGGTATCCGGGATGTGCTGGCAGTGGACATCGGAGGGGATTACGAAGCACCTTCGGACCGCAGCGTTATGGAGGTGGCTTCCCACTCCTTTTCCATTATGAGCGGCCGGCTGAAGGACTGCGCCTCCACAGGTGAGGTGCTGCTGCTGAAGCCGCCCTTAAGCTCCAAGGCAGGCCTTCTGACCTTTGAACTCATGGGGGAATGTATGGAGCGGGGGTATGAGTACACCAGGAAAATGCTTCCGCAGATACAGAAAGTCCTTAATTGAATGAGAAATTGTGTGAAAACAGCTGCTTTAATCCTGTGAAAGTCTGGTAAATTCATGAAAAAAGCAGGCAGGGACCGTGAAAAATGCTTCATTCGGGCATTTTCACGGGAACCGGCCCTGAAATTGATATAAAAATCTATAACCCCTCCATTGACACTGACTTTTATATCTGTTATAGTTAATAACCGTACGAAGCGAGAGGATGAAAGGCCCGAGACGTGCCTGTTTACCCCTCGTTTTTTTGTTCGCGTGGAGGACTTCGTTTCACGAAGAAACTAATAAATTGCGGTGCATGGTATGACGTATGCGTAGCCGGTGCGGTATCTGGCCGGGGGCTTTGGAAGGCCTGCTTGGGGGTCCGGGGGAAATGTTCTGGAAACAGGCAGACGGATGCGTGGCAGCGGAGTCAGGGAATATGCACAAGGCGGCCTGCCGGAGGCTCTTTTATATGGGACGGCAGAGGAAGAAAGGATATTAACTTTATATGGAGACAGTTAAGTTTGACGAGTTACAATTAGACGAGCGGATTATCCGCGCCATCACAGAGATGGGATTTGAGGAGGCATCACCGATTCAGGCTCAGGCCATTCCGGTAGCCATGGAAGGCCGTGACATGATTGGCCAGGCACAGACCGGAACAGGCAAGACAGCTGCATTTGGTCTGCCTCTTCTTCAGAAGGTGGACCCGAAGGTGAAGAAGCTTCAGGCCATCGTGCTGCTTCCTACCAGGGAGCTGGCCATCCAGGTGGCGGAGGAGATGCGCCGTTTTGCAAAGTTCATGCACGGTGTGAAGGTGCTGCCTATATACGGCGGCCAGGATATCGTAAAGCAGATCCGTTCCTTAAAAGACGGAACGCAGGTTATCGTGGGAACCCCGGGCCGTGTCATGGACCATATGAGAAGAAAGACTGTAAAGGTGGACCATGTCCTCACCGTAGTGCTGGACGAAGCGGATGAGATGCTGAACATGGGATTTCTGGAGGATATGGAGACTATTTTAAGCCAGCTGCCTGAGGAGCGCCAGACCCTGATGTTCTCAGCCACCATGCCCCAGGCCATTGCGGAGATTGCCAGGAAGTTCCAGAAGGACCCGGTGACGGTCCGGGTGATTAAGAAGGAACTGACCGTGCCGAAGGTGACCCAGTATTATTATGAGGTTAAGCCGAAGAATAAGGTGGAGGTTATGAGCCGCCTGCTGGATATGTATGCGCCGAAGCTTTCCATTGTGTTCTGCAATACAAAGCGTCAGGTGGATGACCTGGTGCAGGAGCTCCAGGGAAGAGGTTATTTTGCGGAAGGCCTTCATGGAGATTTGAAGCAGGTCCAGCGTGACCGTGTCATGGACAGCTTCCGGAACGGCCGCACCGATATTCTGGTGGCCACGGATGTGGCTGCGAGAGGCATAGATGTAGGGGATGTGGAAGCAGTGTTCAACTATGACATTCCCCAGGATGACGAGTACTACGTACACCGTATCGGCCGTACCGGCAGAGCGGGAAGGGAAGGAAAGGCATTCAGCCTTGTTATGGGCAAGGAGGTCTATAAGCTCAGGGATATCCAGCGTTACTGCAAGACTAAAATCATTCCCCAGGCCATTCCGTCTTTAAATGATATCACGGAAATCAAGGTGGAGAAGATTCTGGACCAGGTTCAGGATGTGTTAAATGACACAGACCTGACCAAGATGGTGAACATCATTGAGAAGAAGTTAATGGAGGAGGATTACACCTCCATGGATTTGGCAGCAGCCCTTCTCAAGATGAGCATGGGAGACGAGAGCGAAGACATCATCGACAGCTTTGAGACAGCCCGTTCCCTGGATGAACTGGACAGCTTTGGACGTGGAAGCAGCCGCGGCAGAGGCCGTGAGCGCAGCGCCTACGGAAACCGCCGCAAGGGAGCAACAGACCGCGCTGCTGTGGATTACGTGCTGGGCGAAGGGGACGAGAAGATGGCAAGACTGTTCATCAACATCGGCAAGGCCCAGAGAATCACCCCGGGAGATATTCTGGGAGCAGTTGCCGGAGAGTCAGGAATTCCGGGACGCATGGTGGGAAGCATTGACATGTATGACGGATATACCTTTGTGGATGTGCCCGGACGCTATGCGGACGATGTGCTGAAGGCCATGGCCCATGCCAAGATCAAGGGAAAGAATATTCACGTGGAAAAAGCCAATACTAACAGAAGATAAGAGCGGGTCATACAGACCCGTATAACCACAGCCCGGCAGGACTTCTATCTGCCGGGCTGTGCCTGTATTTACATTTTACCGGAGGTGTGATATGGTGAAGGTCAACAGGAAGGAGGCTGAGCCGATGAAGGAAGGATATGTGGACAACCGTTTTGCGTCCCTTTATTATAAGGAAATGGGGCAGGGTATGCCTCTTATCATGCTCCACGGCAATGGTGAGAGCCACGAAATATTTGCCAGGCTGTCTGAGCTTATGAGCCGGTATTACAGGGTGATTCTCATGGACAGCAGGGGCCACGGGTCCTCTCTTATGAAAGAGGAGGCGGCCGGAGGGGATCTGACCATCCCGGATATGGCTGCGGATGTGGTTCAGGTCATGGAATTCCTCCATGTGCCCAGGGCAGTGATACTGGGCTTCAGCGACGGGGCAAATGTGGCCCTGGAGACAGCCAGCTGCTATCCGGGGCGTGTGTCCGCCGTGGTGGCGGTCAGCGGAAATGCCCTGCCCAGAGGCATGAGCGCAGCCTCGCTTATGGAGGTAAAAATAAAATACGCCCTTTGGCGCGGTCTGGAAAAGGTACCGCTGCCCCGGGGCGTCAGGGAAAGGGCTGTGAAGAGCCGCCAGCTGTTAGGCCTTATGGCCAGATGGCCCAGGCTGGACAAGGAGAAGCTGTCCTGCATCCAGGCGCCTGTCCTGATTCTTACGGGCCGCAGGGACATGATCCGCCCCCGCCACTCTCTGTGGATGGGAGAACAGATTCCTGACTCAAAGGTGGTGTTTGTCAAGGGGGCGGACCATTTTACCCTCCTCAAGAAAGAAAAGGCATATGGGGCTCATATCATGGCCTGGCTCAGGCAGCGGGGACTTTAAGGGAACGGGCTTAGTTCCATTGGGTGCTCAAAAAGTCTACGATATCCGCTGCTTTAGGGGGACAGCCGCCCAGGGTTTTGGCAAAGCAGGAGGTACATTGGCCCACGCCGATGGCGCCCTCCAGTCCCTTGTAGCCCTGGCCGATGCATACAGGAGGCAGGCCCTTCCTCAGACAGCCCATGTCGTTCAGGCGGTCCAGGGCATATATAAGGGAGCCGTAGCAGGCGCTGCACGCATCTTCCGGGGCCGTGTAGGCAGCCAGGTGCTGTACGCGCCTGGTCATGCGGAATTTGCTGTCGGCCTCTGTGGCCTGGTTCAGATAGATCATGTTGGCATGGGCTGTGTCCGTGCTTCCCACACCCAGTTTTTTGGCCATGGTTATGTAAGGCACGTCGTCCACTGAGTAACCCATGCAGTCGCATACAAAGGCATCGCAGAGCACCGGGTCTTTAAAGCCAAGCACACGGTTCATGACCACGGGATTGCCTCCCTCCTCAAAATCCAAATCACCGCAGATATTGTCCACCAGGATGAAGTCATTGCGGGCAATGGTGTTTAAGTGGGCAATGGGCTTGTGAAGCCCCAGGGTGTGGAAGCGGCGTTTTTCTGAATTGGGAATCACACCCTTGTTGTTTTTCAGGGCGCAGGTTACGGTGGTTTGGCAGTGTCCCTTCAGCACCGGCATGTTAATCATGTAATCCACGGCAGCCGCCTTATCGCACAGCTTGATTTTCATGCCTGCTGCATCGTATTCCTTCCAGGTATCGCGCTGCAGGTCCACGAAGGGGACGCCGTACCGGCTGCACACCTGATGGTATCCTGCGGCCTGGAAGGCGTCTTCCGTGTGGTCTCCAACCCAGGAGCCCTCCATGATGGTGATGTTTTGAAAGCCGTGTTCCCGGAGGTATTCTATGACACCGGCCAGCAGCTCACTGTGGGTGGTGGCTCCGCTGGAGGGCGCCTTGGCAGTTACCAGATTGGGTTTTAACGCAATTTTTTTATTCAAATCACCGATGTCTGCCGCCACACCGGCCTGCTCCAGGACCCGCTTGGCCATGTTCTTGTAATCAGTTCCGTGTATGATGATGATATCATTCTTTTCCATATATGAGATTTCCTTTCCTGCCGTTTGCGTATTTATTTCCCATTATAACCGTATAATATTATTTTGTGAATACTCCATGCCATTTTCTTTTAAACGCTTCAGGGAGGCGTTTTTTTCTGCTTTATGTCCATGGGCGCTGTTTTCCCGGCGGCTGACCGGTCCCGGCCTGATTGACGGGCAGTGGAAAAAAGAGTATGATATTCCTGAAACATGGTCCGCAGGGAAAACGGGCCGGTAAAAAGGAGTGTTTGATATGGTTAAGACCAATGTGATGCGTCTTCTGGACGCAGCCCATATAGTGTATGAAACAGGCACCTATGAAGTGGATGAAAACGATCTTTCCGGCAGCCACGCCGCAGACCTTATGGGGGTGGACCACGACAGGATGTATAAGACCCTGGTGCTGAAAGGTGAGAAAAAAGGATATCTGGTGTGCTGCATTCCTGTGGATGAGGAGCTGGACCTTAAGAAGGCTGCCAGGGCCGCGGGGGAGAAGAAGGTGGAGATGATTCACGTAAAGGATATGTTTGAAATCACCGGCTACATCCGCGGCGGCTGTTCTCCCATCGGTATGAAGAAACATTTCCCTACTTATATAGAAGAAATGGCTCAGCTTTACGACACCATCATGGTCAGCGCAGGTCAGAGAGGCGTGCAGGTCACCCTGTCTCCGGAGGATTTGAGAAGCTATGTGCAGGGGCAGTTTGTTTCCCTTGTTTAAGGGGCTGGCTTATATTATAATGGTAATAGAACAACCGGCCGGGGACCGGGCTGCCGGCAGTGTCCGAAGGTCCGGTCCCTGGCCCGGGCAGAAGGAGGAGGGGGAATTTGGAGAGAGAATTATTGATACAGACAGCCCTGGACGGTCTTGGGCGCTCCTATGCACCGTATTCCCATTTTCATGTATCGGCAGCCCTGCTTTGCAGGGATGGGAAGGTGTACACCGGCAACAACATTGAGAATGCAGCCTACAGTCCCGGTATCTGTGCGGAGCGGTGCGCTTTTGCAAAGGCAGTGAGCGAGGGCGAGAGGGAGTTTGAGGCCATTGTCATATGCGGAGGTCCGGACGGAAAGGCAGGGGATTACTGTCCGCCCTGCGGCGTGTGCCGGCAGGTCATGCGGGAGTTCTGCAATCCGGACTCATTTTGCATTATCCTGGCTAAAAGCGCGGAGGAATACAGGGAATATACCCTGGCCCAGCTGCTTCCGGAGAGCTTTGGACCTGACCACTTGGGAGGTGCGTGATATGAGAATGTATGACCTGATCGAAAAGAAAAAGCGGGGCGGTTCCCTTTTGACGGAGGAGATTGCCTATATGGTGCGCGGATTCGTGGCAGGAGACATTCCTGATTATCAGATGTCGGCCATGCTGATGGCTATTTATTTTAAGGGCATGGATGACCGGGAGATAACGGACCTGACCCTGGAGATGGCGCATTCCGGGGACATGGTGGATTTGTCGCCTATTGAGGGAATCAAGGCGGATAAACACAGCACCGGCGGCGTGGGGGATAAGACAACCCTGGTGACAGGTCCCATTGTGGCTGCCTGCGGCGTCAAGGTGGCCAAGATGAGCGGACGGGGCCTGGGACATACCGGCGGGACCGTGGATAAGCTGGAGAGTATCCCCGGATTTAAGACTGCCATACCAAGGGAAGAATTTTTCCGCATTGTCAATGAAAACGGCCTGGCCCTTATCGGCCAGTCGGGCAACATGGTTCCGGCAGATAAAAAGCTTTATGCCCTGAGGGATGTGACGGCCACCGTGGACAGTATTCCCCTTATTGCCTCCTCCATCATGAGCAAAAAACTGGCGGCCGGCAGCGACTGCATTGTCCTGGATGTAAAGACGGGAAGCGGCGCCTTTATGAAAACCCTGGAGGATTCCATCAGCCTGGCCCGGGAGATGGTTTCCATCGGAACCCTGGCCGGCCGGCGCTGCTGTGCCCTTATCACCAATATGGACGTACCTCTGGGTCATGCCATCGGCAATTCCCTGGAGATGGAAGAAGCCATTGAGACCCTGAAGGGCCGCGGACCAGAGGATTTGACCTGCGTATGTCTGGAACTGGCTGCCAATATGCTTTACATGGCAGGCAGGGGGGATATGGAACAGTGCAGGAAGCTTGCCCAAGGCGCCATAGAGGACGGGAGCGCCCTTAAGTGCCTTAAATCCATGGTTGAGAGCCAGGGCGGGGATGGCCGTTACGTGGAAAATCCGGGTCTGTTTCATAAGGCGCCCCTGAACAGGGAAGTGAAGGCTTTTGAGACCGGCTTTATCACCCATATGGATACAGAGGGAATCGGAGTGGCCTCTGTGATGCTGGGGGCAGGCAGGAATAAAAAGGAGGATACCATTGATTACAGCGCAGGCATCCTTCTGGAGAAAAAATATGGGGACAGTGTGAGAGAGGGAGACACCATAGCAGTCCTTTACGCCTCTCTTGAGGAACTGTTTGGACCGGCAGTGGAGAAATTCCTGGCTTCCTGCACCCTGGGAAAACAGATGCCGGAACCGGAGCCCCTTATATTTGCAAGGATTTCTGACGCGGGTGTGGAAAGAAGGACCATTGAGGAAAAAATTCCATAAATGTTCAGAAAAATCAACTTGAAAAACCCAAGTCTTTGGGGTATAATAACACCAGATAAAAGAAGTGGAACTGTAATTTCCTGGGGTGTTCGATACTCTTACCAATTTTGAACCTACATTAGACAAAAGGGATTCCAATATTTTTAAGCGGATGTCAGGCCTCCGTAGAGTGGAAGGCAGATGTTTAAGTGAGGTTGCCCACCTAGCATTGCTAGGCGTCAATAAGTAAGAGACGGCATTCTGGGGTTACACATGATAAAAGCAGCGGTTACCCCGCTGCTTTACTTCGTTTACAGGAGCTGGACCGAATATGAAGAACAGGATGATTGCATGGGTAAGCGGCGTGGTGCTGGTGGTGGTCACGCTGATGGTGATAATAGTAAAGCTGGAGCCGCCCAGGGACGGAATCATAAGGGCGCAGGCAATGAAGGCCATGGCTCTGGCCCTTACGGACAAGGAAGAGTGTGAAAAGAGGGCCAAGGAGCGGGGAACCTCCCATTTTTCCGCAAAAGAAAAGGACAACTGGTTTGTGAAATACATGGATTATCTCTATGACGAGGGCTATCTGGACCCGGAGCTTACGCCGGCTTCCCTGGCCTCAGCCCAGGGATATCTTACATACGCGGAGGCTGCATACATGGCCGGCCAGGTGTCCGGCAAGCTGAAGCTTCAGGCCGGTTCCACCAGAAACAACCGGGACCAGGCATTTCCGGAAGAGGACTGGTGGCAGCTGTACGGTTCCATTCTGAAGGAGACTGACCCGGAGGGGAAGGTGGAGGAGATGGAGGCCGTGCTCTACGGCACCCCGTCCAATCTTGACCAGGCTGAGAGCTGGACCGCCTATACCACGGCTGGCAACTTTGGATTCCAGGGACTTGCCCTGGACGCGTTCCTGGACTGTGAGATACGGTTTCTGGCCAGGAGCGGGGAGATGATTACATCCAGCCTTGTGTCCAGAAACGTGGTCTATGAGAATGTCTGGCTGGCTGAAAGCGACGGCAGGCATTTTAAGGCGTATCTGGGTACGGCCTACCGGGAATTCCCGGTGAGCGCCAAGCTTGGCGGGGAGGACGGGATGGCCGGGAATCTGGCTGACCTGCACATGGAGGACGGCAAGCTGGTCAAAATCACTATGAAAAGGGACAGGTTAAGCGGCAAGGTGCTTTCCGTAACAGAGGATGCCATTGAGATAGAAGGTTATGGCGAGATTCCTCTGGCTCCTAATTTTCATGTATATAAGGTATACGGTGATTTTAAGGTGCTGAACGCGTCGGACATACTGGTTGGCTATAACCTTCAGGAATTTGTGGCAGCAGACGGCAAGCTGTGCGCGGCCCTTTTGGAGAGGGAATTTGACGCCAAGACCATCCGCGTCCTTCTGATGGACACCGGCTTTAAGAGTGTGTTCCACGCATCCGCGGATCTGGTGCTGGGAAGCGGCGCTGATTTGGAATATGAGAATGCCAAGGGAAAGATGGTGGGAGAGCGCCTGGAGGCAGGCACGCAGCTTGCGGTTGGTCCTGACAGCCCTTATCTGGAATATGGGCGTATGATCATTACGCCGGATGAGCCGGAGGCAATCACCATCCGGTCCATTGAGCGGAGCCAGGGCACGCCGGTTTACAGCGGAAGCCTGGAAATCAAGGGAACGCCGGAGGGGCTGGTATTGGTCAATGATTTGTTTTTGGAGGATTACCTGACAAAGGTGGTGCCCAGCGAGATGCCTCCGTCCTATGAAAAGGAAGCCCTGAAAGCCCAGGCCGTGTGCGCCAGGACCTATGCCTACCGCCAGATCCAGGGAAATACCTACAGCCAGTATGGCGCCCATGTGGATGACAGCACAAATTTCCAGGTCTATAATAATACCTCTGCCAATGATAAGTCCACCCAGGCTGTAAAGGAGACTTACGGAAAGATGCTGTTCTATGAGGATAAACCCATTGAGGCCTTTTATTTCTCCACCTCCTGCGGACGCACGGCAGATGCAGGCGTATGGGGCACTGACAGCGGAAAATACCCCTATCTGAGAGCTGTGGAGGTAAAAGAGGGAGGAAAGAGCCTGGGCAAGGAGGACAACGATGGCTTTGAATCCTATATCAAGAGGGAGGATGTGATTGCCTATGACACCTCCTACCCCATGTTCCGCTGGCAGACAGATCTTCCGGCCGACGTGGCTTCCGCCCAGATTAGCGGGGCGGGCCAGATACAGGATATGACCGTCACAGACAGAGGTCCGGGGGGCATAGCGGGCGAGCTAACAGTCACAGGTACTGACGGCACCGTGACCATCAAAGGACAGTCTGCCATCCGCTCTGCACTGGGAAACCCGTCCCTGATTATTACCAAGAAGGACGGGGGCACCATGACAGGAAGCGCCACCCTTCCCAGCGCCTTTATCGCCATTGAGAAGAGGACAGGGGAGGACGGAAGCCTTTCCTTCCATATATATGGAGGCGGTTTTGGCCATGGCGTCGGCATGAGCCAGAACGGCGCCCAGGGAATGGCAAAGACAGGAAAGGGCTACAAGCAGATATTGGACTTTTTTTACCACGGTACGGAACTGCGGGAGTGCAATGAGGGGTAGAGCCTGTTTGAACGTGAAAAGTATAAAACGGAAAAAACAACCCGGAAAAGCCTTTATGGGCTTTTGCCGGGTTGTTCTTTATGATTGGACCAGATAGACCTCTGCGCTCTGGGTGCCGTGCTGGCGTGTCTCTGCATGGGTGTTAAAGAAGATGTCGATGTGATTGCCTCTGACAGCTCCGCCGCGGTCCTCTGCCGTGTAGACCACACCGTTAATCATCACCTTGGAACCGTAGGGAATTACCCGCGGGTCAACGGCAATGGTGTGGCCGGCCGTGGCCACCGCGCCGGTGCAGGTATGGCGTCCCCATCCCTCGGAACAGGCCCTGCATGGGCAATACCCTGTTGTCTTGAACACTCCCAGGGGAACCAGGTTCTGGGCCTGGGCAGCAGGGGCTTCCTGTTTTGCATCAGGGTTGCCGTTGGTGTAGGTTCTGGGGTTGGAAAAATCATTGTCTCCCACATAACCTTCTACCAGATATACGCCATCGGGCAGGGCGCTCCAGTCCATGCTGAGGGTAAAGGCGTGACAGCCATTGCCTTTTCCGCTGCCGTAAAGCTCATCGCTGTATTCTCCGGCTGTCATTCTCTGGGAGAAAACTTCTTCCCCTGTATTCTTATCTTTGATGGATATACGTACGTTAAGCGCATCATCAGGTGTACTGCTGTTGTAAGCCCAACCGCTGATGGTGGTGCTGTTCACTGTTTCAAACCTTCCTTTTGGCGCTGCTGCAAAGGCTGTGACGGCAGTGGCCGCAAGCAGGCTGACGGTAAGGATGGTTCCGGTCAGTAAGTGTCTTAATTTCATGGTGTAATACCTCCTATTGCCCAAGTAATAATTAGAAAAAGATTTTTAACACATTAATAAATAATATGTAATACTTTTGTAATATATGAGCAATAAACAAGTTTTTACCATATTTTTTTCCTGTTGTCAAGGAAATAAATGGAAATAGAACCATTTTTATCCATATACAGCTTAATTTTGGTAATAATTTCTGTCCCAGTGCCTTTTTTCCGGAGAAGGGCAAAAAATTACCAGGCTCATATGCCTGGTAGTTTTTTCTTCACATCGTGCATCAATCCTGCACTAAAAATACCTCTGCGGTGTATGTACCTTTGGCCAGGGCTTCCTCATGGGAACCGTAAAAAATATCGAGAATATTACCGTTTACAGAAGAACCTTTGTCCTCCACCGTGTAGACGATCCCGTCGATTTCCAGCCTGGTGCCAAGGGGGAAATAGTCTAAATCAGCGGAAATAGTGTGGTTTGGAGTGGGAACCGTACCGGAAAAGGTAAGATTATGACCGCCGGAGCACTGTTCGCAGCCGCAGTATCCTGTAATGGTAAAGCGTCCGAGTGATGTCTCCTTGGGAGCCGGAGCTTCCTCCTTCTCCTCCTTTTGGGCGCCTGGTCCCTGGGCTATGTATTCTTCTTCATTCACTACAACGGCTCTGCGGCCTTTGGATTCCCGGGAAGCGGAAGTTTCCTGGATATCCTGGGACGAGTCCTCAGACGTATCTGATGTACCGGCCTCCACTATGGTCACATCCGTTCCCACAGGCTCGTCGGCAAATGCCGGGAAAGCCACCGTGAGGCTGAATGCAGCCATGGCTGCGGCCAGAAGGGTTTTCTTAAAGTAATGCATACAACGACCTCGCAATCTTATCATATTGTTATGGTTTTATATGTCTTATAAAGTTGTACCTTCATTATATTACAAAAATGTTACTTGTCAAGTTAAAATGATTAAGCAAGTGTTACAAGAGTATAAAAAGTGGAGAGAAAAAGCATTAAATTTGAAGTATTTATGTAAAAAGTGGAGGATGAATTTCAATATTTAGTTGATACTGAGAGGGGAATGGCACATGATGTGACGGTAGGAAAAGGGAGGCCTTAAATAATATGAAAAGAATTTGGATTTATCTCTTGACAAATGACTCCAGAAGGAATATATTATGGAATGTAGATGTTAGCACTCCCGAACGTTGAGTGCTAATAATAAAAGAAAGGAAGGTGAGCAGATGCCATTGGATGCACTCCTGGACGACAGGAAGGTCACTATACTAAAGGCCATCATCAAGACATACCTGGAAACCGGAGAGCCTGTGGGCTCCAGGACCATTTCCAAGTATTCAGACCTTAAGCTCAGCTCTGCCACCATCCGAAATGAGATGTCAGACCTGGAAGAGATGGGGTATATCATTCAGCCTCATACCTCAGCGGGACGGATTCCTTCCGACAAAGGGTACCGGTTCTATGTGGACCAGATTATGCTGGATAAGGAGAGCGAGGTAACCGAGTTCAAGGAGATGATGGTCCAAAAGGTTGATAAGCTGGAACTGGTCCTAAAGAAGATGGCCCAGGTGCTGGCAGCCAATACCAATTACGCGACCATGATCAGCGGCCCCAGTTATCACAAGACAAAGCTTAAGTTCATCCAGCTTTCCAAGATGGAGAAGCATAAGCTTTTGGTGGTTGTGGTGGTGGAAGGCAATATCATCAAGAACACCATGATTGATATTGCGGATAATCTCAGCGACGAGGAGCTCCTTAACCTGAACATCCTGCTTAACAGCAGCCTGAACGGGCTGACCATAGAGGACATCAATCTGGATGTTATCAGCAAGCTTAAGGGCGATGCAGGCATCCACAGCCAGGTGGTGGACCTGGTACTTAACGAGGTGGCTGTGGCCATCAAGGCAGGGGAAGAGGACCTGCAGATTTATACCAGCGGAGCCACCAACATTTTCAAGTACCCTGAGCTTTCGGACGGCGACAAGGCCAGCCGGCTCATTGATACACTGGAACATAAAGAAGTGCTGCAGGAATTTGTGGCGGAAGTCAATTCCGGTACAGAGGAAGAAGCAGGCATTCAGGTTTATATCGGTGACGAGAGCCCGGTGCAGTCCATGAAGGACTGCAGTGTGGTCACTGCCAATTATGATTTGGGAGGAGGCCTTCGGGGAACCATCGGTATTATAGGGCCCAAGCGAATGGATTATGAAAAGGTTCTTGGGACTCTGCGCAATCTGATGAATCAGCTGGATACAGCATTTAAAAAAGATGAAAGGTGATAAGCTGTGAGTGAAGATATGAAAGACGAAGCGTTAAAAAAGGAAGACGAGGCCCTGAATACAGAGCAGGAAGCGGGAACAGAACAGACTTCTGAGGCCGGATCCGGGGAGGCCGGGAATACAGAGGCTGCCGCTGAGACCGGAGAGACGGCAGAAGATGTGCCGGAAGGCGCAGAGGGAGATACAGAGCAGGCTCCTGCCGCTGAAAAGGAAGAAAAAAAGGGATTTTTCAAGAAGAAGAAAGACCCCAGGGATGAAAAGATAGAAGAGCTCACCGACCGGGTGAAACGTCAGATGGCGGAATTTGAGAATTTCCGCAAGCGGACAGACAAGGAAAAGTCCGCCATGTATGAGATGGGAGCCAAGGACATTATAGAGAGAATCCTTCCCGTCATTGACAATTTTGAGAGAGGCCTGGCAACCGTGCCTGAGGATGCAAAGGGAACCCCCCTTGCAGAGGGCATGGAGAAGATATATAAGCAGTTCCGGAAAACACTGGAGGAAGCCGGCGTGAAAGCCATTGAAGCAGTAGGCCAGGAGTTTGACCCCAACTTCCACAACGCAGTGATGCATGTGGATGATGAAAGCCTGGGAGAGAACATAGTGGCAGAGGAATTGCAGAAGGGTTACATGTACAGGGACAGCGTGGTCAGACACAGTATGGTAAAAGTGGCAAATTGACATTGGAAATTTACTTAAATTCTCATAAAATAATCAGGAGGAAAAGACTATGAGCAAGATTATCGGTATTGACTTAGGTACGACAAACAGCTGTGTGGCTGTTATGGAAGGCGGAAAACCAACTGTTATTGCCAACGCGGAAGGCGTAAGGACAACACCATCCGTTGTGGCATTCACAAAGACAGGAGAGAGGCTGATTGGCGAGCCTGCAAAGCGTCAGGCAGTTACCAACGCGGATAAGACCATCTCTTCCATCAAGCGCCACATGGGCACAGACTACAGGGTAGACATCGACGGAAAGAAGTACACCCCACAGGAAATTTCCGCCATGATTCTGCAGAAGCTGAAAGCTGACGCAGAGAGCTATCTGGGAGAGACTGTGACAGAGGCAGTTATCACGGTTCCGGCATATTTTAATGACGCCCAGCGCCAGGCTACCAAGGATGCAGGCAAGATTGCAGGTCTGGATGTAAAGCGTATCATCAACGAGCCTACGGCAGCAGCCCTGGCTTACGGACTTGACAATGAAAAAGAACAGAAGATCATGGTATACGACTTAGGCGGCGGTACCTTTGATGTTTCCATTATCGAAATCGGCGACGGCGTAATTGAGGTTCTGTCTACCAACGGCGATACCCGTCTGGGCGGCGATGACTTTGACAACGCGATTACAAACTGGATGATTTCCGAGTTCAAGAAGGCTGAGGGTGTGGATCTGTCCAATGACAAGATGGCTCTCCAGAGACTGAAGGAAGCAGCTGAGAAGGCTAAGAAGGAGCTGTCCACAGCTACCACAACCAATATCAACCTGCCCTTTATCACTGCAACTGCAGAGGGACCAAAGCATCTGGATATGAACCTGACCAGGGCTAAATTTGACGAACTGACCCACGACCTGGTAGAGCGCACCGCTATCCCGGTACAGAACGCGCTTAAGGATGCAGGCATCACTGCCTCTGAGTTAGGCAAGGTGCTGTTGGTAGGCGGTTCCACACGTATGATAGCTGCCCAGGAAAAGGTAAAACAGCTGACAGGCAAGGAACCCAGCAAGTCCCTGAACCCGGATGAGTGCGTTGCCATCGGCGCTGCCATCCAGGGCGGCAAGCTGGCCGGCGATGCAGGCGCAGGAGACATCCTTCTTCTGGATGTAACGCCTCTTTCCCTGTCCATCGAGACCATGGGCGGCGTGGCTACCAGACTGATTGAGAGGAATACCACCATTCCTACCAAGAAGAGCCAGATTTTCTCAACTGCAGCCGACAACCAGACAGCCGTGGATATCCATGTGGTACAGGGCGAGCGCCAGTTTGCAAGGGATAACAAGACACTGGGACAGTTCCGCCTGGATGGAATTCCGCCTGCAAGAAGAGGGATTCCGCAGATTGAGGTTACTTTTGACATTGATGCCAACGGTATTGTAAACGTATCCGCAAAGGATTTGGGAACAGGTAAGGAGCAGCACATCACCATTACCTCCGGTTCCAATATGTCAGACGATGATATTGATAAGGCAGTGAAGGAAGCAGCTGAGTACGAGGCACAGGACAAGAAGCGCAAGGAAGCCATTGACGCAAGGAACGATGCGGACTCCATGGTATTCCAGACCGAGAAGGCCCTGGAAGAGGTTGGGGATAAGATTGCTCCCGGCGACAAGGCAGAAGTGGAAGCTGACCTTAATGCACTGAAGGAAGCCATCAACCGCGCTCCGGTTGAGGAGATGACAGACGCACAGGTAGAGGACATCAAGGCCGGCAGAGAGAAGCTGATGAACAGCGCTCAGAAGCTGTTTGCAAAGGTTTATGAGCAGGCTCAGGCCTCCGGTGCAGCAGGCCAGGCAGGTCCTGACATGGGCGGCGCCGGAAACGCAGCAGGCGGCGATGATGTTGTGGACGCAGATTTCAAGGAAGTATAAATCCAGGGAAGTAAAATAAATCCGGGAAGTAAATCCGGATAAAACAAACAGGGGGCTTAGGAGCCGGGAAACCGGCCACTACCCCCTTTGTGGCTGATAAAGAGTGCTTTTGAAACTGCCTGTCAGGGTCAGTTTTGCGGCGTTCAGATAGATTAAGAGGTAAACAACATGGCAGAGAGTAAGAGAGATTACTATGAAGTTCTGGGCGTTCCCAAAGATGCAGATGAGGATGCATTGAAAAAAGCATACAGGAAACTTGCCAAGAAATACCACCCCGATGCCAACCCAGGCGATAAAGAGGCAGAGGCCAAGTTTAAAGAAGCTTCCGAGGCATACAGCGTGTTAAGCGACCCTCAGAAACGTCAGCAGTACGACCAGTTCGGCCATGCTGCATTTGAACAGGGAGGCGCCGGGGCAGGCGGCTTTGGGGGCGGCTTCGGCGGCTTTGATTTTGGCGGGGATATGGGGGATATCTTCGGCGATATCTTTGGTGATATTTTTGGCGGCGGCAGATCCGGGAGGGCCAGAAGCGGACCTTCACGGGGCGCCAACATAAAGACTTCTGTTAGGATTACATTTGAGGAAGCCGTATTCGGCTGTGATAAAGAGATCGAGATCAACTTTAAAGAAACCTGCGCCAGCTGTCACGGCACAGGCGCTAAGGCAGGCACCTCCCCTCAGACCTGTTCCAAGTGTAATGGAAAGGGTAAAATCATGTATACCCAGCAGTCCTTTTTCGGGACTGTGCAGAATGTGCAGACATGTCCTGACTGTAATGGTACCGGACAGGTTATCAAGGAAAAGTGTCCTGACTGTTACGGCACAGGTTATAAAACCGTGCGCAAGAAATTCAAGGTATCCATTCCGGCAGGCATTGACAACGGTCAGTGCGTGCGTCTGGCAGGGGGCGGCGAGCCCGGCACAGGCGGCGGTGAGCGCGGTGATTTGCTGGTGGAGGCAGTTGTTTCCCAGCATCCCATATTCAAGCGCCAGGATACCAGTATTTATTCCACGGTGCCCATATCCTTTGCGCGGGCAGCCCTGGGAGGCCCTATCCGCATAAAGACAGTGGACGGCGAAGTGGAGTACGATGTAAGGCCGGGCACCCAGACAGATACCAAGGTGCGCTTAAAGGGAAAAGGTGTTCCCTCGCTGCGCAGCCGCAGTGTCAGGGGCGACCACTATGTTACTTTGGTGGTTCAGGTGCCGGAGCGTATGAACCAGGCGCAGAAAGAGGCCTTAAGGCGGTTTGACGACGCGATGAACGGCGTCGCATCACCGGAGGAAGAGAAGCCTAAGAAGAAGGGCATATTCAAATAGAACGGAAAAGCATAAGCCCGGACAGACGGCACAGAGAGCCTGTCCGGGCTTTTTGCGTCCATTCCCGGTAGGGTGCAATGGTATTGTACAATGGGCAAAAAAAGGGTATGATAGAGAATAAGGCTATGGCGGGGAAAGAGGCCGTAACAGGGAAAAGCCACAGCAGGGAAAATGGAAGGGGAGATTCAGATGGATAACAGTTATTTTGATTCTCTGGCGGTTGTGCTGCCGGAGGATATAGAAAAGTTAAAGTGGAGAGGGGAGTTTGACAGGGCTGTACGTAGGATTGACAGCAGGCTGGAAAAGGATATTCCCCAGGCTTTGAGAAAGCGCCTTATGATTGAAAAGGAGATTCTTAAGCGGATGCCGGGACAGTACCCCTATACATGGGCAGAGGCCCTTGGCATACTGCGGGACAATGTAAGGGATTTTAAGGACAGTGAGCTGGAAACCCTGTGGGAGGAGGATGCAGCGGACTGGATTTACGTGGACGGAGAGGTACGCTTTCGGAGCAGCTTCCTGAAAAATGTCTTGAAGACCAGGAAAGAATATGAGAACCGGGCAATGGATCTGGAACTGGTCCGGTCTAAGGCGAAAAACTTCGCGCTTCTTAACAGAACCATTGCGTCCATGAAAGAACAGGGAGGCGCCGGATGCAGGTTTTGTATCCGCGGCACACTTGGGATTCTGGAGGAAGCGGAGCGGGACGGCGAAGATATCAAGGTCTATCTTCCTCTGCCGATTGAATACGCCCAGGTAAAGAATGTGAAAATTCACAGCGTAAGAATCGGGGAAAGGGAAGCCGAAGCACAGGAGTATACCATTGCGCGCCCGGATGCCTTTCAGCGCACCATCTGCTTCCATACAAAACACAGGAAGGGGCAGAAATATTCGGTGGAGTTTTCCTTTGAGAACCGGGAAGCATACCTGGACTTCTCCCATGGCAGCCTGGAACACGGCGGCCCGGAACGCATCAAAGAGAGAACCGGAGCAAATGGTTTTGCAGAGCCCATGGATGCCTGGCTGGCGCAGCAGCCGCCCCATATCCGGTTTACTCCCCTGATACGGGAACTGGCGTCTGACATTGTGGGGGAGGAAAAGGACCCCTTAAAGAAGGCCAGAAGGATATATGACTATATCACCACCCATGTGATGTATTCATTTGTGCGGAGTTATTTTACCCTGACTGACATTGTCCAGTATGCGGCCTCATCCATGAAGGGAGACTGCGGCGTACAGGCGCTTTTGTTTATCACCCTGTGCCGTGCGGCAGGCATTCCGGCCAGATGGCAGGCAGGACTCTATACAACACCCCTTGAAATCAGCTGCCATGACTGGGCGCAGTTTTATACCGCATCCCATGGCTGGCGCTATGCGGACTGTTCCTTCGGAGGAGCGGCCTTCCGGGAGGGGGAGACAGAGAGGTGGGATTTTTACTTTGGAAATCTGGATCCCTTCCGTCTTCCGGCAGCCAGAGAGTTCGGATATGAGTTTGAGCCGCCCATGGATCATTTGAGAAACGATCCCTATGACAATCAGACAGGGGAGGCGGAATACAGGGACAGAAGTCTTGCACAAGAGGAATACAGCACGGAATATGAGATGATTTCCCTGGAAAATATTACATATTAAAGAAGAGCCTGTTAAAATATTAAGAAATCCGTAAAGAATTGTAAGAATTAGTGGGCTATAATGTTATCATATCTGTAGAAAGGCATAAAAACAGAATGAACAGACGCTTATTGATAACAGGGGCCGGGGGATTTCTCGGTTCCCGGATTTGTGAATATTATAGTAACAGGGACGGATATGAGGCAGTGGGGGTGACGCACAGGGAACTGGATATTGAGGATTTTGTGGCGGTTTCCGCCTTTATAAAGGCTATCCGGCCGGATTATGTCCTGCACTGTGCGGCAATTTCAAACACAGGAACATGTGAAAGAAATCCGGTCCTCTCAGAGAAGGTCAATGTAAGGGGAACCATCAACCTGGCCAAGGCATGCAGGAACGCCGGCAGCCGTATGATATTTACCAGTTCCGACCAGATTTACAACACATCCCATTCCATGGAGCCCAACCGTGAGGGCAGCGAGGGAAAGCCGGGAAATGTGTATGGAAGAGACAAGAAACGGGCGGAGGAATCCATGCTCACATACCTGCCGGATGCAGTGGCCCTCAGGCTTACTTGGATGTATGACGCTCCGTCCAGGAGAAGAGCGGCGGGCCAGGGGCTGTTGCAGAAGCTGGCGGACGCGTTAAAGGAAAGGCGGGAGGTGGAGTTTCCTGTCCATGATTACAGGGGAATCACCTATGTGTGGGAAGTGGTGCGCCATCTGGAGGAGGCCATGGGGCTTCCCGGAGGTGTTTATAATTTTGGAAGTGAGAACCGGTACAATACCTTCGATACGGCCAGGCTGTTCCTCAGGGAACTGGCAGGAAGCGATTCCGCCGGTATATTAAAACGCAACGATGAGCGGTTTGCCTCCTGTCCCAGGAATCTGACCATGGATACGGACAAGATAAAATCCTATGGAATACGGTTTTTCAATACCTCCGAGGGAATACGCAAGTGCTCCATGGAACACAGGGAAATGTCCCAGGCCCGCTGTTAAAAGGCTATGAAAGGATTGCATAATATGAGCAAACGCAACATATCCCCCCAGGCCGTCAAAATCTGCGGGCTGACACTGCTCTGCCTGGCCATCATGTTCGGTGTGGCTGCAGCCAACAAGGCAAAGGGCGGAGAAAAGCTGGTAAGTGAATATACGGTGCAGGACCAGGCGCTTCCCCGGCATGTGAAATTTGAGTCCATGCCCGCGGACATGCCTCAGATGACAGCTGCCTGGTTTTATAAGTATAAGGGCCTGGGACAGTTCGACATGTGCAGCAGGCTGTTTCCCCAAAATCAGCTGGAATCCCTGAATTTTGAACAGGAGGACCGGGATTTTAAAGACGGATATTATATACAGGAGTACATTGTCCATGGGTTTAAAACCCTGTCCCGGGAGGAATATGAGGACCAGAAAGCCCGTTACGACCAGCTGGCGGCCTCCTACGGATATAAGGAGTACAAGGTGGTACGGGTCTCTTTCTCGCAGAAATGGTCTCTCAAGGCCCTGCAGAAGGCCCCTCAGTGGGGGGACGGAGCGTTCACCAGGGATTTTGCGGTGGGCAGGGAAGCAGGGCTGCGGGAGCGATGGAAGATATTTGAGCTGGGCATGATGTGATTTGTCCGGCAGGCAGATTTTGATGAGACAGAAGGAGTGGAGTGAATGAGACAGGGAAGCAGCACAGGAAGCCGTACAATGGTGCAGCGGCATGGAATCGCAAGGGACCTGACGGTATGCGGGCTGTTTACGGCATTGACAGCGGTGGGGGCCTTTATTAAGATTGTCATACCGGTGGGGGCGGACACCATGAATTTTACCCTTCAGTGGTTCTTTGTGCTTCTGGCAGGCCTTTTGCTTGGCTCCAGAAGGGCCTTCCTCAGTGTGTCCACCTATCTGCTGATTGGGCTGGTGGGAATCCCTGTATTTGCGCGGGGCGGAGGCCCCTCCTATCTGATCCGCCCCACCTTTGGGTTTTTGCTGGGATTTGCTCTGGCAGCCTATGTGATGGGTAAGTTAGTGGAGTGGATGCACGCTTCAAAGCCCGGGGCCTGCCTGTTTAGCGCCACAGTGGGTTATGTGATTTATTACGGAATGGGAATCCTTTACTTTTACTTCATCACCCACTTTGTGGTGGTGACTCCCGACACAGTGGGATGGGGCGCCATCTTTGCGGTATACTGCCTTCCCACCATGATTCCGGATTATATACTCTGCATCCTGGCAGTGACGGTGGCAGGACGCCTGCGTCCGTCCATGGGGCGGCTTATGGAGTGACACAGCTCATTCCCTTCCCTGCCTGACGCTGCGCTCATAATAAAAAATATATTGCTGCATGATGCCGGCGCAGCCGCTGTACCGCCCGAACACATCCGCTACGATTGTTTCGCAGAGACGGTTTTTGGGGATGCGGCGGTATTTTTTTCTGTCATAATACTGCTCCATCAGGATTTTTTCGATCCATGTATCCACCGGGAACGCATCTATGTGGTGGAGGCCGAAAAGGCACACACAGTTGGCCACTTTTTTTCCGATTCCGTAAAATCCCGTGAGATATTCCATGGCTTCCTCATAGTTAAGGGCAGACAGATGGGAAAGGTCCAGCCTGCCTGAAACAGCGTCCTGGCAGAGCCTGTGGATGTACTTGGCCCGGTAGCCCAGTTTAAGCTCCATTAAATCTTCCAGGGAAGCAAGACAGAGCTGGCTGGGGGCAGGAAAGGAGAAGGCCGGCGGGAGACTTCTTTCCCGGGCAGCATCTTCCCTCCGGGCACCTTCTTTCTCCCGGACCTCATCTTTCTCCCGGACCTCACCGTTTCCCCGGTTCTGTCCATCCTCCAGAAGGGTGCCGTAGCGGCTGCTGAGGGCTTCCACCAGCTGACGTATGTTGGGAATGGTCTTTTGCTGGGAAATCACGAAGGTAATGATCATCTCCCATGGGTCCTGGCGCAGGATGCGGATGCCTGTCCCGCTCATGGCGGCTGCCTTCAGGTAGGTATTTTCCCGGTCAATGGAGGCGATGACAGCCTGGTAATCCCGGCCCATGTCCAGATAGGACAGCCAGAAGGATAGGTCCTCATGGGGACAGTCCAGGCAGACGAAAGGGCCGTCCTGCCATGCGCGCAGGACGCACAGGCCGCTGATGAGCCGGTAGCCGTTCCTTGCCCCTGAAGGGTATGTATGTTCCGGCAGGGGAACCATGCGGAAACATTGGCCGGACTGATGAATCTGCTGCAGGTCCATGCAGGGAATTTCATAACGATGAATCATATGGATATGCCTTTCTTTTGTATTGGATTTTGGAAGGACCGGTACAAAATGGTCCCTGAATATAACTCTACCCCTTCTTTTTTTCAAAGTCAAATGTGATTTTCTGGCTTTCCGCTTGACATTTTCAGAAAATGTGACTAGAATGTAGGTTAGATTTGATAATCCAAAAGCGATGAAGGTGCATAGTAGACGTTTATTTTCCATCAGAGAGGGGAGGCCACCGGCTGAAAGCCTGCCCGGGTTCAGATAGACGGTTGAAATTCCCACCGGAGCTGTACAGGCAAAAGGATGCTTTTACCAATCAGTGAAAGGATTCCGGTAGTCTGTGACGCAGGCACACGTTACGTGCATCAAGTGTCTGTACATTCCGGGTGTAGATTCCGGGGTGATACAGGAAGCAGGGTGGTACCGCGAGTTTACAGTCTCGTCCCTTCAGTGATGAAGAGACGGGGCTTTTTTGTTTTCCGGAACGCGGGTTTTGGGAAGCAGGATTCTATCTTGTTACAAAGAAAAGGAGAAGCCATGAAAGAGCAGTTAGAGAAAATCAAAGAAGAGGCGTTAAGGCAGATTGAATCTTCCGAAGCGCTGGAGAGACTGAATGACATCCGTGTATCTTATCTGGGTAAGAAGGGAGAACTGACGAACCTGTTAAAGAGCATGAAGGATGTTGCCCCGGAGGACCGGCCAAAGGTAGGCCAGATGGTCAATGATGTAAGGGGGCTTATTGAGGGAAGACTGGAGGAAGCCAAGACTGCCCTGGCTAAGAAGGCCAGAGAGGAGCAGTTAAAAAGAGAGGTCATTGACGTCACCCTTCCGGCCAGGAAGAACAATGTGGGCCACAGCCATCCGAATACCATTGCCCTGGAAGAGGTGGAGCGCATTTTCGTGGGAATGGGATATGAGGTAGTGGAAGGTCCTGAGGTGGAGTACGACAGGTATAACTTTGAGAAGCTGAACATTCCCAAGGGCCATCCGGCCAGGGACGAGCAGGATACCTTTTACATCAATGAAAACATTCTGCTGCGCAGCCAGACATCACCGGTACAGGTGCGTACCATGGAGAAGGGAAAGCTTCCCATCCGCATGATTGCGCCGGGCCGCGTGTTCCGTTCCGACGAGGTGGATGCCACCCACTCCCCCTCCTTCCATCAGATTGAGGGCCTTGTGATTGACAGGAACATCACCTTTGCGGACCTGAAGGGAACGCTGGCCGAATTCGCCAGAGAGCTGTTCGGGCCTGAAACAAAGGTAAAGTTCCGCCCCCACCACTTCCCATTTACGGAGCCCAGCGCCGAGGTGGATGTGACCTGTTTCAAATGCGGCGGTTCAGGCTGCCGGTTCTGCAAGGGTTCGGGCTGGATAGAGATTCTGGGATGCGGTATGGTGCACCCCCATGTACTGGAGATGTGCGGTATTGACCCGGATGAGTATTCCGGATTCGCATTTGGAGTGGGACTGGAGCGCATTGCCCTGCTTAAGTATGAAATTGACGACATGCGTCTGCTGTATGAAAACGACATCCGTTTCCTGAAACAGTTCTAAGATCATGCGCCCTGATAAACATTCACAGCATAGAAGGAGAGAGAACACATGAACACAGCATTATCATGGATAAAAGCATATGTCCCTGATTTGGATGTCACGGCCCAGGATTACACGGATGCCATGACCCTTACAGGAACAAAGGTAGAAGGTTATACATGTCTGGATAAGAACCTGGAAAAAATCGTTGTCGGAGAGATTCTTGAGGTCAAGGGCCATCCGGATGCAGATAAACTGGTGGTTTGCCAGGTCAACGTGGGAGCGGAAGAGCCGGTGCAGATTGTCACAGGCGCCCCCAATATCACGGAGAAATCCATAGGCGTGAAGGTGCCTGTGGTGCTGGACGGAGGCCGCGTGGCGGGAGGCCACGACGGAGGCGCCCTTCCTGAGGAAGGAATCAGGATTAAGCAGGGCAAGTTAAGAGGCGTTGAGTCCTGCGGCATGATGTGTTCCGTGGAGGAACTGGGAGCCAGCAGGGATATGTACCCGGATGCTCCGGAGAGCGGCATCTACATCCTTCCGGGGGACAGCGTGCCCGGATCCGACGCAGTGGAAATCATGGGACTGCGGGACGTGGTGTTTGAATATGAAATTACATCCAACCGTGTGGACTGCTACAGTGTGATTGGCATAGCCAGAGAGGCCGCGGCCACCTTTGGCAAGGCATTCCATGCCCCGGTGGTCACACCAACAGGCAACGGCGAGGATATCCACGACTACCTGAATGTGCGGGTGGAGAACAGCGAACTGTGTCCCCGTTACTGCGCCAGGATGGTTAAAAATATAAAGCTTGCGCCTTCTCCCCAGTGGATGCAGCGCCGTTTGGCAGCCAGCGGCATCCGTCCCATCAACAATATTGTGGACATCACCAACTATGTCATGGAAGAGTATGGACAGCCCATGCACGCCTTTGACTATGACCAGCTGGCAGGCCGCGAAATCGTGGTAAAATGCGCTAAGGACGGGGATGTGTTCCAGACCCTGGACGGACAGGAGAGAAAGCTGGATTCCACCATCCTCATGATCAATGACGGGGAAAAGGAAGTGGGAATCGCAGGCATCATGGGCGGAGAGAATTCCAAAATCACGGATAATGTACAGACCATGGTATTTGAGTCAGCCTGCTTCAACGGCACCAATATCCGCCTGTCTGCCAAGAAGGTGGGACTGCGCACGGATGCTTCCGGAAAATACGAGAAGGGGCTGGACCCCAATACGGCGGAGGAAGCAGTAAACAGGGCGTGCCAGCTTATTGAGGAGCTGGGTGCGGGAGAGGTTGTGGGCGGCATCATCGACCTCTATCCTGAGAAGAGGACCAGTAAGCGGATCCCCTTTGACGCTGTTAAGATAAACAGGCTTTTAGGCACGGACATTCCTGAGGAGACCATGCTTTCCTACTTTAAGACCATTGAACTGGACTATGACCCTGAGACAAAAGAGGTGATTGCTCCTACCTGGCGCCAGGACCTGGAGCGCATGGCTGATTTGGCTGAGGAAGTGGCCAGGTTCTACGGCTATGACAAGATCCCCACCACACTGCCTTCCGGCGAAGCTACCACAGGAAAGCTTTCCTACAAGCTTCAGATAGAGGAGGTGGCCAGGGAGATAGCAGAGTTCTGCGGATTTTCCCAGGGCATGACCTATTCCTTTGAAAGCCCCAAGGTATTTGACAGAATGCTGATTCCTGAGGACAGCGCTCTGAGGAAAACAGTGGAGATTTCCAATCCCCTGGGAGAGGATTTCAGCGTCATGCGCACCACTTCCTTAAACGGCATGCTGACCTCCCTGTCAACCAACTATAACCGCCGTAACAAGGACGTGCGCCTGTACGAGCTGGCCAATGTGTACCGTCCCAAGTCGCTGCCTCTCACAGAGCTTCCTGACGAGCGTATGCAGTTCACCCTGGGAATGTACGGGGACGGCGATTTCTTCACCATGAAGGGCGTGGTGGAAGAATTCTTTGAAAAGGCCGGAATGCATAAAAAGCCCCATTATGATCCCAGCGCAGAGCATCCCTACCTTCATCCCGGAAGAAAGGCCGACATCCTGTATGACGGTACTGTGGTAGGCTTCCTGGGCGAGGTGCACCCGGATGTGGCTGATAACTATAAGATTGGCGACAGGGCTTACATTGCCGTGATTGATATGCCGTCCATCATGGATTTCACCACCTTTGACCGCAAGTATACCGGTATAGCCAGGTTCCCGGCTGTGACCAGGGACATCAGCATGGTGGTGCCAAAGGATATCCTGGTGGGACAGATTGAGGATGTGATTGAGCAGAGGGGAGGAAAGGTCCTGGAAAGCTACAAGCTCTTTGATGTGTACGAGGGAGCCCAGGTGCTGGCAGGCCACAAGTCGGTGGCATATTCCATTACCTTCCGGGCCAAGGACCACACCCTGGAGGAAAAGGAAGTCACATCTGTGATGAATAAGATACTCAACGGACTTGGCGGGCTGGGAATTGAGCTCAGGGCTTAAGACAGCTGATATAATTGAATAGAATATGTGGGAATGACTGCCGGCAGGATGAATTGGACCTGCCGGCAGTTGTTTTTGCCGAGTTTTATGGTGTTTCTTTATATTGTAAGTCTTTGGAAAGTGAAGTATAATCAAGGCATATACTTTTAACGCGCAAAAGACAGGGGCGCTAAGAAAAGGAAGACAGAGAGACAAAGGATGGACAGCATATATGAATGAGCAGATTATCTTGCTGAATGATTCCATGCCTGCAGGTTTTTTTCGCTGCTGTGCGGACAAAGACAGAAGTCTGGATATGGTTAACCACGAACTTCTGAGTCTTTTTGGCTGTGCGGACACAAAAGAACTGGAGGAGCTGACCGGAGGGACTCTGAAGGGAATGGTGGATGCCAGGGATTATACCAGGGTTCTGGATGAGGTGCTGGAGCAGTTTCGTCTGGGGCAGGAAATCATTAAGGCCCAGTTCAGGATCCGCTCTAAGGACGGAGGTATCTGTTGGGTGGACTGCCGCGGCCGCGTTGTGGAGGACGAAAGGGGCAGTAAATGGGTCCATGCCGTGATGATAGATGACACAGAGGCTCAGAACCAGAAGCAGGAGTACTGGGAAAAGTCCATGCGGGATTCGCTGACAGGACTGTTTAACAGGGATGCTGCGGTCCAGTCTGTGAACCGGTATATGCAGGATGGGAGCAGAGCGCCGGAAGGAACTCTGATGGTTATTGATCTGGATAATTTTAAGGAGATTAACGACACCAAAGGCCATCTCTTTGGAGACAGCGTGCTGACAGAGGCAGCCAGGTGCATTGCCGGGGTTTTTGACAGCCAGGATATGGTGGGCAGGATTGGCGGTGACGAGTTCCTGGTATTTTCAAAACAGCTCTCCGGCAGGGAAGAAATCATGAAACGCGGGAGGCAGCTCATAGAAGACATTGCCGGCCTTCCCTCCGTAAAAAAGAGCGGAAGCAAGCTGAGCTGCAGCATCGGGGCAGCTGTGTATCCGGCGGACGGCAGCACATACGAGCAGCTGTTCCTGAAAGCGGATATGGCTCTTTATGCAGGAAAAAACTGGGGCAAGGGCCGCTGTGTGGTTTACGATTCATCCCTAAGGCCTGCGGACAGCGGAAAACACATACAGGGAAGATTTACGGACGGCACTATGATTGATTCTGAAAACGGCCGTTATTTTGTGACAAACAAGGTAATCCACTATGTGTTCAAGGCATTGTACGAGTCCACGGACCTGAGGGAGGCCATCAACACCATTCTTAAAATTATCGGACTCCAGTTTAATGTGAGCAGGGCTTATATTTTTGAGGACTGCCTGGACGGGCTGGCTATGGATAATACCTTTGAATGGTGTAATGAAGGCATAGAACCCCAGAAGGATAAGCTGCAGAATATGTCCTATGAGTGGAGCGCATACGGCTACAGGGAGAACTTTGGGGAGGACGGCGTATTCTTCTGTATGGATATCGACCATCTTCCCAGGAATCAGAGGGAGGTGCTGAAGCCACAGGGAGTCCGTTCCCTGCTGCAGTGCGGTATCTATGACTCCGGCCATATGGTGGGCTTTGTGGGCTTTGACGAGTGCAGGGAAAACAGACAGTGGACCAGGGAACAGATTGCGGTGCTGACCTATGTGGCCAGGGTAATAGGAATCTTCCTCACAAAGGACAGGGCCCAGCGGATACTGAAGCAAAGGCTTGCAACATTGCAGAACGTGCTGGAGGAGACGTCGGGAAAGGTAAGAGGCAGCAGCAAAGGCGCTTTTGACGCCCTGACCAATCTGCTGACAGCAGGTGCGTTCCAGGAGCAGACGGAACAATACATTGAAACAGGTCCCGCGCCGTACACAACAGCCCTGTTTATTCTGGACATGGATGATTTTAAAAGAATCAATGAGGAGAAGGGAAAACTCTTTGGCAATGTGGTTCTGATGAACGTGGCCAACAGCCTGAAACAGGCTTGCCGGGAAGGCGATTTGATTGCCCGCTTTGGCGGGGACGAATTTCTTGTGCTTTTAAAGAATACGAACCGGGAAGACGCGTCTGCGGTGGGCAGAACCATCCAGAGGGAAATCGGCGGCATACTGTCGGATACGGACAGCAAAAAGGAGCGGATTAGCTGCAGTATAGGCGTCTGCCTGGCAGGCGAGGGGGAGCGGAACTTTTCCGATATCATTGTAAAGGCAAATCAGGCCCTTTTGCAGGTTAAGAATTCAGGAAAGGGAGGAATCCTTTTCTACGAAGGGGCAGAGGATAGGGAGAACGGCAGCCTTTCCTATGATTGCCTGAGACAGGCCAGGGCGGCAAAACGCCGGGAACAGAGCAGCCTGGAGGACAAGACCACTACGGCTGTGGCTCTGGAGGTGTTTGAGAAATCCGCCACCATTGACGAGGCAATCCATATCCTGATGGGATTTGTGGGCAACCGGTTCCATCTGAACCGGATTGTTCTCTACATGAACGGAGAGGGAGGCAATGGGAAACAATCCGCTTATCAGTGGGTGGACGACAGGACTGCTTTTTTGTATGACCCTACAGACAGCTTCCGGAGGGAGGAGTTTTACATTTTCTACCATCTCTATGACGGGAACGGCATTGCTGTCCTGAGGCGCAGGGAGTATGAGACATACAATGCGGGGTTAAAGCGGATTTTAGACAGGGCAGGGGCCCATACCATGCTGTCCGCAGGCATATTTATAGAGGGCAGGTACAGCGGCATGATACTTCTGGTGAACACGGAAACGGAACGGGAGTGGAGCCGGGCTGACTGCGCGGCGGTTTCAGAGATGGCCCGTATCGTTGCCTCAGGCATCAAGAACACATCCTTGCTGATTGAAGCAAAACAGGAGGCAGAGTATTACAGGAATCACGACGCGCTTACAGGGCTTATGAGGTATGACCGGTTTAAGGAGTCATGCCAGATGCTGATGGATGAAGGCAAGGAAGAGTACGTACTGGTGGCCAGCGATATCAAAGGCTTTAAATTCATTAACGAGGCCATCGGTTATACCCAGGGAGACAATATCCTGCGTATGTTCGGAGACATGCTGACCCAGAACGGCATGGAGACAAACCGGTATACCCGCGTCAGCGCGGACCTGTTTTTAAGCTTCGGGGTGTGCAGGCTGGGACGCAATGACTTTGTGAATCTGGTGCAGAACCTGAACAATGAATTCTGCCGGATGGAGAATGAAATTTACCCCAACATAAACCTGATGATCCGTTCCGGCATCTATTTTATTGAAAAGGACTGCCGGGAGATAGAGACCGCGGTGGACAGGGCCACCATTGCCAGGAAATCAGTGGACTATATTATCCGCTCCACCTCCGTGGTATTTAATGACGGCCCCTTTGACAGCAGCTACCGGGAAAATGAAATCATAAACCGCATGGAGTACGCGCTGAAGCACGGTGAGTTCAAGGTGTATCTACAGCCCAAGGTGGGACTGGATGGTTTGGGGATCGTCGGTGCAGAGGCCCTGGTGCGCTGGCAGCATGAGGACGGAAGAATCGTTCCGCCCGGGGATTTCATCCCGCTGTTTGAAAAAAATGGTTTTATCACCCAGGTGGATACCTATGTGTTCGGGACGGTCTGCAGCCAGCTGAGCCAGTGGATGGAACAGGGAGGGGAGCCCCTTCCCATATCTGTCAATCTTTCAAGCGTGGACATTGCGTCAGAGCAGCTCATACCCCAAATCCTGGAGATTACCCGGGCCTGCGGCCTGGACCACAAATACCTGGAATTTGAATTGACAGAGACTGCCTTTCTCAGTGATTCCGCCCGAACCTTCCATGTGATGAAGACCCTTCAGGAGGAAGGGTTCATCACGTCCATAGATGATTTTGGGTCAGGGTATTCCATTATGAACATGATGGCCGACATTCCCACGGATGTGATTAAGCTGGACTGCGGCTTTGTCCAGTCCTGTACCAAGACAGGAAGAGGACGGGAGTTTCTGGGCCAGCTCATCCAGATGACCAACAAAATGGGCTTCACTTCTCTGTGCGAGGGAATCGAGACCGCCCAGGAGCTTAAGATGCTCCGGGAAATGGGATGTGAGCTGGGCCAGGGTTACTATTTTTCCCGGCCCCTTCCAATGAATGTATTTTTTGAAAAATTTTGCCGAAAAGTGATTGACAAATCATAAATCATCCTTTATAATAACCTACGTTGCTTGCGAGAGCAGCGTAACGCAGAAGTGGCGGAATTGGCAGACGCGCACGGTTCAGGTCCGTGTGGTAGTAATACCTTGTGGGTTCGACTCCCATCTTCTGCACTGGTTCATGGAACAGGAAGCTGAATGGCTTCCTGTTTTTGCGTTCCCGGTATTTTTTTGGAATCCGTTGGTTTCTGATGTATTTGCAACAGACAAATTCCACCATAAGAGGTAAAGTTTTGATAGTAATTTAGTAGGAAATGGTATATACTGTAAGTTGTGGCTTAAAATAAGCAGTACAGTGTGTGAAAGAAAAGAAGAGAGGAAGGAACATCATGCTTACTTTAGAGAATCTCTCCTTTGATGTGAATGATGAAAAAGGAGAAATAGGTATCATCAAAGATATAAGCTTTACAGTGGACGACGGTAAGTTTGTGGTCATAACAGGCCCCAACGGCGGCGGAAAGTCCACCACGGCTAAACTAATCATGGGAATTGAGCGGCCCACAGGAGGACGCATCCTCTTTGACGGGCAGGATATAACAGATATGAGTATTACAGACAGGGCCAACCTGGGAATCAGCTTTGCGTTCCAGCAGCCTGTCCGCTTTAAGGGCGTGCAGGTCATTGATTTGCTCCGCCTGGCCGCCAGGAAGAAGCTGACGGTATCAGAAGCCTGTCAATACCTGGCAGAGGTGGGGCTTTGCGCCAAGGACTACATCAACCGCGAGGTCAACGCCAGCCTGTCCGGCGGTGAGCTCAAGAGAATCGAGATTGCCACTGTTATTGCCAGGGCTTCCAAGCTTTCCGTGTTTGACGAGCCTGAGGCAGGCATTGATCTGTGGAGCTTCCAGAACCTGATTCAGGTGTTTGAGCGCATGAGGCAGAACACCAACGGTTCCATCCTGATTATATCCCATCAGGAGCGGATCCTCAACATTGCGGATGAGATTGTGGTGATTGCGGACGGAAAGGTAGTGAACCAGGGCACCAGGGATGAAATCATGCCCCAGATCATGGGCACTGCGTCCGCAGTGGACGCCTGCAGTAAATTTTATGAGACAGCGCAGTGAGGGGAGGAGTGAGCGATATGGCAGACAGCATCCAGGAGAGAATATTAGAGGAAGTGGCCGACCTTCACGGTGTTCCGGCAGGGGCCTATAATATAAGGGCCAACGGCCAGACAGCCGGCCGCAATACCACGGCCAATATAGACATTGTCACAAAGACAGACAAACCGGGAATCGACATCCGCATCAAACCCGGCACCAGGAACGAAAGCGTACACATCCCCGTGGTGGTCAGTGCCAGCGGATTAAAGGAGATGGTCTATAACGATTTCTTCATCGGTGAGGACTCGGATGTGGTCATCGTGGCAGGCTGCGGTATTCATAACTGCGGAGACCAGGATTCGGAGCATGACGGAATCCACCGTTTCTTTGTGGGAAAGAATGCCAAAGTAAAATATGTGGAAAAGCATTACGGAGAGGGCGACGGCAACGGAAAGCGTATCCTGAATCCGGGCACGGAAGTCTACATGGAGGAAAACAGCTACATGGAGATGGAGATGGTCCAGATTGAGGGAGTGGATTCCACCAACAGGACCAACTGCGCAGAGCTGGCCGCGGGAGCCAAGCTGATAGTGAGGGAACGTCTGCTGACCCACGGCAGCCAGAATGCGGAGAGTACTTACATTGTGAATCTGAACGGAGAGGATTCCAGCGCGGATGTGGTGTCACGCTCCGTTGCCAAGGATACATCAAAGCAGACCTTCAATTCCAAGATCGTGGGCAATGCAAAGTGCAGCGGCCACACGGAATGTGACGCTATCATCATGGACGATGCCAAGATTTTTGCCATTCCGGGACTGATAGCCAACAACATTGACGCGGCCCTGATTCATGAGGCAGCCATAGGCAAGATTGCAGGAGAGCAGATCGTGAAGCTCATGACCCTGGGTCTTACAGAGGAAGAGGCGGAAGCCCAGATTGTCAACGGCTTCTTAAAATAGTATATGGAACAATTGAACAAGGATAAAGCTGCTGCGGCCCAACAGGCCGCAGCTTGCGTATGTACCGGGGGATATGATACGGGAGATACGCCAGCATTTGATACAGGGGGTCAAAACATGGGGGAAAATCGTGAGGGAAGGGCAGCGGCCCTTCTTCCTATTCTGATATTTCTGCTGATTTTTTTGGGATCCGGGTTCATTACCGGAGATTTTTACAGTATGCCGGCCATTGTGGCCTTTTTAATTGCGCTTCTGGCTGCCTTTGTGCAGAACAGGGAGCTGGGCTTTGCGGAAAAGATTAAGCTGGCCGCACAGGGAGTGGGGGATGAAAACATCATTACCATGTGTCTCATATTTCTGGCAGCAGGTGCCTTTACAGGCGCTGTGAAGGCTGCCGGAGGCGTGGATTCCACGGTCAATCTGGGGCTGTCCATTCTGCCCTCCAACGTGGCTGTGGCAGGATTGTTTCTCATTGGGTGTTTCATATCCATATCCATGGGAACCTCGGTGGGTACTATCACGGCCCTGGCACCCATTGCGGTGGGAATCAGCCAGAAAACCGGGTTTTCCATGGCGGTCTGCGCAGGCGCCGTGGTGGGAGGCGCCATGTTCGGGGACAACCTGTCCATGATATCCGACACAACCATAGCTGCGGTAAAGACACAGGGCTGCGAGATGAAGGATAAGTTCAGAGAGAACTTTCTCATCGTATTGCCGGCAGCCATTGTCACAATTCTTTTGTTTCTGATCCTGGGAAAGGACGCTTCATTCCACATACAGGGCAGCCTTAACTACAGCCTGCTGCGGGTGGTGCCTTATATGGTGGTGCTTGCAGGCGCCCTGGCAGGTGTGAACGTATTTCTGGTTCTCATGACCGGCACTGTGCTGAGCCTGATAGCCGGAGTGGCCACAGGTGCCTTTGGGGTGGGGGAAATGTTCACCCATGTGGGAGCGGGAATCACGGGAATGTATGATATCACGGTGATATCTGTGATTGTGGCCTGTATCGTTGCCCTGGTAAAGGAGTACGGAGGGATTGCCTTCATTCTTTCCTTCATCAAAAAGAGAATTAACGGGGAACGGGGAGGAGAGCTTGGAATTGCTGCCCTGGCTCTGCTGGTAGACATGTGTACGGCCAATAACACGGTGGCCATCGTCATGGCTGGTCCCATCGCAAAGGAGATCAGCGATGACTTCGGCGTGACGCCCAGGCGCTCCGCGTCCCTTTTGGACATGTTCAGCTCCATGGGACAGGGACTGATTCCCTACGGGGCCCAGCTTCTGGCGGCAGCCAGCCTGACAGGCCTGACTCCCTTTGAAATCATTCCCTACTGCTTTTATCCCATCCTCATGGGAGTCAGCGGACTGTTATTCATATTCATTAAAAAGAGACACGGAAAGGTACTGGCATGAAGACTAAGAATCAATGGGCGAGTAAACTTGGATTTATCATGGCAACCGCAGGGGCTGCCATAGGACTGGGAAACCTGTGGAAGTTTCCTTACCTCATGGGACGAAACGGCGGGGCGTCCTTCCTGGTGGTGTATTTATTCTTTATCTGCATTCTGGGTGTACCGGTGATGATGCTGGAGATGTCGCTGGGCAGAAAGACCCGCCACGATCCCGTGCAGGCATACGGGGATATCCACCCCAATGCCAGGATTGCGGGGGTATTCGGAGTGGCTGCGGCATTCCTGATTCTGTCCTACTACAGTGTTATAGGAGGCTGGATTATCAAGTATATTGTAAGCTATGGTACCACCTTCCACGCACCGGAGGATTTTGAGGCATTTATCAGCGCGCCGGCGGAGCCGGTGTTCTGGCATTTTCTGTTCCTCTTCATAACAACAGCTGTCTGTTATCACGGTATCAGCGGTATTGAGAATGTCAGCAGGATCATGATGCCCCTGCTTTTTGTGCTGCTGATTGTAATTATTGTGAGAAGCGTGACCCTGCCGGATGCGGTTCTGGGCCTTAAATTCATCTTTATTCCCAGCAGCGCAGCCTTTAATATGAAGGCGGTCAGCGCAGCCCTGGGTCAGGTATTTTATTCGCTGAGCCTCTGTATGGGAATTACCATTACCTACGGAAGTTATCTGGGAGATAAGGAAAATATACCCAGAAGCTGCGCCAGCGTGGCAGGACTGGATACCATCATTGCAGTGATGGCAGGTATCGCCATCTTTCCGGCAGTGTTTTCCTTTGGTCTGGAGCCGGGACAGGGACCGGGGCTTATATTCGGCACCCTGCCAAAGGTGTTTGCCTCTATTAAAGGAGGGTCGGTCTTTGCAATCCTGTTTTTTGCGCTGGTGCTGTTTGCTGCTGTGACCAGCGCCATTGCCCTGTTAGAGGTGGTGGTATCCTTTGCAGTGGACAGCCTTAAGTGGACCAGGAAAAAGGCTACGGTCATCCTGGGACTCCTGATTTTCCTGGCAGGAGTTCCCAGCGCCCTGTCCTTCGGCACCCTGGGGAATGTGACTATCCTCAATTACAGCGTCTTTGACTTTGTGGGAATGGTGACAGACAACATTCTCCTTCCTTTTGGCGGCCTGGCCATGTGCTATTTTATCGGCTGGAAATGGAATCCCCGGTATCTGGTGGACGAGGTGGAGAAAAACGGCGTCACCTTCAGGCTTAAAAAGCTGTGGATATTCTGTATCCGTTTACTCACCCCGATTCTGGTGGCGGCAGTTACATTGACGGGATTTGCCAGTATTTATTCTATTGTGCGGGGATAGGAATACACATATGGGTAGAGGAGGTGCGCCCATATGGATAATCAGAAACGGGAAAATCTGCTGAACCTGGCCCTGGATGCCACGGAGGAGGAACGGCTCAAATCAGTGAACCTGAATGTGGGGTATGACCCCAGAGAAAAGACCTGGGAGCTTATAGTCAGGTACAACGGCTCACTCGAATCCCTTCGTGATGAAGGCATCCGGGTGGATGAGCTGGCAGCCGGATATGCGGTACTGGTGGTGCCGGAGAGCCGGATAGAACAGGTCAGCGCCATGGAGCAAATTGTATACATCGAGAAACCAAAGAGGCTGTTCTTTGCCAGCAACATGGCAAGGGCAGCCTCCTGTCTAAGCACGATTCAGACCAGCATCGGGGCAGGGGCCGGAGGAACGGGTACAGGGGGAGCGGGGGCCGGCGTCATAAGCAGCCTGGAATCCGGTCTCACGGGAAAGGGCGTGCTGGTGGCTGTCATTGATTCAGGCATTGACTACTTTCATCCGGATTTCAGGAATCCCGACGGAACCACCCGCATCGGGCTGCTGGCAGACCAGGACAGGGACCGGATTTATACCAGGGAGGAGATCAACGCCGCCCTGGAAACCGGGAGCCGGACATCGGCCCTGGCCCTGGTGCCTTCCACCGACCCCAGCGGACACGGGACAGCGGTGGCTGCCATTGCAGCCGGCAACGGCAGGGAGGGAAACGGTGTTTACCGCGGTGTTGCCTATGAGAGCGAGCTTATGGTGGTAAAGCTGGGAACACCCCTGACGGACAGCTTTCCGCGTACCACCCAGCTGATGAAGGCCCTGGACCTGGTGGTCCGGCGGGCACAGGATATGAACCGGCCCCTGGCTGTGAACATAAGCTTTGGAAATACCTACGGCTCCCATGACGGGACCAGTCTGCTGGAAACCTTCATCAATGACATGTCAGGCATCGGGAGGAATGTCATCGTGGCCGGAACGGGCAACGAGGGAACCGGGGCCGGACACAGGGCAGGAAGCCTGGTTATGGGGCAGGAGGAAAATGCGCAGCTGTCCATTGCGCCTTATGAGACAGGGATGGGAGTACAGCTGTGGAAGTCCTATGTGGACCAGTTTTCCATCCGCCTGGTTACGCCGTCAGGGGAGATTATCGGGCCCATCGACAGCCGGCTGGGTCCCCAGACCCTGCGCTACGGGGGAACGCAGATCCTGATTTATTACGGCAAGCCCAGCCCTTTCAGCAGGGCCCAGGAGATATACTTTGACTTTCTGCCTGTGAGGGATTATCTGGACAGCGGTATCTGGACCTTTCGTCTGACGCCGGAGCGGATTGTCACCGGCCGGTACGATATGTGGCTGCCGTCCAGGGGGATTTTAAACCCTTCCACCCGCTTTTTAAGGCCGGTTCCGGAGACCACCCTAACCATTCCCTCCACAGCTGCCAATGTGATATCCGTGGGAGCTTACGATGACTCTTACCGTGCTTACGCGGACTTTTCCGGCCGCGGTTTCACACGCCAGACAGGTCAGGTAAAACCGGATCTGGCAGCTCCAGGGGTGGATATTGTCACAGCCAGGCGGGGAGGCGGATACGAGGCAGTGACGGGAACCTCCTTTGCAGCCCCCTTTGTCACAGGCAGCGCGGCCCTGCTGATGCAGTGGGGAATATTACAGGGCAACGATCCCTTTCTGTACGGCGAGAAGGTAAAGGCGTATTTTACCAGAGGGGCCAGGCATCTGCCGGGGTATGATGTGTGGCCCAATGAGAGGCTGGGGTATGGAACCCTTTGTGTGAGGGACAGTCTGCCTCTAGGAAATAGTTAGAATTTATGATATAATGTGAGCATTAGGCAGCTGTTTACCGGCCTGATGCTCTTTTGCTTACGCAATATTTGAAATTTTTGTAGTAAAAACAGGAATCCGACAATATAATAATAGAGATAGGGAGTGGATGGATGAATATCAGGGAGTCACTGGAAGCATTGGAAGAATCGTACATGAGCCCCTATGCGTCCCTTAGCAGCAGGACCAGGGGACGGGACAAGCCGGAGCAGCTGTGCGATATGCGGCCTGAGTACCAGCGGGACAGGGACCGCATCCTTCACTCCAAGGCATTTAGACGGCTGAAGCACAAGACACAGGTGTTTCTGGCGCCTGAGGGGGACCATTACAGGACCAGGCTCACCCACACCCTGGAGGTATCCCAGATAGCCCGCACCATAGCCAAGACCCTGCGGCTCAATGAGAGCCTGACAGAGGCCATTGCGCTGGGCCATGATCTGGGGCACACGCCCTTCGGCCATTCCGGTGAATACATACTGAATAAGATATGCGAGGACGGATTCACCCACTATGAGCAGAGCGTGCGCATTGTGGAGGTGCTGGAAAAGGACGGGAGAGGATTGAACCTGACCTGGGAGGTGCGGGACGGCATACGAAACCACAGGACCTCCGGTCATCCCTCCACCCTGGAGGGCGCCATTGTCCGTCTGTCAGATAAGATAGCCTATATCAACCACGATATAGACGACGCCATCCGGGCCAGGATGTTCACGGAGCATGAGCTGCCCAGGGTGTATACCGATGCGCTGGGCCACAGTGTCCGGGAACGTCTCAACAACATGATTCACGACATCATACTGAACAGCATGGACAAACCTGCCATTACCATGTCGGAGGGGATGGAGGAGGCCATGCAGGGCCTGCGCAAATGGATGTTTGACAATGTATACAAGAACGATATACCCAAGGCGGAGGAGGGAAAGGCCCAGAACATGATTACCCAGCTCTATGAGTATTATATGGGGCATGTGGATAAGCTGCCGGTGGAGTATGTGCTTCTTATGGTTAACAAGGGGGAGAAGAAATCCCGGGTGGTGTGCGACTACATTGCCGGCATGAGCGATATCTATGCCATTGACCAGTTTGAGGAATTATTCGTTCCAAAGCGGTGGAACGTGTACTGACAATCCGGCTGTATATAGACAGCCGGCATTAAAAGATACAGAAGGGAGATTATTGCATGTACTATCCCGATGAAGTCATAGAAGAAGTGAGAATGAAGAATGACATCGTGGACGTGATTTCAGGATATGTGAAACTGCAGAAAAAGGGGGCCAACTATTTCGGCCTGTGCCCCTTCCACAATGAGAAATCCCCGTCCTTTTCCGTATCGCCGGGGAAGCAGATGTATTATTGCTTTGGCTGCGGGGCAGGGGGTAACGTCATCACCTTTCTGATGGAATATGAAAATTATACCTTCCAGGAGGCCCTTTCATCCCTGGCTGACAGGGCCGGCGTGAACCTGCCGAAAATGGAGTACAGCCGCGAGGCCAGGGAGCAGGCGGATCTGAGGGCCAGGCTTCTGGAAGTGAACAAGCTGGCGGCAAACTATTTCTATTATCAGATGAAACAGCCCCAGGGCAAGGCAGCCTATGATTATTTCCATCTTAAGAGGGGACTGGCGGATGAGACCATCGTCCATTTCGGACTGGGGTATTCCAATAAGACCAGCGATGATTTGTACCGCTACCTGAAGGGAAAGGGGTATGAGGACAGCTTTCTTAAGGATACAGGCCTGGTGACGCTGGAGGAACGGGGCGGAAGGGACAAGTTCTGGAACCGCGTCATGTTCCCCATCATGGATGTGAACAACCGTGTCATAGGTTTCGGCGGCCGTGTTATGGGGGACGGGGAGCCGAAATACCTGAATTCCCCGGAAACAAAACTTTTTGACAAGAGCCGCAATCTCTACGGCCTGAATTATGCCAGGCTTTCCAGGGAAGGATATCTACTGATTTGTGAAGGGTACCTGGACGTCATATCCCTTCACCAGGCAGGTTTTACCAACGCAGTGGCGTCCTTAGGCACTGCCTTTACCAGCCAGCACGCCAATGTGCTGAAACGGTACACGGATCAGGTAATCCTTACCTATGACAGCGACGGGGCCGGGGTGAAGGCGGCGCTGAGGGCCATTCCCATTTTAAAGGAAGTGGGTATGTCCATCAAGGTACTGAACATGAAGCCCTATAAGGACCCGGACGAGTTCATCAAGAACATGGGGGCAGAGGCTTTCCGGCAGCGGATCAGGGAAGCCAAAAACAGCTTTCTCTTTGAAGTGGATGTACTGCGGCGGGGATATGAGATGGATGATCCGGAGCAGAAGACCAGGTTCTACCAGGAGACGGCCAGGAAGCTTCTCCAGTTTGGAGAGGCCCTGGAGCGTGAGAATTACCTCCAGGCAGTGGCCAGGGAGCAGATGATTCCGGCCGAGGAGCTGAGAGGCCTGGTAAACCGCATGGGCATGTCCATGGGGCTTAAGGCAGGTGAAAGCCTGAACCATTCCGGCCGTGTGGTGCCCCAGGAGACACAGGAGGAATCTGGCGGCAGCGGACTTTCCGGCAGCCGTAAACCCAGGCGGCCGGATAAGGAGGATGGAATCCGCCGTTCCCAGAGACTGCTTCTCACCTGGCTCATAGAGACCCCGGCCCTGTTTGAGAAGATAGAGGGCATCATAACAGCAGATGATTTTGTGGAGCATTTGTATCATCAGGTGGCGCAGATGGTATTTGACGGACACAGGGAGGGTAATTTAAACCCAGCAGCCATACTCAGCCGGTTTATCAATGATGAGGACCAGTACAAGGAGGTGGCGGCCCTGTTTAACGCCAGTTTAAAGGAATCCCTGAACAATGAAGAACAAAAGAAGGCATTTTCGGAGACTGTGATGAAGGTCAGAAAGAACAGCCTGGATGTGGCCAGCCGCAATGCAAAGGATATAACCCAGTTACAGGAGATTATCAGGCAGCAGGCAGCCTTAAAGCAGCTGCACATCTCCCTGGATTGACAGCATTTCATAGGAAGGATGGACCAAGTTATGGAAGGGACGGACGTGTTTGAGGAGAAACTGGCAGGACTTCTGGAGGAAGCCAAGAAAAAGAAAAATGTATTGGAATACCAGGAGGTCATGAACTATTTCGGTCAGGAGCCCCCTGTCTCCAACCAGTTGGACAGGCTCTTTGAGTTCCTGGACCAGAATAAGGTGGATGTCATCCGCATGGGAACAGAGGATGAGCTGGACCCGGACCTTTTCATCGAGGAGGAAATGGAACTGGATGAAGAGGAAGAAATTGATGTGGAACACCTGGACCTGTCGGTTCCCGAAGGCGTCAGCCTGGAGGACCCTGTGCGCATGTATCTGAAGGAGATTGGAAAGATTCCTCTCCTGGGCATGGAGGACGAGGTGGAGCTGGCCAAGAAGATGGAGCTGGGCGACCCGGAAGCCAGGAAACGGCTGGCAGAGTCCAACCTGCGCCTGGTGGTCAGCATTGCCAAGCGGTATGTGGGCAGGGGGATGCAGTTTTTAGACCTGATCCAGGAAGGAAACCTGGGGCTTATCAAGGCAGTGGAGAAATTTGATTATACCAAGGGGTATAAGTTCAGCACCTATGCCACATGGTGGATCCGCCAGGCCATTACCAGGGCTATTGCGGACCAGGCCAGGACCATACGGATTCCGGTCCATATGGTGGAAACCATCAACCGCCTGGTGCGCACCTCCCGCCAGCTTTTGCAGGAGTTGGGCAGGGAGCCAACCACGGAGGAGATTGCGGCCAGGCTGGACCTGCCGGTGGAGCGGGTATCTGAAATTATGAAGATGTCCCAGGAGCCGGTGTCCCTGGAGACCCCCATCGGGGAGGAGGAGGACAGCCACCTGGGAGACTTCATACAGGACGACAATGTGCTGGTGCCCCAGGACGCGGCAGCCTTTACCCTTCTTCATGAACAGCTGATGGAAGTGCTGCTGACCCTGACAGAGCGGGAACAGAAGGTGCTGCGCCTGCGGTTCGGCCTGGACGACGGACGTCCCAGGACCCTGGAGGAAGTGGGAAAGCAGTTTAATGTGACAAGGGAGAGGATACGCCAGATTGAGGCAAAGGCCCTGCGCAAGCTGCGCCATCCCAGCAGAAGTAAAAAGTTAAAGGATTATCTGGATGAATAGTGACAAGTTAGAGACAAGAGATAAAAGAAAACAGGCGGGGACCATAAAACTGTCGGCCCGCCTTTTGACCGTAGCCGGTTTTGTAAGACAGGGCAGCCGTATTGCCGATGTGGGTACGGACCACGGTTATATACCCGTATACCTGGCCCAGACAGGGCGTATTGCTTCTGCCCTGGCCATGGACGTTAGACCCGGACCCCTGGAGAGGGCTCAGGCCCATGTAAGGGATTATGAGGAGCGGGAGAGGGCGCGCAGGCAGGACGTTTGGGCGGTTCCCATTCATTTAAGGCTCAGTGACGGTTTAAAGGAGCTTAAACCGGGTGAGGCGGACACGGTTATCATTGCAGGCATGGGCGGTGAGCTGATTATAAAAATCCTGGATGAGGGCCGCCATGTGTGGGACAGCGTAAAACAGTATGTCCTGTCGCCGCAGTCGGACTTGGATAAGGTAAGGCGTTATCTGGCCGCCCATGGTTTTGCCATTGAGGATGAAGCCATGGTAAAGGACGAGGGAAAATACTATACGGTGATGAGCGTGAAAAGGGGCTTCATGGAGTATGAGAGCCAGGCCCATTACCTTTACGGAAAGATTCTGATTGATAAAAAGGATGTGATCCTGAGGGAATATCTGGGCAGGGAGATGCTCAGAATTGAGAAAATTCTGGTTAGCCTTCAGGCAAAAGATGGGATTACCGACACAGAGACCAGGGCAGAGGCCAGAATAAGCAGGCAGAAGGAACTGTCCTGGATTAAGGAGGCACAAGATGAAATGCAGTGAGATTATGGACGTATGCAGGAAACTGGCGCCGGAGGACTGCGCCTGTGACTGGGACAATCCCGGCCTTCTGGCAGGCAGAAGCGATAAGGAAGTAAAAAAGATATACATTGCCCTGGATGCCACGGACAAGGTGGTGGAGGCTGCACAGGCTTTGGGGGCGGATATGCTTTTGACCCACCATCCCCTGATATTCAAGGCCATCAAGAAGGTAAATGATCAGAACTTCATTACCAGAAGGCTGGTGAAACTGATACAGGCAGACATTTCCTATTATGCCATGCACACCAACTTTGATGCTGCCCCGGGCTGTATGGCTGATTTGGCCGCAGAACGGCTGGGCCTGGCTGGCTGTGTTCCTCTGGAGGCACTGGGGGAGATGAGCGGCCCGGAGGGTGCTGTTTCCTACGGCATCGGCAAAAGCGGATTCTTAAAGGAGGAAATGACTGTAAGGGAGCTGGCGGTCCGTGTAAAGGATGTATTCGGCCTTCCCTTTGCCCTTGTATACGGGGACGAACTTATGGATCAGAAGGTTTCCCGTATATCCGTATGCCCAGGAGCAGGGGGAAGCGAAATAGAGGGGGCCCTGGCCTGGGAGGCCCAGGTCCTTGTGACAGGGGATATCAGCCACCATCAGGGGATAGACGCGGCAGCCAGGGGCATGGCCATCATCGACGGAGGCCACTATGGCCTGGAGCATATCTTCATCCCCTATATGGCTGAGTTTCTCAGGAAGAATCTGGGAAGCCAGGTTGAGCTGGAGCAGGCGCCGCCCCAGTGGCCAGCCATGATTGTGTGACAGGAAAACCGGTTTCAGTAAAATGAGGGAGGTAAGTGGAATGGCACTGGTTAAGATAAACGGCATCACAAAGGAATACCCGGAGGGCACCACATGGATGGAGGTGGCCGGGGAGCACCAGAAGGAGTATGAATATGACATTCTGCTGGTACGGGTAAACGGAAAGCTCCAGGAGCTGCATAAACAGGTAAAGGACTGCGAGCTGTCCTTTGTCACGGCAAAGGATAAGCCGGGAATGTCCGCCTATCAGAGGAGTGCGTCCCTTATGATGCTGAAGGCATTCTACAGCGTGGCGGGAGCCGGCAATGTGGAAAAGCTGATGATCGATTTTTCCATCGGCCGGGGATTCTTTGTGGAGGCCAGGGGAAACTTTGTCCTGAACCAGGAATTCCTGGACGCGGTAAAGGCTAAGATGAGGGAGTACGTGGAGCGGAAGATTCCCATTATGAAGCGCAGCGTATCCACGGACGATGCCATTGAGCTTTTTGAGAAGCTGGGGATGTATGACAAGGCCAGGCTGTTCCGGTACCGCATGGTGTCCAGGGTTAACATTTACAGCATTGACGGCTTTGAGGATTACTATTACGGCTATATGGTGCAGAATACAGGCTACATCAAGCATTTTGACCTGATTCCCTACCACTACGGGTTTGTGATGGTGATGCCTGACAGGAAAACGCCGGACGTCCTCCACCGGTTTACGCCCAGCGATAAGCTGTTCGCCACCCTGTCTGAATCCACGGAGTGGGGAAGGCGGATGGATCTGGAGACAGTGGGCGCCCTGAATGACAGGATTGCAAAGGGGGATATGTCCCACCTGATTTTGATACAGGAAGCCCTTCAGGAAAAGAAGATTGCTGAGATAGCGGCTCAGATAGCAGCCAGGAAGAACGCCCGCTTTGTTATGATCGCGGGTCCGTCCTCATCGGGCAAGACCACATTTTCCCATCGTCTGTCGGTCCAGCTGGAGGCCATCGGTTTAAAGCCCCATCCCATTGCAGTGGACAATTATTTTGTAAACCGTGTGGACAGCCCCAGGGATGAACACGGCAATTACAATTATGAGATTCTGGAATGTCTGGATGTGGAGCTGTTTAACCGTGACATGACAGGCCTTTTGGAGGGAAAGCAGGTGGAGCTTCCCTATTATAACTTTAAAAAGGGAGTCAGGGAGTACAAAGGGAATTTTCTCCAGCTGGGAGAGGGGGATATCCTGGTCATAGAGGGGATCCACTGTCTGAACGACAGGCTTTCCTACACCCTTCCGGCAGACAGCAAATTTAAAATTTACATCAGCGCCCTGACCCAGCTCAACATCGACGAGCACAACCGCATTCCCACCACGGACGGACGGCTTCTGAGAAGAATGGTGCGGGATGCCAGGACAAGAGGCTCCTCGGCCCGGGAGACCATCCGCATGTGGCCTTCTGTGCGCAGGGGTGAGGAGGAGAATATCTTCCCCTTCCAGGAGGAGGCGGACGCCATGTTCAACTCTGCCCTGGTCTATGAGCTGGCAGTGCTGAAACAGTACGCCCAGCCCCTGCTCTTTGCCATTCCAAAGGACAGTGAGGAGTGGCTGGAGGCCAAACGGCTCCTTAAATTCCTGGACTACTTTATCGGCGTCAGCAGCGAGGATATTCCAAAGAATTCCATTCTCAGGGAGTTTATCGGCGGGAGCTGCCTGAACGTGTGATGTCCGCGGACAGGCACTGAGACGAGACAGACCGTTTCCTTACAATCACGGTACAGGGGACGGTCTTTTTTTGCGCCTGTTTTGCGCTTATTTTAGTTTTAATTCTGTGAGGGAAAGATTTTAAAAGAAAAAGGAATGAGAGTGAATGTACAAAACACCTGCCTCAACGATATAATAAGGGCATTAAAGACGAGGAAACATAAATCCGGCGGCTTGGCCGCGGGGAATAAGAATTCAGGAGGGGAAGTAATGAAGAAGGTACTGGCATTACTGGTAAGCTGCACATTGGCCTTATCCCTGGCAGGATGCAGCAGCCAGACGGACAGCGGTCAGACAGCAGAGGGCAGCGGTAAAAAAGTCCGCATCATGATTGGCTATGAGAACAATCCGGGGGAACCCATTGACCTGGCCTGCCATGAATGGAAGAGACTGGTGGAGGAGAAAAGCGGAGGTACCATGAGAGTGGACCTGTATCCTTCCAGCCAGCTGGGAAGCAAGGACAATATCATCGACCAGGCTGTAAACGGGGACTGCGTGGTCACCCTGGCCAACGGCCCTTTTTTCCAGGACAGGGGAATCCAGGACTTTGGCGTTCTCTTTGCCCCGTATCTGTTTGAGGGATGGGAGGACCTGGAAAAGGTGGTGGACAGCGATTGGTTTGAGGGCAAGGCAGAGGAGCTGGAACAGAATGTGGGACTGAAGATACTGACCACATGGAGATACGGAATCCGCCATACCATCACTAAAAAGCCGGTGAATGGGGTCAGCGACTTAAAGGGCAAAAAAATCCGTGTTCCCAACCAGACCATACTGATTAAAGTGTTTGAGTCCCTGGGAGCAACGCCCACACCGATGGCTATGAGCGATATCTACACGGCCCTGCAGCAGGGAACCATAGACGGGGCAGAGAACCCTCTTCCGGTTATCTTAAACGGCGCATACCAGGAGGTGGCCAAAAACCTGGTGCTGGATGCCCATACATATGACATGACCTGCTGGATTATGGGGGCGGATTACTTCCATACACTGACAGAGGAGCAGCAGAATATTCTGATGGAGTGCGGAGACCAGGCCGGCGTATTCAACAGCCAGCAACTGGAAAAGGCGGATGAGGAAGCGCTGGAAGCTTTAAAGGATGCGGGCGTGACGGTAAGCGAACTGACGCCGGAGGATTTCAAGGCGGCAGGCCAGGCATTTTACGAGGATCCGCAGATTAAGGCCATGTGGTCCGAGGGGCTTATCGAGGAAATGAAGGCTATTATAGGCAGGCAGGATTAAGGTACCGGGAAAGGGGTAAATATTTATGAAATCAGATAACAAGATTGGGAATCTGCTCCGCAACGCGGATGTGCTGGCAGCCTGCGGGGCCCTGGTACTTCTGGTGGGAGTCACATTCTTCGGGGTCATCATGCGTTATTGCCTGGGAGATCCCTTTGTATGGCAGGAGGAAGTGCAGCTGGCCCTTATCATATGGGTGGTATTTCTGGGGGGCAGGTATGCATTTGTGTGCGGGAACCATGCGGCTATCGACGTGATTGTTGAGATGTTCCCGGAAAAGCTTCAGAAAATACTGAGCGTGCTGATTGCAGCTGCGGCAGTCATCATCCTCTGCTATGTGGGATATCAGGGAGTCCGGTATATCATGCAGATGGTGCGCTACGACCGTGTGACAAACATTCTTAAGATTCCCTACAGCCTTATCTACGCGCCGCTGCCCATAGGATGTCTTACCATGGCGGTACAGGTATGTCTGAATACATACAGGGATTTAACAGGAAAAGGGGAGGAAGTGTAAATAATGGAGACAAGTATTATTTTGATATCGACGGTAGTTCTTCTGGTGCTGCTGTTCCTGAAGGTTCCGGTGTTCATCTCCATTCTTTCCGGTTCCATGGCATATTTTTACCTGACAGGCGGTCCCTTTACAAAGATATTGGGCCAGAGAGTTCTGGCAGGCGTAGAGAGCATACCTCTGCTGGCGATTCCGTTTTTTATCTGTGCAGGTGTGTTTATGAATTATTCAGGTGTAACCAAGCGGGTTATGGGATTCTGCAATGTGATGACCGGGCGCATGACCGGCGGCCTGGCCCAGGTAAATGTGCTGTTGTCCACTCTGATGGGCGGTCTGTCGGGAAGCAATCTGGCTGACGCTGCCATGGAGGCAAAAATGCTGGTGCCTGAGATGGAGCGCCACGGCTATTCCAAGCAGTTCTCCACTGTGGTCACAGCCATGTCATCCATGATTACACCCCTGATACCTCCGGGGATTGCCATGATTCTTTACGGCTCCATTGCCAATATTTCCATCGGAAAACTGTTTATAGCAGGCATCGGACCGGGCGTGCTTCTGTGCGTTGCCATGATGATACTGGTGCACTTTATCTCCAAAAAAAGAGGATATAAGCCCATGCGCACAGAGCGTCTGACCATGAAACAGGCAGCTCCTGAGATTGCCAGCGCCTTCCTTCCTCTGTGCCTTCCCGTCATCATCATCGGTGGTATCCGTTTGGGAATCTTTACCCCCACGGAGGCAGGGGCGGTGGCCATTGTCTACTCCCTGGTGCTGGGCGTGGTATATAAGGAACTGAAGCTTAAGGACATCGGCACGGGTCTTAAGGAGACCGTGGCTACCACGGCATCCATCATGCTGATTGTTGGCGGCGCCTCTGCCTTTGCCTGGATTCTGACCAGGGAGCAGATTCCACAGCAGTTTACGGCGCTGGTGCTGGGAACCATCCACAATAAATACCTGTTCCTCTTTGTCATTATCCTGTTCCTCATTGTGGTGGGCATGTTCATTGAGGGAAACGCAGCCCTTATTGTTCTGGTTCCCCTTCTGGCTCCGGTGGCTGAGGCTTACGGCATCGACCCCATCCACTTTGCCATGGTATATATATTCACAATGGCCTGCGGCGGCGTGACGCCTCCCATGGGTGCCCTGATATTTGTCACCTGCGGCATCACCAGGTGTAAGATAAAGGCGTTCATCAGGGAATCCATTCCGTTCTATGTCATGTTGTTTATCTGTATGCTGCTGATGGCCTATGTTCCGGTGTTCTCCACCGGACTGGTGAACCTGTTCTATTAAAAGCAAGAGAATATGAAAAAAGAAGGCTGCCGGAGGGGTTATTCTCCGGCAGCCCTCCTTTTATCTTGTCTGTCTATTTGCGTGCTTTTCTGGTATAATAGGATTCAAAATAGGATTCAATTGAGACAGGGGCATTGACATATGAGAAAGAAAATCATTGCGGTATGCCTTGCAGTGATGCTTGCATGCCTTTTATGGCTGGTAAAGGACAGATGGCCCCTTCCGGCCGTACAGGAGACAGAGCATGAGGGACTGAGAGTGGGGTTATCCCAGGCGGAACCTCTGACGCCCTGGAAAACAGCTCAGATTAAGAGCTTTAAGGAGGCGGCCAGGAGAAGAGGGGCGCAGCTGATTTACCATGCGCCAGAGGAGGAGAGCCTGGAGTGGCAGATCGAGGATATATACGGTCTTCTGGATGCGGGTATTGATTATCTTATCCTGATTCCCAGCGCCAGAAACGGCTATGACCAGGTACTTCTGGAGGCCAGGCAGAGGGGAGTGCCGGTGATACTGGCAGAACAGGATGTGGAGATGGAGCCGGAGTATGACCGGGAGGATTACATACTGGGCTATGTTGCCTCGGACTATTATGCGGAGGGAGAGCTGTGTGCGGACATCCTTGCCCGTCATTTCGGCATTGAGCCCTGCCATACCATGGTGATACAGGGGGAAAAGTCCTCAGCCATGGATTGGGAGCGGTACATGGGATTCATGCACGGTGTAAGGGAGCACTCCAACCTATATGTTTCCAAGCGTGTGGAGAGCAGCGGAAACCGGCTCACGGCCCAGAAGGTGACAGAGTCCGTAATTGCGGACCAGGACATTGATTTTAACGCGGTATTTGCCCAAAGCGACGAGGATGGGCTGGGGGTCCTCCAGGCCCTTAAGCTGGCGGGTATGGAACCGGGTGAGGATGTGGTTATTGTGTCCATAGGCGGCATACAGGATGTGTTTAAGGCCATCATTGCCCGGGAGTATCTGGCCACGGTAAAGAGCAGTCCGGAATACGGGGATGCGGTATTTGATATCATAAACAGGCACCAGAGGGGGGAAGACCCGGACCGGCAGACCATGGTGAAACACCGGGAATATACCATGGATAACGCGGAGGAGTTGTTTGAAGATGCATATTAAGAAAACCATGAAGGCGTATCTGAATAAGCGGACATGCTTTAAGGCCTGCCGGAACCTGGGTGCGCGCCTTATGCTAAAGGAAAAGATGATTCTTTCCTTTGCTGCCGCATCAACCGGCATTGTGGTGCTGACCGGCGCCCTCCACTATTATATGACCGCATCCAGAATCCTTGAGGAAGCGGAGGCCACCACCGTCCAGATGGTGGGCAATGCATGCCAGGATATCAATGAACTGTTTCTCCAGACCTTTCAGGTATGTTCCGCCATGAATGACAATATCAGCATGCAGAAGCTCATAAGACGTCAGTTTAGCTCCATAAAGGAGATGTATTCCCATGATTTGGAGGGCAGCATGGAGATGATGGTGCTTCCCTCCTATAACCGGGACATCTTTGGCGTATATGTGCTGGGGGATAATGGGGGGCGCTATAAGAGCAATTCATCATCCTTTCTGGTGTCGGATCCCAGGGACACGGACTGGTACCGAATCATCCACGCCACGGGACAGGCCCAATGGTTTCCGCCCCATGAGAATTCCTATGTGGTCAGCACCCCCTATACCTCCTATGTATCCATGGGAATTCCTTTTATTGATAAGGCCACGGGCCGGACCAAGGGGGTGGTCCTGGCGGATATTGATTCCGATAAGCTGTCTGACATTGCGGCCAGGGCGGTCAGCGGCGCAGGGGACGTGTTTCTGATGGATGAACGGAACCGTATCATGAATCTGACAGCGGGAGAAGGACCATGGAAGGACAGGGATGGGGTTGAGAAGGCGCGCCGCATGGTGGAGGAAAATTTAAGTGAAATACCGGAATACGGCGTATCCCATGTGCTGAAGGACAAAGGACAGCTGGTGGTCTACCAGACCCTGAATCAGACGGACTGGAAAATCGTGGGCGTCATACCCAAGGCATCCATTACCCGGTCCGTGGAGTATATCAAGGTTCTCATGATAATGCTCCTGGCGCTGGCCGTGGTCATATCCATGATACTGTCCGAAATAGTGGCTGATTCCGTTACCAGGCCCTTATTTACACTGGTAAAGGCAATGGAGCAGGTCTGCGCCGGCAATCTGGAAACATCGGTTGAAACAGAGCGCGGGGACGAAATAGGGGTGCTGTACGATTCCTTTAACCATATGACAGGAGAGATGAGAAAACTGATTGACACCATATACCGGGAACAGGAGAAGTTACGGAGGGAGGAATTAAAGGCCCTGCAGGCCCAGATTAATCCCCATTTCCTGTACAATACCCTGGACTCCATCATCTGGTCGCTGAGAATGCGTCAGGTGGAGGAGAGCATAGAGATGCTGACAGCCCTGACAGACTTTTTCAAGATAAGTCTCAGCAAGGGACGGGATATCATCACCATAGAGGAAGAGGTAAGGCACATCAAAAGCTATCTGAGCATCCAGCACCGGCGTTACCAGGAGAAATTTGACTATGACATCCATGTGGATCCGTCCATTTTATCATGCAGGACGCCCAAACTCATATTACAGCCGGTGGTGGAGAATGCCATCTATCACGGAATCAAGCCCATGGAGGAGAAGGGATATATTTATATCCATATCTTTCCCCAGGAAGGCGATGTCATTCTGCAGGTGCAGGATACAGGCATGGGGATGGATGAGGACACATGCAGGCGCTTAAACAGGGAGCTGGATACCATATCCTCGGACCAGCAGGGCACCGGTTACGGGGTGCGCAATGTGAATGACAAGATAAAAATTGTATATGGCAGCAAGTATGGAGTGACCATAGAGTCCGCCATGGGTGAGGGGACCGTGGTGACCCTGCGGATTGGAAAAAAGGGGGAGACATCCGATGAGAGCGATTATCTGTGATGACGATGAGATAATTTTAAAGGGGCTGTGCAGCGTCATTGACTGGGCATCCCTGGGCATAGAGCTGGTGGGAACAGCCGGAAACGGAAAGGAAGGCCTGGCGCTCTTAAAGGAACAGCGGCCGGAGCTTCTCATGACAGATATCCGTATGCCCCATGTGGATGGACTGCAGCTCATAGAGGAGGGAAAGAAGCTGAATCCGGGGCTTATGGCCATTGTGTTCAGCGGTTATGATGATTTTGAATATGCCAGAAGGGCCCTTAAGCTGGGGGTTCAGGATTATCTCACCAAACCCATTAACATGGATGAGCTGACCTATCTGGCTTCAGACTGCGTCAGGCGGTTCGACGAGGCCAGAAAGGACTCCTTTGAGGACAGGGAGGATTTGCTGCGCAAGCTTCTCATGTATGAGGTAAGCGACAGCGGCCTGATAACGGAGATGGAGCATGACTACTGTATGGTCCTAATCTTTGAATCCGCGGACAGCGGCTGGCTTATGGCGGAAGCCGCCGGCCATATGAGGGAACAGGGGGCCTATGTGCTGGTGCAGAGGGAGAACCTCTGTGAGATTGCAGTCATTGCGCCCACCAGGATGACAGTGGAAATGCGCGCAAGCCTTTTTTTAAGCCATACCAGGCAGTTGTTCTCAGAACAGGGGATGAGCCTGACCTGCGCGCAGAGCAATGTGCAGTGGGGCATCCGGCTGCTGGACCAGTGTTACCAGGAGGCACATGAGGCCCTGAAATTAAAATACATCAGAGGCGACAACCAGAATCTGCGTTTCCAGGATATCAAGGGGGATGAAAAGGAGAGCGATCCGTCTCCCATACTGGATATCGACCTTATCACCCCGGTGAAAAGCGGCAATGTCCAGCTTCTCAAAAAGCGTATGGGAGAGCTGGAGAAGCTGCTTAAGCAGGCCGGGATGGATTCCTATATCTATATGCAGTTCATGGTCGGCAGCCTTTACAGCACGGTCCTTAAGGAGCTGGGAGATGCGGGAATATGCGCGGATCTGGTGTTTGAGAATCCGGTGGAGGAATATAAGAAGCTGATTGGATGCGAGACCATTGGAAAGGCCATCGGCGTGCTGGGGGAAAACCTGAAGCGTATCTGCGAGTATGTGGGCAGCCAGAAATCCGGCGTTTATTCCAGGCCGGTGGTGAAGGCACTTGCCTATATGGAGGAAAATTACAGCAGCCCTGACCTGTCCATGGAGGACACGGCTGTTGCCGCGGGACTCAGCAGTGCCAGGTTCAGCACATCCTTTAAGAGTGAGACCGGGGTGACCTTTACCGATTATCTTCTGAAGCTGCGCATGGAAAAGGCGAAGGATCTGATGCGCGATCCCAACCGTAAGATTTACGAGATTGCCATGATGACCGGTTACAGCAACATTCCTTATTTCAGCACTGCCTTTAAGAAATACACAGGCTGTCCGCCGTCGGAATACAGGGAAAAGCAACATGGTTTCTCTGGACAAACCCATGATTCTGTGATAGACTAATACACGTTGTGAGTAGGACAGGTGGCCGCTGCCGCGATACCGCAAGGCCGCGGGAGAGGAAAGTCCGGGCTTCACAGGGCAGGGTGCCAGATAACGTCTGGCGGAGGCGACTCCAGGGACAGTGCAACAGAAATGTACCGCCTTTTTGGCTGCGGCCTTAAAGGTAAGGGTGGAAGGGCAGTGTAAGAGACTACCGCCCGTCTGGTAACAGGCGGGGCACATGTAAACCCCACTCGAAGCAAGACCGAACAGGAAGCATATGGCTGCCCGTCAGCTTCCGGGTAGGTTGCTTGAGGCTGCCGGCGACGGCAGTCCTAGATAGATGGCCATTCAACGACATAACCCGGCTTATCGTCCTGCTCACATACATTTTTTGATATAAGGAAAGAGAAGATTATGGGATGAATCCTGTAATCTTTTTTGCGTTTCAGGGTGCCCATGGGGCCGGACTGTACCGGAAAGCGGCGGAGGCAGTTTCCGAGAGAAATAGTATTCGGAAAAACACTTAAATTGATAGTTAATTGACAAACAATATTGATAATTTTCTGATTATATTGACATTCCTCTCAGCAGGCTTTATGATTAAGGTGAAACATATTAAGAATGATTTTTGAAAAGGGGGTATTTACATGGCACAGACGGATCCTTTGCTGTTACTGGATAATGGTACGCTGGCCTATATCATCGGTAATGGGGATTACCGTTTTACGAACATCAAATTTGAGGAAGCCAGGGCAATCATCGACATGAAAGGAGAAGCAGATGTGGTGCGGGTGTTTGCCAATCCTGATTTGGAGCACAGCATGTATGAATATCTGGGAATCCAACAGGGGAATTTCCAGTACGCGCCGGTAAGGTCCATGAAGATTGGGCAGGATGCCATCGCCTTTAAGCTCTACATAACCCCTACGGGAACACAGCCCATCGTGCTGGGAGACGACGGACAGCAGGCCAAAAAAATCAAGAATATGTACATATACTGCCAGCATGTGGTGCGCCTCAAATAGAGGATGGGCAGTCTGGACCACAGCGGCAGGGCCGCTGCGCAGGAGGAGACGAATCCTGATTGCGCGGCGGCTTTTTTTGATCTCTGACCATCAGAACGCGATAAAAAATACAAAAACATTCAGAAAATAATCATAAGTTTTTAAGAAATGGACGGTATAATAGACACAGCTTAAACAGAGAACAGGCAGGGAAAGGGGGCGAAAGGGATGAAACAGAAAAAGATGAACTGGAAGGAGATGTCCATTGGGCTCTGCCTGGTGGCTTTGCTGGCCTGGTTCACATTCCATGTTCTTTTGAGCGGCCATTCCGCCCAGACCCTGGGCAGTACCTTTATGAGGGCGGATATCAGGTTTGTAGCCATAGGGTTTGCCTGCATGTTTCTGTTCGTCAACTGCGAGGCAGCCAATATCAGGCTTTTGATGGGGACCTTTGGCAAGAAGGTACCGTACTGGCGCTCTCTTTCCTATGCGTTCACGGATTTTTATTTCAGCGCCATCACTCCTTCCGCCACGGGAGGGCAGCCCATGCAGCTTTATTATATGGTCAGGGACGGCTTTGGAGCAGCCCACAGTTCATTTTCCCTTCTGGCCACAGCCGCGGTGTATCAGATGACGGTGCTGGTTTACGGGTGCGTTATGGTGGGCGCCAATCTGTCCTTTGTCATGGGGCAGGGCAGATTCATACGGCTGCTCCTGGTCTTCGGAGTACTGGTAAATGGTTTCTGTTCCGGCCTTATCCTGTTAATCATCTTCCATGGTCTATTGGCGGAGAAAACAATGCTGTGCATTGCAGGCGGACTGAGCAGGGCCGGAATCATAAAAAACAGGAAACGCGCCATCCGGAAGGTGGAGGGACTGATTGATGAGTACAGCAGGGGAGGAGCCTATCTGAGGCAGTATCCCCTGGCGGCGGTGAGAATCTTCATCCATAGTGCGGTTCAGCTGACTGCTCTCTATCTGGTTCCTTACTGGGCCTGCCGTGCCCTGGGCATATCCGCATCGGCAAAAGATTTCCTGGCCCTTCAGGCTATTTTGAGTCTGGCAGTCACCGCAGTACCCCTTCCCGGTTCCGTGGGAGCCTCAGAGGGAAGCTTTCTCGTGCTGTACCGCACCCTTTTAGGGGCAGGCCAGAGCTTTTCCGTGATGCTTTTAAGCAGGGGAATCAGCTTTTACGCAATGCTGTGCATAAGCGGGCTGGCAACCGCCTTCCTGCAGTTTGCGAGAAGGGGAAAATCCGCCTCCCCGGTGTGAACGTGAGGACAATAGAGGTATAGAGCAAAAAAGGGGCTGTTGCAAAAGTAGATAAATAATCTACTGGAGCAACAGCTTCTTTTCTGTACAAAAACAGAAAAGCGGGCTCCGAAGAGTCCGCCATCCGTGGTATAATTAAGTATGCGAATAACTAATTACACTACTAAAGATTATACCGAACTTGGCCGCACTTATCAACTGGTTTTGCCATTAAGTTTGGAAGGGCTGGTTCCGAACGATGATTCTGTCCGACTGCTGAGCCACGAATTGGAGGATTTAGACTATACAAAGCTTTATCAGGCTTACTCTGCCAAAGGCAGAAATCCGGCAGTGGACCCAAAGACCATGTTCAAGATCCTGACCTATGCGTATTCCCAAACCATTTATTCATCAAGAAAAATTGAGACCGCCTGTAAACGGGACATCAACTTTATGTGGTTGTTAGCCGGACAAAAAGCGCCGGATCACAGCACCATTGCCCGGTTTCGTTCCGGTTTTCTGGAGGAGGCATGTGAGGACCTCTTTTATCAGATGGTACACCGTCTGGAACGGGTAGGTGAACTTTCCAAAGAAACCGTCTTTCTTGACGGGACGAAATTAGAAGCCTGCGCCAATAAATACACGTTCGTATGGAAAAAATCCGTTGGGAAATGGGAAAAAAAATGTTCATTAAAATCCAGGAGGCGGTGAGGCTTGTAAACCAGGAGTTTATCCAATCTTTCCGTGTAGGAACTGAATACCGGGTACAGGACCTCCGGAAAATCTGCCGTTTTCTGGAGGAGATATGCAGGGAGCGGAACATAGAGTTCGTTCATGGCCGCGGAAAACGCAAATCCATCGAGCAGCGGTATCTGGAGCTGTTCCAAAGGTATCTGGAGCGTCAGACCACTTATGACTGGCATACAGCCAGCTTCCAGGGAAGGAACAACTACTGTAAAACAGACCCGGATGCAACGTTTATGCATATGAAAGATGACCACATGCGCAACGCCCAGTTAAAGCCAGGGTATAACGTACAGATTGGAGTAGACAGCGAATACATTGTGGCGGTAGATATATTTCAGGATCGGAACGATGTATGGTCGCTGGTGCCATTTTTAAAGCGGATGAAGGAAAAGCTGGGTTTTAACTATCCAAGTGTTACAGCTGATTCGGGATATGAAAGTGAAGAAGGCTACAGCTATCTGCGGGAGGAGGGGGCAGCAGCCATACATTAAACCTCAGACCTATGAAAAATGGAAAAAGCGGAGTTTTAAACAGGATATCAGTAAACGGGAAAACATGACTTATAACCAGGAGTCCGATACCTATATCTGTCATGCCGGAAAGGAACTGCGGGTGATCTACCTGAAAAAGCAGCGCAGCAAAAGTGGGTATGAATCCGAGGTAACGGTATACGAATGTGAGGACTGCACCGGCTGCCCCTATAAAGAGAAATGCACCAAAGCGAAGGGAAACAAGCGTATGTATGTGTCCAAAAGCTTTTTGGAGAAGCGTGAGGAATCATATCGAAACATTCAGAGCGAGAAGGGAATTAAGTACCGGACGAATCGCTCGATCCAGGTAGAGGGAGCCTTCGGGGTTTTGAAAAATGACTATGGATTCCAACGATTCCTGCTGCGAGGTAAGAAGAAGGTAAAACTAGAGATTCTCCTGTTGAGTATGGGGTACAATCTAAATAAACTACATAGAAAAATCCAGAATGAGCGGACTGGAAGCTATTTGTTTGATCTAAAAGCGAGTGCATAAATCCAAAAGAAAAACTGTATGCTTATTAAAGTATGCCCAAAATCAGGAGAAAATCGATCGAAAATGATTTTCTCCTGATTTTTTTCTGCATGCAGAGCGAGGGTGTTGCTCAATCATCTATTTTAATGATTTTGCGACACCCTCTTATGCTGTTTCAGTTTACTTTACTTCATCCAGCTTAAATCCAAAGTATTTCACAGAATTATTGTAGCAGATACCCTTTACGATTTCCTCCAGCGCCTTCATATCGGCCGGATACTCGCCGTTTTCCACCCAGTCTCCAATCAGATTGCAGAGGATGCGGCGGAAGTACTCATGTCTGGTGTAGGACAGGAAGCTTCTGGAGTCTGTCAGCATGCCGATGAAGTTGCCCAGGCATCCTAAGTTGGCCAGGGATGTCATCTGCTCAGTCATGCCGGTCTTGTGGTCGTTGAACCACCATGCGGAGCCCTGCTGGATCTTACCGGGGAACTTCTCCTGGAAACAGCCGATGATGGTTCCGATGGAAGCATTATCATTTGGATTCAGGGAGTACAGGATGGTCTTTGGAATCTCGTTATTGGTGCTCAGGGCATTTAAGAAGTCAGCCATCTGCGCGCTTGGAGCATAGTTGTTGATGCAGTCAAATCCGGTATCGGCACCCAGCTTCTCGAACATGTAGCCGTTGTTGTCCCTCTTGCAGCCGTAGTGAATCTGCATAATCCATCCCATGGCATTATACTCCCGGGCCACAAACAGCATGAAGGCTGTCTTGAACTTCAGCTCCTCTTCCTTGGATACCGCCTCGCCCTTTAAACCCTTGGCAAGGATGGCATCTACCTCGGAGTCAGCAGCAGGCGCATACATTACATATTCCAGGGCATGGTCGGATACGCAGCATCCCATGGATGCGAAGAATGCCATACGCTTTTTAAGCGCTTCCTTTAAGGATGCAAAATCAGTAATCTGTACACCGCTGACCTGGGAAAGCTGAGCCATATAAGCGCCAAAGGCTGGCTTTTCAACGTTCATGGCCTTGTCCGGTCTCCATGCCGGAAGTACCTGCACATCAAAGGTGTCGTCCTCTGCAATCTTCTTATGCCATTCCAGGGAGTCTACCGGGTCGTCTGTGGTGCAGATCAGGGTCACACCTGACTGTTTAATCAGGTTGCGGACTGTCATGGAGTCCTCCTGGAGCCTCATATTACACAGGTTCCAGACCTCCTCGGCGGTATCGCCGTTTAAATAGCCCTGGTATCCGAAGTACTTCCTCAGCTCCAGGTGGCTCCAGTGGTACAGCGGGTTGCCGATGAGCTTTGGCATGGTCTCTGCCCAGGCCTGGAACTTCTCCCTGTCCGTGCTGTCGCCGGTCACATACTTCTCGTCCACGCCGTTGGAACGCATCTGGCGCCACTTGTAATGGTCGCCGCCCAGCCATACCTGTGTGATGGTGTCAAACTTGCGGTCCTCATAGATTTCCTGAGGATTGATGTGGCAGTGATAGTCAAGTATCGGCATATTCTCTGCAAAATCATGATACAGCGTCTTGGCCATATCAGTTGATAATAAGAAATCCTTGTCCATAAATTGTTTCATGTGTGATATTCCTCCTTAAGAATTAAAAATTTGTGGTTTTCCTTTTTATTAAATCAGAAGCGATTGTGGTCCTGCTGGGCACATTCACGCCGCTGAAAACCCCCATCAGAGTGTTGATCGTGGTGGTGCAGAGCGCTTCCACCTTACTGTCAATGGATGTAATCTCCGGGTCCGTACACCGGGCCAGCAGGGAATTGTTATAGCCGATGATGCTCAGATCGCGGGGAATGGAGATATCCGCTATATGGGCATACTTCACAGCTCCCACGGCCAGTGAGTCGTCGGAGGTGATGACAGCGTCAAATTCCAATCCTTCCCTGTGAAGGGACAGCAGCAGCTCCCTGGCAGCCTCTATGTCCTTGGGACACTGGCGGATGAGTTCGTCGGATGGCGTGATGCCCTTTGATTTGAGGGCGTCCTTGTATCCTTCCAGCTTATTGACCCCGCTGTAGGAATAGCTGGTGTATACATACAGGATGCGCCTGCGTCCGGAGGAGAGCAGCTGGCTGGCAGCGCCGTACACCGCCGCGTGATCGTCGCAGACAGTGCTGTATATATTCTCGCCTTCCAGGAAGCCGTTGACCAGCATGATGGGAAGGTCGGAAGCAGCCTCGATGATATAGGCATTATCCTTGGCACGCATCTCCACGAACTTGGAACCGGCCAGTATGATGGCATCCACCCGTTTGGAACGAAGCAAATCAAAATACTTCTGTTTGGCGTCCAGGTCATAGCCGGTGCAGCAGAGAATGGCGTCATAGCCGTGGGCGCGCAGTCCCCGCTCCAGATAGTAGATGGCACCTGCCAGATACGGATCGGACGAATCGGAACACATGATTCCGATGGTTTTCATGGTATTTAACCCCAGGCCTCTGGCGAACACATTAGGAGTATAACCCAACTCGTCCATAACTTTCAAGACCTTTTCTCTGGTCTTTTCACTGACATTGGGATTTCCGTTAAGTACCCTGGATACGGTGGCGATGGACACCCCCGCATGTTCAGAAACATCATATATATTCATAAACTAACCTCACATTCTGTAAGCGCTTACAAGCTAAGTATATTATACATATTCCCAGTAAGTAATGCAATACTTTTCTATTTTTTTATTGACTTCTGACCTGATAATGAGTAGAATAATTGTAAGCACTTACAAAAATAAGTCATAAAACAGCAAACAAGGAACAGGCACACAAAATCAAAGAAAACAAAGATGATAGGAGAATGAATGGCCATGCAGGATATTGTGAAAATTCATGAAAATGACAATGTGGCGGTTGCGCTGCGTCCCCTTGCAAAGGGGGAGACTCTGGATGTGGCAGGAGCAAAGGTCAGCCTTTTAGAGGACATACCCCAGGGACACAAGTTTGCCTTAAGGTTCATAAAAGCCGCAGAGGAAGTGGTAAAGTACGGCTTCAGGATTGGATATGCAAAGGAGGACATAGAGGCGGGGGCGTGGGTCCATGTGCACAATGTGAGGACTGCCCTTGGCGATGTGCTTACCTATGACTATGTTCCCCAGGAAAACGATGTGGCCCCTACAGAGCATGTGTATTTTGAGGGATACCGCAGGCCGGACGGCAAGGCGGGAATCCGCAACGAGATATGGATTATCCCCACGGTAGGCTGTGTCAACTCCATTGCCAAGGCCCTGGAGAACCAGGCAAAGTCACTGGCTGTTGGAAATGTGGAGGACGTGATTGCATTTCCCCACCCTTACGGATGTTCCCAGATGGGTGATGACCAGGAGAATACCAGAAAGGTGCTGGCAGATATGATCCGCCATCCCAACGCGGGAGGCGTTCTGGTGCTGGGACTGGGATGTGAGAACAGCAACATTCCCGTACTCATGGACTACATCGGAGCGTACGACGAGGACCGCGTGAAGTTCCTTCAGTGCCAGGATGTGGAGGATGAGATGGAGACTGCCATGGGGCTTCTTAAGGAGCTGGCAGCTTACGCAGGCGCATTTTCCCGGGAGAAGATAGATGCCGCCGAGCTGGTCATCGGCATGAAGTGCGGCGGATCCGACGGACTGTCCGGCATCACGGCCAATCCGGTGGTGGGGGCGTTTTCCGATTTGCTGGTGAGCAAGGGCGGAACCACCATCCTTACGGAAGTGCCTGAAATGTTCGGGGCAGAGACACTTCTCATGAACCGCTGCGCCACTCCGGAGCTGTTTGACAAGACCGTGGACCTGATCAATCATTTCAAGAACTATTTTACAAGCCACAACCAGACCATCTACGAGAACCCGTCCCCAGGCAATAAAAAGGGCGGCATCTCCACCCTGGAGGACAAGTCCTTAGGGTGTACCCAGAAGTCGGGAAGCGCCCTTGTTAGGGGCGTGCTGGAATACGGCGAGCCGGTGAAGGTGAAGGGCCTGAACCTGTTAAGCGCTCCCGGCAATGACCTGGTGGCCTCCACGGCCCTGGCTGTATCCGGCGCCCATATGGTGCTCTTTACAACGGGAAGGGGAACCCCGTTTGCCTCCCCGGTCCCAACGGTCAAGATATCCAGCAACTCCAGGCTGGCAGGCCATAAGGACAACTGGATAGACTTTAACGCAGGCCGCATGGTGGAGGACATGACAAAGGAAGAACTGGCAAAGGAGCTGCTGAATTATGTTCTGGATGTTGCATCCGGCAGGAAGGTCAAGTCGGAGGAAGCAGGATTCCATGATATGGCTATCTTTAAACAGGGAGTGACCCTGTAGAAAAAACGTTTTTTATGGCAGTATTATTTATGGCAGTATTAATTGTAATTTCTTCTTGCATCTCCTGGCGGACTGAGGTATACTGAATAACAGATATCGTATATACGGATAAAAGATGTATATACGAATAATTGAGCAGGAGGTGTCCATGAAACTGAACAGAACCACGCTGCGCACCGTAGAAATATTAAAGCTGGTGTCAAAAAAACCGGACGGCATTACCCTGGACGAGATATGCGCAAAGCTGGGCATGCCTAAGACCAGCGCTTACGATATCGTAACCACACTGGTACAGACCGGTATGATTCATGTGGCAAGGGAGCAGAAGCAGAGATATACCATCGGCCTGACAGCCTACCGGATTGGAATTAACTATACAAATAACCTGGACTTTATAAGCACCATTGACCCGGTGCTCAAGGCCTTTTCCAGGGAGGTGGGGAAAACCGTGTTCTTCGGGATACGCTCGGATGATTCCATTGTGTATATCTGCAAGTTTGAACCAGAGAATCCCATCATCACCACGGCCACTGTGGGAACAAAAAATCCCATTTACTGCACATCCCTCGGCAAGGCAATCATGGCCTACACGGAGGATGAGGACCGGGACGGCGTACTGTCCCGTATCAGCTTTAAGAAGCACACGGATAGAACCATCTGCACCAGGGAAGAATTTGAGAGGGAGCTTAAATCGGTGCGTGAAAAGGGATATGCCTTTGACGCCAGGGAGCTGGAAGAACACATGGAATGCGTAGGAGCTCCCGTATTTGGGCAGGATGGTAATGTGATGGGAGCCATCAGCGTCTCCAGCCTGTATAAACCCACCGAGGATTATGACGCCCTGGGACGCCTGGTAAGCGATAAGGGAGCCCAGCTGTCACGGCTGTTGGGATACATCGGGCATGTATAGGAAAATAAACTTATATTTTTACCTGTTTTGCTGTTGACAAATCATGTGACAGCGATTAGAATTTAAGTATACAAATCGTAATTATGAAAGTGATTCGCATATGCGAATTTAAAGAGAAGGAGAATGAAGATGAAGAAAGAACAAGTTTTAGCAAGAATGAAAGAAGACTGTCTGGTTGCTGTTGTTCGCGCAAAGAACTATGAGCAGGGTGAGAAGGTAGTTGACGCCATCATCGCAGGCGGCATCAACTTCATCGAGCTTACCATGACCATGGATGACGGAGATCCGGTTGGCTTCATCAAACTGATGGCTGAGAAGTATAAAGGCAATGACAAGATTGTAATTGGCGCCGGTACCGTACTGGATCCTGAGACCGCAAGGGCCTGCATCCTGGCCGGAGCTAACTACATCGTAAGCCCGGGCCTGAACGTGGACACCATCCGTCTGTGCAACCGTTACAGAGTGCCCATGCTGCCAGGCGTTATGACTCCATCCGAGGCCATTACCGCTATGGAAGCCGGCTGTGATATCATCAAGATTTTCCCGGGCAACATCGTGGGACCTGCAGCCATCAGCTCCTTCAAGGGCCCCCTTCCACAGGGCGAGTTCATGCCGTCCGGCGGCGTAGACGTGGATAATGTTGACAAGTGGATCAAGGCCGGCGCTTACGCAGTGGGAACAGGAAGCAGCCTGACAAAGGGCGCCAAGACAGGCGACTTCGCGGCCGTTACAGCTAAGGCTCAGGAGTTCGTGGCAGCTGTTGCAGCGGCAAGGGCATAGATGATACCTTACAGTAAGCATCATTCCAAATATAATTAAAAAGAGATTATAAGAAGAGATTAAAGGAGAATCATACAATGGCAAAGATTGTTACCATGGGCGAAATCATGTTAAGATTATCTACCCCAAACAATGAGAAGTTCATCCAGGCAGACGAGTTTGACATCAATTACGGCGGCGGCGAGGCAAATGTGGCAGTTTCCCTTGCAAACTACGGCCATGAAGCTGAATTCATTACTGCAGTTCCGGCTAATCCCATTGGCGAGTGCGCAGTGGCTGCACTGAGAAAGTATAATGTAGGTACAAAGCACATTGCCAGAAGCGGCGAGAGACTGGGTATCTACTTCCTGGAGACAGGCTCTGCCATGAGAGCTTCCAACGTGGTCTATGACCGTGCCCACAGCTCCATCTCCACTGCAACTGCGGATCAGTTCAACTTTGACGAGATTTTTGCAGATGCTGACTGGTTCCACTTTACCGGAATCACACCAGCTGTCAGCGATGCAGCCATCGAGCTTACCGAGGCAGCGTTAAAGGCAGCCAAGGCACACAACGTTACAGTGTCTGTTGACTTAAACTTCCGTAAGAAACTGTGGTCCTCTGAGAAGGCTCAGAAGGTCATGACCAACCTGATGCAGTACGTTGATGTCTGCATCGGCAATGAAGAAGATGCAGAGAAGGTTCTGGGCTTTAAGCCGGGCAACACCGATGTTACCTCCGGCGAGCTGGAACTGGCAGGATACGTTGACATCTTCAACCAGATGGCTGATAAGTTCGGCTTCAAGTATATCATCAGCTCTCTGCGCGAGAGCCACAGCGCTTCCGATAACGGCTGGTCTGCCTGCATCATGGATGGAAAGACACGTGAGTTCTACCACTCCAGAAAGTACCACATCACACCTATCGTTGACCGTGTAGGCGGCGGCGATTCCTTTGCAGCAGGCCTGATCTGCGGTCTGGTGGATGGCAAGGATATGAAGGCGGCCCTGGAGTATGCAGTAGCTGCATCCGCATTAAAGCATACTATTCCCGGCGACTTCAACCTGGTAACCAGGGCTGATGTTGAGAATCTGGCCGGCGGCGACGGTTCAGGCCGTGTTCAGAGATAAATCAGGATATTGACAATCAGACAATCAGAGACGGCTAATCCTTTCAGAGGTATTAGCCGTTTCTTATATGGTTTCTTATAGGTTTTTATTTGAAAAGGAGATATGATATGGTAGAAACAAACGGCAGGAATTTTGACCTTCTTACATTGGGACAGGTGCTTCTTCGGCTGTCGCCCCCGGATAACGAGCGTCTGTCCAGAGGCGATACCTTTGTCAAGCAGGTGGGAGGCGCAGAGCTGAATGTGGCAGTGGGCGCGGCTCTTCTGGGTCTTCACACAGGCGTTATATCCAAGCTTCCGGCCCATGATATAGGAAGCTTCATGAAAGGCAAGATTCGTTCCTTCGGGGTCAGCGATGATTTCTTTATGTATGACCAGTCCCCCGCAGCCAGGGTCGGCATTTACTATTATGAGAACGGCGCTTATCCCAGAAAGCCGAAAGTGATTTACGACCGCAACCACAGCTCTTTTTTCTCCCTGGATATTGACGAGATACCGGAGGAGGTGTACACGGCTTCCAAATGTTTCCACACCACAGGCATCACCCTGGCCCTGAACGAGGACATCCGCGAGACCACCATAGAGATGATTAAGCGGTTCAAGGCAGCAGGCACCCTGGTATCCTTTGATGTTAACTTCAGGGGAAATCTGTGGACAGGGGACCAGGCCAGGGAGTGTATCCTGAGAATCCTTCCCTATGTGGACATTTTCTTCTGTTCCGAGGACACTGCCAGGCTCACCTTTTTAAAGACAGGCACTGCCAGGGAGATGATGAAAAGCTTTACCGAGGAATTCCCTATCTCCATTGTGGCCTCCACCCAGAGAATCGTCCACAGCCCCAAGCGGCATACCTTTGGCTCTGTGATATACGATGCGGCCAGGGATGAGTACTATGAGGAGGAGCCGTACCGGGATATTGAGGTGGTGGACCGGATCGGCAGCGGCGACGCCTATATATCCGGGGCGCTTTACGGGCTGCTCAGTACAGACGGCGACTGTGCCAGGGCCGTTGCCTTCGGCAATGCCACGGCTGCTGTCAAGAACACCATTCCCGGGGACCTGCCGTCTTCCAACCTGGAAGAAATCGAGACCATCATCCATGCCCACAATCAGGCAGGACCTCAGAGCGAGATGGCCCGGTAATGGCAGACTGTATTTGTGTAAACATTTTGTAACATTTGTCATAAGGTTCATTCTAAATTCAGAATTCTTAAGAAATACTTTATTGGATATGGACAGTAAATGATATATACTTCTCATACAGACATAACAAGTGCCTCCGGCAGGCCCACGGCTTTTTGCGAGGCAGATGAAAAGGAGAAGATTATATTGAGAAAATATCATTTATATGCAGTAGGAATCTGTGCAGCCATTGCCCTGGGAGCAGCAGGATGCTCAGCAGGTGTCAACGCCGAGACAATGTCCGGCAGCTCCGTGGCAGCAGAAGATAATACAGAAGAAACCACCGTGAGTGACACCACCGTAGTGGAGTCGGTGACCGGAGCTATTGAGAGCATGGAAGAGAGCCAGCCCGAGGTTCCCCAGTCCGTCCGGATTTACGGACCTGTGACAAAGATGGAGGACGGCAGGCTTTCCATTGACAATCAGTCGGGCATGAGTACCAGCGGTGAGATCATCCTGAATGTGGCTGACGATATGACTTATATCCTGGATGCCATGACAGGCTTCCCGGTAGCTCTGGAAGATGTAAAAGACGGGGATACCATTTACGCCTACATAGGGCCGGCCATGACCATGAGCCTTCCGCCTATGACCAATGCGGTCATGATTTTCACCAACCTTCCGGCAGACGCCAAGGCGCCTGATTATGTGGAGGTCAAGTCCATGGTTACAGATGCCGGCACATCCAAATCCGTGCTGACAGCTGCGGACGGAACCGAGTTCACACTGGCAGAGGACTGCAACATCTTCCCGTATCTCACCAGAAACATCGTGACTCTGGATGACCTGACACAGGGAAAGAAATGTGTGGTCTGGTCAGATGATGAAAACACAGCTTCCAAGATTATGTTATTTGCAGAATAATCAGTATCCTGCCAGGGAATGCAGCAGGAATGGAGAAGGGCTGATGCCCGGCATAGGAACAAAGCCGGGTATCAGCCCTTTTATAGGTGCGCCGGCATTATCTTCCTTCCCGTACGCGTCAGGAGTCGTATGCCTGGGGTGCATCTTCCTTATATATGTAATATTGGTTTTTACCTCTTCGTTTTGCGTGGTACATGGCTGCGTCTGCCTTTTCAAAGAGGGAGGAAAAATCCTTTCCATGGTCAGGATAAAAGCTGACCCCGATGCTGAAGGTAACCGCGTCGTCCGGTTCCGGTGCCGTTTCTTCCTTTCCACCTGTCTTTGCGCACCGGGACAGGGAATAGAGAATGGTTTCAAGCTTTGGCACCACATCCCCATGGACATGTATGTGAGGCATGAATGCAATGAATTCATCTCCTCCAATCCGCGCTGTGATATCATTTCTGCGGAAGGCCAAACGGAGGGCCGCGGCCAGGTCCACCAGAACCTTGTCACCGAAAAGATGGCCGTTTGTATCATTGATGGACTTGAAATTATCTATGTCAATCAGAATCAGCGCTCCCATCTCTTCCTCGGTCCTTGTGTAGGCTTCGATCCGCCGGATGCATTCCCTGCGGTTTAGAAGGCTGGTAAGAGGATCCAGCAGGGCGTCCTTTTTTGCCCGGAGTATCTCCTCCTTCTGCTCATTGATATCAGAGATGATGCCAACGATTTTAAGGAGCCGGCCCCTTAAATCCCGGATGGCCGTGGCATTCACGCTGACCCAGAGATAACGGCCGTTCCTGTGCTTTAAACGGTATTCGCACTGCATCTGGTCCTGGCCTGTCAGGATGGACTGAAAACAGCTTCGCAGGGGTATCTTATCCTTTTCATGGATGATGTCAGTGGCAAACATAGAGTCCGGAAATCCCCTGACCGGAATCTGGTATCCGAATTTCTTCTCAAAGGTGGGGGAATAGTAGATATCCCGGGTAAGACAGTCCAATTCAAATATGATATCCTGGGTTTGGGACAGTATGATGTCGTAGATCTGGCTTTCTATGGCAAGCCGTTCCTGTCTGTCCCTGGCATCTGTCACGTCGTGGAAGATACAGTGGAGTAAGGGGGATTCCTGTTCCGTAAGGAGCTCGCCGCATATATGAATCCACCGCAGCTGTCCGTCGCTGGTCATAATGTGCAGCTCAGACATGAATACACGGCTGCGGGACAGCTGGTACCGTATTTTTTCCAGGAAGATTGGGCGGTCTTCCGCGCATATCCGGTCCAGAAAGGAGATGGGAGTACCTGACTTAAGGCTGCCTGCGTTCATGCCCAGCAGCCGGAACAGGCTGTTGTCTGCCTGGGTCAGAGTCAGGGATTCATCATATCTGCATTCAAAAATCCCTCCTGTGACAGCTTCCCGGCTCATTATTTCCTTGGTTTCAATCATATGAATCACCCCCTGTGAGAAAGCCGCCCATAAATGGCATAGAAAAAAGCGAATTACAATATTTCATTGCTCTTTTTGATTACTTAATACCTATCACCGAACGGCTGTACTTACTCCTTATTAGCTGTAAATAAAAGGAGTTTTTAGTATTGCATTACAAAGTATAAAATGACCAGTTTATTATAATATACTAATACAAAGATTACAATAGTCAAGTAAATAATAAGCAGAGGAAGTTGTATATACAATATGGAACTGGACTATAAGGCAATAGGAAAACGAATCAAGATACAGAGAATACAAAGAGAAATGACCCAGGAAAAACTGGCGGAGCTTACGGGATTATCCAATCCCCATATTTCCAATGTGGAAACAGGAAGTACCCAGGTGAGCCTTAAATCCCTGATTGCCATAGCCAATGCCCTGGAGATTACTCCGGATGTGCTGCTTTGCGATAACATACGATATGGAAAGCACATTTTTAAAAATGCGGTTATGGAGGCTGTGGATGACTGCGACGAGGTGGAGATTCGGATTATGGCTGATATGGTCCAGGCGCTGAAGCGGTCCATACGGTACCGGAAAAAGTATTTTAAGGAGCAGGAATAAAAGAAAACAGAAGAGGACCCGGAAACCGCTGTCCTGCGGTTTGGGGTCCTCTTTTAGTCTGTTTTTTAATTTAATTGCCGCATTCAATGCTGATTTCATTGAATTTTTCCAGAATGTCGTCAATGCAGAGCGCCTGCTTTTCCTCAGCCTCTTTGTCTACCACGGCGCGGCCCTGGTGCATCATCAGGAGGCGGTCCCCATATTCCACTGCATAGCGCAGATTGTGGGTAACCATGATGGTGGTCAGATTTTTTTCCTTTACAATCTTTCCGGTCAGCTCCATGATGGTCTCGGCAGTCTTGGGGTCCAGGGCAGCTGTGTGTTCATCTAAAATCAGGAATTCAATGGGAGTCATGGTGGACATGAGAAGGGCCATGGCCTGGCGCTGGCCGCCGGAAAGGACTCCCACCTTCACATCCATCTTATCCTCCAGTCCCAGTCCCAGGGAGCGGAGGGATTCGCGGTAATACTCCTGTCTCAGCCGGTTGGTTCCCGGCCTGAGGTTAAAGGCCTTTCCCTTATTGTCTGCCAGGGACATGTTTTCCAGTATGGTCATGGTCGGACAGGTGCCCATGGCCGGATTCTGATAAACCCGCCCAATGCGGCGCTGGCGCTTGTATTCAGGAATCCGGGTAATGTCCTTTCCGCTGATTATGATTCGTCCCTCATCCAGAGGAATGCTGCCGCAGATGATGTTTAAGAGGGAGGTTTTGCCGGAGCCGTTGCTTCCCACCACGGACACAAACTGATGGTCCTTTATGGTCAGGCTGAAGTCCTCGAACAGGCACATTTCATTGACTGTACCGGCATTGTAGTATTTATTGATGTGCTTCAGTTCAAGCATGGCTCTTCACCTTCTTTCCCCTGGAGGAGCTTGCCACCAGGATAATAAGGAACAAAATGGATGTAATCAGCTTTAAGTCAGAGGCTGTCACCGGGAAGGAAACAGTAATGTTTCCAAAGGTAAGCGTCAAGTCCCCCAGAAGCAGGGCCAGGGATACACAGGCCTTGTAGATGATGGAGCCGATGATAACAGCCGTGGTGGACTTGACGAAGCCGAACCGTTTGAACAGCTGGGTGCCTATGATGACATTGGCCAGACCGATGACAATGGTTCCCGTGCCGGTGGAAATCTCAAAGAATCCCTTCTGCTGACAGTACACGCTGCCGGCCAGGGCTGCAAATCCGTTGGCAATGGCCAGGCCGATGATTTTCACCATGCCCTTATCCTTGGCCAGGGAGGTTACCAGCACATCATTGTCACCCACGGCCCTGAGAAGATAGCCGGACCGGGTTTTCAGGTAAGCGTCCAGGAGCAGCTTGCAGATAAGGACGATAACCAGAAGGATGATGGTCACTGTATAGGGCCTTAAGGCCTGGGGAATGGTGCGTTCCAGCCATGGATTGCTGAAAATCGTGTCCTTGCTGAATATAGGCAGGTTGGACTTTCCGGCAACCCTTAAGTTGATGGAGTAGAGGGCGGTCATGACAATGATTCCCGACAGCAGGTCCCGTACCTTTAACTTGACATGGATAAGTCCGGTGACGCAGCCCGCCATGGCTCCCAGGAGAAAGGAGAGGGGAAGGGCCGCAGCCGGATGGATGAAACCTCCGGCAATGCCGGTAGCGGTAAAAGCAGCTCCCAAAGGGAAGGTTCCGTCCACCGACAGATCCGGAAAATCCAGAATCCGGTATGTGATGTATACGCCCAGGGCCATGATGGCGTACACCAGGCCTTCTTCAAAGATACCTAAAATAATCGTTGTCATGATGTTCCTCCAGATAATAATGATAGAGCTTTACTGGGCAATCTCAGTGAACAGCTCAGCTGCATTTTCAGTCAAATCCTCCGGCAGTGTGATGCCCAGATTCCCGGCCACCTGTGTGTTGCCGTAGAAGGCAGCTTCCTTGATGGTTTCGTAATTCATTTCACTGGCTTTTTTCTCGCCTCGCAGTACCTGTGCCGCCATCTTTCCTGTCTGCTTGCCCAGTTCGATGTAGTCCAGTCCCATGGCAGCCAGGCATCCAATCTTCACCTGCTCAATTTCGCTGCCGAATACAGGGATATTCTTGGCGGCAGCCTTATCAAGGATAACGGGAAGGGAGGCAACTACCGTGTTGTCGGTCAGGTTGGTAATGCAGTCCACCTTGCTTATAAGGGTGTCGGCAGCCAGGGCAATATCAGCGGAAGAGGAGATGCCTGTGTCCACGATTTCAAAACCATACTGGGGAGCCAGCTCCTTGTACTCTGCAATGGCGGATTCAGAATTCACCTCGCTGGTGGTGTACATGATGCCGATGTTTTTGGCTTCCGGAAGAATCTGGCGGATCATCTTAAGCTGGGCTTCCACAGGCAGTTTATCGCTGGTGCCTGTAATCTCGCCTACCGGAGTGCCGTCCGCATTGGCCAGCTCTGCGGCTACGGGGTCGGTTACAGCAGTGAAAATGACAGGAATGTCTGACTTCTTAGCCACACCGTACTCTGCCTGTGCCATGGGAGTTGCGATGCCGCACATCAGGTCCACGCCCTTGCCTGCGAAATTGGTTGCAATCTGGCTGGCCGTGCCGCCGTCGGCCTGGGAATTATCATAAAGAACGGTCAGGTTCACGCCTTCCTCGATGCCCTCCTCTGCCAGGCCCGCCATGAAGCCTTCGCGGCAGTTGTCCAGGGAGCCGTGCTCCGCAAACTGTCCCACACCGATGGTGTAGGCTGCGCTGTCGGCAGAAGATTCCGTCCTGGACTCAGCTGTCCCGCCCTCAGCGGTGCTGTCTGCACTCTGGGAAGCTTCGTTTTCAGCCACGGCTTTTGCGGTGGTTTCTGCGGGCTGGGCCGTGGTGGTATTCTGTGTAGTGGATACGCAGCCTGATAAGAGGGATGCGCTTAAAGCTGCAGTCAAGACCATTGCGATTGTTTTTTTCATAATTTTGTTTCCTCCTGTTTTTGAACTATATTTGTATGATAAAAAATGCCGTTGGATAAGGGACTTTCTGACGGGCTGCCGTTTGAATAAAGCTGGAATAAAAAAGTCCCAACCATAGCTTATGCTATGATTGAGACGAATGAAATCCGCGGTGCCACTCAAATTGACTAAAAGTCCTCTTTACACATACCAACATATGCGCCGCATGTATAACGGTTGCGGAATCCGTCGGTCCCTACAGATAAAACAATCCTTCAAGACCGCCCTCAAAAGTCCATTCAGCTGCCAGCCCTATACCGCAATCCCACCGCCTGCGGCTCTCTGTGCTAAAGCTTTGATAGCTTACTCCTCTTTCTCTACGGTTTAATTTATTAACCCGTATCTTAATACAATTAAATAGATTTGTCAAGAGTGTTTTGAAAATTCATATAAAGTCATGCAATGACGCACAAAAGTGTAAAAGAACTTTTATTGATTGATGAAATGTGGTAAACTGTAGATACGGAAAGGAACACTTTGGAACCGGAACAAAGGTGTTTACAAATAAAAAGTGTTCACAGCAAGGAGGAAAGTTCCATGAGCCGGTTACTTGTAGTGGTGGATATGCAGAAGGATTTTGTGGATGGAGCGTTGGGCAGCCCTGAGGCCCGGGCCATTGTCCCTAATGTGCTGGATAAGGTTAAGGCATACCGGGATGCAGGGGATGAGGTGGTATTTACCCTGGACACCCATTTTGACGATTATATGGATACAATGGAAGGGAAGAAGCTTCCTGTGGTCCACTGTGTCAAGGGAACGCCGGGCTGGGAACTGGTACCGGAGCTCAGGGAAGTTCCGGGAACCCGTTTTGAGAAGCATACCTTTGGAAGCAGAGAGCTGGCTGATTACGCAGCCGTGGGACGGTACGACTTTGTGGAATTGGTCGGCCTGTGCACGGATATCTGCGTCATATCCAACGCCATGCTGATTAAGGCGGCAGTACCTGACACATCCATACAGGTGGACGGGGCTTGCTGCGCGGGTGTGACTCCCCAGAGCCACCGCAATGCCCTCAGCGCAATGGGGATGTGCCATATAGACATTGTATAGACATGAAAGAGACCGCGGCCGTGTCACGGGCAGGGCTGCGGATTAGGAATAAGGGGGATACTCAATATGAATGACAAACATTTTGTACTTACCATTGAACGCCAGTACGGAAGCGGCGGCCGCCTGACAGGCAAACGCCTGGCCGAGGAGCTTGGCATTCATTTTTATGATGAAGAGATACTTAAGATGACCTCTGAGACCAGCGCCATAGGGGAACAGTATTTCAGGCTGGCTGATGAAAGGGCCGGAAATAACCTGCTATACCGTATCGTGACCGGCATGAAGCCGGAGCTGACGGAACCGGATAAGGACGGCCCCAACATCACTTCGCCGGAGAACCTGTTCCGGTTCCAGTCATCGGTCATCCGCAGGCTGGCCGCCTCTGAGACATGTATTATCGTAGGCCGCTGCGGCAATTATGTGCTTCAGGACCAGATGGATAATCTGGTGCGCATCTTTGTGTATGCGGATACGGTCACCAGAATCCGCAGGGTCATGGATGTGGATAAGGTGGATGAGGCGGAAGCGCTCCGCAGAATGAGACGGATTGATAAGGAGAGAACGGAGTATCACCGCTATTTTACCGGCAGGGAGTGGATGGATATGGAAAATTATGACCTTCCCATCAATGCCAGCCGGATTGATTACGACCAGATGATTCAACTGATAAAAGACTATCTGAAGCTCAAAGGATTCCTGTAGAAGGGAGGACCGGGGCTCAGGAAATGACAGAGGTGCATTGAGATGAGCAGTATATTTGCGGGAATCATGATTCCCTTTATCGGGACCACGGCAGGGGCAGCCTGCGTGTTCTTTCTGAAAAACGCATTGAAGCCCAGTGTCCAGAAGGCGTTTCTGGGATTTGCGTCAGGGGTAATGGTGGCGGCGTCTGTCTGGTCCCTCTTGATTCCGTCCATGGACATGAGCGGGCACATGGGAAAGCTGGCTTTCATTCCTGCTTCCGTGGGCTTTCTTCTGGGAATTGGTTTCCTGCTCCTGTTGGATGAGATCATACCTCATCTGCATATTGATACAGAGCAGCCGGAAGGTCCAAAGAGCGACTGGAAGAAGAGTACTATGCTGGTGCTGGCAGTGACCCTCCACAATATACCGGAGGGAATGGCAGTGGGCGTTGCGTTTGCGGGACTTTTGTCCCAGAACGGGACCATCACCATGGCAGGCGCCCTGGCTTTGTCTGTGGGTATTGCCATACAGAATTTCCCGGAGGGAGCTATCATATCCCTGCCTCTTAAGGAGGCAGCCGGAAAAGGGAAAGCGTTCATTTATGGCACGCTTTCAGGCGTGGTGGAGCCCATAGGCGCCCTCCTTATGCTGGTGCTGGCCGAGTTTTTAGGTCCGGTTCTTCCGTACTTCCTGTCCTTTGCGGCAGGCGCCATGATATACGTGGTAGTGGAGGAGCTGATTCCGGAATCAGCCGAAGGAGAGCATTCCAATGTGGCAACCATTGGATTTGCTGTTGGGTTTGTGGTGATGATGATACTGGACGTGGCGCTGGGATAGGACGAAATTCTAAAAAAGGAAATCCGGCCCTTTCGGCCGCCGGAATCACAAGCGGACGTATATCTGGACTCACTCGGAACAGGCACAGGAAAGGCACAGCACCATACTATAGCACAAAACAGAAGCACAAAACAGAACCGCAAAACAGAATCGCAAAAACTAAACCGCATCCGTATCCGGGCTGAGCCGGAGCGGATGCGGTTATTGCTTATCCCTGTGCCAGTCTCTTTAAATCGCTGTAAAAGCCGGGATAGGATATATTGACACAGTCAGCGTCCCTTATCTCTGTAATGCCGTCCGCACACAGGGCGGTGACGGCAAATGTCATGGCGATACGGTGGTCTTTGCGGCTGTCGATGACAGCTCCGTGGAGAGGAGCGCCTCCCCGGATAATCATTCCATCTTCGGTCTCTGTCACGTCTGCGCCCATGGCAGTCAGTCCCTGGACCATGACCGCAATCCGGTTGGATTCCTTTACCTTTAACTCTCCGGCATCCCGGATTACAGTCTCGCCCTCTGCAAAGCAGGCCATGGCTGCGATGACAGGAAGCTCGTCAATGAGGGTAGGTATGAGGGAGCCGCCTATGACGGTTCCATGAAGGGTGCCGTGGCGTACAAGGATATCGGCTGTTGGTTCGCCTGTTCCGCTGCCTGCATTCAGAAGCTCAATATGCGCTCCCATATCACGGCATACACGCAGGATACCGTCCCTGGTAGGATTGATTCCCACATTGCGTATCAGAACTTCCGATCCGGGCACCATAAGGCCTCCGGCAATGAAATAGGCGGCAGAAGATATATCTCCCGGCACCATGACCTGATTGCCATGGAGTTCGCCGGCAGGCTTTATGACTGCCGTGGTTCCTTCGGTGGACACCTGGGCTCCAAAAAGCCGCAGCATCAGCTCAGAGTGATTCCTGGACACATATGGTTCGGTCACGCTGGTGGGGCTGTCTGCATATAAACCAGCCAGCATAATGGCGGATTTCACCTGGGCGGAAGCTACCCTGGAGTCATAGTGGATGCCGTGGACAGGACCTCCCTTGATGAGCAGGGGAGCACAGCCATTGTCTTTTATGCTGGTGATGCGGGCTCCCATCATGGCAAGGGGCTCCATAATACGCTTCATGGGCCGTTTGCAGATGGATTCGTCTCCTGTGAGAGTGACGTCAAAGTCCTGGCCGCAGAGGATTCCGGATATGAGGCGCGTGGTGGTGCCGCTGTTTCCGCAGTCCAGGACTTCCCGTGGCGCGTTCAGTCCGTGCAGGCCGCGGCCATGGACCAGCACCTGCCCGCCCTTGTTTTCTATATCAATGCCCATTTTCTCAAAACATGCAATGGTAGACAGGCAGTCCGCTCCCTGAAGAAAATTGTGTATCTCCGTAAGCCCCTGTGCAATGGAGCCGAACATGACGGCCCGGTGGGAGATGGATTTATCTCCGGGAACCCTGATTTCGCCCTTTAAATGGGATGCTCTTTTAAATTCCATAATCTGTTACCTAACCTTTCTCTCCGGATTACATGCGGAACATCTCGTATTTGTATTTATCCAGCCTCTGCCACGCAGCCTCCATGGATGCCTCGTCATAGAAGGCGATTTTAAGCGCCCCCTCACCCCGCTCGCGGTTGTTGTTGATGCCGATATTCTTAATGCTGATGCCCTTGGCAGCCAGGATGACGGATATGGTGGAAATGGCGCCCACCTCATCGCTTACATCCACGGTGAACTCATAGGATGGCTCCACGGAACCCTTGGCCTTGTCTGTAATGGAATTGCGGTAATCACGGGAGGTCTCAAACAGCCTGTAGATATCCTGTCCCTTATGCTCCCTGATTTCCTCCAGCACCTTATTTAAAGATGCGATGTATGCTTCCAGGATGTCCGATATGGGGTCCACATTGGTCATGCATATCTGTTCCCACATCTCAGGGGAGGAAGAGGCAATCCGGGTGATATCCTTAAAACCGCCTGCGGCCACCTGCTTCATGGTGCCGTCTGCTGTGTCGTGATCCTTAATCAGATTCACAAGGCTGGAAGCTACCAGATGGGGGAGATGGCTGATGGCAGCCACCACCTTGTCGTGTTCCCTGTAATCCAGAACAAGGGGAATGGCTCCTATGGTCTTTGCAACCGCCACAATGCGTTCTGCATTGGAGCTTAAATCCTGGGGGCGGGAGCTGTTCTTTCCCTCAGGAGGCGTGACGATGTAGTAGGCATTTTCCAGGAGATGGTCTGTGGAGTTCTCATAGCCGGTCTTTTCTGAGCCGGCCATGGGATGGCCGCCCACAAAACAGTATTCCAGGCCCTGGCGTCTGATTTCCTCATGGATGCCGCTTTTTGTGCTGCCCACGTCAGTAATCAGGGCGCCCTGTTTCAGATAGGGCCGTATGGCGGAAAGATAACCTGCGTTGTATTCCACCGGTGTGCAGAGGAAAATCAGGTCACATTCACGCAGGTTCTCATCAATTCCATCCAAAATCACATCCACGATTCCCTCTTTCCGGGCTTGCTCCAGACGGGAGCGGGAGCGCATATAGGCCATGATACGGATATCCGGCCGTGTTTTTCGGATGGCACGGGCAATGGAGCCGCCTATAAGCCCCAGTCCGATGAATGCGATGGTGGAATCGGTCATGGTCATTTTTTCCATATTGGTATCTCCTCCTGTAAATGCGGGGACCGGATGCGCCGGATTAAATGTATGAAAGGGATGCCGTAAGGGCAGAGGCCGCGCACCGGGCATATGTAAAAGCACTCCCTGAAGTGAGAGTGCCGTAAAGTTCTGTTACTGTGCCTTAAAGGTCCGTCCGGACAGCTCTGCATAAGGAGCTAAATCCTTCATCAGCTGTTCAAAGGCATCAAAGGTCAGGGACTGGGGACCGTCAGACAGTGCCCTTGCAGGACAGGGGTGGACTTCAATCATAAGGCCGTCCGCACCCACTGCCATGGCTGCCTTTGCCAAAGGCTCCACATAGGCTCTGACACCTGTGGCATGGCTGGGATCCACGATGATGGGAAGGTGGCTCTTCTGGCGTATGACCGGAACAGCGCTGATATCCAGGGTGTTTCTGGTGGAAGTTTCGTAAGTGCGGATGCCGCGCTCACACAGCACAATATTAGGGTTGCCCTCGGAGATGATGTACTCGGCGGCATTGAGCCATTCGTCAATGGTAGCACACAATCCGCGTTTTAACAATACGGGAGTACCGGATTTGCCAGCCTCCTTTAACAGTTCAAAGTTCTGCATGTTTCTGGCGCCAATCTGCAGCATATCTACATATTTCACAGCCGACTCAATGGCATGGGCGCTGGTGACTTCGCAGATTACATTGAGGCCCGTGGCTTCCCTGGCTTCCTTCATGTATTTAAGGCCCTCCTCCTCAAGTCCCTGGAAGGAGTAGGGGGATGTGCGGGGCTTGTAGGCGCCGCCGCGCAGGAAGGTGGCTCCTGCCTTTTTTACAGCATATGCAGTCTCCATAAGCTGGTCCTGGGATTCAATGGCGCAGGGACCGGCCATCACGGTCATGGTGCCCGGACCGATGTGGGTGTTGCCAACCGGAATCACCGAGTCCTCGGGATGGAATTTTTTATTGACCAGTTTATAGGATTCCGTGACAGCCACTACCTTGTCAACGCCTTCGCTGATTTCAATGTTGGTGTCCAAAAGCTTGGTCTTGTCGCCGACCACGCCTACGATGGTAACCTGGGAACCCTTGGACAGATGGGCTGTGAGTCCCTTGGATTCAATGAGGTTTGTTACCTTTTTGACCGCTTCATCAGAAGCATTGGGTTTCATAATGATAATCATAATTCAGTACTCCTTATGCAAATTTATAAATATGCAGATTGTATGGACCATAGTATGTATTTTTCAGAATGATTCATATGCAGTAATAGTGTAAGCGACTCTGCAGAAAAAGTCAATACTTTATCACTTTAAACTTTTACGCTTTTAAGTGCGGATGAAAACAGGCCTTAAGCAGCTGGGCGGCAATATAATCTGTATTTCCAATAAGATGCTTTACTTCCGGAAGCCAATAAAACGCGGATGTATTATCATCACATTTGAAATACGTATCATCTTCATGACACAAATAGATTATTTTGCCCAGGGCGATGGCCATTCCAAATTCTGTATGAGTTCCTCTTCCCTGAGGAGTCAATATAATGACAACATCAGCCTGCTTTACCCCATTATATTCTTGTTCGCCAATATGCCTCAGTGTTTCGATATCTGTTGTTTTCTCTGAGACATGGGATGTCCGGTCATAAAGGAGAGACGTCCAGTCATAGGTATGTGTCCAGCCGGAGTTTTTAAGCAGTTTGGCAAGACTGCGGACCTGCTCATGGTTTTGAAGCCCGGAAGCAATATAAAATTTCATTTGAACCCTCCTGTTATGTAAATACGTCTGCCGCTGCGGGCCACGAATATCCTGTTGGATTCATTCATTTTACCACATCCCCACAGTCATTTCCATATTCTGAATATACTCCTGCGCACCCGGATTTCCAAAACCTTGCAGCATGGTGTTCGGAAGGGGTTCATTCAAACAATAAAGCATGATATAAATTAGGCATGATATAAATTAGATATCCATGGTCATATAATAGATAACAAATGTTGAGACAGAACAGGAATCATAGAATATTGAAGGAGATTGGATATCAGAGGGAAGCTGTCCTGGAATATGCGAAACGATGGGCTAAGGGGAGGAATCCGCGGTATCTGGATTTTGAACATATGGGCGGGGACTGCACCAATTTTGCATCCCAGTGCATTTATGCCGGAAGCGGGGTCATGAACTACACGCCGACCATGGGATGGTATTACAGCAGCGGCTCCAACAGAAGTCCCAGCTGGACCGGGGTCGTGTATCTTTATAATTTTCTCACAGGAAATAAATCCGCAGGTCCCTATGGGGTGGAAACCAACGAAAAGGGCGTGGAGCCGGGCGATATTGTACAGCTGGGAAATAAGAACGGATATTACCACAGTCCTGTGGTTGTTGATGTGGCGGGAAATAATATTTTGGTGGCTGCCCACAGTTATGATGCATATATGCGGCCCCTGGATTCCTATATCTATGAAAAGGTCCGTTTCATACACATACAGGGTGTACGTAACTGGTAACAGGGTGAAACGATATTGTGCTGTCATGAAACGGCAGTTTTATCTGTATCGTTGCAGAAAGCAGTCTGAATGAAGGCTGCTTTTTGCGGACAGACATACTATAAAGGCAGCCTTTTGGGAGTTTAAGTTTACATGGAACATACAATGTTTTTACGGCGATTTAGAGCAGGACAGGGTGGATTGTGTTATCATACAGTTAAATGGAAGGAATGTGAGGAGGTGAATGATATTACAAAATTGGAACTGGTGGCAGCCATCGGCCCGAATCAGCTGGAATTGGTTCAAGTGTATCTAAGGGGACTGTTATCAGCAATAGAATTGGAAAAGCTGATAGGAAAACAGAAGGCCAAAATCGTTGATATATTTTCAACAGAATATGCGCATATGTAACGCCTGATAGTTCAATTGGCTATCAGGCGCTTTTTATATAGTGGAACAGGGAACCGGCCTTTTATCCGGCCAAAAAGAATTAAGAATAATAAACTTACACAAGGGGAATCCAGCAGTGCCAATGCGTGAATCTACGTTGTTTTCCGCGGCCGTACAGGCAACCCCAAAAGAATGTTGTGCAAATCATATAAAATGCTTGAAAAATTCTGAAAAATTTAGTAAAATATACGCATAGGCTTAAATTTAATGAACAGGAGGGAAGTTTATGAACGTATATGGAACTGAACAAATCCGCAACGTTGTATTACTTGGACATGGAGGCGCTGGTAAGACAACCGTTGCGGAAGCATTGGCGCTGCTGACTGGTGTTACAAAACGTATGGGCAAGGTGCCGGACGGAAACACCATCAGCGATTATGACAAGGAAGAAATCAAGAGACAGTTTTCTATCTCCACTACCCTGATTCCTCTGGAATATGAGGGCGAGGACGGGCCAATTAAGATTAACCTTCTGGATACGCCGGGATTTTTTGATTTTGTAGGAGAGGTTGAGGAGGCAATCAGTGTTGCCGATGCAGCCATTATCGTTGTCAACTGTAAGGCAGGTATTGAGCCTGGTACAGAGAGGGCATGGGAGATGTGCGAGAAGTACAACCTGCCCAGGCTGATTTTCGTCACAAATATGGACGATGACCATGCCAGCTATCGTGAGCTTGTGGTTAAGCTGGAGACTAAGTTCGGACGTAAGATTGCTCCGTTCCAGCTGCCAATCCGTGAAAATGAAAAGTTCGTAGGTTTCGTCAATGTGGTAAAGATGGGCGGACGCCGTTTCACTCATTTAAGTGATTATGAAGAGTGTGAGATTCCGGATTATGTCCAGAAAAACCTGACCATTGCCAGGGACGCCCTCATTGAAGCCGTTGCCGAGACCAGTGAAGAATATATGGAGCGTTATTTCCTTGGGGAAGAGTTTACCCAGGAGGAGATTTCTACCGCGCTGAGGACCCACGTTATTGAAGGTGACATCGTTCCTGTCATGATGGGTTCCGGAATTAACTGCCAGGGCTTTAAGGTCCTGCTGCAGGCCATTGACAAATACTTCCCGTCACCTGACCATTTTGAGTGTATCGGCGTGGATGTTTCCACGGGCGAGCGCTTTACAGCCAAGTACAACGACGATGTATCCCTGTCCGCCAGGGTATTCAAGACCATTGTGGACCCATTCATCGGCAAGTACTCACTGATGAAAATTTGTACCGGTACCCTTAAGGGCGACACGGTGGTGTACAATGTGAATAAGGATACTGAGGAAAAGATCGGCAAGCTCTATATCCTGCGTGGCAAGGATCAGATTGAGGTGCAGGAGCTGAAAGCAGGCGATATCGGAGCTGTTGCAAAGCTGACTGTGACCCAGACCGGCGATACCATGGCTGTGCGCACGGCACCCATTGTATACCATAAGCCCCAGACCTCCACGCCATACACATACATGGCATATAAGGCTGTGAACAAGGGCGAGGATGACAAGGTATCCACGGCTCTGGCTAAGATGATGGAAGAAGACTTAACCCTTAAGGTGGTCAACGACGCTGAGAACCGCCAGGCCCTGTTATACGGCATAGGCGATCAGCAGCTGGATGTGGTAATCAGCAAGCTGCAGAGCCGCTATAAGGTGGATGTGACCTTAAGCCAGCCTAAGTTTGCATTCCGCGAGACCCTGCGCAAGAAAGTAAAGGTACAGGGCAAGCATAAGAAACAGTCCGGCGGACACGGACAGTATGGCGATGTCATCATGGAATTTGAGCCATCCGGCGATTTGGAGACACCGTATGTATTTGAGGAAAAGGTATTCGGCGGTTCCGTGCCCAGGAACTACTTCCCGGCTGTTGAGAAGGGACTGCAGGAATGCGTATTAAAGGGACCAGTGGCAGGATATCCGGTTGTGGGCTTAAAGGCCACTCTTCTGGATGGCTCCTATCATCCGGTGGATTCCTCGGAGATGGCATTTAAGATGGCTACCATCCTTGCTTTTAAGCAGGGCTTTATGGAAGCAAATCCCGTGCTCCTCGAACCCATTGCCTCCCTTAAGGTTACTGTTCCGGATAAGTTTACAGGCGATGTCATGGGCGATTTAAACCGCAGAAGAGGACGCGTGCTTGGTATGAATTCCAATCACAACGGCAAGCAGGTCATTGAGGCGGATATTCCAATGTCTGAGCTCTTCGGATATAATACGGACCTCCGTTCCATGACAGGCGGTCTGGGGGATTATTCCTATGAATTCAGCCGCTATGAGCAGGCTCCCGGCGATGTACAGAAACGTGAGATAGAGGCCAGGGCCGCAGCTAAGGACGGCGAATAAAAGCAAATGACGCAGCTGCCCGGAGCAAGTTTGGGCAGCTGTTTCCACGCAGGCATGGCGGAATATGCAGCAAATGAAACATTATATTAAAAAATGATTTTCAGTGTTGCAATTGTCACAGAAAAATAGGAACACTTATGATATAGTAGTGACATCAAAGGAAATGATTCAAAACCAAAATAAATGATATGGTAATTAAGGAGGAAATGATAATGAAAAAATATGTATGTGATCCATGTGGATGGATATATGACCCTGAGGCAGGCGATCCGGATGGCGGAATCGAGCCGGGAACTGCATTTGAGGATATTCCGGATGATTGGGTATGTCCTCTCTGCGGGGTTGGAAAAGATATGTTCTCTGTTGTTGAAGAATAAGGTGTGCGCTGGCGCCTCTTTCCGGATAAAACCTGGAAGGAGGCGTCTTTTTATTTGATTTCCCCCCTTGTACATAATCTGGAAAGAGTTTACAATAAAGAGAGAGCTTTGAAATATAGTAAAGAGGATTTTTTGAGATGGAAGAACAGCAAAACTCATTTAAGGATACATTCCTGGCAGCTGTTTTGGACCAGATGGACACCAATTTCTATATAACGGATGTAGAAACGGATGAAATCCTTTATATGAATAAAACCATGAAGGAGACCTTCGGGCTTGCAAGGCCGGAAGGCTGCATCTGCTGGCAGGTTCTGCAAAAGGACATGAAGGAACGGTGTCCTTACTGCAAAATCAGGCAGCTGGAACAGATGGAGGACAATCGAATCTGCATCTGGCGTGAGACCAATTCCGTGACCGGCAGGAAATACAGGAATTATGACAGTCTGATTCAGTGGAAGGGCAAGGTATACCACATTCAGAATTCTGTGGACATGACGGAATTTGACCAGATTTCAGAGACAGCCCGCACCGATGAACTGACACGCATGTTGAACCGCCGCGGCGGCGGTGAACGCCTCAGGCAGGCCCTGGAACAGGGAGGCCGCGAGAACCAGGTGGTGACCGTGGTGCTGTATGATATCAACGAGCTGAAAGCGGTCAATGACCGGTATGGACACAGCGAGGGGGACAGGCTTCTTCAGTATGTGGCAGCCATAGCCAAGGAGTGCCTTGGAAGGCTGGACTTTATGTACCGTCTCAGCGGTGATGAGTTTGTCATGGTATTCTACGGGCGTGACATGAAAGCGGCGGACGACAGCATGAAGCGGCTCTTATCCAGGGCAGGGCAGGAACGAAAACACCTGCGAAAAGAGTATGATGTCTCCTTCAGCTATGGAATCGCAGAGGTTTATCCGGGGGATATGGGATCAGTGGAGGACATCATATCCAGGGCAGATGAACAGATGTATGTACAGAAGAGAGGATATCACATAGAACGGGCCAGGCGCAGGCTCAGGGAGAAATCTGAGGGCAGGGATGAGACCTTTGATTATAACGGCGAATGTCTCTATGAAGCGCTGTCAGCCAGCACGGACGATTATATTTTTGTTGGAAACATGAAAACCGGGGTATTCCGTTATCCCCAGTCCATGGCGGAGGAATTCGGCCTGCCGGGGCAGGTGGTCAGGGAGGCAGCCGCATTTTGGGGTCAGCTGATTCATCCCCATGATGAAGCCTATTTTCTGGAGAGCAATCAGAGTATAGCAGACGGAAGAGAGGATTATCATAACATAGAGTACCGGGCCAGGAATGTGAGAGGGGAATGGATATGGCTGCGGTGCCGGGGAAAGATGCTCAGGGATAAGGACGGGCAGCCGGAGTTATTTGCCGGCATGATTAGCAATCTGGGAAAGAAAAACCAGATTGACCATATGACCGGCCTTTACAACAAATACGAGTTTGAGGGAAATATCAAGAAGTACCTGGCAGACCGCAAATGCATGGACTCCATCGGCCTTATGGTGCTGGACATGGATTCCTTTAAAAACATCAATGATCTGTATGACCGGTCCTTCGGGGACGAGGTTCTGCGTATTACGGCCCAGAAGGTGGCGTCCATGCTTCCGCCCAACGCCATGCTCTACCGGCTGGACGGCGATGAGTTCGGTATTCTCCTCCTGGGAGGAGACGCGAAAGAGGCGGCCCATATATATGGCAAGCTTCAGAAAAACTTCTGCAAGCAGCAGGAGTACGGCGGAAAGAAATATTTCTGCACCCTGTCGGCGGGGTATGCCGCTTATCCGGGGGACGGGAGTAATTATCTGGAACTCCTTAAGAGCGCCAACTATTCCCTGGAATATTCCAAAATCATGGGAAAGAACCGGATGACCGTGTTTTCCAGGGATATCCTGGCAGACAGGGAGCGGCGGCTGGAGCTGCTGGAGCTTCTGAGGGAGAGCGTGGAGCGCGGCTTTGTAGGGTTCACCATCCATTACCAGCCCCAGGTAGACACTGTGTCGGGCAGGCTCTGCGGAGCTGAGGCCCTGGCCAGATGGCACTGCACCAAGTACGGAGATGTTTCTCCCGGTGAGTTTATCCCTTTGATGGAGCAGAGCGGTTTAATCATTCCTTTTGGACAGTGGATACTGAGCCGCGGCATGGCCCAGTGCCTGGAGTGGTGCCGTTTCAGGCCGGATTTCCAGATAAGTGTGAATCTGTCTTACATCCAGCTTGCCCAGGGGGATTTTATTTCCTTTCTCCGGACAGCGTTAGAGGAGCACAGCCTGGCGCCTTCAAAAATTATCCTGGAGCTGACCGAGACATATCTGGCAAAGGCAGAGGAGGACACCCTCCGCATGATTGCGCAGATGAAGGAGCTTGGGGTAAAAATTGCCATGGACGATTTTGGAGTGGGATATTCGTCCCTGTTTTCATTAAAAAGCATCCCCGTAGATGTGGTGAAGATAGACAGGGGATTTGTGAAGGGAATTACCTCCGATCTTTTTAATGCCACCTTTATCCGATCCATCACCGACCTGTGCCATGATGTGGGCAGGAAGGTATGTCTGGAGGGGGTGGAGACAGAAGAGGAATATGAGGCTGTAAGAGAACTGGGAATGGAATATATACAGGGATATTATTTCGGGCGCCCTATGAGCGCCCGGCAGTTTGAAGACAGGCTAAAGGAATAGGCGTACACACCGCTTGTCCATTTCGATCAGCCCTTCCTCCTTCATGCGTTTCAGCTCCCTTGTCATGGCGCTGCGGTCAATGGAAAGGTAATCGGCCAGGTCCACCATGGTAAAGGGGAGGCTGAAGGAGGAGGCTTTGGCCTGGGCGGCCAGCTGCATGAAATAGCATATAAGCTTTTCGCGGATGGTGCGCTGGGACAGGACCTCCACCCTGCGGCTTAAGTTTAAGGCACGCTCCGAAATCAGGTCCAGCAGATTCTGGGTCAGCTGGTGGTGGTGGGCGCAGGACTTGGTGCAGGGAGAGCCGATGGTGGCATAGTGGATGAAAAGAATGTCACAGGGGCTGTCGCAGACAACGCTGATACCGGCGTGCTCGCTGCCCTCGTAGGACAGCAGGTGGCCGAAGATGTCCTGGGGGCCCAGGCGCTCCAGGATGGTTCTGGCACCGTTGTATTCATAGCGGACAACAGAGGCAGTGCCCTTGCCTATAATGCCGATTTCATGAAAGCCTTCGTCGTAATCACATATGGTTTCGCCTGTTCTGAACTGTTTTGTCCTTCCGTCCAGGCAGGAGAGCAGTTTTTTATACTCGTCGATGGAGATGTCTTTAAATAGGTTTTTCTGAAAATATTCTGTCATGTTTCTTTTACCCTGCTATCTTTTATGGTATGATATTTATTATCATAATACTTTTTTGTTGCAATTGCAACACTAAAAAGGACTGTCTTTTGGCAGTATACAAGTTCTGATGAAGGAGACTGGATTTGGCCTATGATATACGATGATGAAAACAGGGGAAGGGTCTGGGAGCCTGACCCGCAGATGCAGGCTCCACAGATGCAGGCCCCGCAGATGCAGGCCCCGCAGTACAGCCCGCAGCCTGACCCGCAGCAGGCAGCTGCCATGGAAAGGCGCCAGAGGAAGCAGTTCTCTCATGTGGGAATGGCGGCGGCCGCATTTATGCTGATTACCCTGGCGGCCCAGGTAGTGGTTATGGTCCTGGTGATGCTGCTTGATTCCCTGCTGGGAGATTTCATTGATTTCTACGGATTTTCGGGGCGTATGCTTATGTCGTCCCTGCCCATGTACCTGGTGGCCTTTCCCGTGGTGGCCGGTTTGTTTAAACTTGTGCCCAAATGCGGTTCGCCCCAGAAGGAGCAGTGGGGATTCTGGAAATTTGCGTCCTTCTTTGTCATTGCAGTGGGAATCGGGCTGGCAGGAAATATTCTGGGCAGGCTGGTAGGGCTTTTACAGCCATCGGGACCGGACTCCGCTGAATTGGACCAGCTTATCAGGAATTCCAGCCTGTGGGTCAATCTGCTGACAACGGTCATTATGGCCCCTGTGGTGGAGGAGCTTTTTTTCAGGAAGATGGTTATGGACCGGCTGCTGGGATATGGACAGAAAGCGGCCATCATCATGTCAGGTATTATGTTCGGCATGGCCCACGGCAATTTTTCCCAGTTCTTTTATGCCTTTGGCATAGGAATTCTCTGGGCCTACGTGTATGCAAAGACAGGGAAGGTGAGATACACCATTGGGTTTCATATGCTGTTCAACCTGTTGGGCGGTGTCGTTACCGTGGAACTGTCAAAGGGGGCCCAGGGACTGGCAGAGGGGCCGTGGATGATCCGGCAGATTGAATCTATTTTGGGAGTTGACATGGGGTGGCTGGTGACAGCGTTTTCCTCCATCATGATACTGGCATATCTGTTTTTCATGCTGGCCTGTCTCATTGCAGCCATTACTCTTATCATTATGTACCGGCGCCAGATTACCTTCCTGCCGGGACAATGGCCCCTGAGAAAGGGGAGAGCCTTTCAGACAGTGTTTCTGAATGTGGGCATGATAGGCTATTTTGTCATATGCTGCGGCCTGTTTATATTAAATTGGTGATTTACACAGATGCTTTGATGTGATAAAGTATTAGCATGTGACAGTAAAAGACATGTCGGAGCCAATACGGACCACAATGTAAAAGCTGTGGCGACTACAATAAAAATACTGGACAAATCAATTTTTTTGTTTTATAGTAATAACCAACGAATGTAAGGGGGCAGGCAAAAATCCAAGCCGAGCCCTTTTTCATAAAATCAGACACCAGGAGGTAATGAAATGGTATCATTGTATGACAGCGGTATTTATCTGGTTAACGGCACTGAAATCGTACCGGAATCAGAGAGCGGAAAGGTAAAGGCACTGACAGGAAAGGATGCAGACCAGGCATCCGCCAGGAAAGGAACCATTGCCTACTCCATTTTGGAGGCCCACAACACATCCGGTGACATGGAACATCTGAAGCTGCGGTTTGACAGCATGGCATCCCATGACATCACCTTCGTGGGTATTGTACAGACAGCCAAGGCTTCGGGCATGGAAACGTTCCCGATTCCTTATGTATTGACAAATTGCCACAATACTCTTTGCGCGGTGGGAGGGACCATCAATGAGGATGACCACATGTTCGGCCTGTCTGCGGCTAAGAAATACGGGGGCATCTATGTTCCTCCGCATATTGCGGTCATTCATCAGTACATGAGGGAGATGATGGCAGGATGCGGCAGAATGATACTTGGTTCCGACAGCCATACCCGTTACGGGGCCCTGGGAACCATGGCCATAGGTGAAGGCGGCGGGGAGCTGGTGAAGCAGCTTCTTAAGGATACATATGATGTGGCATATCCGGGTGTTGTAGCCGTTTATCTGGACGGTGCGCCCCAGCCGGGAACCGGTCCCCAGGATATTGCCCTGGCTATCATCGGAGCCGTGTTTAAGAACGGATATGTAAAGAATAAGGTGATGGAGTTCGTGGGGCCGGGCGTGGCTTCCATGACAACCGATTACCGCAATGGCGTGGACGTCATGACCACAGAGACCACCTGCCTGTCATCTATATGGAAGACGGACAGTGACACCAGGGCCTATCTGGCCAAGCACCACAGGGAGGAAGATTATAAGGAACTGGCTCCCGCGGATGTGGCATACTATGACGGCTGCGTATACGTGGATCTGTCCACGGTAAAGCCCATGATTGCCCTTCCCTTCCATCCCAGCAATACATACGAGATTGACGAGTTTAAGGCCAACCTGGACGATATACTGGGCATGGTGGAAGCAGAGGCTGCCAAGGTATCGGGCGGAAAGGCATCCTTTACCCTGAGGGATAAGATTGAGGGGGGCCAGCTCATGGTTCAGCAGGCAGTTATCGCTGGCTGCGCAGGAGGCACCTATTCAAACGTAATGGAAGCTGCCCGTGTATTAAAGGGAAAGAACTGCGGCTGCGACGAGTTCTCCCTGGCAGTATACCCGTCTTCACAGCCTGTCTTTGCGGACCTGGTGAAGAAGGGGGCTGTGTCCGACCTGATGGACGCAGGCGCCATTATACGGACTGCGTTCTGCGGCCCCTGCTTCGGCGCAGGCGATACGCCCTGCAACAACGGTCTGAGTATCCGCCATACCACCAGAAATTTCCCCAACAGGGAAGGATCCAAACCAGGTAACGGCCAGATGGCCGCGGTTGCCCTGATGGACGCGCGTTCCATTGCAGCCACGGCAGCCAACGGAGGAAGGCTTACCTCCGCATGGGAGCTTGAGGGCTGGGACAATGTGCCTGAGTATGAATTTGACGACATTTCCTATAAGAACCGGGTATACATGGGTTACAACAAAGGCGACGGGGAAAAGGAACTGGTCTACGGACCGAATATCAAGGACTGGCCGGAGATGAGTCCTCTGGCGGACAATATTCTCCTGAAGGTATGTTCCAAAATCATGGACCCTGTGACCACCACCGATGAGCTGATTCCTTCCGGCGAGACTTCATCTTACCGGTCCAATCCGCTGGGACTGGCAGAATTCACTTTGTCCAGAAGGGACCCGGAGTATGTGGGAAGGGCCAAGGAAGTGGATAAGCTGGAAAAAGCCAGAACAAAGGAGGGCGCGGCCAAGGAAGTGGAGCTGGAGCCTGTTTTAGAGAAGCTCTTTGACGCCATCCGCCGCATTGAAGGCAATGAGAATGTGACGGTTCAGGACACGGAAGTGGGCAGCATGATTTATGCTGTAAAACCTGGCGACGGATCTGCCAGGGAACAGGCAGCCAGCTGCCAGAGAGTCATCGGAGGCCTGGCCAATATCTGTAAGGAATACGCCACCAAGCGTTACCGCTCCAATGTGATGAACTGGGGCATGGTACCTTTCCAGATGGAGGAGGAGCCCTGCTTCGAGGTAGGAGATTATATTTATGTTCCGGGCGTAAGGAAAGCCCTGGACGGGGATTTAAAGGATATTAAGGCTTATGTGCTGGGAAAAGAGGGCAGCAGCATAAGAACCCTGGATTTGTATATTGCGGATATGACGGCAGAGGAGCGGGAAATCGTAAAGGCCGGCTGTCTGATCAACTATAACAGGGGCAGACACTGATGGGGATATTTGAGAAAGGAGCATGGGTACATGGTTAAGGAGAGTTTTCTGGCACAGTTCTATGGGAAGTCGCAGAATTACACGGATATTCCTAATAAATGGTATAAAGAGTACAATGTAAAGAAGGGCCTCAGGAATGAGGACGGAACCGGCGTGCGGATAGGCCTTACCAGGGTGGCCGACGTAGTGGGATATGAGGAGACAGACGGAGGAATCAAGGCCATTCCCGGACGGCTTCTCTACCGGGGCGTGGATGTACTGGACCTGGTAAAGGGGAAGAAGGAGAGCCATTTCGGGTATGAGGAAACCTGTTTCCTCCTGCTGTTCGGATATCTGCCGAAGAAAGCTGAACTGGAAAAGTTCTGCAATGTGGTGAGACACTGCTACACCATTCCGGATGAGTTCGTGGAAATGAACCTGCTGCGCCTTCCCGGTAAGAATCTGATGAATAAGCTTCAGGACGCGGTCCTTACCCTGTATAATTACGATGACGATCCGGACAATATTGATGTATACCAGACCCTGGTCAAGGGTGTTAACCTGTTGGCAAAGCTTCCTTCCATTGCCTGCTATGCCTATCAGAGCAAGGTGCATTATTATGACAGGGAAAGCCTGTTCATCCATTATGCAAATCCGGAATATTCCATTGCCGAGAATTTCTTAAGCCTTCTGAGAAAGGACCAGAAATTCACCTCCAAGGAAGCGAATCTGCTGGATACCATACTGATGCTTCATGCGGATCACGGCGGCGGCAACAACTCCACCTTTACCAATGTGGTGATTGCATCCACAGGCACAGATATCTATTCCACGGTATGCGGCGGTATCGGTTCCCTTAAGGGACCGCGCCACGGCGGCGCCAATATCAAGGTGGCAGAGATGATGGATGCGGTGCTGGCTGAAACAGGCGGCTATGATGCAGACGATAAGAAAATCCGCCAGGCAGTGGAGAAGCTGATGGCAGGGGAACTCTATGACCGTTCCGGCCTTGTATACGGCTTCGGCCATGCTGTCTACACGGTGTCCGATCCCCGTGCAGAGGTCTTAAGGGCCTGCTGCATGGAGGTGGCCAAGGAGCAGAAGCATACCAGGGAGCTGGACTTCTATATGCGCTTTGAGCGTATTGCCAAGGAAGTAATGGAGGAAATCAAGGGCAAGGCCCTTCCCACCAATGTGGATTTCTACAGCGGGTTTGCATACGGTATGCTGCGGATTCCAAGGGATTTGTACACACCTCTGTTTGTGTGCAGCCGCGTTGTGGGCTGGGTGGCCCATAATATTGAGAATAAGCTGTATGACGGCCGTATTATGCGTCCGGCCACCAAGTACGTAGGCGACAACATGGATTATGTGCCTATGTCCGAGAGATAGGATGCCCGGTATTGCCATTCCGGTTTCCTGATATATGTGAATATGTGAAAAGACCTGATGCCCCATCATATGGCGTGCGTCAGGTCTTTTTGTATTGAGAGGGAAATTACCGCGGCAAATGCCCGGTTTTTAAAATCTTACATGAAATCAAAGAGACTCAGCTGCTTCATCCCGCTGCCGGGAGTCCGGGCCTTTTCCCGGCGGCAGGCATCTTTGGGAAGTTCCTCTAAGAACGGGGAAGGTTCCTCTGAGGTGGTGAGAATTAATTCGTCCCTGGCCCTTGTCATACCCACATACATAAGGCGGCGTTCCTCCTCCGGATTCACAGCTTTCTTTCCTGTTTTAAGGGGGAGGATTCCCTGTTTTAAGCCATAGAGAAAGACCACGGGAAATTCCAGGCCCTTGGAGGCATGCAGGGTCATAAGTGTCACTGCATCGGAGGGGCGGGAATCCTGGCCGCTTCGTTTCAGATCGTGGGCCTGTCCAAAGGCCAGTGTGCTCAGCATATCCTCCATGGTTTTGTGGAAATAGGACATGCAGACAAAGGTGTCCATGGACTTGTCTGACCCCAGCCCCAGGCATGAAATCCAGTCTTCCAGAAGTTTCCAGGGCCTGTCTCTTTTTAGTCTTGGCAGGAAGCGCTCTGCCAGGCTGCTGTAATCTGCGGAAGGGGAAATGCGTTTTCTGCAGAGTTTCGTGGTATCTTCATCTAACCCGGAAGATTTAAGCAGGGCCCCGAAAAAGGAGATGGTGCCCTGGACAGCCGGGTGGTCCAGATAATCCTCCCTTCCCGCTACCACGTAAGGGATTCCCTCCTTTTGCAGACATTGTTCCAGCAGGCGGGCCTGGTGATTGGTGCGGTAGAGGACAGCGATATCGGCAAAGCTCCTGGCAGTATCCGGCAGGCCGGGGGTCTGGCTGTGGGCATCCAGCATGTCGATTCCGCCCACCATGCGGTTGATTTCTTTGGCAATGAAGATGGACTCCGACAGGCTGGTCTGTGCTGTCACCAGACGCACCGGACCGCCGTGGGGACGGGCGGCTGAGAGTCTGCGCTCACCGCCCGGATTGCGGGAGATGAGAGGAAGGGAGGCGGAGAGTATCTCCGGGGTGGAGCGGTAGCCGGTGGTAAGCCGTATGGTGCTGGTTCCCGGAAAATCCTGTTCCAGCAGGTCGAAGCAGCGGCTGTCAGAACCCCGGAAGCTGTAGATGGACTGGTCCGGGTCACCGATGACAAAGAGTTCCCGTCCGCCTTTATTCCATGCCTTGATGAGCCGGTACTGGACCGGGCTGATATCCTGGAATTCATCCACCAGCAGATAAGAAAAATGCTGCTTCCTGTATTCTGCTTTCTGTTCCTGTTCAAGAAGGCGCAGCATGTTGAGAAGCAGGTCGTCGAAGTCCATAAGCTTCCTGCACTCCAGCGCCTGCTGGTACCGGTCTGCCCCTTCCTGCGTCAGGGTAAAGCCGGTTTCAGCAGCGGAATCATCGGCCATATAGGCGGCAAAGCCCTGCGCGGAGGACAGCCCTGCCTTATGCAGAGAGATGGCGGTGAGAAACTGCCTGACGGTGCAGGGGAGTTCCAGGGCTTCTATGGTTTCTACTGCGCATTCTTCCGCCTGTCCCTGGTCTGCCAGGGACAGCTCTGTTCCGGACCGGGCTAACAGCCGGTAGCAGAGGGAATGGAAGGTTCCGACCTGCATCTGGTTCAGGCTGCGCCTGCCTGGCAGTGCCTGGCGGATTCTCTGTGTCAGCTCGTCCGCTGCCTTGTTTGTAAAGGTGACGGCCGTAATCTCAGAAGGTTTTACGCCCCGCTCACCCATAAGGTGTTCGATGCGCGACACCAGAGTCTTTGTTTTGCCTGTACCCGGACCGGCTATGACGGCTGTTACCGGGAATACGGATTCCACGGCCTGCTGCTGGTCCCGGTTCAGGGCAGAGGAGGGCATGGAAACAGTCAGGATATTTGATGCGGCTGTTTCATAGGAAGCTTCACGGGAAGCCGTTGAGCCGTGGGAAACGCCGGCTTTGCCGGACAATGCAGTATTTGCCGAAGGAACCGCATCTGCTGCCAGCTCCCCATCCCCCGTCACACTCGGGGCTCCCGGGCTCCCAGGTCCCATGGTTTCGCTCAGGTCCGCGTTCGCTGTCTCAAAGGTCATGCACATCTGTCCCTCCACATTGTCAAGCTCGGCTGACTGGAACAGCCGCATGGTCCCGTACTCGCCGTCATAGCCGGGTCTCCACTGGACCTTGCCGTCTCTCAGATGGCGTATGCCCTCTGCTGTCAGGGATCCGGCCGCATGGCTGATATCCTCCAGCGGGGCCTGGCGAAGAATATAAAATTCATTGCCCAGTTCCTCCAGCAGGTGTTCGTACTGCCTGGAAACCTTTACGCTGGACGGGGAGGAACCCACTGAGGAGGCAATGACCTCGCCCAGGGGCACCAGGTTTTCAAAGGGACGTCCCTGGGGCAGCAGGAAATCCTCGTCCCGGTCAGCCAGCTGTTCAATCCGGTGAAGTACGCCTGTGGTCAGTTTTCTGCCGCAGACAGGACATATGCCGTTATATTTCCTGGCCTGGGAGGGACTGAGGCAGAGATGGCATTTCCGGTGGCCGTCAAAATGATATTTGCCCTCCTCAGGAAAGAATTCAATGGTGCCTTTAAGGCCCTCGCCCCTCTGTATGGCGCCGTAGAGCCCCGCATAGGACATGGGAATGTCAAACAGGCTGGCCTCCCTGCCCAGCTTGGCGGGAGAGTGGGCGTCAGAGTTGGAGATAAGCTGAAAGGAGTCAAGAGCCGACAGCCTCCAGTTCATGGCCGGATCAGAGGACAGTCCTGTCTCCAGGGCATGAATCTGGGGAGTCAGCTCCTCATAGCACTCTTCAATGGTATCAAAACCGGAAAATGCCCCGAACAGCGAAAAATGCGGGGTCCAGATGTGGGCCGGAACATAGATGGCATCCGGGCATGCCTCCAGTGTTATGGCCAAAAGATCGTGACAGTCCAATCCCAGGATGGGGCGTCCGTCCGAATGTATGTTGCCGATGGCTTCCAGCCGCCTGGAAAGTACTTCGGCTGCTTCCAGGCTGGGCAGAAGGATAAGGCTGTGTACCTTGCGCACACGGCCGTTTTTCTTGTAAATGGAGCTGATTTCCCCGCTGATAACAAAACGGGGGCTGCTCTGGCCCAGTATGGACGGGCGCTGTAAGGAATATTCCTTTTTAAGCATGTAAAGACCCGGCTCGGCGGGCTCCAGCTTTTCAGCCAGCTCCGCCCTCCAGGCCGGATGAGTGAAATCACCCGTACCTACAATGTTTATTCCTTTTTTCCCCGCCCATAAGTCCAGGTGCTCCGGCGTAAGCTCCTTGCTGGTGGCCCTGGAGTAGCGGGAATGGATATGTAAATCACCAATGTACATTGCGATGCACCTGCTTTCCTTTGATAGTATTTATTATAAAGGATTCATCCTAAAAAGAAAGCGGTTTTTTCTGCCAGCATCAGCCGGTCAGTCCCTCCACTGCATCCACGGGCAGGGAAATTGCCACTGCGTGTTCTCCGGTCTCCTTCATTACGGTCTCGCATATGGACTTCAGGATGGGAGCCCTTAAGCTGGTGGGGGTCAGAATCAGCAGTATGGCTTTTTCCTGGGAAAGGGTCATGCCGAACAGCTTTTTGCCGCCATCGCTGCCTATTTCCCTGGCCTTTATCAGGGTGCCGCCCTGACAGCCGGCCTTTCTGGCGGCCTCCATAACAGGCGCGGACAGGTCAGTGTGGATGACGGAAGCAATTAATTCATAGGAATGGGAATTTGTCATGGGAATATCCTCCTTGTGTTCTGCGGGGCGGCTGTTTGGCCCGGTTTGGTCTTCATGCCGGCTTAAAATGTCCATGGCAGCGAAACTAATGCCTGTGAGGGAAAGGGTGAAAGCAATGCCGTGTCCGGGCTTGCTAAATTCCATTTCCCTGCCAAGGGCACGGAGCAGTCGGTCGGCGTCGGCTTTGGATGAAAGTCCCAGAACCAGGTCCTTTTCAGGCTCATCCAGTCCCAGACAGTCCATGACTGCCGAGCTGGCTGTGCCATGTCCCCTGACAGCCAGCAGTATTTCATGGTTGTATGTATGGAATATGGCAGCTGCCCTGTTCCCGGCCCCGCGGTTTACGATGGCGGCTGCCAGCTTTATACTTTTATGGCTCATAAGGTTCCTCCTCTAAATTGATGAATTCCTGTTCCATATCCACCACAGGATGTCTGGAAACAGCTTTCTCCCTGCGGGTTTTAAGCTCAAAGGACAGTCCGATGAGCTGGATGATAATGAGAGGGGTCATGGCTACCATGGCCACGATGCCAAAGGCGTCAGTCAGAATATTGCCTCCCAGGGCTTCGCAGGCCCCCATGCACAGCGGAAGGAGAAAGGTGGCTGTCATGGGACCGGAGGCAACGCCTCCTGAGTCAAAGGCAATGGAGGTAAAGACCGGGGGCACCACAAAGGAGAGACCCAGGGCAAGGGCGTAACCCGGCAGCAGGAAGGCCAAGAGCGGCAGTCCTGTGATGACCCGGAATAAGGAGAATCCCAGCGACAGGGCCATGCCGATGGAAAGTCCGGTCATCATGGTCTTTTCAGATATGCTTCCGCCGGTCACGTCAGCCACCTGCTTGTTCAGCACCTGTACGGCAGGCTCTGCCTTGACGATGTAATAACCGATGAGCATGGCCACGGGCACCAGAATCCAGCGATAGGGCAGGGAGGCCATCTGTTTTCCCAGATAGCTTCCGGCGGGCATAAAGCCCACATTTACGCCTGTAAGAAACAGCGTCAGCCCGATGTAGGAATACAGCATTCCCACCAGGATTTTCACCACCTGGCGTCTGCGCATCTTCAGGAAGAATATCTGGAAGAGCAGGAAAAAAGCCAGGATGGGAAACAGGGCCGTGAATACTTCCGCCGCGTAGTGGGGAAGTTCGCTCTGGAAGGCCAGCCAAAGGTCCTGGGAATTGCTGATGGATGGAATGGTCATGGGCTCATAGGCGCCGGAAGATGACTGGAACAAAAGTCCGAGTATCATAACAGAGAGAATGGGGCCGATGGAACAAAGGGATACCAGTCCAAAGCTGTCGCTGTCCGCGTTTTTTCCCTGGCCGATGGAAGAAAGTCCCACGCCCAGGGCCATGATAAAGGGAACTGTTACAGGACCTGTTGTCACACCGCCGGAATCAAAGGCTACAGCCAGAAAATCACCTGGAATATAGAAGGCCAGGATGAAGAGAATGATGTAGCAGACCAGAAGAATGTGGGAAAGGCTCCAGCCGAAGAGGGAGCGAAGAAATGCAAGTGCCAGGAAGAAACCGACTCCTGCAGCCACTGCCAGGATGAGCACCATGTCCGGCACTGCCGGTGTCTGTCTGGCCAGGACCTGCAGGTCCGGTTCGGCCACTGTGACCATGGCGCCTATGATGACACATGCAATGACGATGACCGGAAGCTTTTTTGCCTTGGCCAGCTGCGCACCTACCTTTTCTCCAATGGGCATCATAGCCATATCCACTCCCAGGGTGAAGAATCCCATTCCTATAATAAGGAAGGCGGCCCCTGCCAGAAACAGCATCAGCGGGTCCAGGGGAATGGGAGTGATGGTGATCCCGAGGATTAATACAATGCAGGTAACGGGCAGCACAGATGATAAGGATTCTGTGATTTTTTCTTTTAGCTTCTGATTCAATAAATTACCTCCTGTTGTCCGTTATTTATGTTAACATATATATTTTAGCTTAACATAAGGACAAACGGAAAGGCAAGAGAAGGGACCGTTAGAATTATGTTAAGAAACTCATTGAATCCGGGACAGCGCAGTAGTATAATAGATCCGCTGCGGGTATACACAGCAGCAGAGAATGGAAATAAATGGGGAGAATGGAAGCATGACATTGTATGACAGAAACGGGACGCCGGCAGCGTATATTGACAGTGACGGGGAACATATCTATCTGTTTGACGGAAAGCCGGCAGCGTATCTGAATGAGGATGCGGTATATGGTTTTGGGGGCACCCAGTATGGATGGTTTGAGAAGGGGTGGATCAGGGACCTGGATGGATACTGCGTCATGTTTACGGATGAGGCCAGGACCCAGGGACCGGCAAAGCCCTCACGCCATGAGACGCCGGCCAAATGGGCCAGGGCAGCCAGACCGGTGAGACGGTCCAGGGAGACAAAACGCTCCAAGACAGCCTATAAGGCGGCCTGGTCAGAGATCGCGGCAGGGGATTTTTTGTCTGGTAACAGTTGACACTGTTTGGGAAATATGTTAAATTAAGAATCAGTGCAAATACGCAGATAGGGAAGAGTAGATAACCGGATGGATGCAGAGAGCCGGCGGCTGGTGAAAGCCGGTGACGGATGGTTGTTGAACTGGCCCTGGAGTAGCCTGCCCCAACGAGGAAGGACCGCCGGAAACGGGGGACCGGGAACCAGTAGGACAGGACGGAGACCTTACCGTTATAAGAGGATTAAGTGCATGCGTCAGACAGCATGAACCAGAGTGGTACCGCGCGGGGATTTTTAAGCCTTGCGTCTCTAGCAGTAGAGGCGCAGGGCTTTTTGTTTCACAGAAAACTGCGCGCAGCAGGTATGCTGTCTGGATAAAGGGGAATCATCCCCTTAGATAACCAATGGAGGAATGAGATTATGGCAACACAGTACAACCACAGCGCCATTGAGAAAAAGTGGCGTGAGAACTGGGAAGAGAAGCCCATCAATGTGAACGATGGCAGGAAGGAAAAGTATTACTGTCTGGATATGTTCCCATACCCCTCAGGCAGCGGCCTTCACGTAGGACACTGGAGAGGATATGTGATTTCAGATGTCTGGAGCCGGTATCAGCTGTTAAAGGGCAAGTATGTCATTCATCCCATGGGATGGGATGCCTTCGGCCTTCCGGCTGAGAACTACGCTATCAAGATGGGCGTGCATCCGGCTAAGTCCACAGAGGCGAACATCAGGAATATCAAGCGCCAGATCAAGCAGATTGCGGCAATTTATGACTGGGATATGGAAGTGAACACCACGGACCCGGACTTTTATAAATGGACCCAGTGGATCTTTGTCCAGATGTTTAAGAAGGGCCTGGCTTATGAGAAGGAATTCCCCATTAACTGGTGTCCTTCCTGTAAGACCGGACTGGCAAACGAGGAAGTGGTCAACGGATGCTGCGAGCGCTGCGGCACCACAGTTACCAAGAAGAATCTGCGCCAGTGGATGCTTAAAATTACTGCTTACGCAGAGCGCCTGTTAAATGACCTGGATAAGCTGGACTGGCCTGAGAAGGTCAAGAAGATGCAGACTGACTGGATCGGCAAGTCATACGGCGCAGAGGTGGATTTCCCCATTGACGGGCGGGAAGAGAAGATTACCGTGTACACCACCAGGCCGGACACCCTTTACGGAGCCACCTTCATGGTGCTGGCGCCGGAGCATGCCCTGGCCAAGAGTCTGGCAACCGATGAGACAAGGGAGGCCGTTGAAAAATATATATTCGATTCTTCCATGCGTTCCAATGTGGACCGTATGCAGGCCAAGGAAAAGACCGGCGTGTTTACCGGAAGCTATGCAGTTAATCCGTTAAACGGTGCAAAGACGCCTATCTGGCTGTCTGATTACGTACTGGCTGATTACGGTACCGGCGCCATCATGTGCGTGCCTGCCCATGACGACAGGGACTTTGAGTTTGCCAGGAAGTTCGGCCTGCCCATTGTACAGGTAATCGCAAAGGACGGCAAGGAAATTGAGAACATGACCGAGGCGTATACCGAGGCCAACGGCATCATGATTAATTCCGGTGATTGGAACGGCCTGGAGTCCGCTGTCCTTAAAAAAGAAGCGCCTCACATGATAGAGGAAAAGGGCTTTGGCCACAAGACGGTCAACTACAAGCTGAGGGACTGGGTATTCTCACGCCAGCGTTACTGGGGCGAGCCTATCCCCATCATCCATTGTCCCAAGTGCGGCTGCGTGCCTGTGCCTGAGGACCAGCTGCCCTTAAAGCTTCCTGAGGTGGAGAGCTACCAGCCCACAGGTACCGGCGAGTCACCTCTGGCTGCCATTGACGAATGGGTCAACACCACCTGCCCTGTCTGCGGCGCTCCTGCCAAGAGAGAGACAAACACCATGCCCCAGTGGGCCGGTTCCTCCTGGTACTTCCTGCGCTATGTGGACAGCCACAACAAGGAAGAATTGGTATCCAGGGAAAAGGCGGACAAGTATCTTCCGGTGGATATGTATATCGGCGGCGTGGAACACGCGGTGCTCCATCTGCTGTACTCACGTTTCTACACCAAGTTCCTGTGCGATATCGGCGCTATTGATTTTGATGAGCCTTTCAAGAAGCTGTTCAACCAGGGTATGATTACCGGAAAGAACGGCATTAAGATGAGCAAATCCAAGGGCAATGTGGTTTCTCCCGATGATTTGGTGAGGGATTACGGCTGCGACTCCTTAAGGCTTTACGAGCTGTTCGTGGGACCGCCGGAGCTGGACGCAGAGTGGGATGACCGGGGCATCGAGGGTGTATCACGTTTCCTGAACCGTTTCTGGAACCTGGTGATGGACAACAAGGACAAGGATGTGAAGGCGTCCAAAGAAATGATAAAGCTGCGCCATAAGCTGGTATATGACATTGAATACCGTTTCAACCAGTTCAGCCTCAATACTGTTATTTCCGGTTTCATGGAGTACAACAATAAGCTGATTGAGCTGGCCAGGAAGGAAGGCGGAATCGACAGGGAGACCCTTAAGACCTTCGTGATTCTTCTGGCCCCCTTTGCTCCCCATATCGGAGAGGAGCTGTGGCAGCAGTTAGGCGGTGACGACAGCGTGTTCCATGCACAGTGGCCGGAATGCGATGAGGAGGCCATGAAGGACGATGAGATCGAGGTGGCTGTCCAGATTAACGGAAAGACACGGGCCGTTATCAGCATCAGCGCAGACAGCTCCAAGGAAGATGCCATTGCCGCGGGACGGGAAGCCGTGAAGGAAAAGCTGACGGGCAATGTGGTGAAGGAGATCTACGTGCCTGGAAAGATTGTCAATATTGTATGTAAATAAATCAGATACCTGCATATAAGCGGTAAGACAAAATGCCTGCGCAGCCTGTAGCACATGGGCTGGGCAGGCATTTTTGCGCTGGGCTTTGGGGCCGTGTCCATACCGGGAAATGTAAGAAAAAAGAAATAACATTTCCTGCTATAGCAGGTTATAATAGGAAATGGACAAAACAGGATATAGAGGTGACGGCCATGAGACATGAAAGAAGAACGATGGAAATGAATGGGAAGTGTCATAAAATAGGCAGGGCAGCGGCAGCGTTTGTTCTGTCAGGAGCCATAATGGCAGCGGGCGGTATTACGGCCATGGCTGCCGGCAGTGCAGGCACGGGGACAATTGCGGGGACAGCCGTGAATCCGGCAGAACAGGGGCCGGGGGTACCTGCTGCTTCAAAAGCAGAGTCTGAGGAAAAGAAGGCTGCAGTGGAGAATGGGGTCATACAGCCCCAGAATCTGGAAGGAGCAAAGGATGCGGACCAGCTGGTGGTGGTAGTGGGAACCGGCGGCTGCAGCGCGGATGTATATTATTATAAGAAGTCAGGGTGAAGCCTGGGAGATGGTCTGGAAGGAAGCAGGCATCGTAGGGAAGGAACGGAATTACGGACGAGAAGACAGAGGGGGACGGCAGCACGCCCTCCGGGTACATATGGATTTACCATGGCTTTTGGGCTCAGGGAAAATCCCGGGCAGCGTCCTTCCATACCATAAGATCACAAAAGGGCGACTACTGGGTGGATGATTCAGCCAGTCCCTATTATAACAAGCTGGTGAATACATCCCAGGTTGCAAAGACCTGGAACTCCGCAGAGAATATGGCGGCTGCGTCCCCGTACTACAATTACGCCCTGGCATTGAATTACAATGAAGCATGCGAGCCCGGGAAGGGGCTCTGCCATTTTTCTTCACTGCTTTACCGCAGCCAGGGATAACGGATCCGCGGGCTGTATCCGCCTGCCCCAGGAAGCGGGCCAAGGAGCTGGTGCAGTCAGCCACAGAGCACACTAAGATTGTGATTGCACCGGATTTGGAACGGTTAGACTAATTCCATAAACAATTCTATGGTACAATGTCCATAAGGCAGAGGCAGGGGGCGCTATGCAGCGCGGCCCTGCCATTTTTTTTGAAAGCATTTTTAGATAAATCAGTTTTTCTTTTTCTCTGAGGGAGGCATGCTGGAACTGAGGATGTGACCAGAAGGGTCTGTCTCCCTGTCGTTAAACTGTACGCCCTTTTGCCGGGCTTCCATGTTGATGGCCATGAATGCCTCCATCATGTTGTTTTTGTCTGAATGTTCAATCCGCTCCGCAAATTCAGTGAGCATGGCCAGTTTATCTTTGTTCATGGCCTTGAGCCTGGGGTCTTGTTTCCAGCTGTGTATCCATAATTATGTAGTCCTTTCTGTGATGTGATTCCGTGACCGGCCGTATCAGGCCATGGCCTGCATGGCAGTGAATATCATTTCCATGGTCTCAAAGCGTGATTGCTGCTCCGGGCGTCAGGAACCTGCGCAGCTGGTCCATGGGGAGTCTGGCCTTCCATCAGGGTTTCGGGCCATGTCAATCATATCCTGCTCCATGGGGATTTCCATATGGGACGATGGCCTTTAACAAATCGCGCAGGGAGCCCGTTTTCCCTGGGGACGTTCCAGGGAGCAGATGCCCATGGATGCCACCTCCTCAGTTTCAAAGAGCTCCACTGTCTTTCGCAGTTCCTGGACCTTGACAAACAGGGAGATGGCCTTTTGTTCGGGAACGCCCAGGTAGGGCAGGGAGGCCTTAATCATCTGCAGATGGTGGTCGCCCTATGAGATAGTCCAGGTCGGTTAGTTTATAGTCATCAGATGGGATTCATGTATTTCCACCAGCCTTTTCTTTCTTTGCTTCCAATTTATGCGGGAGGAGCCTGTTACATGCCACTTATTTTCAGGCACAATGAGCCAAAGCCTGGACACTGCATATATTATAAGTATGGAAGGAGAGTGAAATCCATGTACAGCCGTTTGATTGATAGATGGAAATGCAGTATATGAAATAGATGAGGAATGCTTAGAAGCAGAGACAGGGAAGAAAGGGGTACGGAGGTAAGAACCGGGGTAGGCGAAAAGTCGTCTTTCGTCCCGGAGAGACAGGTGAGGCCGGCAAATAAGCCCGGCTTCCCTGCAAGAAAAAACAGGGGAGTGATGAAGCACTCCCTGTTCCTTTGATTCTTTGGTGAAGGATTTCTTAGAGGTGGGAATTAGCAGCAGAAGCCACCGCCACCGCCGCCACAGCAGCACAGGATTAGAGATGAGCCAAATCATAGTCTCCGCATCCGCCTCCACAGCTGCACCCACAGCCACAACCGCCACCGCAGTCGCTATGTCGCGAAGCCACCGCCGCCTCCGACAGCAGCACAGAATCAGGATAAGCCAGATGATATTACATCCGCATCCGCTGCCTCCTGTTCCACATCCGCATCCACAGTCACAACCGCAGTTTGTTGCTGCTACATCACTCATGTTAATTCCTCCATATAAAGTTTAATTACACTGTATCATATGAAGCCCCTGCTTGCTCATGTTTCCACAATTTGATAAAATTTAGAAAATTTTTGTTGGTACAAGGCCGGGTTATATAGTATAATGTCGGCAGACACGATACTGCGCGGACCGTTTTCTGATAATAGAAGGAAGAATACGCTCCGGCAGATGAAAAAGAAAAGAGGCTGAAGAAAATGGACAAAAGCAGATTGTATTACCAGATCCCTTATGTAAAATCGTTCATGTGCACAGTGGAGCACTGTGAGGAGAGCGGGAAAGGGGAACCTGGCTGGTGACGTCTGAACCAGACCGGTTTTTATCCCTGAAGGGAGGGGGACAGCCCTATGATACAGGGACCCTTAAACGGGATTTCCGTGGTGTCCGTCCATGAGAAGGGGGAGCAGGTAATCCATGAACTGGCGCAGCGATAGAGGAGGGGACCCTGGCGGAGGGAATCATAGACTGGCAGAGGCGGTATGACAACATGCAGCTGCACACCGGGGGAGCATATTCTGTCCGGGTCTGGTGCACAAACACTTTGGATATGATAACGTGGGCTTTCACATGGGGGCTGAGGAAGTGACGGTGGACTTTAACGGCATCATTGAGCCGGAGGATCTGGATTGGCTGGAGGATGAGGCCAATCAGCTGGTCTATGCCAATGTCCCTGTAAAGGTGCTCTATCCCTGCTGAGGAAGAACTCAGGACCATGGAGTACAGAAGCAAGAAAGAACTGTCCGGTTTGGTGCGCATTGTGGAGGTGCCTGGGCGCAGATGTATGCGCATGCTGCGGGCACACATGTAGAAAACACCGGAGAAGTGGGCATCATTAAGATAAGAAGCATGATTCATTACAAGGGCGGCGTTCGACTGTCCATGCTGTGCGGACGCAGGGCCCTCCTGGATTACAGGGACAGGCTGAAGGATGAGAGCCAGGATATCCAACCTGCTGTCAGCCAAGCTGGTCCAGGTGCCGGATGCAGTGGAGAGCTTAAAAATGACAGCCAGGACAAGGGATTACCTGATTGGGAAGCTGGGCAGCAGCCTGCTGGCCCTGAAGGCGGGACAGTTCCCGGAAAGCGCAGAGGCCCCTGCATTGTATTTGAGGAGGGATTTAACTCCGATTCAGGTCCGCCAGTATGCGACCCTTCTCTATGAACAGACAAGGGCCGGGGTGGCCGCTGTGTGTTCCGGAAATGACAGGGACAGCGAATATCACTATGCTCTTGGCAGCAGCCGGATGGACATGCGCGCGCTCAGCAAAGCCATGAACGGGAGCCGTCTGAGCGGAAGGGGCGGAGGCAGCAGCCTTATGGCCCAGGGCACCTTCCGGGCGGCGCGGGAAGCGCATTGAGGCAGCGTTCCAGGAAGAGACAGAACTATAAAGGATGGTACGATGGAATTGAACAGCGATACAATGAAAAAAATCAGAGGGACTTATCGTTTTTACCGTGGTAATGTGTGGTTGCAGGAATCAATTACAGACGTCTGGTGGATGTGGCGGCCGGATTGATGCATATTGTCTGGCCCTTTATTCTGGGGGCAGCCATAGCGTTCATACTGAACGTGCCCATGCGCAATATCGAGAGGCATTTGACCGTGTTTGGGGAGGGCAGCAGGCTGAGACGGCCTGTCAGCCTGGTGGTGACCATCCTCCTGGTACAGGCGGTCTGTTTCTGGTCATCGTTTGTGGTGGCGCCCCAGCTGGTAAAGACCTTTATGAATCTTCAAAGCAGTATCCCGGTATTCTTTGCAGGGGTGCGGGATGAGGCGGAGCGTATATTTGCCAGCAATCCCCAGATACTGGAATACATGAACCAGATGGAAGTGGACTGGCAGGAGAGTGTTTCAGAACATGGTTGCATTTTTAAAGAGCGGAGCCGGAACCATGCTTAACACCACCTTTTCGGCAGCTGTCTCCATTGTCAGCGGGCGTGTCCTCATTCCTCATTGGATTTATCTTTGCCATCTATATACTTTTGCAGAAGGAGACACTGGGACGGCAGATGAAAAGAAGGTGCTGGCGGCATTTTTGCCGGAACCGGCTGTAGGGCGGATTCTGGATATAACGGCCCTTACAGAGCGCACCTTCTCCCATTTTCTTACAGGACAGTGCGCGGAGGCTGTGATTCTGGGAACCATGTTTTTTGTGGTACTGACCCGTTATACGCCTGCCCTATGCACTGCTGATTGGGGTGCTGATTGCATTTACGGCCCTGATTCCCTATTTTCGGAGCGTTTGTGGGACTGGGCAGTGGGCGTGTTTTTGATGCTCATGGTAGATCCCATGGATGCACTAATTTTTACGATTACCTTCTTTGTACTGCAGCAGATAGAGGGGAAACCTGATATATCCCTTATGTGGTGGGAAATTCGGTGGGGCTTCCTTCCATATGGGTGCTGGTGGCCGTGACCGTGGGCGGAAGCATGATGGGGATTGTGGGAATGCTCATATTCATTCCGCTGTGTTCCGTGCTGTATGCCCTTTTACGGGACGGGGTCAATATGCGCCTGGGAAAGAAGGGCGGAGGAACAGCTGTCTGTGAGGCTGTCCTGCGGACGGCGGTTGGTGAGAAAGACGGGGACCCAGGGGCAGCAGGAGTGAGGAAGCCGGCGGAAATGAGTACGGAGAGAATCATGCGGGTGAATACTACGAAATACAGAGATAACAGAAAAGGCAGAGAGGCAGACAGACAGAGATAACAAAAAAGCCCGGAACCTGTCAGATGGTCCGGGCTTTGCCTTTGTCTGTATTCCCGGCTGTTATCCCAGGCTTTTTATCTTAGGCTTATTCTCCCTGATACATATATTTGATTAAACGCTCGATGTCTTCCTTCTCATGAGCAACCAGGTCTAATTCCTTGATATATCCGTTGGAGAAGATGGTGGCCATAGACAGATACTGGGCTAATTTGGATTTCAGATTGATGCGGTCGCCTTCCGGAGATACAAGCTCCACGGTTCCCCTGCACTGGTCAATGACAGAGAAAAACTTTTCTACGTCTGTGATATTCTGAATCTTCATGGCATATCCTCCTGTGTTTGTATGCATTTTCCTGAAATGGAAAAGGCTGGTTAATTTTTTAACATATATGATTATAGCAGAAGGGCAGGGGAAGGGCAATTATGATTTTTCATAAAAATACAGGGATTAAAGGGTGTTTTTTATCGCATCTAACAGCAGGGAGGAGACCCGCAGACCGCCCCGCGGCTGTCGGCTATGGAAATATCTGGTTTATTGCTGCCGTGGAAGTCGGAACCGCCCTGTGGGAGAGCAGATGGTGGCGCGCCGCCATTTCCTGAAGCTTGGCGCTTTCCAGGCGGTTGTGGGAGGAGTGATATACCTCCAGGCCCTTTCATGCCCAGGCGGCCAGATAGGCGATGAGCTCCTCCGTGGCCTTATCCCCCAGCTTGTACTGGAAAGGGGTGGGCCAGGGCCACAAAAGCATGGCTGTCTAATAGGGCTTCCATGACCGCCTCAGGGGGCAGGAATTCCTTGGGCGGGCAGTATATGCCTCCGTATTGCAGATATTTCTTAAAAATATGGTCCAAATCAGGCGCCCAGACCCTTTGCAGAAGGGCTCTTGCCACATGGGCCCTGGTGATGACCGTATCAGGGTTACCGGCGCACAAATCTTCGGCGGTCAGGTGGATGCCGTGGGCATGGCAAAACGGCGAGCATCTCCTGGTTGCGCTGGTCTCTGTGATGGCGGAATTCCTTTAACGCAGCCTGAAGGGAAGGCGAATCTGTATCGGACGAAAAGTCCCAGTATATGGATTTCGTGGTCCCTGAAGACTGCTGGACACCTCGATGCCGGGCACCACCTCCAGACGCAGTTCTGCCCCGGCCTCCGCGGCGCCGGGCAACACCGGCCGTGGTATCGTGGTCCGTAAGGGCGATGGCTGAAAGCCCGGCCTCATGGGCGCAGGCGGACCACCTGCTCAGGTGACAGGGTGCCATCGGATGCATTTGAGTGGACATGTAAATCAACGTAAGACATGATGTGACCTCCGAATCGTAAGATGTAAAGACCTTGAAAAGGCTTGTAATTGATTTTTAATAATTTAATAATACTTACTTTATATATAGTAACATGAAATTCACAATAAGTAAAATTGGCCTGAAAAAAACAAAAAAGACGGTTCCATTTTACATAAAGTATGTTATACTACAACTGTGAATAAATCCATAGGCAGAGATGACAGGGTGAATAGAATGAATCAGTTAGAGAATAATCGAGAACAGAAGAAGTTCCTCAGCAGGCAGAAGCCGCGGCAGGGGTTCAGATAAAGGTACGGGACGGGGAACGTCCAGGAAGTACAGGCAGAAGCAGTCGTCAGGGCAGCGGTTCAAGAAGTTCTTATTCCTACCGTTCCGGCGGACAGGCCGGCAGGATGAACGCGGCCCAGACAGCCAGGCGCAACAGCCCTCACAGGAGAAAGAAGGGGCCGGATTATAAGAGATTGCCAGTAGCCGGGAGTTATTCTTATTATCCTCATAGCCGGCATATGCGCTGGCCATGAAATGGAAGGGAGCCGGTGGAAGCGACCGGATCATTCGGTGGAAGAGACAACCCCGAGACAGAGATGATGAAGGAAGTCAAGGTGGATGGGATCACCATCACTGGTATGTCCAAAAACCAGGCCAGGAATGCAATCTTAAAGAATATCCCTGGAATATGACGGTTACCTATGACGGAGATACATATAATGTGACGAATCTTGCGGCGGAAAAGGTAGACGCGCTGCTGGATGAAATCTACAGCGGGGAACCGGCTGAGAGTTACACACTGAACATGGACGGACTGGAAGAGGCAGCTGCGGGGGAGGCGGAAAACTGCGCGGCCAAATGGGAATAAAAAGGCCAGAACGGTTCCATCGACAGCTACGACAAGGAAAAAGGGGCGCTTTTGTGTTCGCCGGGGAAGAGAATGGGTTTGCCATTGACCAGGAAAAGCTGGCAGCAGACATATGTAAAGGCCCTGAAAGATAAGAAGTTTGACGCTTCGATCACAGCACGGGAAGTGAGACAGCCCCGGATATCAGCGCTGCCGCTGCCAAGGAAAAATATAAGACCATCAGCACCTTCACCACAAAGACAACAGCCAACAAGGCCCGAAATACCAATATCAGGCTGGCTTCAGAGGCTCTGAACGGAACCGTGGTGCATCCGGGAGAGGAATTCTCCTTTAACGCAGCGTGGGACAGAGGACAGAGGCAAAGGGCTACCAGGGAGCAGCCGCCTATAACAACGGGAGAGGTGGTGCAGGAGATCGGCGGAGGTGTATGCCAGGTATCCACCACCCTGTACAACGCAGTATACAGGTCCGGACTGGGAGAGGAGAGCATTACCTTCAGGCGCTCCCACACCTTTGAGCCCAACTATATCACACCGGGCCAGGACGCCACGGTGAGCTGGGAACAGCCGGATTTCCGCTTCAGGAACACATCCAGCACATCCATCGGCATCAAGGCCAGCTACGCGGGACCAGAAGATGACGGTATCCATTTACGGTATTCCGATCTGGAGGAGGGAACAAAGCTGGATTTGGTATCCGAGAAGAGTGGAGGAGCTGGATCCCGCCGGCACCTACATATGAGGAGGACCAGACCCTTGAGCCGGGAGTGGAGATTCAGAAGAGCGCCGGCAGCAAGGGAAGCAGATGGGATCACCTACAAGGTATTATATAAGGACGGAAAAGAGGTTTCCAGGGAGCAGGACCATAAGACCACATACAAAGGCCATGCCCCCGTTATCCGCCGCAACACCACGGGCGTGGTGCTGCCGCCTGAGGAGACTACCCTGTTCCACAGAGACAACGACGCCAACCATTGACGGAATGCCGGACGGCTATATTCCCGGGTGATGAGACAATCACCACACCTTCCGGAAACGGCTCCGCCCGGAGAGCGGTCCCGGCACAGTGACCCAGCCGGCAGCGCGCCACCACAGCGCCTGCAGCGGCACCGAATCCCGGAACCCAGGCCCCCCAGCCGTCTGAGACTGAGGCAGCGGCGGACCCGGGCGGGGATAATCCGGTGATTGCGCCGCTGAAACCAGAATAGAGAAGAGCGAGACAGGAAAAGAGAAACCGGCGGGATCGATGGGTTTCTCTTTTTTTGCGGCGCTTTTCAGGTTTTTCAGAATTGACATTGTATTTTTTGGCGTAATTACGATTAAGCATTTGCAATTTGTTAAATAATTGCTATAATAGTAGACAGGTCAGTCTGCATAGGGTCGAAGCATGTTTGTACATGCCCGGGTCCGGGGCAGACTCACATGTATACCATTACATATTCACTATTTGTAGGAGGAAATCAAAATGGCAAGAAAAATGAAAACCATGGATGGTAACCATGCAGCAGCACATGCTTCATATGCATTTACTGATGTAGCGGCTATCTATCCGATTACCCCATCCTCACCTATGGCTGAAGCCACAGACGAATGGGCAACAGACGGAAGAACCAATATCTTCGGTCGTGAAGTACAGATTACAGAGATGCAGTCTGAGGCTGGTGCAGCAGGTGCTGTACACGGTTCTCTGGCAGCAGGTGCTCTGACCACCACCTACACAGCGTCACAGGGTCTGTTACTGATGATCCCTAATCTTTATAAAATCGCGGGCGAGCAGCTTCCAGGTGTATTCAACGTATCCGCACGTGCTCTTGCTAGCCATGCATTATCTATTTTCGGTGACCATTCCGACGTTTACGCATGCCGTCAGACCGGATGCGCTATGCTGTGCGAGTCCAGTGTACAGGAAGTAATGGACCTGACAGTTGTTGCACATATGGCATCCATCAAGGGCAAGGTTCCATTCATCAACTTCTTCGACGGTTTCCGTACATCCCATGAGATTCAGAAGATTGAGACTTGGGATTATGAGGACCTTAAGGAAATGGTTGACATGGACGCTGTAGATGCTTTCCGCAAGCATGCACTGAATCCAAATCATCCATGCCAGAGAGGCTCTGCTCAGAACCCTGATATCTTCTTCCAGGCAAGAGAAGCCTGCAACCCATACTATGACGCTCTTCCTGCAATTGTTCAGGAATATATGGACAAGGTTAATGCCAAGATTGGTACTGACTATAAGCTGTTCAACTACTACGGCGCTGCTGATGCTGAGCACATCATCATCTGCCATGGGCTCTGTCAATGACACCATTGAAGAGACCCATCGACTACATGGTGAAAGCAGGGACAGAAGGTTGGTGTTGTTAAGGTTCGTCTGTACAGACCATTCTGCGTACAGGCCCTGATTGACGCCATTCCTGATACCGTTAAGGTTATCTCCGTATTAGACAGAACAAAAGAGCCAGGCGCTATCGGGCGAGCCTCTGTACCTGGATGTTGTTGCTGCCCTTAAGGGAAGCAAGTTTGACCAGGTTAAGGTTTTAACCGGACGTTACGGCTTAGGTTCCAAGGATACCACACCTGCTCAGATCGTGGCAGTTTACGAGAATACAACCAAGTCTCCATTTACCGTAGGTATCGTGGATGACGTTACAAACCTGTCCCTTAGAGATTGGGCGCTCCTTTGGTTACCACTCCTGAGGGAACCACAAACTGTAAGTTCTGGGGTCTGGGCGCTGACGGTACGGTTGGTGCAAACAAGAACTCCATCAAGATCATCGGTGACAATACAGACATGTATGCACAGGCATACTTTGATTATGACTCCAAGAAATCAGGCGGCGTTACCATGTCCCACCTGCGTTTCGGACACAGCCCAATCAAGTCTACCTATTTAATCCGTACAGCTAACTTCGTTGCCTGCCACAATCCTGCATATGTACGCAAGTACAACATGGTTCAGGAGCTGGTTGACGGCGGTACATTCCTGTTAAACTGCCCATGGGATATGGAAGGACTTGAGAAGCATCTTCCTGGACAGGTTAAGAAGTTCATCGCTGACCACAACATCAACTTCTACACCATCGACGGTGTAAAGATTGGTATTGAGACAGGCATGGGCCCAACACGTATCAACACCATCCTTCAGTCCGCATTCTTTGAGCTGACCGGCATCATTCCTGCTGAGAAGGCAAACGAGTTAATGAAGGCTGCTGCAAAGGCAACCTACGGCCGTAAGGGAGAGGACGTTGTCAGAAGAACTGGGCAGCTATCGACGCAGGCGCTAAGGGCATGCACAAGGTAGAGGTTCCGGAGAGCTGGAAGAACTGTGAAGACGAAGGTCTTGACTATGCAGTTGTAACCCAGGGAAGAAAGGATGTAGTTGACTTCGTTAACAATATCCAGACAAAGGTAAGTGCTCAGGAAGGAAACTCCCTGCCTGTATCCGCATTTACAGAGTATGCAGATGGTTCCACACCATCCGGTTCCTCCGCATATGAGAAGCGCGGTATCGCTGTTAAGGTTCCTGTATGGAATCCGGACAACTGTATACAGTGTAACTTCTGTGCATATGTATGTCCTCACGCCGTTATCCGTCCGGTTGCCATGACTGCTGACGAGGCTGCAAAGGCACCTGCAGACATGAAGATGAAAGGATATGACAGGCATGGCCGGCTATAAGTTCGCTATCTCTGTTTCCGCTCTGGATTGTACCGGATGCGGTTCCTGTGCAAATGTATGCCCAGGCATGAAGGGCAACAAGGCTCTGGTTATGGAAAGCCTTGAGGCTAACCTTGGCGAGCAGGCTATCTTTGACTTTGGTCAGTCCCTGCCTGTTAAGGAAGAGGTTCTGGCTAAGTTCAAAGAGAACACCGTTAAGGGCAGCCAGTTCAGACAGCCTCTGCTTGAATTCTCCGGCGCTTGCGCAGGATGCGGCGAGACTCCTTATGCAAAACTGATTACCCAGCTGTTCGGCGACAGGATGTATATTGCCAACGCAACAGGATGTTCCTCCATCTGGGGCAACTCCTCACCATCCACACCTTACACCGTAAATGCCAAGGGACAGGGCCCTGCATGGGACAACTCCCTGTTTGAGGATAACGCTGAGTTTGGTTACGGTATGCTGCTGGCTCAGAACGCAATCAGAGACGGCTTAAAGGCTAAGGTTGAGAGCGTAATGGCTAACGAGAAGGCTACTGACGAGATGAAGGCAGCCTGCAAGGAGTGGCTTGATACATTTGGCATCGGGCGCTCTGAACGGCACTGCTACCGATAAGCTGGTTGCAGTTCTGGACGGCGTTGACTGCGATGTCTGCAGAGACATTGTTAAGAATAAAGATTTCCTGGCTAAGAAGTCCCAGTGGGTATTCGGCGGTGACGGATGGGCTTACGATATCGGTTTCGGCGGCGTAGACCACGTGCTGGCATCCGGCAAGGACATCAACATCATGGTATACGATACCGAGGTTTACTCCAACACAGGCGGCCAGTCCTCCAAGGCTACCAAGACAGGTGCTGTTGCACAGTTCGCTGCAGGCGGCAAGGACGTTAAGAAGAAAGACCTTGCAAGCATTGCCATGAGCTATGGCTATGTGTATGTTGCACAGATTTGTATGGGCGCTGATATGGCTCAGACTGTTAAGGCAATTGCCGAGGCAGAGGCTTATCCGGGACCATCCCTGATTATTGCATACGCTCCATGTATCAACCATGGTATCAAGAAGGGTATGGACAAGGCTCAGACAGAGGAGAAGCTGGCTGTAGAGTGCGGTTACTGGAACAACTTCCGTTACAACCCGGCAGCTGAGAAGAAGTTCTCCCTGGATTCCAAGGCTCCTAAGCTTGAGACCTATCAGGACTTCTTAAAGGGCGAGGTTCGTTACATGTCCCTGGCTATGAAGAATCCTGAGAGAGCAGCCGAGCTGTTCGCACGTAACGAGGCAGAGGCTAAGGAGCGTTACGCTTACTTAGAGAAGCTGGTTACACTGTACGGCAACGACTAATCTTACGTCAGATTTGAATATGTTATAAATGACAGACCCCGGAGGGCTTTGAGGCTCTCCGGGGGTGTATGTGTGTGATTTGCGACAGTGGACCGTGCTGCGAATATTCTATTTCCAGAAGGGGATAATACTGGAAGAAAGGATGTGTGATACCAGTATGTTAGAAGAGAAAGGCAATGGTTCAATTTTCTGAACCGATTTACAGATTATCCCTTTCTGGTAAAATGGGAAGGGACCACGAAGACCGGATAGGTCACGGCAACCCCGTGTTTGCCGTGACATCAGGGAAACCATACCGGTGAAGAGCTGATGGACAGCACCTCCCTGGCATTGGGGGAAGCCTATATGAAGGGCAAGCTGGAGGTGGAGGGGGAGTCTGTATGAGGCCCTGGACCATTTCCTGGGGCAGATGGACCGTTTTTCCGTCAACCGCCTGCATGCTGAGAAAGCTCCTTCATCCCTCTAATTCCAGGAAAAACCAGAAGATGGAGGTGTCCTCCCACTACGATATCGGCAATGATTTTTACAGGCTTTGGCTGGACGAAACCATGAACTATTCCTGCGGTTATTTTAAGACAGAAAATGATACTCTCTATGAGGCCCAGGTGAATAAAACAGATTATATTCTGAAGAAGCTGGCGCTGGAAGAGGGGCATGAGCCTTCTGGATGTGGGCTGCGGATGGGGATTTCTGCTAATCAGGGCGGCCAGGGAATACGGTGCCAGGGGAACCGGCATCACCCTCAGTACGGAGCAGTATGACGGCTTTAAAAGAGCGCATTGAGGAGGAAGGGCTGGAACAGTCTGCTGGATGTCCGGCTCATGGACTACAGGGATTTACCCCAAAGCGGTATGAAATTTGACCGTGTGGTCAGCGTGGGCATGGTGGAGCATGTGGGAAGGGAAAATTACGGCAGGTTCATGGACTGTGTGGACAAGGTGCTGAATCCGGGCGGGCGTATTCCTGCTCCATTTTATCAGCAGCCAGAAGGAGCACGCAGGGGATCCCCATGGATAAAGAAATATATATTTCCCGGGTGGGGTCATCCCCAGTCTCAGGGAAATCATATCCCTGATGGCGGAACATGACTTTCATATTTTGGATGTGGAGAACCTGAGAAACCATTACAACAAGACATTGCTGTGCTGGGAGAAGGAATTTCAAGGAACATGAGGAGAGGTAAAGGGACATGTTCGACGAGGAATTTGTCCGCATGTGGGATTTGTATTTGTGTTCCTGCGCGGCAACATTCCACAATGGGAGTCATTGACCTTCATCAGATACTGGTGAGCAAGGGTGTAAACAATGAACTGCCCATGGTACGTTGGTATTAATAGAAAAGCAGAGGCATGCCGGCCCGGTGTTAAGCAGCGGGGAAGGCATGCCTTTCTTATGGACCAGGATGGCTTTATCGGCAAAAATCTGCTATAATGATAAAACCATGTGAAAAAGGGGGACGGAAATACATGAAAACAAAAAAGGACCTGATTACATATTGCCTGACCTATAAGGATGTCTACGAGGACTATCCGTTCCGTGACCATGAGTGGGCAGTCATACGGCACAGGAACAATAAAAAGGTCTTTGCCTGGATATACAGCAGGAACGGTGAGGTATGTATTAATTTAAAATGTTCCCCTGAATGGATTGAATTCTGGCGCAAAACATATGAAGGCGTGCGTCCCGGCTATCATCTGAATAAAAAGCATTGGAATACCGTGGTGATGGATGGGACCGTGCCGGATAAGGATGTTAAGCGGATGATAGGGGAGAGCTACGATTTGACAAAGTGAGGAGCAGATCATAGATGGTTTAAGATTTAAGGAGGATAGGCATGAGCGATATTAAATTTGAGATAAAAGAAGAATTAGGCGTATTGTCTGAGAATGCCAAAGGATGGCGCAAGGAAGTGAACCTTATCAGCTGGAATGGAGCGGCTCCCAAGTACGATATCCGGGATTGGGCGCCGGACCATGAGAAGATGGGGAAAGGAATCACCCTGTCAGCCGAAGAGGCAGGCAGGCTCAAGGAGGTCTTAAACTTGGTGTCCAAGTAGTGTTTAATGGAGTAGGAGTGTGAAACGGGGGCGTTCCAATATACAGGAGGCATGGCTGGATACGGCTGCAAGGCGCGATTATATGGAGGAATTGTGTGGGAGGACGCAGGAGAAAATGTAAAAAGTTGTAAAGACTTGTAAATAGATAAAAAAATACTTGATTTTTGGGAATATTTATGATATATTCTTCTGGTCGGGGCATTAGCGCAGCTGGGAGCGCGCCACACTGGCAGTGTGGAGGTCACGGGTTCGAATCCCGTATGCTCCATTTTTTATTACACAAAAATAAATCTTAGGGACATTGACACCCATTCTTAATGAATCCATCTGCTCGAGCCGGATTGTTTTTTATACATCCCCGTATTTCCTGATAAATATTCATAACAAGTTTGGCATGATTCCTTGGAAAACCGTACAGACTAATGTAAAACCATTCATACGGTGAGAGGCAGAATCATGAAATTCGACGCGGTATATTATGAACCGGGAATCCTATCCTATTCCTTGGGAGAGAAACTTAAGGAAGATTTTGGGGACATACCATGGATTCCCATTGAGAGCCACAATTCCATCAAGGAAATGCAGGAAAAGCCCAATTCGGAATTTGGGCATATGAAGCGGAACCTGATCATAGGTATCCGGAAAACCCATAAATATGTGGAGAACCACAAGGTTTCCGATTACCTGGTTCCCTATACGTCTTCCGGCTGTACGGCCATGTGCCTATACTGCTATCTGGTCTGCAATTACAACAAGTGCGCATATCTGCGGCTTTTTGTGAACAGGGAGCAGATGCTGGACCGCATCATAAAAAAGGGCAGGGAAAGCGGGAATCCGCTGACATTTGAGATTGGGAGCAACAGCGATCTGGTGCTGGAGAATACAATTACGGATAACCTGCTTTATACCATACCAAGATTTGCAGTGGAGGGAGTGGGAAAGATTACATTTCCAACTAAGTTCCATATGGTGGAGCCGTTATTGGGCCTGGAACACAGGGGAAAGGTAATCTTCCGCATGAGCGTTAATCCACAGAATATCATCAGCAGGGTTGAACTGGGGACTTCCAGCCTGAAGCAGAGGATCCAGGCAGTGAACCAGATGTGCGAGGCCGGTTATCCATGCGGCCTCCTCATTGCGCCGGTTATCCTGATGGAAGGATGGAGGGAGATGTATACCGGTCTTTTGGAGGAGCTGGAAGCAGGACTTACCAGGAAGATGAAGGAGCAGATGTTTCTGGAGGTCATCCTGATGACATATTCCTATATTCACCGGGCGATTAACAGTGAAGCATTTCCGGCTGCGCCGGACCTTTATGATAAGGAACAGATGACGGGACGGGGAAGAGGCAGGTACTGTTACCGGGCGGATTCCAGGGAAGAAGCAGAAGTTTTCCTTAGGGCCGGGATTAAACGGATACTAGGGGATGTGCCCGTGCTTTATATCAGCTAAAACCAAAGAAATCTTAATATAATCTTTAGCAATTCTTATTTGACAGTGAATCAGGGCAGTGATATAATACATTCCAATAAAAGGGAGTAGCGAACCACCATCGGTGGATTTTAAATCGTCTTCTTGGTGCTTTTTAATAAGCACCCGTATAAAATGAAATGTGCAAGACTTTTATTGTGGCAGATGCCGACCACGATAAAAGTCTTTTTAAATATCGCAGCCGGTCCCCATTCATCTGCCGCGCACATGCTTTAACCATAGGAGTGTCAGATGACGGAAAGGAGATTGTTATGGAGAAAAAGGACATGAGGAAAGAAATTGCAGAGGCGGTTACTGCGGCGGATAGGGCGCTGCAAAGCCTGGAGGAGGCAGGGATGTATCTGTCAAAAGCAGCCGGATGGGGGGTATGGGACCTGCTTGGCGGCGGTATGTTCGGTACGTTCATGAAACATTCCAGGATGGATGACGCAAGCCGCGCCATGGAAGCAGCCAAGTCCCACCTTAGGAGGCTGAAACGGGAACTTCTGGATGTGGAGCTTCCCGGCGAGTTCAAGCTGGATGTGGGGGACTTCCTTACATTTGCGGACTACTTTTTTGACGGCATCATTGCTGACTGGATGGTGCAGACCAGGATTAAGGATGCTGAGGCACAGGTGGAGGAGGCGAAGCAGCGTGTGACGCGTATCCGAAGCCGCCTGTATGAATTAAGGGCGGAACTGCCGCCGGAAAAAGGAGGAAATGCATAATGGGCTGTCTTGGAAATGTTTTATGGTTTATATTCGGAGGATGTATAAGCGGGCTGAGCTGGCTTCTGACAGGCTGCCTGTGGTGTATCACGATCATAGGGATTCCCGTGGGGCTGCAGTGCTTCAAATTTGCAAGCCTGAGCTTTTTCCCCTTTGGTAAAGAGGTTGTATACGGCGGGGGCGCGGGTTCCTTCCTGTTAAATATCATCTGGCTTGTTGTTTCAGGCCTGCCCCTTGCCATTGAATCGGTTGTCATAGGCGCCCTGCTCTGCATGACGGTCGTGGGTATCCCCTTTGGGCTGCAGCAGTTTAAACTGGCAAAGCTGGCATTGATGCCCTTTGGCAGTGAGATAAGATAGGGTGTCCTGCATCCTGTCTTGGCCGGTAAAAAAGGCAGGACATACAGAAGGATTTCTGCTATACTAAAACAAAAGGCGGAACCGGGCAAGCGTGCCAGTGCCTGCCCGGTTCCCTATATGATATCAGGAAGAAGGATGTGCATATGCCCAGAAACATAACAATGGACGATATTGCCGCCATGGCGGGCGTTACAAAGAGTACGGTGTCCAGGTATTTTAACGGGGGAAGCGTTAAGGAGTCCACAAAGCAGAGGATCCAGGAGATTACCAGGGAGTACAACTATGAGCCCAATGCATTTGCAAGGCTGAAGGCAAGGGAGAGCAATGTGGTGGGCGTGGTTGTGCCTACCTTGAATTCCAAGATTACCAGCCGGGTGGTCACCAGCATCGGACGGTATCTGCGGGAACAGGGGTATGAGGCCCTTATTAAGGATTCGGACCACAGCATTGATTTGGAACTTAAGAATATACAGAGACTGATTAATTTAAAGGTGGACGGAATCCTGCTGAGCGCCATCAACATTACGGATGAACACAGGGAGATTATCAGGAACAGCCCGGTTCCCCTGGTGGTGCTTGCCCAGGATTACGATGATGGGATATGTGTTGTATACGATGATTATGGGGCGGGAAAGGCCATGGGGACCTGGGTTGGCAGGGGACATCCTGACAGGGTTGGATACATGGGGGTGGATGAATCCGACGAGGCAGTGGGCATTACCAGGAAAAAGGGAGTGCTTGAAGGGCTGAAGGCCTGCGGCGTGGAATGCATCAGGGAGATATCCGGGGATTACAGCTATGAAAGCGGGATCCGTATGGCTCAGGAACTGCTGGACCAGGGGCCTCTTGATGCGGTCATATGTGCAACGGACCGTCTGGCCTTTGGGGCGTACCGGGTATTGGAAGGGCGCGGGCTTAGGATTCCGGAGGACGTGTCGGTGGCGGGCTTTGGCGGTTATGATGAAAGCACCCTTCTGAAGCCGGAACTGACAACCCTTAAGTTCGATTCCTATGGCCTGGGGTATCTGGGAGCCGAAACCCTGATTAAGATGATAAGGGAGGAACCGGTGCCGAAAAAGCAGATTGTGGGCTATCAGATGATTGAAGGGGAGAGTGTGGAAAAATAGGGATATTAGTGCTGGCTGCTGTGGTTTTTTTATGCTTTTGTGGAAAATGCATAAAAAACCACAGCATTTTTTTACGTTTTAAATACGGAACCGGTGCCAAAATATATTGACATAAAGGGTGAAAAGTATTAATATTAACTTATGGAACCGATACCAAAAATCAGGAGAAGAAAGAGGTAAGGTTATGGATTATGCAAAAACAGCAAGTCTGGTAATCAAGTATGTTGGTGGAAAAGACAATATTAAATCAGTGGCCCATTGTGCGACAAGACTGCGCTTTCAGCTAAAGGATAATGAACTGCGCAATGAGGAGGCAATCAGTGACCTGGAAGGGGTGAAGGGGGTATTTTTAACACAGTCCCAGTTCCAGATCATCTTTGGATCAGGCACCGTGAACCTGGTCTGCGCCGAAGTACAGAAGCAGCTGGGGAATATGGAGGAAGGGCCGGAGGATAAGGAGGCCGGGGAGGAAAAAGGCAACCCAATCCAGCGGTTCATTAAGATGCTCAGTGACATTTTCGTGCCAATCATTCCGGCGATTGTCGCAGGCGGTCTGCTGATGGGGCTTAACAACCTGCTTACCTCGCCATTGTTCCAGGGGCAGGCTGTCATTGAACGGTTCCCCCAGTGGCAGGGCCTGGCGGCGGCTGTGAATACCTTTGCCAATGCTCCATTTACATTCCTGCCAGTGCTCATTGGCTTCAGCGCTGTCAGGAAATTCGGAGGCAATCCGTTCCTGGGCGCGGCCATGGGGATGATCATGGTCCACCCGGATCTGCTGAATGCATATCAGATTGGCATAACAGACCCGCCCATGTGGAATATATTCGGATTCCAGATTGCTGCCATCGGTTATCAGGGGACCGTGCTTCCGGTTCTGGCCGTGTCATGGATCCTTGCCAATATTGAGAAGAGGCTCCGCAGGATTACGCCGTCATGGCTGGATAACCTGACCACGCCGCTTCTGTCCATCCTGGTGACATCCTTCCTCACCTTCATATTCGTGGGTCCTGTTTTAAGGGAGGCGGGAAATCTTCTGGCAACAGGCATCACATGGCTTTATAATACCCTTGGGCCGGTGGGCGGCGCCCTGTTTGGCTTTGCATATGCGCCCATTACCATGACGGGCATGCATCACAGCTTTATTGCAATTGAGACACAGCTTCTGGCTGACAGCGCCCATACAGGAGGCAGCTTTATTTTTTCAACTGCAAGCATGAACAATGTGGCTCAGGGAGCAGCCGTCCTGGCCGTGCTTCTCATGACAAAGAACCAAAAGATTAAATCCATCTGTTCTGCTTCCGGTATCTCCGCGCTTCTTGGGATTACCGAACCAGCCATGTTTGGCGTCACGCTTAAATTAAAATATCCATTTTATGCAGCCATGGCAGGATCCGCAGTGGGAAGCGCATATCTGGCGGGAACCAGGACACTGGCCCAGGCATTGGGGGCAGCCGGGCTCCCGGGATTCATTTCCATGAAACCTGACCATTATCTGGATTTTGCAATCGGCATCCTGCTTTCCATGGGCGTGTCTTTTATACTGACCATTGTGTTCTGGAAGAAATCCGGCCTGGAAAAGCAGGAGAATACACAGGGACGGAAAGAAGTGAAGGCAGGAACCGGGATTATGGGAAGCGCGGGAAGCGCGGGAAACGCAGGAACCATGGAAAGCGCAGATACCACCACTATCCTGTATTCTCCCATGAAGGGGGAAATCCTTCCCGTGGACCGGTCTATGGATGAGGTGTTTGCTTCCAGGGCCTTGGGCGATGGGATTGCACTGAATCCTGAGGATGGAATGGTATATGCGCCCTGCGATGGGACCATAAGCCTTCTGTTCCCCACAAAACACGCGGTCGGGATAACATCCGATACAGGAATCGAGGTTCTGATCCATATCGGTATCAATACCGTACAGCTGGACGGAGCCGGATTTGAGGCATATGTGGCCCAGGGAGATAAAGTAAAATGCGGGGATAAGCTGATCCTGGCTGATTTAAAGCTGATAAATGAAAAGGGGCTGAATCCCCAGACCATGATGATCCTGCCGGAGGGCGGGGGACTGAAAGCAGAGGTATACCCTTTGGCCGGAGCGGATGCAGGCACCATGGCCATGGCGGTGCGCAGATAAAACAAGACGTCAGGAGGACGGCAGGTGGAGAAGTATCATAAGGTATTCAGGAAGGATTATGAGGAATGGTATCAGGAGAATCAGGAATACAGGGAACTGACGGCGTCCGACCCAAGGCGGCTAAGATTCCATCTGATGCCGGAAACGGGCTGGCTGAATGACCCCAATGGCCTGTGCCAGCTGGACGGGCAGTACCATATCTATTATCAATACACGCCATTTGAACCCACGGGCGAGATTAAACTGTGGGGACATTATACCACAAAGGATTTTGTCCGGTATACCAGGGGGGAGCCGGCCCTATTCCCGGATACGGATTTAGACGCCCATGGCGTGTATTCGGGTTCCGCTTTTGTGGAGGACGGCACCATCCACTATTTTTATACAGGCAACGTGAAACGGTTTGACCGGGATGATTATGACTATATCATGGACGGAAGGGAAAGCAATACCATCGGCATTGACAGCAGGGACGGCTTCCGGTTCACGGAAAAGAAACTTCTGCTGGGCAATCAGGATTATCCCGGGGATATGAGCTGCCATATACGGGACCCGAAGGTATTTAAGAAGGGCCAGGCATATTATATGGCGCTGGGAGCCAGGGATGTGCGTGGCCAGGGACTGGTGCTTTTATATGAATCCCCGGATTTAAAGACATGGAAGTATTGCAGTAGGATTACCACCCGGGAAGCGTTCGGATACATGTGGGAATGCCCGGATCTGTTTGAACTGGACGGCCGGCAGTGCCTTATCTGCTGTCCCCAGGGGGTTAAACCCAGCGGAGTGGATTACTGGAATGTACATCAGTGTACGGTCATGGCACTGGATTATGACTTTGACAATCATATGGGCCGGGAGATTCCTCCGGATGCCATTGCCATGGTTGACAGGGGATTTGATTTCTATGCGCCCCAAAGCTTTTTGGACGAAAGCGGAAGACGTATACTCATTGGGTGGATGGGAATACCGGATGCAGATTATACGAACCCGACCACACAGGCCGGATGGCAGCATGCATTGACCCTTCCCCGCGTCCTGCACTGGAAAGAGGGGCACCTTGTCCAGTCGCCGGTCCCGGAACTGCAGCAGATGCGCTGCAATGAGAGGACATATGCCCTGGGACAGTTGAATCTGGCCGGGGAAGAAGGGATTGTTTTCGAGGGATGCTTCCTGTTTGAATCCTGCAGACACATGTGCCTGACACTCCGCCGGGGAGTTACCCTGACCTTTGAGGATGGGCTTCTGACCCTGGATATGGGAACCGCAGGGTCCGGCAGGACAAAACGGTGTGCCCGTCTTGAGAAGCTGCGGGAACTGCAGGTATTCTCTGACACATCCTCCCTGGAGATATTTGTAAATCAAGGCAGGGAGGTCTTTACCACCAGGGTATATGGCCTTGAGGGCGGAATCCGGCTGGAGGGGGATTGCGCAGGGACAGCGGTATTATATGACCTGTCTGGTTTTATCTATCAGCAGCCATGAATCATGGCTACCCATGAAAGATTCCAATCAGCTGCCTGCTTTTATTTGACACCGGAAAGTACAGGCATTAAACTGATACTGTATGGACTGCATTAACAAAACACATATGGTTGCAGTGCATCATACAGAAGGAGGAGAACCGATGATATCTTGGATAAGGTCAGCCCTGGCTCCGGCGATGCTGCCGGTGGCACTGTCGGCCGGCATGCTGGTTACGGCCTGCGGTCCGGGCAGCGGCGCTGCAAAGGACAGTGCGGCAGCGATTCAGGCAGAAGCAGGAAGTGCGGCAGCGATTCAGGCAGAAGAAGGAAGTACGGCTGTAATTCAGGCAGAAGAAGGAAGTACGGCTGCGGCCTGGGCAGAAGAGGGAAGTGCGGCTGCGGCCCGGGCAGAAGCAGGAATTACGGATGGAAATCACGGTATGGAGGTTAACGGCGGGGAGGATGGGACAAAAAGAGACCATGAGGACTTAGGGACATCTGAGGCCGGGGAAGAGGCCGGAATCATAATTGGACTTCCGCAAAACGAAAACTGGTGCAAGGACCCTGTCTTTAGTACGGAGGAAGGGAATGTGGTACAGGTCATGTTCCATGACGGCATGACGGATTCAGACGTCATACTGCGCGCGTCCAGGGAAGAGGATGGGGACCCGTCGGTATTCTACTATCTGTTTGATGACAACAGGAAAGTGACATGGACAGCCAGGGCGGAGGATGGAACTGAAATTACCGTCACGGTGGAGGTTACGATAGAAAATTCCGATATACGCGGAGTGCTTGCCACATGGAAGTACAATGGGACATTGTTTGCGCTGTGGGAAGATGACGCGGTGGATCAGGTGGATTCAGTGGCAAAACTGGCAGCGGAGATAGCAGGAAGAAGCAGATAGGATGATAAACAGATAATAAGGCGGAACTGTCTGACGGGAAGCATCCCAAACAAGCCAGCCCGCCTTTTTCTTTTCATGGGCTGTTTTGAACGTGGTTCCCTATGAAATGGCTGGGGTAAGGACGGGATTACAGCGTCTGATCTGTTTCGGAACGTCTATAGGTGATGATATCATCGATATCACAGTTCAATATCCGGCAGAGGTCGTTGATGGTGGTGGTGCTCAGGGGTTTATTCTTGCGCAGGCGGTCAATGGTGGAACTTGACAGGTTGTGGTTGTAAATCAGGGTATAGGTAGATTCCTCAGACTGTTTTAAGGTGTTCCAAAAAGGTTCATATGTAATCACGGTGTTTCCTCTTTTCTTGTGATATGATTATTTAAAGTTTAACTTAAAACCAGGCCCCGTATTGAAACAACGCAGAATTTGCCGTCCAAAATGGTGAAATTATTCACGGAGGTATTTCCTTGATGGAATAAAAACAGCATTTTGGGGCCATGGCCTGGTTTTGCAGGTCAAACATCTATTTAAAGAACGAAGGACGGGCCTTTATTCCCCTTTTCACGAAAAAAATATATGCATTTTCCGTTAAGGAAAAAGTAAGACAGTGTAAGAGGAATGGGACTTGCTTTTTTCGGAAAAGTTTGTATAATAAGATAACGGACTTAGACTAAGCAGCAAAAGGTAGAATATATGCTTATGAATCGAATCCAGGAGGCGTAGTAAGATGAAGATCAGGAAGGTACTGGGCAGTTTTGCATGGGTCCTGCTTGCAGCGCTGCTGATTATGGTTAATGCCACGGCAGCCAGTTCGGACGGTATGTTTAACCAGAAAGAAAATACCAAGGTATCAACTTCGATGATTCAGTGACAGTAAGGCAATATGACAGGAAAAGACCGGGAAACCAGGTCTTTTTTTGTTTGTCCGTCCCATGGCAGGCTCCTGTGTCCTGACAAGTGTGTCCTGACGGCCGGTACAGCAAGTTTTGCAATGCAGTCGGCAAAAAGGGACATGGTTTATTCCTTTTCAGGGTGATAAGATAAAAACATGGGAACTGGCCCGGGGAATCATCCCCGCCGGGCCGGCGAGGTATTTAACAGGGGTCAAACACACCCTGATACAGCAGACGGCAATATTGTTCAGTATCATTCATTCAGGAGGAAAAGGCAATGCATTTATCAGACAGTGAAATGAAGGACAGGGAGCAGTGGGAAAAGGCGGGAATCAGGCTGCCTGGATTTGACAGGGAAGCCATGAGGCAAGCCACCAAGGAATGCCCCCAATGGATACATTTCGGCGCGGGCAATATCTTCCGCGCATTTCCGGCAGCGCTTCAGCAGGAGCTTTTAAACCAGGGCGCGGAGAAAACCGGGATTATCGTGGCAGAGGGCTATGATTATGAAATCATCAAGAAGGCATACAGGCCGCAGGATGATTTAAGCCTGCTTGTGACCCTGAAAGCCAACGGGACCATTGAGAAAACAGTAATCGGCAGCCTGGCAGAGTCACTGGCCGTGGACCGTCAGGATGAGGCTGACTGGAACCGCCTGAAGGCTATTTTTGCAAGCAGCACCCTTCAGATGGCCAGCTTCACCATCACGGAGAAAGGATACTGCATCACATCCCCGGACGGTTCTTTCCGTCCGGATGTGGCACGGGATTTTGAAGCTGGTCCGGATATGGCGGACAGCTATATCGGAAAACTGGTATCCCTGTGCCACTGGAGATATACCCATGGAGCAGCGCCGCTGGCCCTGGTAAGCATGGATAACTGCTCCCACAATGGCGATAAACTGTCCGCCGCAGTGGCTGCCTATGCAAAAGCCTGGACGGATAATGGAAAGGCGGCCCGGGGATTCCTTGAATATATTGAGAATCCTGCCTGCGTGTCCTTCCCTTGGAGCATGATAGACAAAATCACCCCGCGTCCGGATGACAGTGTCAGGAAAATGCTGGAGGATGCAGGCTTCACGGATACAGAGAGCATTGTAACAAGCAAGAACACCTATGTGGCACCCTTTGTCAATGCGGAGGAAGCAGAATACCTGGTGATTGAGGACGCGTTCCCCAATGGGCGCCCTGGGCTGGAAAAGACAGGCGTCATGTTTACGACCAGGGATACGGTGGAGAAGGTGGAGCGCATGAAGGTCTGCACCTGCCTGAATCCCCTCCATACCACGCTGGCCGTGTACGGCTGCCTGTTTGGATACACGAAAATCAGTGAAGAGATGAAGGATAGGGATCTGGTAAGGCTCGTGGAGCTGATTGGGTATAGGGAAGGACTGCCGGTAGTGACCGACCCGGGCATATTATCACCCAGGAAATTCATTGATGAGGTGCTTAAGATCCGTATCCCCAATCCATTTATGCCGGATACGCCGCAGAGGATTGCCTGTGATACGTCCCAGAAGCTGTCCATACGCTTTGGGGAAACCATCAAGGAGTACCTTGCAAGGCCTGAGCTGGATGTTCAGTCCCTCAGGTTCATCCCCATGGTGCAGGGTGGATGGTGCCGTTATCTTCTGGGCGTGGATGATGAAGGCAATTCATTTACAGTCAGCCCTGACCCGATGTATGGGGAGCTGGCAGAACAGCTGAAGGATGTGAAGGTAGGGGAACCCTGCGATGTCCATGCCGTGCTCCGGCCGATTTTGGGGAATGCCGCCATATTTGGCGTGGACCTGTATGAAGCAGGGCTGGGCGCATATACGGAAGATATTTTTGCTGAACTGATTGCGGGGAAGGGCGCTGTCCGGGCAGCGCTTAGGAAACATCTGCAGGAAGCCTGAGGGCGGATGGGGGACGCGGGAACTGAGTCTGTGAAGCGGGCCGGGGCAGGCAGCTATGGACAGACAGCCGTGGACAGGCGGCTATGGACAGGCGGCTATGGACAGACAGCCGTGGACAGGCGGCTATGGACAGGCGGCCGTGGACGGACGGCCATGGACAGGATTAAGGGGTCCAGAGGGGCGGCTTTTAATGCCCTGACAATATAAAAGACGGGGGTGGAGCCTGGCTATGTCGCCGGAACCCACCTCCGTCTTTCATGCTGTCCGGGCTTAAGAAACTGCGGCCTCCTTAACAATGTATGCGATTGACTTTTTACAAAAAGTGGGAGAAATTAATGAAATTGTAACAAAATTGTCATATTTTATGTACAAATCCACAGGATTATGCTATTATAGTGGGAACGAATGGAAGAAATTACCGGATTCACCGGACTTACAGGCATTTGCCTTTTGATGATAGATGGGCATAAGAATGAGGAAGACAGAGGTTACGTATGAAAAGGTGGATAGCAGCAGGTATCATTGCATTGATTTTAACCGGATGTACCCGGTATGAGCCCTCTGAGGAGATGACAGTGGCCAAGGAAAGCCAAACCGAACCGGAGACAGGCCAGGCCCAGGAGGCGGCGGAGCCGGCAGAGGTCATCACTATTTCCAAATATCCGCCCAGGGACCGGGTGAAGGTGAAGGGAATCTATGTGTCTGCGTATGTGGCGGGAACCGGTGACATGATGGACAAAATCATTGAGGAAATAGACCGGACAGAACTGAATGCGGTGGTCATTGACGTGAAGGATGACCAGGGCCGTATTACGTTTCATATGGATTCGCCTACTGTGAATGAGATTGGGGCGTGCCAGCCATTTATCGGGGATCTGCCGGGGCTGATACAAAAGCTGGATGAACATGGGATTTATCCCATTGCCAGGGTGGTGGCGTTCCGGGACCCGTATCTGGCAGAGCAGAAGCCGGAGTGGAGCCTGCACGTGGCGGATGGCAGCATTTACCGGGATAATAAGGGTCTGGCCTGGGTAAACCCATATAAGAAGGAAGTATGGGATTATCTGATAGAGGTGTCCAAAAAGGCCGGCGAGATGGGCTTTAAGGAAATCCAGTTTGATTATATCCGTTTTGCTGTGGATAAGACCATGAAGGATGTGGTGTTTGATGAGGCTGATACAGGGGGACGTGACAAGACCCAGGCCATTACGGAATTCATCAGCTATGCGTATGATGAACTGGCCAAGGAAGGGTTATTTGTGTCGGCGGATGTGTTCGGGACCATTATGGGAAGTGAGGAGGACGCGGCGGCCGTGGGCCAGGAATATGAGGATATGGCGGAGCATCTTGACTATATCTGTCCAATGATTTACCCTTCTCATTATGGTCCGGGTAATTTTGGTATTGCAAATCCGGACGCGCAGCCGTATGATACTATCAGGCATGCCTTGAAGGATTCCATGACATTGCTGAAAGCTTCCAAAAAGGAAGACAGGACCCAGGCGGTTGTGCGTCCGTGGCTGCAGGATTTTACGGCCTCCTATCTCAAGGATTATATTGATTATGGGGATGAGCAGGTGCGCCAGCAGATCCAGGCTGTCTATGATTCGGGATATGATGAATGGATATTGTGGGATGCCGGGGTATCCTATCATTATGGCGGGCTCCTGACACCGGAGGAGGCTGCTGCGCAGGAACAGGAGATTGCTGAGTCCAGGGCTGCACTGCCGCCGGAATCAGAGGCCGTGCCGGAGATGGAAACCACACCGGAGGCCGGGGACGTGCCGGAGACCTGAGATGGACCGGGGCCGGGAACATACCGGCAACCGGAGATGTGCCCGGGACCGGGGCCGTGCCGAAAACCTGAGATGCACCGGGAGCCGGGGACATGATCCGCATCAGGGTAGGGATTGGAACAGGAATAAGGCATTGCCGCAACAGGAGGCATGGACAGATGGACAGGACGCCAAAGCCTGGTGAATTTTACAGGCACTTTAAAAATAAGCTGTATCAGATCGTGACAGTGGCCATACATTCTGAGACAGGTGAGAAGATGGTGGTTTACCAGGCGCTTTATGGGGACTATAAGACTTATGTGCGGCCCCTCAGTATGTTTGTGAGCCAGGTGGACCGTGAGAAGTATCCGGATGCGGGACAGCGCTGGCGGTTTGAACGGATTGATATGGAGGAATGACAGCATTGTTTGATTTAGAGGAAGAACTGAAAAAACTCCCGGCCAGCCCGGGAGTTTATCTTATGCATAACAGCAGGGATGAGATTATCTATATTGGCAAGGCCATCAGCTTAAAGAACAGGGTGCGCCAGTATTTTCAAAGCAGCCGCAACAAGACAGCCAAGATTGAACAGATGGTTTCCCATATTGCATGGTTTGAGTATATACTTACGGATTCGGAACTGGAGGCCCTTGTGTTGGAGTGCAACCTGATTAAGGAGCACAGGCCCCGCTATAACACCATGCTGAAGGATGATAAAAGCTATCCTTACATTAAGGCCACCATGGGAGAGGATTTTCCCAGGCTGCTGTTTGCGCGTGATATGAAAAAGGACGGGAGGAGCCGATACTTCGGGCCTTATACAAGTGCGGGCGCGGTTAAGGACACGCTGGACCTGATCCATAAGCTGTACCGTATCCGCACCTGCAGCAGAAGCCTTCCAAAGGACATTGGCAAAAACAGGCCCTGTCTTAACTATCACATCAAGCAGTGTGATGCCCCCTGCCAGGGGTATATCACGGCGCAGGAGTACCAGGCTAATTTCAGCCAGGCCCTGGATTTCCTGAATGGAAAATATGACCCGCTTTTAAAGACGCTGCAGGAAAAAATGGAGGATGCTTCGGAAAAACTGGATTTTGAACGGGCCATTGAGTACAGGGAACTGTTAAACAGCGTGAAGCAGGTGGCCCAGAAGCAGAAGATTACCAGCAGCAGCATGGAGGACAGGGACATTGTGGCCATGGCAAGGGATGAGAAGGATGCGGTGGTACAGGTGTTCTTCATCCGCGAAGGCAAGCTGATCGGCAGGGACCATTTCCATGTGTCGGCTGCAACGGCTGAGAATGAAGGCGAAATCCTGGACAGCTTTGTGAAGCAGTTTTATGCGGGCACGCCTTTTATCCCCAGGGAACTGTGGCTCCAGCATCCATTGGCGGACGAGGATGTCATCAGCCAATGGCTGACCGCGAAGCGGGGCCAGAAGGTGCGTATCGTGGTGCCGAAAAAAGGGGAGAAGGAACGCCTGGTGGAACTGGCTGCCAGGAACGCTGCCCTGGTCCTGTCCCAGGACAAGGAGCGCATAAAGAAAGAAGAACTGCGCACCATCGGAGCCATGAACCAGATTGGGGAACTGATTGGCATTGGCGGCATCCGCAGGATGGAGGCATATGATATATCCAATACCAGCGGTATTGAATCCGTGGGATCCATGGTGGTGTACGAGGACGGCAAGCCCAAACGCAGCGATTACAGGAAATTCAAGATAAAGACAGTCCAGGGTCCCAATGACTATGCGTCCATGGAGGAGGTGCTAACAAGACGTTTTTCCCATGGCATGCGCGAGGTAAAGGAACTGGAAGAAAAGGGCGGGGATTTGAACCTGGGAAGCTTTACCCGCTTCCCTGACCTGATCATGATGGACGGCGGAAGGGGACAGGTGAACATTGCCCTGGAGGTCCTTTCAAAGCTGGGACTTACCATTCCCGTGTGCGGCATGGTCAAGGATGACAGCCACAGGACAAGGGGGCTGTATTACAATAATATAGAAGTGCCCATTGACAGGCACAGCGAGGGGTTCCGGCTGATTACAAGGATACAGGACGAGGCACACCGGTTTGCAATCGAGTACCACAGAAGCCTCAGGGGAAAAGGACAGGTAAAATCCATCCTGGACGATATACCGGGTATCGGACCGGCCAGGAGGAAAGCACTGATGCGCCACTTTAAGGACATTGAATCGGTGCGCGCGGCTTCGGTGGAGGAACTGGAGCAGGCGCCCCAGATGAATAAGCGGGCAGCCCTCGCGGTATATGGGTTTTTCCATGAGGACAGGCAGGAGGGCAGCAAGGACGGCGCACCGGCCAATACCCAGGATGGCGCACCGTCCGGCCAATGAATGGGTTCCAGATTATGGAAAATGACTTAAGAGAAAACACATGACAAGAAGTTTAAAGTATGATAGTATGATAAGAGTTAAAATAGAAGCATAACCAGCTTAAGGGGGTATTACCATGCATGGAGTAACCATATCGGAATTGATTCAGAAAATGAAGCTTCGCAACACCACTCCGGATATTGATACGGACAAGATCGTGCTGACGCACCCGGACGTAAACCGTCCTGCCCTGCAGCTCACCGGGTTTTTCGACCATTTTGACAGGGAACGGGTTCAGATCATCGGATACGTTGAGCAGGCATATATTAATACCATGGACCAGGAACGCAAGCGCCTGATGTATGATAAACTCACATCCAGCCAGATCCCCTGCCTTGTATTCAGCCGCAGCCAGGAACCGGATGAGGACCTTCTGGAGTTCTGTAATTATTACGGGGTGCCCTGCCTTGTGTCCGATAAGACCACGTCTGCCCTTATGGCGGAAGTAATCCGCTGGCTGAATGTAAAGCTGGCACCATGCATAAGTATCCATGGGGTGCTCATTGATGTATTCGGCGAGGGAGTTCTGATCATGGGCGAGAGCGGGATCGGCAAAAGTGAGGCCGCCCTTGAGCTGATTAAGAGAGGACACCGCCTTATCACCGATGATGTGGTGGAAATCCGCAAGGTCAGCGATGACACCCTGGTGGGCAGCGCGCCGGATATCACCAAGCACTTTATTGAACTGCGGGGAATCGGCATCATTGATGTCAAGACCCTGTACGGCGTGGAAAGCGTGAAAGATACCCAGAACATCGACATGGTCATTAAGCTGGAGGACTGGAGCAGGGATAAGGAATACGACAGGCTTGGCCTGGAAGACAGCTACACGGAATTCCTGGGCAACCAGGTGGTATGCCATACCATCCCCATACGTCCCGGCCGTAACCTGGCTATTATCGTGGAATCCGCCGCGGTCAATTACCGTCAGAAGAAGATGGGTTATAATGCTGCCCAGGAACTGTACAACAGAGTGCAGGCCAACCTAGGGAAAGCCAGCGATGATTAAGAAAATGAATATTGAGTGAGGACTGCAAGTTGAATTTGGAACACACATTAAAAGATATCCTTGAAACAGAACTGCCCGGATGCAGGTTCATGGAGCCCATGAGCAGGCATACGTCCTTCCGGATCGGCGGCCCCGCGGAAATCTTCATAAGTCCCTCCGGTGAAGAGGAGCTGGCGGCCGTGCTGCGTGTGTTGGGCACTTACCATGTGCCCTGGAGGATTCTTGGGAATGGCAGCAACCTCCTGGTCAGTGACAGCGGCTGCGAAGGCGCGGTGATTGCCATGGAGGGGATCAGCCATATGGAGGCCTGCCACAGCATCCTGCGTGTGGGAGGCGGACAGCTGCTGGGCCGGGCCGCCCATCTGGCACTGGAGCATTCCCTTACAGGCATGGAATTTGCGGCAGGGATCCCGGGCAGCGCAGGCGGCGCATTGGTCATGAATGCGGGCGCCTATGGGTCAGAGATGAAGGATATCCTCAGGGAAGCCAGGGTCATGACCCCGGAAGGCGAAGTCCTTGTGCTGGATGCGGGCGCCCTTGAGCTGGGTTACCGTACCAGCTGTATCCCATCTAAGGGGTATATTGTATTGGAAGCCGTATTTGGTCTGAAACCTGGCGACAGGTCTGCAATTGAAGCCAGGATGAAGGAACTGTCGGCCAGGCGCAGGGAGAAGCAGCCCCTTGAATATCCCAGCGCCGGCAGCACCTTTAAACGCCCCCAGGGGTATTTTGCAGGCAAACTGATTGAGGACGCCGGACTTCGCGGATATCAGCTTGGAGGCGCCCAGGTGTCTGAAAAGCACTGCGGGTTTGTAATCAACAGCAACGGCGCCACGGCGTCGGATGTGATGGCGCTTTGCGACCATGTCAGGAAAAGGGTCATGGAAACATCCGGCGTTAAACTGGAGATGGAAGTGAAACGCTGGGGCCGGTTCTGACAAGCCGGATGGCGGATTTGCCAGGGCGTGCAGATGGCGGGAATGGATTTTCAAACACGACCCAGTGATACAGACATATTATCAGACGGGACAGAGGTGGATGGATGAAGCTTGTGATCGTAACCGGAATGTCCGGGGCAGGCAAGACGATAGCGCTCAAGATGCTGGAGGATTTGGGCTTTTACTGCGTGGATAACCTTCCCATTTCCCTGGTGGACAAATTCTCACAGCTGGCGGCAGGAGGCGGTGAAATTAAGCAGGCAGCCCTTGGGATTGACATAAGGAGCGGCGAGGAATTAAACCAGCTGGAAGCCATCCTTCAGGGATGGAAGGACACGGGCCTGGATTTCCAGGTCCTGTTCCTGGATGCCAACGACGGCACCCTTATTAAGAGATATAAGGAAACACGGCGCAGCCATCCCCTTGCCGGGACCGGCCGCCTGGACAAGGGGATTGAGAAGGAGCGCATGAAGCTGGCATTCCTTAAAAAGGATGCTGATTTCATCATTGATACAAGCCAGCTGCTGACCAGGGAACTGAGACAGGAGCTGGAGAAGATTTTCCTGAAGGACCAGGATTTCAATAACATGTTCATCACCATCCTTTCCTTTGGTTTCAAATATGGGATTCCCGAGGACGCGGACCTTGTCTTTGATGTGCGCTTCCTGCCCAATCCCTATTATGTGGAGGAACTGCGGCCGCTGACAGGGGAAGACCCGGTCATCCGCGACTTTGTGATGCAGGGCGGGACCGGACAGGCTTTTCTGGATAAACTGTATGACCTGATTGATTTCCTTCTCCCCAATTACATCCGTGAGGGAAAGAACCAGCTGGTGGTCGCTGTGGGGTGCACCGGAGGCAAACACCGTTCCGTGGCCATGGCCAATGCGCTTTTCGGACATCTGGCCTGCCACAAGACCTACGGCATAAAGATTGAGCACAGGGATATTGATAAAGATAATAAAAGGAAGTAGCATAAAATGTCATTTTCTTCCAGGGTAAAAGATGAACTTTCCAGGCAGGTTTCCGCTGCGAGACATTGCCGGATAGCGGAGATGTCTGCTGTTTTAAGCCTTTGCGGCCGTGTGAAAATATCGGCGTCCGACCATTTTTCCATTGAAATGCACACAGAAAATGTAGCAGTTGCAAGAAAGTACTTTACATTATTGAAAAAAACATTTAATATAAGTACTGATGTTTCAATTCGCAGAGGCGGGAATGTTTCGCGGAACCGGACATATATTGTAGCAGTCAGGGAACATGATGATGCACTTAAGGTACTTCAGGCGGCCAAGCTCATTGACGCCCAGGGGGAGATACGGAAGAATCTGTCGCTGGTACGCAATGTGATGGTTCAGAATGCCTGTTGCAGAAGGGCTTTTATCAGAGGGGCGTTTCTCGCTGCGGGTTCAATCAGTGACCCGGAGAAATTCTACCATTTTGAAATCGTATGTCCTTCCATGGCAAAGGCTGAGCAGCTTAAAGGCATCATAGCCGCGTTTGATATGGAACCCAAAATCGTGCCGAGGAAAAAGCACTATGTGGTCTATATCAAAGAAGGGGACCAGATTGTGGACATCCTTAACGTGATGGAGGCACCCGTGGCCCTTATGGAGCTGGAGAACATCCGGATACTGAGAGGGATGCGGGGGAATGTGAACCGTCAGGTGAACTGTGAAACAGCCAATATCAACAAGACCGTGTCTGCGGCGGTAAAACAGATGGAGGATATCCGTTTTATCCAGGAGACCATAGGACTTGACGGGCTTCCGGAAAGCCTTCAGGACATGGCCCGCTTAAGGCTGGAACGGCCTGAGGCAACCTTAAAGGAGCTTGGCCAGGCTTTAGAACCGCCTGTGGGCAAATCAGGTGTAAACCACCGTCTGAGGAAACTGGGCCAGATGGCGGATGACCTGCGGCAGCAGTTGCCGGACAGTTAGAAGTATTGTTTCATTAAGTACAATTCAGTATGGGCACCGGAATGGAAGCCATGGCAGGGCTGTTTAGGCAGCGGGCATGGCTGCGTACCATTCAAAGGAATGAGGAGGATAATTATGGTAAAGAAATTGATCACAGTTGAATTGTCATCAGGGCTGGAAGCCAGGCCGGCAGCTATGCTTGTACAGGTGGCAAGCCAGTACGAAAGCAAGATTTATCTGGAAGCTGAGGCTAAACGCGTGAATGCCAAGAGCATCATGGGAATGATGACCCTGTGTCTTACTGCCGGAGAGGCCATTACAGTGGTGGCTGAAGGTGATGATGAGGAACAGGCAGTCTCTGAGATTGAGAAGTATCTGAAGAACCAGGAATAACAACCGCCTAATACAGAGTATAATCATAGATTTAAGGACCGGGGGCTCTCTAACCTGGTTCTTTTCTTTTGGCCGGATCTATGCTAAACTATAACTCATATGGAAGGAGAAGAGAACCAATGGCATTTACCCACTTACATGTCCATACGGAATACAGCCTGTTAGACGGCTCCTGCAAGATCAAGGAGCTGACGGCCAGGGCCAAAGAACTTGGGATGGACAGCATGGCTGTTACGGACCACGGTGTGATGTATGGTGTGATTGATTTTTATAAAGCTGCAAAGGAAGCAGGTATTAAGCCTATTCTTGGCTGTGAGGTCTATGTGGCGCCGAACTCCCGTTTTGACAGGGAGACGGTCAGCGGTGAGGACAGGTACTATCATCTGGTGCTTCTGGCAGAGGACAACCAGGGATATGAGAACCTGATGAAGATTGTGTCCAAGGGATTTGTGGATGGTTTTTATTATAAACCCAGGGTGGATTATGAGGTGCTTGCCAAGTACCACCAGGGGGTGATTGCACTGAGCGCCTGCCTGGCCGGCGAGGTGCAGAGATATCTTACCAGGGGCATGTACGAGGAGGCTGTGCGGGCAGCCGGACGGTATGTGGACATATTTGGACAGGACAACTTTTTCCTGGAACTGCAGGACCATGGGCTGCCCGACCAGAAACTGGTCAATCAGGGACTGATGCGCATGAGCAGGGAGACAGGGCTTGAACTGGTGGCCACCAATGATATCCACTATACGTTTGCAGAGGATGAGAAGGCCCACGATATACTGCTGTGCATCCAGACCGGCAAGAAGGTGGAGGATGAGGACCGCATGCGCTATGAGGGCGGGCAGTACTACTGCAAGTCCGAGGAGGAGATGAAGGCACTGTTCCCCTATGCGCCCCAGGCCCTGGAGAACACCCACAAGATAGCACAGCGGTGCAATGTGGAGATTGAGTTCGGTGTGACCAAGCTTCCCAAATACGAAGTGCCGGAAGGCTTTGATTCCTGGAGTTATCTGAACCATCTGTGCCGCGAGGGTTTTAAGACAAGATACCCGGAGGATGACGGTACCTTAAGCAGCCGTCTGGATTATGAGCTGGACACCATCCGTACCATGGGATATGTGGACTATTTCCTGATTGTCTGGGATTTCATCAATTATGCCCGCTCCCAGGATATCATGGTAGGACCGGGGCGCGGTTCCGCGGCCGGAAGCGTGGTGTCCTATACCCTGGGAATCACCAATATTGACCCGGTGCGCTATAACCTCCTGTTTGAACGTTTCCTGAACCCGGAGAGGGTGTCCATGCCGGATATTGATATTGATTTCTGTTATGAACGGCGCCAGGAAGTCATAGACTATGTGGTACGCAAGTACGGTAAGGACCAGGTGGTCCAGATTGTCACCTTCGGTACCCTGGCAGCCAAGGGCGTGGTCAGGGATGTGGGAAGGGTGCTGGGCCTGCCCTATTCCATGTGCGACACCATTGCCAAGATGATACCGGGCGATTTGGGAATGACCCTTGATAAGGCATTGATGATGAATCCGGATTTAAAAAAGGCGTATAATGAAGACCAGCAGGTGCGTTACCTGATTGATATGTCAAAGCGTCTGGAAGGCCTGCCGAGGCATACATCCATGCATGCCGCAGGCGTGGTGATCGGCAGCCGCTCCATTGATGAGTTCGTACCCCTTTCCAGGGCAAGCGACGGTACGATTACCACCCAGTTCACTATGACCACCATAGAGGAACTGGGACTTCTGAAAATGGATTTCCTGGGCCTGCGTACCCTTACCGTCATCCAGAATGCGGTGCGGTTGGCTGAGAAGGATTATGGCATAAGCATTGATATAGACCAGATTGATTTTAACGACAGGCAGGTCCTGGAGTCCATTGGGACCGGAAGGACAGAAGGCGTGTTCCAGCTGGAAAGCGCCGGGATGAAAAGCTTCATGAAGGAGCTTAAGGCGGAGAACCTGGAGGATATCATTGCAGGAATCTCCCTGTACCGTCCAGGTCCCATGGATTTCATACCAAGGTACCTGAAAGGCAAGAACGACAAGGGGTCCATTACCTATGAGTGCCCCCAGCTGGAACATATATTAAGCCCCACCTACGGCTGTATCGTATACCAGGAGCAGGTCATGCAGATCGTGCGTGACTTGGCCGGATACACCATGGGACGGAGCGACCTGGTGCGCAGGGCCATGAGTAAGAAGAAGACCTCGGTCATGGAAAAGGAACGCCATAATTTCGTGTACGGCAATGAGGAGGAGGGCGTTAAGGGCTGTGTGAAGAATGGGATTGATGAGAAGACGGCCAACCACATCTACGATGAGATGATTGACTTTGCAAAATATGCATTTAACAAGTCCCATGCAGCCGCGTACGCCGTGGTATCCTATCAGACCGCCTACCTTAAGTATTACTATCCCCGTGAGTTCATGGCTGCGCTTATGACGTCGGTCATGGACAATGTTGGCAAGTTTTCCGAATATGTCCTTACCTGCCGCCGGATGATGGGAATCCCGGTGCTGCCCCCGGATATCAATGAGGGGGAGAGCGGCTTTTCCGTGTCAGGGGATGCAATCCGCTATGGGCTTTCCGCCATTAAGAGCGTGGGCAAGCCGGTTGTGGATGTAATCCTTGCAGAGCGTGGGAAGGGCGGGCCCTTCCGTTCCATGGAAGACTTTGTGGGCCGTATGTCCATGAAGGAGGTCAACAAGAGGACGCTGGAGAACTTTATCAAATCCGGCGCCCTGGACACACTGCCAGGCACCAGGCGGCAGAAGATGGCGGTGGCGCCCACCATGCTGGAGGAAAAGGCCAGGGAGCGCAAATCCATGTTTGAGGGCCAGCTGAGTCTGTTTGACATTGCCGGCGATGAGGCCAGGGACGAGTTTCAGATTACCTTTCCCGATGTGGGGGAATACTCCAAAGAGGAGCTGCTTGCTTTTGAGAAGGATATCCTGGGCGTGTACATCAGCGGCCATCCCCTGGATGACTATGAGGATGCCTGGCGCAGGAACATAACCGCCACGTCAGCTGATTTCATGGTGGATGAGGAGACGGAAAAAGCAGGGGTCCAGGACGGGAGCAGGGTCATTATAGGGGGAATGGTTGCCGGAAAGACAGTGAAGACCACCAGGACCAACCAGCTGATGGCGTTCATTATCCTGGAAGACCTTATGGGGTCCGTGGAAGTAATCGTGTTCCCAAAGGATTATGAGGCCAACCGTGAACTGTTTACCGAGGACGCCAAGCTTTTTATCCGCGGCAGGGTTTCCGTTGGCGATGACCCGGTGGGAAAGCTGGTGTGTGAACAGGTGGTGCCCTTTGAGGACACGCCCAAGGAACTGTGGGTCCAGTTTGCGGATAAGGAAGCCTACCGGGAAAGCGAACAGAAGCTGCTTTCCCAGCTGAAGTCCAGCGAGGGAAAGGACAGGGTGGTCATTTATCTCCAGAAGGAACGGGCCAAAAAGATGCTCCCCCCCTCCTGGAACGTCCATGTCACGGACCAGCTTTTACAAGGGCTGCAGCATGAACTTGGTGAAAAAAATGTCAAAGTGGTAGAAAAAGGTCTTGAAAAGCTGGTAAAAATGCATTAGAATAGCGTTGGGCATAAAATGAGAGAATGAATAAGAGTGACATTGCGCGGGCGGTGGACGCAGGCGCTTAATACAAGGAGGTAAATTGCTATGGCAAAGGCAGTGAAGACCATTGGAGTACTTACAAGCGGCGGGGATGCGCCGGGAATGAACGCGGCAATCCGCGCAGTGGTTCGTGCGGCAATTAACAAGGGACTTAAGGTAAAGGGAATCATGCGCGGCTACGCAGGACTTCTGGAAGAGGAAATCGTGGATATGGAGTCCACCAGCGTATCGGACACCATCAACAAGGGCGGTACCATACTTTACACAGCCAGATGCAAGGAGTTTACTACACCGGAAGGCCAGCAGCAGGGCGCTGAAATCTGCCGTAAGCATGGAATCGACGGCATTGTGGTGATTGGCGGCGACGGTTCCTTCCGCGGCGCTGGCAAGCTTTCCGCCCTTGGGATCAATACAATCGGACTTCCGGGAACCATTGACCTGGACATTGCATGTACGGATTACACCATTGGTTTTGACACGGCTGTCAACACGGCCATGGAGGCCATTGACAAGATCCGTGACACCTCCACTTCCCATGAGCGGTGCAGTATCGTTGAAGTGATGGGAAGGAACGCGGGTTATCTTGCGCTGTGGTGCGGCATTGCCAACGGCGCTGAGGATATCCTTCTTCCGGAACGGTATGACGGAGATGAACAGGCGCTCATCAACAGGATCATCGACAACCGCAGACGGGGCAAGAAGCACAATATCATCATTAATGCCGAGGGAATCGGACATTCCGGCTCCATGGCAAAACGTATTGAGGCAGCCACCGGGATTGAGACAAGGGCCACCATCCTGGGACACATGCAGAGAGGCGGCACGCCTACCTGTAAGGACAGGGTTTATGCTTCCATCATGGGCGCCAGGGCAGCCGAACTTCTGGCGGAAGGCAAGAGCAACCGTCTGGTGGCGTATAAGCACGGCGAATTCGTTGATTATGATATCCAGGAAGCGCTGAACATGAAAAAGGACATTCCGGAAGAGCAGTATGAGGTTGCGAAGCTGCTCATAAGGTAAGGAGCGCTGCGGCAGTGTATCCATAATGCAGGGCACTGGCTGCATCCGAATATAGAATGAATGGAAAGTCCGCGCCTGCGGTAGGTTATCTCCTCCGGGGCAGCGGACTTTTGTGGAGAGATGAGATGATGGATACAAAGGTGCTCTGCGGAGCCAATTCCTATGAACAGAAGTATTATTTTAACCAGGAATTCAGTTCACTGCCCCAGTCCGTTAAGGATGAACTGCACATCATGTGCGTTCTTTATACAGAGGATGTGGGGGGAATCCTGACCCTGGAGTTTGATGACAGCGGGACCCTGGAGTTCAAGGTAACGGCTCCCGAGGAGGATTACCTGTTTGATGAAATCGGCAGTGTCCTTAAGATTAAGCAGTACCAGGAAGAAAAAAGGGAGATGCTTGAATCACTGGAACTGTATTACAGGACGTTTTTCCTGGGGGAAGACCTGGACCTGGATGAGGAAGGATAGATGGAACTGAGGATAGGAAACACCATTCTTGAAAATAATGTAATACTGGCACCCATGGCAGGAGTGACGGACCTGCCATTTCGTTTGCTCTGCCGTGAACAGGGGGCCGGATGTGTGGTGACGGAGATGGTCAGTGCAAAGGCCATCCTGTACAATAACAGGAATACAAAGGAACTGATGCAGATACACCCACAGGAACGCCCCGCGGCCATCCAGCTCTTTGGATCGGACCCGGATATCATGGCTCAGATTGCTGCCAGGATTGAGGACGGCCCATATGATTTCATCGATGTGAACATGGGGTGTCCCGTGCCTAAGGTGGTGAATAACGGCGAAGGCTCCGCCCTTATGAAAAACCCCAAACAGGCAGAAAAGGTCCTTTCCGCCATGGTGAAGGCGGTAAAGAAACCGGTTACGGTCAAGTTCCGCAAGGGATTCAATGACACCAGCGTCAACGCGGTGGAGTTTGCAAAAATGGCTGAGGGCAGCGGCGTGGCGGCAGTGGCTGTCCATGGCAGGACAAGGGAACAGTATTATTCAGGAAAGGCGGACTGGGATATCATACGCCAGGTAAAGGAGGCGGTGAAGATTCCGGTGATTGGGAACGGGGACATCTTCACGCCTCAGGATGCCGGGCGCATGATGGAGGAAACTGGCTGCGATGGAATCATGGTGGCCAGGGGAGCGAAGGGGAATCCGTGGATTTTCAGGCGCATCAACCATTACCTGGACACGGGGGAAATCCTTCCAGGACCTTCTATAGAAGAGATACAGGCAATGATCCTGCGTCACGGACATATGCTGGCAGCGTACAAGGGTGAGCAGACTGCCATGCGTGAGATGCGGGGGCACGTGGCCTGGTACACCAAGGGAATGCCCCATTCGGCTGCCCTCAGAAATGAAATCAACCAGGTGGAAACACTGAAAGGGCTGGCAGGACTTCTCAATCAGGCCGTGCCGTCAAACCCGCTATCAATTCCAGGTTGAAAAGATGGAAACCATTCTTGACAATAGCCATATTTTCTTATATAATACACTGAATGTGTGGATAGTAAGACAGATACTTAAGTGAAAACAAACATAAATCAAAGAATCAAAAGGAAGGAAGCAGGTAAAATGGCGGATAAGAAACACATATTGACATATGCCGGACTCAAACAGTATGAGGATGAACTGCAGAATCTGAAGGTTGTCAAAAGAAAAGAAGTAGCACAGAAGATTAAGGAAGCTAGGGAGCAGGGAGACCTGTCTGAGAACGCGGAGTATGACGCTGCCAAGGATGAGCAGAGGGATATTGAACTGCGTATCGAAGAACTGGAAAAGCTGCTTAAGAACGCAGAAGTGGTTGTGGAGGATGAGATAGACCTTGACAAAATCAACATCGGATGTAAGGTAAAGCTTCTGGATGTAGAATATGATGAGGAGATGGAATTCTATATCGTAGGTTCCACAGAAGCCAACAGCCTGCAGAATAAGATAAGCAATGAGTCACCGGTAGGCCGTGCCCTGATTGGCAAGGTTGTGGGTGACTGCGTTGAAGTGGAGACACAGGCAGGTGATATCCAGTATAAGGTGCTGGAAATCCAGAGGGTTTCATAAGGAAAACCATTGATAGAATAGATGAACGCAGGAGGAGCGCGAGACGTGGGAGATCAGCAGAAGGTTAACCAGGCAGAACAGGATTTGAATCATGTGCTGAAGGCCAGGCGGGATAAGCTGGCAGAGCTTCAGGCAGCTGGAAAGGACCCTTTCCAGATCACAAAATATGATGTGACTGCCCACAGCATGGATGTGAAAGACAATTACGGGCAGTGGGAAGGGAAGGAAGCAGCCATCGCAGGCCGTATGATGTTCAAGCGCGTCATGGGTAAGGCTTCTTTCTGCAATATACAGGATTTAAAAGGCAGTATCCAGGTCTATGTTGCCCGTGACAGCGTGGGGGAAGAGACTTATAAGGATTTTAAGAAGATGGACATCGGAGATGTGGCCGGCATCAGGGGAACTGTGTTTACCACCAAGACAGGCGAGATTTCCATCCATGCCACGGAGGTGACCCTTCTCTCCAAAAGCCTTCAGGTGCTTCCTGAGAAGTTCCATGGACTGACAGACACGGATATGCGTTACCGCCAGCGTTACGTGGATTTAATCATGAATGCGGAGGTCAAGGATACCTTCATCAAGCGTTCCAAAATCCTTGCCGCCATCCGCAGGTATCTGGGAGGGGAAGGCTTCATGGAAGTGGAGACCCCCATGCTGGTTGCCAATGCGGGCGGCGCTGCCGCAAGGCCTTTTGAAACCCACTTCAATGCGCTGGATGAGGATTTAAAGCTGCGCATTTCACTGGAGCTTTACTTAAAGAGGCTGATTGTAGGCGGGCTTGAAAGGGTATATGAGATTGGACGTGTGTTCCGCAACGAGGGACTGGACACCAGGCACAACCCGGAGTTCACCCTGATGGAACTGTATCAGGCATATACGGATTACCATGGCATGATGGACCTGACAGAGAACCTGTACCGTTTTGTGGCCCAGGAGGTACTGGGGACCACCACCATTACCTATAACGGGATTCAGATGGATTTAGGGAAGCCATTTGAGCGTATCACCATGGTAGACGCCGTGAAGAAGTATTCAGGCGTGGACTTTAGCCAGATCCATACCCTGGAAGAAGCCAGGGCCGCCGCCAGGGAAAAGCATGTGGAGTTTGAGGGGCGCCATAAGAAGGGCGATATCCTGAACCTTTTCTTTGAGGAGTTTGTGGAAGAGCATCTGGTCCAGCCCACCTTTGTCATGGACCATCCCATTGAGATTTCACCGCTGACCAAGAAGAAACCGGAAAATCCGGAGTATGTGGAGCGTTTCGAGTTCTTTATGAACGGCTGGGAGATGGCTAATGCCTATTCTGAACTGAATGACCCCATTGACCAGAGGGAGCGTTTCAAGGCCCAGGAAGAACTGCTGGCCCAGGGGGATGAGGAAGCAAACCATACGGATGAGGATTTCATCAATGCCCTGGAAGTGGGTATGCCTCCCACAGGCGGTATCGGGTTTGGGATTGACCGTATGTGCATGCTTCTGACGGACTCAGCGGCAATCAGGGATGTATTGCTGTTCCCAACAATGAAGACACTGGGCAGTTCTGATAGTGGAAAAAAGGCAGAAAAATCTGTTTCGGTAGAAGGAAGGGCAGAGGAAAAAAAGGCAGAAAAAATTGATTTTTCTAACGTGAAAATCGAGCCGCTGTTTGAAGAAATGGTGGATTTTGAAACCTTTGCAAAGTCCGATTACCGTGCCGTAAAGATAAAAGACTGTGTTGCAGTACCAAAGAGCAAGAAACTTTTACAGTTTACCTTAGATGACGGTTCAGGCACGGAACGCACGATTTTAAGCGGTATTCACGAGTATTATGAGCCGGAAGACCTGATTGGGAAGACAGCGATTGCGATTGTGAATCTGCCGCCGAGGAAGATGATGGGTATTGATTCTTGTGGAATGCTGATTTCTGCGGTTCATGAGGAAGACGGACATGAGGGACTTCATCTCCTGATTGTCGATGACCATATTCCGGCAGGTGCGAAGTTGTACTAAGGGGAATGAAGAAGATTCTTTTAGTATAAGGCAACATCCATAAAATCAGAACAAAAAAGGTTTTTACGCCCAGTTTACGCCCAAATAAAAGAGTTTGGCAGAAAACTGACTGAAAAACTGAATATAGAAAAGCAAAGCGGACACCGTTACTTTGATGTAATAGTGTCCGCTTTTTGTCTATTGCTTTTTAATTAATTTATCCAATTCAACGCCTAATGCAACAGAAATTTTATAAAAGGTTTCCACTGAAAAATTATAGCCTACTTTTTCACTTTCTATCTGTCTTATAAAATCATGGGATAAATCAACCATCTCTGCAAGTTGGGCAGAGGTCAATCCTCTTTCTTTTCGATACTTTTTAATATTACGCCGTATTGTATTATAGATATTTTCATCAAATTGTAGCTGTTGTATTTGTACTGATTTTTTCGTCATATGAGCCACCACCTAACAAAATCAATTGTAGCTTCAAATACTATAAATGTATGTTAGGCAATAACTCACAAAATATTCTTGCCCTTTATTTACCTGTGTGATAAAATATGTTAAGCAATGCCTCACAATTTAATTTGCGTTAAATGGATAATCGGGTTTGTGACAATTAATGTGAAAGAGGGTGGTAGAGTTGAAAAAGGTACTTTGGATTATGGGCACGATTGCGGTGTGTGTTATCTACTCTTTAGTAGTTGGTGTTGTATTCGTAATTGGAAATATTATTGTAAGTATAGTTACACGTTCCGAGATACAGCAACTTAATCAAGATGCTTTTAATGTAGTAGCGGCTTCTGGATGTATTGTTTTGACTATTTTATCTATTTGGCTTTTCAGGCGATGGAAAATGAAATGTCATGCTTGCAAACGGTGGGGAGCTATGAAACGAATACAAACAGAACTATTAAAGCAGGAAGATATTTCTGTTTTAATGGAAATGGCTCACAGAAATGTAAGAGGGGACTATATTGGCTCACATGAGCAATACATTCCCGGTAAACGAAAAATATATAAGGACACGTACAAATGTCAGTATTGCGGCAATTTTGAATCATATACGTACACAAAAGACAAGGCAAGCATCTAAAGGAGGAGTTTAACACTATGAAAAATAGAGCATATAAAGCAATGGTTATATCAGCAGGTGTTGTAATAATTGGGTGTACTGCCTGTGGTACGAGTAGAGCAAGTAGCGAGAATGCAAAATTTACAGATAACTCAAATAGTATGAAGGATGATAAACAAATAGAACTACTAACCAGTACAAATGCTTTGGAATCCATGAATACTTATGAAACATCTGTCATGGCAAAAGAGTTGATTACTTATCAAACAAAATTTAGAGAAGTAGAAGCTGTGGAGTGTCCGACATTTTGGTTTGAATATCCGGCAGATTGGAGTATTACAGGAGAGGAGGTAAATGGAGGCCTCCCCACAGAACCTTTTGGGGAGGTGGTTACTGTTTCCAATGATAGAGGAGTAAAGGTTACTTATATGCAGTTTAACACTAATTCGCTTGGGGCCAGAGGACGCACCATGAGAAGATATGAAGTTTCAAAGATTGCGGATGCTGACTTTGTACCAACGATTCCGAGCGGAACAGATAGCGATTATTCTTCTCTTGGTAAGTTTATAGTGGCGAAGATTAAAGTAACAGGAGAATTGCAAATGGACACGGAAGATGGTTACACAGCGATAGATGGAGAATTTTCTTATGCGCTCCTGCCGGAAAGCTATATAGGGGTGCATGATTATGTTCAGGGATTGGGTGGGTTTTACGAAGAATTTTCTTTTGAATATCCTTCCTTATACGCATTTATCGCCGAGTCACCTGATGGTTTTACCGATGAAGAAGAAAAAGAAGTGATAGCTATTTTGGCAAGTTTTAGAGATTCATAATAATAATTTAAGCATAAGGACGAGGAGATACAGTTATGAGAAAAAGTAGATGTATAGTTTTACTTTTTATAGCAGTTATATTGTTGCTTTCCGGGTGTTCCAGTGTTGCAAATGAAAAAAAGATTCAATCGGACTTGGAGACCGACACACAATTTGATTTTCTAAATGAAGGAGAGAAGATTGAGAAATTAGAGATAGAAAAAAGGCAGACAGATAAGAAACAAAAAATTGATACCATATGGTGTATGATAACAACAGCAGATACAGAAGTTTCATATCAGAAAAATGCAGTGCTTACATATAGCTTTTATGATAAAGGCGGTTGGATGCTTGACGATGTGTCTGTAAATAAATCGAAGGAATGGATAAAGACACCCTTGAAAGGCATTGATGATGAAAAGATACAGTCCTCATTAAATGGAAAATATATCACTATAAATGACGAGAAATGGGAAATTACAAAGGACAATATCAGTAACTTCTCGATTGACAAACATGACACGAATCTTGAAGAAAAGACTGATACAGTGATAGCAAGCCTGACACTTGATGCGGATGTGGAAGAAGCAAATGGACAGGTTGTAATCAGCTATAAATTTGATGATAAGTGGAAATTAGATACCTTATCTGATAAAACGGTATTCACAGCTACGGTCAAACCGGAAGCAGCACTGAATGTTACGGAAGATGATTTGATGAATGAAATAGTTAATCAGGGATTTCAGTACGGAGGTTCAAAGCCGGATAAAAGTAAGAAGTTGATATTCAAAGATAATAGAAACCAACAGACAGTAGCGATAAATAAGGGTCAGCTATCAGATTTTAAAATTGATAATCAAGAGTCCAGTTCAAAGGGAAGTAGTCAAAAATATTTTTGCAGTGGTATTTTAACAACTTCTCATGTGATATTTAGGTTAAATGCGGAGATTGAATACAAGTATAAGAAAAATGATGGTTGGAAAATGAAATCAGTTGCCATAATTCCGGAAGTGGATTCGGTAAATATAGAGGGAGACTGGACAGGAACCTACCGCGCCGCCGGTGATTGTGGCAAGGTGACATTGAGCATAACGGATGTTTCTGATGATGGAACAATATCAGGGGTTTACAGTTGGACACCTGATGTGATAGATATAGCCAGACAGCCGGGAAGTTATCATGTTTCAGGAACGATGAACAAAGACAGATTATTGCTTGATTTAAAAGCCGGAGAATGGATTGATGAGCCGAAGTGGGCAACATCCGTTACTAAATGTGATATTAATGCATTGCTTTATGTTGATAATTCCAAAATGGAAGGAATGGGGCATCATAGTAGTTCAATTACGGTTAGTCAATAATTCTTATAAATGTAAACACAAAAAAGTGCCGTATAAAGTTATTATGCGGCACTTTTCTGATTTACATTATAAGGATTCACACTCTATTATTTCATTTTGTATTTTTTCAAGGGCAATTATATAAGCAGATGAAGCATTTATTAACTGTGAACTTATGTTATTAGGTAAACCGTGGTTGGTAATCAATTTTGCACATTTTGATAAGTCTGCGTATATAAGATTCTTGACTCGTAGCCCTAAAGAAAATTCATTGGGTTTTAAGTCATTAAGCATAGACACAAAAAGGGAATCAATAAATTTTTCCTTTAGGATTTTATCTAGTTTGTGAAAGGAATCATTAGTAGCCGTAAATTGATGAAAAATATTGGCAAACGGCACAGCGCATTTCTTATAAAGATAACGGAATGCTCCATTTCTGGCAGAATCAAGGTTATTGACTATATCATCTTCATATAAGCCATAGAATAGCGCAGGATAGTGATTATTGCTCTCAAAAAGAATGTTCCAATATGAACTGTATTTTGCATATGGTATATAATCACAGAGATACAATTCTTTATCAATGGAGTATTCAGAATCATTTTCAGTCACTTCTTCCCAAAGTATTTTAAATAACTCTGGCAGGTATGAAAGTATTTCGTTTTCGTTTCCCCAGAGGATTTCTTGGCGATTGGCGAATTTGAGTTTGGGGATAAGGCCGAAAGAATTATCTTCATCTTTATCAAAAACTTCAAAAATGGCATCACAAATTAAGAACCTATTGTTTTTCGTTTTCTTATTATTGATTATCCAACTAATTTGCTTTGGGTCATTTCTATATATTTCTGTATGTGTAAGTTTGCTATGGTTTACTTTATCTGCAATTCTTTTTGACGCTTTCGCATAGAAGAACTCCGTTATTTTTTCAATCTTCATCACAAATCTCCTTTTAAGGCATGGTAGGTATTAATTTATTATAATTGAAAAAAATCACCTTTGCAATACCTACTTTTCGAGAGTATAGTACAAGTATAGGGAGTGTGCACAAACCTTAACAAAAAGAAAATCCTGTTTATCAGGTAGAAAGGTTTGATTATGAAAAAACTTAATTTATTTACTTATTTTGATTTTGATGAATTCGCCAAAGGTAAGCGGTTTATGAGTATCGGACAGCAGGAATGGAAAGATTTTAAAACTGGGGATGTTCTCGGAACTAAGGTAGAGGTTGTTATTGCACAGGACAAGACAGATTATGGGGTACAGGATGGCGAAGTAGTTAACAATCTCTATGAAAAATTGACTATCAAAGTACCAGAGAAGATTTCAATCCCTATGAATGTTGAGATTAAGCCTGTTAACGCTGTGGCAACGGTATATGGAGATTACCGGAATATGTTGAGCGTTACAGCGGAAAGTATCGAGGTCATTAGCAAGTAAGCGGTTAATGTACGCCTCCGGCTCCGCAGGAGCCGGAGGGCGTACGCCATAAGGCTTAGTATTACCCTTATGGCGTTACACGTTACATCTGTTGATTTTATTAGTTTTATTGGCGTAACAAAAACAGCGTTTGTTACAGAAAGAGGAAGAATATGGCAGATACAGTCAGCCGGTCATGGTTTGCAGTATTTCCGCATCCAGAAAAACATGGGTATTCCGGTTTGCCAGAAGAGATTGTTGAGAAGTTAAAAAAGGAGTGGATTCAGGACAATAATTGCAGAAAAGGCTATTGGGCATATTGCATTTCTGAACAGGGGATGCCCCACATCCATATGATTTTAGAAGGTTCTGGAAGTATGCGTTTTAGTGCAGTTAAGAAAGCATATCCACAGGCGCATTTAGAACCGACAAAAGGCTCAAAAAAGCAAGTTCTGGCATATATCAGAAAAGAACCGCCATTTGATGAAAAAGGGGAACAAGTGATTTGTTTTACCTCACAAGGCAATATAGAGGGAAACAAGAGGTTTGCCCTCTCCAATATGAATGACACTTTACAGACGATTGAGCAGTTAGTTGAGGATGGTCTGACACCTACCGCAATCATGGCAGAGGATATACGATTGCGGAGAGAAGAAGCACTGATAAGAAAAGCATACTTTGCAAAGCGATACCGTGAAACACCGCCACTGCGAGAGGTAAAGGTCGTCTGGCATATAGGAGAATCAGGTTCAGGCAAATCGTACACCTATGTTAAGCTGTGTGAGAAGTTCGGGGATGATAATGTGTATTTTTTTACCGACTATGCAAATAGGGGGGTAGGTGGATTTGATGGTTACGGTGGAGAACCGGTATTGTTTATGGATGAACTGAAAAGCGAGTCGTTGCCATTCGAGCTATTGCTTACAATTATGCAAGGGTATAGAACACAGATACATTGCCGTTATGCAAATTGTTTTGCCCTTTGGAGTGAAGTTCATATTACATCAATTTTCTGCCCGGAAGATATTTACAATGAAATGGTAAAAAGGGAATCTCAATCCAAAGATACTATAAAGCAACTGCTTCGTAGAATAACAAGGTATGTCTACCATTATAAAGATGAAAATGCTTATGGCGTGTTTGAACTTTCTGGTGAAAAGTATAAAGGATATGAAAACCTGATTGCATTGGCTACCGGAAATGATGGATTTATTAAGGTTGGAGATGGAGAAGTACCTTTTTAGTGTAGAAAGAAGAAACCATTATATCTATTTTGTGAAAGGATGTTTATTGTTATGAAAGCAGAAGAACAGAAGCGAATAAGTCAGCATACAAGGCAAAAATATATGTTTCTGCGTATTGGAGCGGGGATTGGGGCGATGATGAGAAAAAAGTGGAAAATCATTCCTTTGGTTGTGTATGTGTTGCTAATGCTTCAAGTGTGGAACAAAAGGTTTACTATTTCTCCAATTGATAGCACAGCACCGCTCTGGACGTTATATCAGACCGCAATCAATATATTTGTTGTTTTGATTACAATTATAGGAATGACAGGCATTCTGGCGCTAATTGGTATGCCATTAAGGGCAGAAAAATTGCAGGAAAATCTGTTGAGAGCAGGATTTGTAAATCATGCGGGAGAATGTCCCATTTTAATATCAAAGTACAAGGATAAAAAAGAAAACTGTACGATAATGAAATTTGAAAATCGGGGAATTGATATTGCGGAATGGGATAGGAGATATGCAGAGATACAAACGGCATTAAATTCCTATATTGTAAGAATAGAGTATGGGAAAAATCTTCGCTATATGTTGCTGTATACAGTTCCGGCAAAGCATACGGCGTCACAGCCTTTGTATTGGAGCGACAAATGTTTGCGGCAAGAGGATTTTGTTTTGGTATTAGGGAAAGGATTGCTAGGAGAAGAAACCATTAATTTGACGAAAACGCCCCATGTATTGTTAGGCGGTTCCACCGGCTCCGGTAAGAGTGTGTTGCTCAAGCTACTTGTTATGCAGTGCGTGAAAAAAGGAGCCGTTGTTTATATAGCTGATTTTAAAGGTGGGGTTGACTTTCCGTCAATGTGGCATGAAAAATGTAAATTAATTTTTTCGGAGCAGAAATTTCTTGAAGTATTATCGGATATAGTAGCGATATTGGAAGAACGGAAAGAGTTTTTTCGGGAATCTGGCTGTGCTAATATTAGTGAATACAATAAGGCTACAAAAAGTGACTTACAGCGTATTATCATAGCTTGTGATGAGGTTGCGGAGGTTCTGGATAAAACCGGCTTAGGGAAAGAAGCTAAGGAACAAATATTACAGATTGAAAGCAAATTATCAGTGATTGCAAGGCAAGGTAGAGCGTTTGGCATACATATGATTCTTGCAACGCAAAGACCGGATTCTAATATTCTGTCAGGACAAATAAAAAATAACATGGATTGCAGAATTTGCGGAAGGGCTGATAAGGTACTTTCTCAAATTATATTGGATAATTCGGATGCGGTTGATAAAATACCAAAAGAAGTACAGGGAAAGTTTTTAACTAATACAGGTGCTTTGTTTCAAGGCTATTTGTTTGACGAAAGGAGTGCATTTTGAGAAGGGAAATTCCAATATGGCAGAAAAGCAATTTAACATTAGAAGAAGCGGCTGCTTATTCCGGCATTGGAATCAATAAACTTCGCAATATAACGGACTCGGAGCAGTGTCCGTTTGTGCTTTGGAATGGCAGTAAAAGGTTGATTAAGCGCCGAAAACTCGATGAATATATAGAAAAGGCTTATTCTATTTGACACTGATTGCAAAACCGGCTTGTTTATGTTATATATAATATAAGTCGGTTTTCTGCCATAGTGGGAAAGGAGAGTAACAATGGCAGAAAAGAGAAAAGATAAAAAAGGCAGAGTATTAAAAGAAGGAGAATCACAGCGCATAGATGGAACGTATGATTATCGGTGGAGAACCTCTGACGGGAAAAGGCATTCTGTTTATGCAAAAACGCTTGAAGAATTGCGGGAGAAAGAACAGGCTATACAGAAAGATAAAAGTGACGGTATTAGAACTGACGCTAAAAATGTGACGTTGAATGATGTGTTTGAAATGTGGGTGAATTTGAAAAAGGGGTTGAAAGACAATACATTTCAAAATTATCAGTATATGTATAATCAATTTGTATATCCCGATTTTGGGCAGTCAAAAGTAGTTAAGATGAAGCGGTCTGATGTGCGTAGATTTTATAATATGCTTGCAGATGAAAGATTGCTGAAAATTTCTACCATTGACAATATCCATACAGTTTTACATCAGGTGCTTGATTTGGCTGTTGAAGATGAATATCTTAGAAATAATCCTTCGGATAATGCCTTAAAGGAATTAAAACAATCTCATAGCTTTGATGTTGAAAAGAGAAAGGCGTTGACGGTTCAGGAGCAAAACACTTTTCTTACCTTTCTTGAAAACAGCAGACAATATAATCATTGGAAGCCTATCTTTAAAGTTATGATTGGAACAGGCTTGCGTGTTGGAGAGATAACAGGCTTGCGGTGGGAAGACTTGGATTTTGAGAATGGAACAATCAGTGTAAATCATACTCTGGTTTATTATAATCACAAAACGAATGGTTGTTATTTCTCAGTAAATACTCCAAAGACGAAAGCCGGCAGGAGAATCGTTCCGATGTTGGATAATGTAAAAGAAGCATTTATGCAGGAAAAGAAGTATCAGGAAGAAATGGGAGTCTCCTGTCAGGTGCGGATTGACGGATATACCAATTTTGTTTTTATTAACCGCTTCGGGAACGTGCAACATCAAGGAACCCTAAATAAAGCCTTGCGCCGCATTATGCGTGACTGCAATCAGGAAATATTAGAGAAAGTAAAAAAAGATAGTGAGATTGTGTTATTGCCACGTTTTAGTTGCCATACATTAAGGCATACTTTTACAACTCGGTTGTGTGAATCAGGGATTAACATAAAAGTGATTCAGGATGTATTAGGTCATGCAGATATAAGCACTACCATGAACATATATGCGGATGTCACGAAAGACCTGAAAGCCAGAGAGTTTGGCGTGTTAAATGAATTTTGGAAGAATCAGGAAGCCGTTATTTAACACTACGCCCACCATACGCCCGGTTTACGCCCAAATATAGAAAAGCTGTGTAGAGTGGTAAAGACCTTTAAAAATAGGCATATAAAGAACGTGGGTAATATACAGTAGTGTAGAGTAGTGATAAGATATAAAAAACGGAGTGTTAGGCTCCCCACAATGAAGACACTGGGTGGTTCTGATAGTGGGAAAAAGGCAGAAAAATCTGTTTCGGTAGAAGGAAGGGCAGAGGAAAAAACGGCAGAAAAAATTGATTTTTCCAACGTGAAAATCGAGCCGCTGTTTGAGGAAATGGTGGATTTTGAGACCTTTGCAAAGTCCGATTACCGTGCTGTAAAGATAAAAGACTGTGTTGCAGTACCGAAGAGCAAGAAACTTCTCCAGTTTACCTTAGACGATGGCTCTGGCACGGACCGCACGATTTTAAGCGGGATTCATGAATATTATGAGCCGGAAGAGCTGATTGGGAAGACGTCCATTGCCATTGTAAACCTGCCTCCGCGCAAGATGATGGGAATTGATTCCTGCGGTATGCTGATTTCTGCGGTACATGAAGAGGACGGAGCAGAAGGACTTCATCTCCTGCTGGTGGACGACCATATACCGGCAGGCGCAAAGTTATATTAAGAAGCTGTTTGATGATTCATCCGGGAACTTGTTCCTGATAAGCGGTAAGAGGACATTTCTAAGAAGATTTTAGAAATGTCCTTTTTGCATTGGCTGTTACGTGGTATAATATATATGTTTGTCTTAAGTGAAGCTGATAAAAGGGGGGTATCGATGAAAAGACGCATAAAAACAGGGATTTTCATATCGGGAGCCTTATCCGCAGCCCTCCTTTCAGGCTGTGGAGCCGGGAACCAGGTGGTGGATTACGGGAAAACCCAGGAAGAACCTGTGACAATTACTTTTTTTGGAAATAAATATGAAACGGAAAATGTGATTGTTATTGAAGAAATCATTACCGGTTTCATGAAGGAAAACCCGGATGTACGTGTCTCCTATGAAAGCCTGAAGGGCACGGAATATTACGATGCCCTCAGCAAGCGCATGGAGGCCGGTAAAGGGGATGATATCTTCATGGTGAATCATGATGCGGTGTTGGAACTGCGGGATAAGGGACAGCTGGCAGACCTATCTGCGGTCAGTACGCTTTCCAACTATACGGAAAGCATGCTCAGCCAGATGGAGGATGACGGGGAGATATACTGGCTGCCCACCACCGTTTCCGTATTTGGCCTTTATTGCAATATGGACCTGTTAAAGGAACATAAGCAGAAGATACCGGAAAACCTTGGGGAGTGGGAGGATACCTGCGGTTATTTTTTTTCACGGGGCATAACACCAGTCATTGCCAATAATGATATCTCCTTAAAAACCCTGGCAATCGGCAGGGGATTTTATGACGTATACCAGGAAAAACGTCAGGCGGAAGTGTTTGAACGCCTGAACAGCGGGCAGGAACCCGTCAGCAGGTATCTGGAGCCTGGTTTTTCCCTTGCAGAGGAACTGATAACCAAAGGTTATGTTGATGCAGGGAAAACCCTTACTACAATGAAAACCTCAGATGACCTGGAGGAATTTATCAAAGGTGTGTCGCCTTTCCTGCTGACCGGTGCATGGGCTGTAGGACGGGTCAAAGGCATGGAACCGGATTTTACGTTCCAGGTGGTCCCTTACCCTGTCCTGGATGAGGGGAATCTTGTGGTCATTAACGCAGACACGCGCCTGAGCATCAATGCTGACAGTGATTATCCGGAGGAGGCGGTACGGTTTGTGGAGTACTTTACCAGGCCGGAAAATATTCAGAAATTCGCGGACCAGCAGTCATCCTTAAGTCCACTGAAAAACGGGGCGTCTTCATCTGTCGACGAAATTGCCCCCTTGATATCCTGCTACCAGGAAGGCAGGACCGTAATCGGGGCGGACGGATTTCTTGAACTTCCTATATGGAGCCTGACGGCAGAGGTTTCCCAGAAGCTTCTTTCAGGGGAGCCCCTTAAAGCTGTCATGGACTGGATGGATAAACAGGGCATTACAGAAGGAGGAACACCATGACCGACCATGATGGTGTACATATGAAGACAAAAATAATCCTGGCAGTGGTCTGCATTGGCGCTGCGCTTAGTTTTCTTACCGTCCTTTTCGTACAGGATGTGAGCACGCAGCTTTGGGAACAATCTATCCATACAATCATGGAAAGCACAAAACAGGGCTGTACCACATTGCGCATCCAGCTTCAGGAAGCATATGAGGATATGGGAAATGTTGCAGTGGATTTAGAGGGATATTCATTGCAGCAGAAGCAGGAGATTGTGGAAATACTGGAACACTCCGCCCAATCACGTCATGGTACAGAGCTTTATCTTTCCGATGGTACCTGCCTGTCCGGATATGGAGTATGGGATCAGGCGGTTGGAAAACAGATTTTTGGACAGCAGAGGAAAAGCGGGATTGTCAACCCGCACATAAGCAGCGTGACAGGAGTCAATGTCTTTAACCTGTACATTCAGGTCCTCCTGGCTGACGGTACAAAAGCTTATCTGGTTAAGGAGTATGAAGTGGATACCATTGTGGACAGCTTCAGCCTTTCATTCTATGATAATGCAGGTTTCTCCTATGTTGTCAATACAAAAGGGGACATATTAATCCGGTCCCCACATCCCGGAAGCAATAAAACCGTGAGGAACCTTTTTGACATGCTGGATGTGCCGCAGAATGCACCAGCACAGATGGAAGCGTTCAGACAGGCCCTGGAAAACTCCGGGAATGGCTGGGCAGTGTTCACATACCAGGGAGAAAAGACCGTATTCTGCTTCATACCGCTTCAGCTGCAGTCTGACTGGTATCTGGTATCAATCATCCCGAAGGATACCGTGAATGAGCAGACCCATGAAATCCTCATGCGTGCCCTGACCCTGATGGCCAGCATCATATTGGGGATATCAATCCTGGCCGCCTTTTATATCCGCTATGTGAGACGGACCAATAAGCGGCTTATGGACCAGGCCGCCTACATCGGACATCTGTATAACGCTGTGCCGGAAGGCATTGCCCTGATTACCGTGGAAGAACCCAACCGGATCATCCAGCTTAACAGGGAGGGGATGGGACTGCTGGGCTATCCGGACGGGACCTCCGATGACGCTGTATCCGGACGGAACCTCCGTGAAGTCATACATCCGGATGATTATGAGGACATGGACCGCCTCTTTGACCAGTCGTCAACAGAAGGTGGCAAGGCCGGTTTTGAAAAGCGCATGCTGAAAAACAGCGGGGAAGTTTTCTGGGGAGCAGGTATTCTGGAGAAGACAATGGATGAAAACGGAACCCCTGTCTTAATTGTAACCTTCCATGATATAACGGCTGAGAAACTGGAGAAGGAAGCTGCGGAACGCGACAAACTCCAGGAACGCATTACATTGGTGGGGGCCATCTCCAATGCTTATCCGGTAATCATACGCCTGAACCTGACCAGGGACACCCTGAATTTCATCTATGTCAGACAGGGGCTTATGACAGACCTGGGAAGCCAGGAAACATACAGTCAGCTTTATGAGGACTTTTCATCCGGCGTTCATACTGATAACCGGATGGAATACGCAAGCCGTTTTTCACTGGAATCCCTGCGTGAAAGCCTGGTCCATAATAAGAATGAGGTATTCCTGGAATCAAAGCATCTGCTGACAGATGGGGAGTATCACTGGATATCCACCCAGATTATTTATGTGGATAACCCATATTCAGATGATATGCTGGCCATCCTTATTTCCCGTCGCATTGACGAACAGCGCCATGAAGAGGAACAGCAGCGGCTGGCCCTTAAAAGCGCCCTGGACAGCGCCAAGGCGGCAAGCAATGCAAAGAGCCGGTTTCTTTCTAACATGAGCCATGATATACGGACCCCCATGAATGCCATCATAGGAATGACGGCAATTGCAGCCGCACACATTGACGACCGGGACAGGGTGCTGGAATGCCTGAAGAAGATTAATCTTTCAGGAAAACATCTCTTAAGCCTGATTAACGATGTCCTGGACATGTCAAAGATAGAGAACGGAAAACTCTCAATCAGGGAAGAACCCTTTAATTTCCCTGAACTGGTAGCAGATGCGGCCGGGCTTATACATTTACAGGCAAATGCAGGCAGGCTTGCCATGGATGTCTGTCTTCCGCACATGAAAAATGAAAATGTCATTGGTGACCCCCTCCGTATGCGCCAGGTGTGCATCAATATCCTGAGCAATGCGGTAAAATATACCCCGCCGGGCGGGTTTGTCAAGGTTGAGGCCTGGCAGGAGGATGGTCTGGTCCTGGGTTATGGAAATTTTGTGTTCCGCTGCACGGATACCGGAGTGGGAATGGACCCATCATTTCTGGAACATATCTTCCAGCCCTTTGAACGCGCCCAGGACCATGCCGGCATGAAGGTTGCCGGTACCGGTCTGGGAATGGCCATAACCAAAAACATCATTGATCTTATGAATGGGGATATACAGGTGGAAAGCAGTCCCGGTAAGGGTACCGTATTCACCGTAACCATACCGCTTAAGCTGCAGGATGCACCTGAGGAGCAGGTGCCAAAGGCCTGGCTTGGGATAAACAGCCTGATTGTGGATGATGACAGGCAGACCTGCCTCAATGCAGTGGAACTGCTTAAGGATATGGGACTGAGGGCATGCTTTGTCACGGACGGAGAAACAGGTGTAAGGTATGCTGCGGATGCAAAGGACACAAAAGACCCGTATGAACTCATAATCATTGATTGGAAGATGCCTGGTATGGACGGGATTGAAACAACGCGCCGTATCAGGAAGGAAGTGGGGGCGGCAGTACCGGTCATTGTCCTGACCGCTTATGACTGGTCGGAGATAGAGGGCGAGGCCAGAGAGGCAGGAGTCACTGCTTTTATCTCCAAACCCTTTTACCGCTCCAAAATGTGTTACCTGCTCAGGGGATTGGACGGCGGCGCAAACGAGGATAAGAAGCCGGCAGCGCGGCCGGATTATAAAGGGAAACGAATTCTTCTGGCAGAAGACAATGAGATTAACAGGGAGATTGCCGGAACCCTGATTCGGGAGATGGGCATCATGGTTGAGGAGGCTATGGACGGCAGTGAGGCTGTAGAAATGGTGAGGCAGTCAGAGGAAGGATATTATGACTTGATATTCATGGATATCCAGATGCCGGTCATGGACGGATATCAGGCGGCCAAGGTTATACGGGGCCTGGAACGCGGGGATGCATGCCATATGCCCATTATTGCCATGACTGCCAATGCTTTTGAGGAAGATGTGAGGGAGGCCATGAGGGCCGGTATGAATGCACATTTTTCAAAGCCCATTGACCTGGATGCATTGGAAGCCCTGCTCTCCAAATACCTGAGTGGGGAAAGCGGCAAATAGAACGGGCGCCGGAATAAATTCCCGGCGCCTGTTCTTTTTAAGGAAACAATTCTTCCAGTTCCTTACAAAAACATAAAAATTAATTTAAGGTGTCGCAAAACATAAAAACTTGTGGTATACTAAATTGATATGTTATGAGATTCTTAAGGAGTGCCTATGCTGAACGAAGAAAAGGTCAGATATATGACGGAATTGGCCATATTTGAAAAGAACGAAGGCAAGAAGATATTCCCTATTAACCGCTATTTTAAAAAAGATTATGTAGGCGGACAGATGTTCCGCTCATTTTTTGGGTATACCTTCTGTTATTGTCTTCTGCTTCTGATGTGGGTTCTCTATAAACTGGACGAGCTGCTGAATGATATGAGTATTGACGAGATCCTCCGCGCCGGTGAACGCTGGGGAATCATCTATGTGGCCGGCCTGGCGGTTTACCTGTTTATTACCTGGATTGTGTATGCCAAGCGGTATGATTACGCATCCCGTTCCCAGACCATGTACGCTTCCAAGCTTAAGCACCTGCTGAAGCGCTACGATAAGGACAGGACTGACCGAATGAGGGATAACAGAGGAGGAAGGGCCAGATGACAAGTCTTCTGCTATGGAAAGAGCAATTAAAGCAATTTTATAATAAGTACAGTTATGGCGTACAGCCGGTCATCCGTTTCCTGTTTGCGCTGTGCACGTTCCTGAGCCTGAATGCCAATATCGGATATATGAACAAGCTTAAGAACCCCCTGGTAATCATCCTGGTATGCCTGGTAAGTTCCCTGCTGCCCTACGGTGCCATTGTGTTCCTGGCAGCCTGCCTTCTTGTGGCCCATGTCTATGCGGTGTCGCTGGAGATGGCGTTGATTACGCTGGTGCTTATATTGACCGTGGCAATCCTTTACTATGGCTTCAAGCCGGGAGACAGCTACCTGATTGTACTAACGCCACTGGCGTTCTTGTTTAAGATTCCCTATGCAATCCCCCTTTTGGTGGGGCTGGGAGGCAGTCTTGCATCCGTAATCCCCGTGGGGTGCGGGGTGTTCCTGTATTATCTTGTGATGTATGTAAAGCAGAATGCGGGTATCCTTACCAATGAAGGTTCTGTGGATATTGTACAGAAGTACAGCCAGATCCTTAAGTCCGTCATATTCAACCAGACCATGATGGTCATGATTGCAACCTGTGCCGTGGGCATCATCATCGTGTATCTGATACGCAGGCTGTCCATGGATTATTCCTGGATCATTGCCATCATAGCCGGTTCCGTGGCAGAACTTCTGGTCATTTTCATAGGGGATTTTGTTTTTGGCGTATCCGTGGCAGTGGGGCAGCTGATTCTGGGCATACTATTGTCAACCCTGATTGCAGTGGTGTACAATTTTTTTATCATCACAGTGGATTATACCAGGACGGAATATGTCCAGTTTGAAGATGACGATTATTATTATTACGTGAAGGCAGTGCCCAAGATGAACGTGAGCACACCGGATGTAAAGGTACAGAAAATAAGTTCCAGAAAACGCAGCACAAGGGAGAGAAACGTGTATTAATGAAAAAGATTGATTGCAAGGAGGTGACAGCATGGCAGAAATGCTAGAACAGATGTCATCATGGCTGACTCTGTTGCCAAGGATATCACTTGGGAATATTCTGGAGATTGTGATTATCTCCTTCCTGGTGTATGAGATCCTTGTATGGATTAAGAATACCAGGGCATGGAACCTGTTAAAGGGCCTGCTGGTTATCCTGATGTTTGTGGTATTTGCTGCCGTGTTCCACCTGACCGTTATATTATGGATATTAGAAAACACTACAACCATTGCGGTGACAGCCCTGCTGGTAATATTCCAGCCTGAACTGCGCAAGGCCCTGGAACAGCTGGGAAGCCGCAATATACTTTCCAACATCCTTTCCTTTGATGACGGGAAGGACAGCCAGGCTTTCAGCGACAAGACCATCAATGAACTGGTAAGGGCCACCTTTGAGATGGCTAAAGTCAAGACAGGGGCGCTGATGGTAATCGAGAGAGGGTCCTCACTTAAGGAAATCGAGAGGACGGGGATTGAGATTAACGGCCTGGTCACCAGCCAGCTGCTGATAAACATATTTGAACACAACACCCCGCTTCATGACGGCGCGGTTGTCATACGCGGGAACCGTATTACCGCGGCCACCTGTTATCTGCCGCTTTCCGACAACATGACCATCAGCAAGGACCTGGGCACCCGCCACAGGGCAGCGGTGGGGGTCAGCGAGGTGACAGACAGCGTGACGATTGTGGTTTCCGAGGAAACAGGAAGGGTTTCCGTGGCAGAGGAAGGGACTTTGACTAAAATTGCGGATGCGGAAGGATTAAAGAAGATTCTTGCCACCGTTAAGGAGGAAACAGTCTCTTTGAACCGTTTTAAAATATGGAAGGGAAGGCTGAAGAATGGAAAAAAAGCTGTCTAATAACCTTGGGCTTAAAGTCCTTTCTGTCTTCCTGGCATTCTTTGTATGGCTGGCAGTCATGAACATAGCGAATCCAAAAGTAATGCGCAGCCAGGAAGTACCCTTGGAAATCCTCAATGGGGATATCCTTGAATCAAGTGGAAAGACATATGAAGTCATAGGCGACAGGGACACGGTTACTGTTTACTATAAGGTGACTACATCGGATTCCGCCAACATCAAGGCCTCTGATTTCAGGGCTTATATCGATTTGGCAGATGTGTACGAGCCAACGGGCGCGGTGCCGGTTAAACTGGAAGTAAAGAATAACAGCAACAAGCTGGAGTCCGTGGTATCAAAGCCCAGTGTCATCCGGATTGAGACCGAGGATTTACAGCGCAAGCCCTTTAATCTTGAGACCAAGACAGAAGGCGTGACCGAAGACGGATATAATCCCGGCGTGGCCACTGTCTCACCCACGTATATATATGTGAGCGGACCCGTGTCCGTGGTGGGACGGATCAGTTCAGTGGGAATCGTGATTAATGTTGAGGGCGCTAACAGCGACCTGTCAGGCACATTGCCTGTGAGGTGCTTTGACGCCAATAACAATGACCTGACGGACCAGATCGGCGACAGGGTAACCTTCAGCCGCTCTGAGATTGATTATACCCTTCCCATACTGAAGGAGAAGAACCTGAACCTTACCTTTGAGACAGAAGGGACGGTGGCGGACGGTTACCGGTTTACGGGAATTGAGAGCAGCAGGAATTATGTGGAGGTCAAAGGCCTTAAGTCCGATCTGGCCAGGGCGAATTCAGTGACAATCCCAAAGTCCGAGCTGAACATGGATGGGGCAACAGGCGATAAGGAAGTTACCATTGACCTGAACAAGTACCTGCCGGAAGGCGTTGAACTTGCTGACCCGGCTGCCAATGAGATTAAGGTAGTCATTAAGGTGGAGTCCCTGGAGAGCAGGACGTATGAGGTGCCTGTGAGCCAGATTAAACAGGTTGGCGCATCCGGCCAGTATGATTATGAATACGACAGGAAATCACTCAATATAGTAGTAAAGGGGCTGAAGGAAGACCTGGACCAGCTGACGTCCGCAGCAATCCAGGCTGAACTGGATGTAAGCAGCATGGAACCAGGGGACAACATGGGAACTGTAACGCTAGAACTGGGCGATGCTTATGAGCTTGTAAGCGGCAACAGCGTTCTGGTAACAGTCACTGAGAAAGGGCCGTCTGCGCCGGATGGCGAGGCAGAAGAGGATGAAAGCCAGTCCGGGACCAATGAATCCGGGGAATCCGTGAAGGAGACAACCGGGGCATAGGGAATGTCCCGGACATCCATTCCAGCCAACTGCATACCCCGGGGCCTGCCGCCCATCCAGGTCGGCAGCCGCGGCTGCATCAGAATATAGCAGCACTGTACAAAGAGGTGCAGTGCAAAGGAGAGAGGTAACATGGTAAGTGCGACAACCGTTATTAAGAATCCATCCGGCCTGCATCTGAGGCCGGCAGGTATCCTCTGCAAGGAGGCATTGCTCTATAAATCCAAGATATCCTTCAAAATACGGACCACCACGGCCAATGCCAAAAGTGTCCTCAGTGTTCTTGGCGCCTGTGTGAAGTCCGGGGATGAAATCACATTTGTCTGCGAGGGACCGGATGAGGAGGCGGCATTAGCAGCCATGGTGAAGATTGTGGAGGATGGTTTAGGGGAGTAACGGCCTCCATGGTGGGAAATGACCGGAGAGTGACGGCAACCAAAGGTTGTGAGTATAAATGAAAGCAATAAGGAGGTACAAGAGTATGTACAAGGGAACTAGCGCTTCTGCAGGAATCGGGATTGGAAAAGCAGTGATTGTGGAAGAAGCAGAGCTGGTAATCACCAGACAGGCAGTGAGTGATAGGGAAGCAGAAATACAGCGTTTTAAGGGAGCGCTGGAGCAGACCATTAAGGACACGGAGCGTCTGGCAGAAGACCTGGCTGTCAGGGTAGGGGAAAAAGAGGCGGAAATCATGCAGGGCCATATGATGCTGCTGTCCGACCCCATGCTCACAGGGGAGATTGAGAATTCCATTAAGAACGACGGGGTCAACAGTGAGTTTGCCATTGAGAATGTATGCAACATGTATGCGGATATGTTTGCCTCCATGGGAGATGAACTGATGCAGCAGAGGGCCACGGACATGCGTGATATCAAGACGCGGATGCAGCGGGTGCTGATGGGCATCCAGTCCGTGGATATCTCCTCCCTTCCGGCGGGAAGCATCCTTGTTGCAAAGGACCTTACGCCATCCATGACAGCAGGAATCAATCCTGCCAATGTAACGGGCATCGTAACGGAGCTGGGCGGCAGGACAAGCCACAGTGCAATTCTTGCAAGGGCCCTTGAGATTCCGGCCGTGGTGGCTGTGAACAGCTTTATTGAAGGCGTTAAGGACGGGGATGATGTGGTCCTGGACGGCAGTACCGGTGAAGTATATGTGAATCCGGAAGCAGATGTTAAGGCCGGATATGAGGCTAAGAAGGTCCGGTTCCAGGAAGAGAAAAAGGAACTGGAGCAGTTTATCGGCAAGGCTTCTGTGACAAAGGACGGGGTCCGGGTTGAGATTGTGGCTAATATCGGCAAGCCCGAGGATGTGGATAAGGTACTTGAGTATGATGGAGAGGGAATCGGCCTGTTCCGCACCGAGTTCCTGTTTATGGACAGGACTGCCATGCCTACGGAGGATGAGCAGTTTGAGGCCTATAAGAAGGTAGCAGCGGCCATGAACGGCAAGCCTGTCATCATCCGCACCCTGGATATCGGCGGCGATAAGGAAATCCCATACATGGGGCTGGAGAAGGACGAGAACCCATTCCTGGGCTACCGCGCAATCCGTTTCTGCCTTGACCGCAAAGAGGATGTCTATAAGCCGCAGCTGCGCGCCCTGCTGCGCGCCAGCGCTTTTGGCAACATCCGCATCATGGTCCCCCTTGTTACATGTATTGAGGAATACCGTGAGGCAAAGGCATTGGTGGAGGAACTTAAGGCGGAACTGGACAGCAATGGAATTGCATATAACAAGGACATCCAGGTGGGTATCATGGTGGAGACTGCCGCGGCATCCCTGATTGCGGATATCTTTGCAAAAGAGGCTGATTTCTTCAGCATAGGTACCAATGACCTGACCCAGTATACCATGTCGGTGGACAGGGGCAATAAGAAGGTGTCCTACCTGTATTCTACTTTTAACCCTGCTGTGTTAAGGAGCATCAGGCACATCATTGCCTGCGGACGGGAAGCAGGCATCATGGTAGGTATGTGCGGAGAGGCTGCCAGCGACCCGATGATGATCCCGCTGCTTCTTGCATTTGGCCTGAATGAATTCAGCATGAGCGCGTCTGCCATGTTAAAATCCAGGAAGATGGTCATGTCCTACAGCACCAGCGAGCTTCAGGCGGTTGCTGACAAGGCCATGAGTTTTGCAACAGCAGCGGAGACAGAGCAGTATATGAAAGAATTTGTGGAGAATGGAACAGTATAATGCCAGTTTATCTTGTTAGTTATAGTATCAGTTTCATATTGGCCCGGCAGCATTTTTACATGCTGTCTGGGCTGGTTTTAATTATAGCTGCCCTGTGGCTGTATTACAGGGATTATGCGGACAGCGGGAACATCATTCATCTGAGGGGGCTGTTCTGCCTCTTTTTCGTGGGCGGACAGGGGATATCCTGTTTTAAGCTGAGCCGCCTGCAGGGGGATTGGGACAATATGACCTGGCTGTGCCTGGGACTGGCTGTGGTGGCTTTCTGGGGAGTGTTTGAGGTGCTTACAAGGCTGTTTGACGGCTGGAGCGAGGATGATATGGAATCGGTGTACCGGTTCTATGCGTCAGCAGAGTCACCATACCAGGTCAGACGTCTTTTGCAGGCCATGGCAGGGCTGACGGCTGTTTCCTGGCTGGCATTTGCCTTTGAAGCCTGGAAGCTTGGGTTCATACCGCTTTTTTCCTATGGCGTGCCCCATGCGTATTCCTATTTCCATGTGAGCGGCGTCCATTATTTTACGGTGGCCTGTGTGCTGGTGCCCAGTCTTTCCGTGGTCTACAGCCTGATGGTCATGAGGCGGGGCAGGGGAGTGACCAGGTCGGGCGGGTTCTGGCTGTCAATGTGCTTTAACGTGCTGGCCCTGGCCATCCCAGTGCTGTGCGTGTCCAGGTTCCAGCTAATCCTGGCAGTGGGAATGGCGGCTTTTACCTATATTTCCATGGCGGGGAACATTAAGCCTCTTTATGTGGGCATCCTGTTTGCATGCATGGTGCCAGCCTATCTGCTGCTTACCGTGATGCGCAGCCACAGTGTGGAATACCTTAACGGCATATTTGAGATGAAGAACGCCAATATGCCTATTTTCGTCACCCAGCCGTATATGTATATTGCCAACAATTACGACAATTTTAACTGCCTGGTGGAACAGCTTCCATCCCATACATTGGGGCTTAGGATGCTTTTTCCTTTGTGGGCGTTTACCGGGCTTAAGTTCCTGGTGCCGTCGCTGGTGGACTTTCCTTTGTTTGTGACAAAGAAGGAACTGACCACGGTTACCCTGTTCTATGATGCCTATTATGACTTTGGCATTGTCGGGATGGTGCTTTTTGGTGCGCTTCTGGGGGCTGCGTGTTACTACCTGGTGCGGCGCAGGAAGAAGCTTACATGTCCGGCCGGCCATCTGATTTATGCACAGATAGCCATGTATATGATGCTGTCCTTTTTTACAACCTGGTTTTCCAACCCGGCAACCTGGTTTTATCTGGTGGTTACAGGCATGATTTATATATTTGTGAAATCCTGAAAATTATAATTATAAAAAATATCTAAAATATTGTTGACTTTTATCTTAAGATTTGTTATTATTTGGTTAGTGAAGTAAATCTATGGAAGTATAATTAAATAATTAATAAGGATTGTTACTGTTCGGCAGGCAAAACCAGGTTTGTTAAGGGAATTGGATGATATCCGCATAAAAGGCGTATATCTCTTTAACAAAGTTGGTTTTTTTGTTTTTTTCAGGAGCAATTATGAAAATATCGAGAATAATTAATAATAATGTTGTAAGTACCTGCGATGAAGAAGGCAGGGAAGTCATTGTAATGGGAAGAGGCGTGGGCTTTAAGGCCAAGGAAGGCAGCACCATTGATGAGGATAAGATAGAGAAGGTATTCCGTCTGGACAGCCAGAACACCATGGATAAGTTCAAGGAACTGCTTGTGAACCTTCCGATGGAACACGTACAGATATCCGCTGAAATCATCAGCTATGCAAAAGAAGTGCTGAACCGTCCCATTAACCCGAATGTGTATATCACCCTTACGGATCATATAAATTTTGCGCTGGAGCGTTTCAAACAGAAAATGATGTTCAGCAACCCGTTGATCAGAGAGGTAAGAAGCTTTTATCATGCGGAATACCTTATCGGCGAATACGCCATTGCCATGATTGACAGGGACCTGGGGATAAAGCTCCCTGTGGATGAGGCTGCTTCCATTGCCCTCCACATTGTCAATGCGGAATATGATGCGCCTATGGGGGATACAATAAAAATCACCAATCTGATCCAGCAGGTATCAGAGGTGGTTGAGGAGTATTTTAATATAAAACTGGATGAACAGTCCCTGAGTTATGAGCGGTTCATCACACATCTGCGTTTTCTGGCCCAGCGGGTATTTACAGGGGAGCATATGGAACTGGATAACCTGGAGTTCCAGAAGGTCATCGACAGGTTATATCCGGAAGAATATGCCTGCAGCCAGAAAGTACAGGCGCTGATTAAATTGCAGTACGGACATCAGGTGACGGAAGAGGAAGTGGCTTACCTGGCCCTGCACATCAAGCGTATCAGGACAAAGTAGTATGGGTAGTATTATGGTTAAGGTCCCATGCGGGGGACAGAGAAAGGAGTAATAAGGATGTTTGGTTCATTAAAGAAACTGTTTGGGGGAGAAGAAAAGGATGAAAAGGTCATCGCAGCTCCGGTGAGCGGCAAAGCCGTGCCCATGAGCCAGGTCAATGACCCTACATTCAGCCAGGAGATTCTTGGCAAAGGCACGGCCGTCATTCCTTCTGAAGGGAAAATCGTTGCACCGGCAGACGGCCAGGTTACCATGGTGTTTGACACAAAGCATGCACTCAGCATACAGACCGATAACGGCGCGGAGCTGATAATCCATGTCGGACTGGATACCGTACAGTTAAAGGGACAGTATTTTGAAGCCCATGTACAGGCGGGAGACAGGGTCAAAAAGGGAGACCTGCTTCTGGACTTTGACATGGATAAGATAAAAGAAGCCGGATATGATGTGATTACACCTGTCATTGTGTGCAACACACCCCAGTTCCCGAAGATGGAGTGCATCAGCGGAATGGAAGTAAAGGCCGGGGAGACAGCAATCATTCAATTATAATCAGAGGTGGGGATGAGTTGATAGAGCGCAGCTTTATCCTGAAGGATGAGATGGGACTTCACGCAAGGCCGGCAGCCTTGCTGATGATGAAGATGCTTCAGGTCCGATCCGATGTGAAAATATCCTGTAATGGGAACACGGCGGATGCAAAAGATGTGATGGCCATCATGGCCATGAACACGGTGGCGGGGGATGAAGTCGTCTTCTGCATAGAGGGGCCGGATGAAGAGGAGGCCATGAAAGCAGTGGAATCTGTCCTGGCCGGATAACGGCCGGGACAGGTAAAAAATGATTTAAGCCTGAGACCAGGTTTAGATAAAGTAATCATGAACAAGTAAATCAGAGTTTTCCTATGGGAATAATGCCATAAGAGGGCTCAAAATAAGAAAGGGGATTTATGTTATGATGAAATGGCTACAGAAACTAGGTAAATCTTTGATGCTGCCAGTTGCCGTCTTACCGGTTGCAGGTATACTGTCCGGTATTGGTTATTGGCTCTGCCCGGCTGTCATGCAGGGAGGTGATATCACGGGTACAATCCCGATGATTGGTTATTTCCTGACACAGGCGGCCCTGGCATTGATTGACGGCGCAATCATCGCGCTTTTGTTTGCAGTGGGCGTTGCGGTCGGCATGTCAGATGACCATGACGGCACGGCAGGCCTGGCCGGTCTTGTTTCCTGGCTGATGATTACCCATCTGCTTTCACCGGGAGTTGTCCAGACATTGGCTGGCATTGCACCGGACAGCATCCAGGGGATGGCCTTTGCTAAGATCCAGAATGCACTGATTGGTATCATCGCCGGTGTGATTGGAGCTACCTGCTATAATAAGTTTAAGAACACAAGGCTGCCGGACTGGCTGGCATTCTTTTCAGGCAAACGCTGCGTTGCCATTGTTACCGCATTGTTTTCCGTCATAGCGGCAGCTATCCTGTTATTTGTATGGCCGATCGTATTCGGCGGACTGACTGCCTTAGGACAGTCAATTGCAAAGATGGGTGCGGTAGGCGCAGGTCTCTATGCGTTCCTGAACCGTCTGCTGATTCCGTTTGGTTTACATCACGCTTTAAACAATGTATTCTGGTTTGATACCATTGGACTTGGTGACCTGTCACACTTCTGGGCCGGCGACACATCTGCCAATGTAAGCTGGAGTCTGGGTATGTATATGTCAGGATTCTTCCCATGTATGATGTTTGGTGTACCAGGCGCCGCATTGGCGATTGTACACTGCGCAAAGGACAACAAGAAAAAAGTCGCTATCGGCCTTGTGGCGTCCGCAGCCCTCTGTGCATTTATCTGCGGCGTTACAGAACCCTTTGAATTTGGCTTCATGTTCCTTGCACCTGTATTGTACGTGGTATACGCTGTGCTGTACGGTATTTTTACCTACATCACCGTGCTGGTTGGTTTCCGTGCCGGTTTCTCCTTCTCCGCAGGCGCAACAGATCTCCTGTTCTCAGCATCCCTTCCGGCTGCTGCGAAAACCTGGATGATCATCCCCTTAGGAATTGCGGCATTCATCGTATTCTATGTGGTATTCCGCTTCATGATTACGAAGTTTAACTTAAAGACACCTGGCCGTGAGGATGATGATGAGCTTGATGAGACAGTTGTAAAACTTGCCAATAACGATTATACCCAGGTTGCAAAAATTGTGCTGGAAGGTCTTGGCGGCAAAGGAAATATCACAAGCGTTGATAACTGTATTACCAGGTTAAGACTGGAAATCAAGGATTACACCCAGGTGGATGAGAAGAAGATTAAATCTGCCGGCATTGCCGGTGTCATCCGTCCAAGCAAGACCAGTGTACAGGTCATTGTCGGCACACAGGTACAGTTTGTTGCGGATGAGTTTAAGAAACTGATGAAGTAATAGGTATATGGAAGTGTCCAGATTGAGGGGACGGCGAAGGCCGTCCCCTTTTGTGTCTTAAGATGGGAGTGGCCTCCCTGCACCATGATTGACAGATGGAGTGCCATGACGCCGTACAAAAATGAATTAAGTAATGACTAAATTTGGAAATAGTTGTATCATATTAAGAGAGGGGGGAATGGATTGTGCATGATTCATGATGTCAGAGAAGGAAAACAGGAAAAATATACAAATAGCACAAAAAGTAGTTGACAAATAAAACGTAACTAATTATACTACTATTTATAACACCACAGGAGAAATAAAATGAAGGATTTAGCAGCACAACATCAAAATGTACTCAGGTACAATAATAGTAAGGCTGTTATCAGAGTGATACAAACAAATAAATTCAATCCTATATCAAGGGCGGACATTGCCAAAGTGCTCCAGATGAGCCCCACTTCCATCACAAGGATCATCACATCCCTGATGGAGCTGGACCTGATTAAACAGGAGGAGGCTTTCTCAAAAGGTGTTGGAAGGAACGGGATTAATATCTGTATCAATAAGGACGCATTTTTAAGCCTTGGATTTGCCATTGACTGTGATTATCTTAAAATAAGTATCATTGACTGCGAACGCTGTGTGGCAGCGGAAGATATATTCCGCCTGGAGACAGAGGACTATGATATTGATAAGCTGATGAGCCGGGGAAAGCACATGTTCTGGCAGCTCTGTAAAAGGGAAGGAATCAATCCGTCGCTGGTTAAGTGCATGGGGATTTCCTGCTGCGGACTGGTGGATTATAAAAATGGGGTGTCATGTTTCTCACCCCAGCTGGGATGGAAGAACCTGGATATCGGAAAAAAGGCGGAGGAGATATTCGGCATGCCGGTGTGTGTTGACAATGACATTAAGATGGCGCTGGTGGGTGCTACCTTCCAGTCCACGGACATGAACCACGCGGATGTCACATATCTGTCCATTGGCTCCGGCGTGGGGGTGGCCGTCATGTACGGCGGGAATATGGTCCGTGGAATCAACAATGCGGCAGGTGAGATTGGGCATACCATGTTCTCGCTGAATGGAAGGCTCTGCGCATGTGGTAAGCATGGATGCCTGTCAGCCTATATATCGGAGCAGGGAGTGGTAAGGGAATGCAGCAATCAGGGGCACCCCATAGGTGAGCTGAAGGAACTGATGGCCGCCTACCATGGAGGAGAGGAGTGGACGGTGCCCATTATCGACGACCTGACAAAGAATATGGCCATGGCTTTCTGCAATATGATATACACCTACAATCCCCAGTATCTGCTGGTAGGGGGCAACATGGTGGTGGATTTCCCTGAGCTGTATGAGATGGCAAGGGTCAAGTTTTTAGATTTAATCAACGAGGATTTTAATCTGGATATCATAATCAAAAAAAGGGAATTTAAGAACAATGAGGCTATGGGCGCCGCATTTGTGGCCCAGGAACAGTATATAGACAGGTTGCTGACAACTTGAGATCCTTAACAGCATATTTGAATCTGCAAATAAGCGGAAACAGATATGCTTTCAATCAAAAACATTTATTACACCAATGGAGTAATAAATTAAATAAAAAACCAGGAGGAAAAAGTATGAAGAAATTAACAGCCCTATTATTAACCGTTTCCATGGTAGTATCCCTGACCGCCTGTTCCTCAGGGGGAACATCCGGCACCACAGCTGCTTCGCCGGCCGGCGAAGCAGGCACCCAGGCCACAGAAGCAGCATCACAGGCCACTGAGGCGGCCAAGGAGGCCAGCGGAAAAGAGGAAGGGTTCACCATTGGAATTGCCTTTGCCAATGAAAATGGCGCCAGATGGCACTATGATGAGAAATTCATGGTAGAGACCATTGAGGCGGCCGGAGGCAAGGCATTGGTACAGTGGGCCAATTATGACCAGACAAAGCAGGAGAACCAGGTGGATAACCTGATTACCCAGGGAATCGACGCACTGATACTGATTGCTGTTTCTTCTAATATGTCTGCAACTGTGGAGAAGGTAAAGGAAGAAGGGATTCCGGTTGTCTGCTATGACAATTTTGTTGAGAATGCGCCGTTGGATGCATATCTGGACCGGGATAACGTGGAAGCTGGCCGCATTCAGATGAAAGCAGCCATGGAGGCCATTGGCGGCAAAGGAAAGATTGCCATTATCCACGGCGAACCCACCTCCAGCGTTGTTCTTGGAATGAAGAAGGGATATGACGAGGTCCTTGCTTCCTATCCGGACGTGGAAGTGGTCCTGGAACAGTACTGTGAGGGATACAGCGCAGAAAAAGCCCTTAAATATGCAGAGAATGCACTTTCCGCCAACAACGATGATATCCAGGCAATTGTATGTACGGCGGACGTGCTGACGCTTGGAATCCTGCCGGCGCTGGAATCAGCCGGTCTGGCCGGACAGGTATTCCTTACCGGCATGGACTGTGAGGTGGCAGCTATGCAGGCAGTCAATAAGGGGTATATAGGGGTGGACATCTGGACAGAGATTGATGTATGCGCATCCGAGGCCGCGAAGGCAGCCATAGCCCTGGTTAAGGGTGGGGAAGTGGATTATGATGAGATGATTGATAATGGTGATTACAAGGTCCCGAAAAAATATGTTCCTATCGTAGGCGTGACAAAAGACAATATTGAGGAATGGGCAACACAGATCGCACCGGAAGGATGGATAACAATGGAGCAGATTGAGGGCGGACAGTAACAGCAGGCATGGAAACGCGGTTTATCGGGTGGTAACAGCGGGCAGTAACAGCAGGCAGTAGCAGCAGGCATGGAAATGCGGCTGGATAAGTGGATGGACTTCCTGACAGGGAGTCCATTCCGCTGAAGGGCCCGTATTACAAAAGGAGCGTAAGGGACATGGAAAAACGAGAACCAATACTTAAGATACATAGCCTGACAAAAGAATTCCCAGGAGTGAAAGCAGTATCGGAAGCCGACCTGGAACTGTTCGGCGGCGAGGTGCATTCCATCGTGGGAGGCAACGGGGCCGGGAAATCGACCCTTATGAAAATGCTGGCGGGCGTATATCCCTATCATACATTTACCGGCACAATTGAACTTGGCGGGGAAAACTGTGAGTTTAAGACCATACTGGATGCCCAGAATAAAGGAATCGTCATGATTCCCCAGGACCTTAACATGCTGGAAGAGCTGAGTGTGGCGGAAAATCTCTTTATGAATAAATATCCGGTACATGGGGGTTTTATTGACTATCACAAAATGTACGGGGAATCCCAGAAGATTATTGATGATTTTGGACTGGGCCTGGAACCCCAGACAAAGGTAAAAGAAATCGGGATTGCCCAGAAGCAGCTTCTTGTCATTGCAAGGGCCATGTACAACGATGTGAAGGTACTTTTGTTGGATGAGCCTACGGCCACGCTGTCTGACAAGGAATGTAAAATCCTCTTTGGAAAAATTAAGGAGCTGAGAAACAGGGGGATTGCCTGTATCTATATTTCCCACAGACTGGAGGAGGTAAAGGAGATATCCGACATCATAACAGTCATGAGGGACGGCCATATCGTGGGGACGGCAGAGAATGTGGATATGGATGAAAAAAGGATTGTATCCCTTATGGTGGGACGCAAGGTAGATGAAGTCTACCCAGCCCATCACAGGACGCCGGGGGAGGTAGTGCTGTCCGTAAAGAATGTGACCATCATGGACCAGAAGGTGCCGGATAAGAAGATTGTGGACCATGTTTCTTTTGATTTGAGAAAGGGCGAGATCCTTTCACTGTACGGTCTGGTGGGGGCTGGCAGAAGTGAGACAGCGCTTGCCATTATCGGGGGATTTAACGGGGAAGTCACATGTGAGCAGGAAATCAAAGGAAAAACAGTGTACATAACATCGCCCGGAAAGGCCAACCGTTACAAAATAGGCTATCTGCCCGAGGACAGAAAAAAACAGGGGGTGGTGGACATAGCCAGCGTGGGGCGTAATATCACCATGTCTTCCCTGGAACATCTGGCCCATTATGGTTTTCTGGATAAGGACAGGGAAAGGGATGTGATTCGTGATGTCATTGACAGGCTTTCCATTAAAACCCCTTCATCAGAAACACTGATCCGCAACATGAGCGGGGGAAATGCACAGAAATGCGTGCTGGGAAGATGGATTGCCGCGGAATCGGAAATCCTGATTCTGGACGAGGCAACCCAGGGCATTGATGTGGAGGCCAAGACGCAGATTTATCATATCATGGATGAACTTGCAAGAAAGGGAAAGTCAATTTTGTTTATTTCTTCCGACCTGTCGGAGGTTATGGGGATATCGGACCGCATACTGACCATGCGCCATGGACGGGTGGTCAATATAACGGACGGCAAAAAGGCGGATAAGGACCAGATACTGTGGGAGGCCACGGTAGGAAACAAGGAGGAGTAAGATGGATAAGACAAAAAAACATATATTGAAGCGGGCGGGGACCTGTGTGGCAGTGGTGCTGATGCTTTATCTGTTCAACCGGCTGACAAACCAGGCGTTTTTCTCACAGCGTAACCTGACCATGCTGTTAAAACAGGCCTCTGTACTTATGATACTTACCTCAAGCCTGATGCTTCTGCTTATTGAGACCAACATTGACTTAAGCGGCGGCGCAGGTGTGTATCTGTCCGGCGTTACCTGCGCCCTCCTTGTGGTCAAATGCGGCTGGCCCATTTTCCCGGCCATTGTGGTCACCATTATGGTGGGTATCATGATGGGCGCTGTCAACGGTTTCTTTATTGGCAGGATAGGCCTTCCGGCTTTTATTGTAACCCTGGCAGCGCAGCAGATATTCCGCGGGACAGGTTATGTCCTGACTGACTGCGCCACCATAGGACCCATGCCAAAGCAGTTTACGGCAATCAGCGAGAACTTCATCCCCCCGGCCATTTCGGTCGCGGCCGTGATTTTGATTTTTGCGGCATTTGCATTTATCAATCTGCGAAATTACCGCAGGATGGGCAAATGGTACGGCACGAAAGGACATCTGGTGGAGAACCTGCTGCTTGGCGCAATGGTGGCAGCGGTAGCCATCTGGGTGTTTTACGGATATAAGGGGATTCCCATGGCAGCGGTCATCGCAGGCCTGATTGCATTCATGTCCTATATCATAACCACAAAAACCACCTTCGGAAGGAAAATATTCCTTATCGGCGGCAATAAGGAAGCCTCCAGGCTGGCAGGCATCAATATAGAGAATATTGTATTCAAATCTTATTTATATGAGGGACTGATGTATGGAATCGGAGGGATCGTACTGACGGCCCGGCTTGGAGGCGCTGCATCCACAGGAGGAAACCTTCTGGAACTGGATGCGGTAGCAGCGGCCTGTATAGGCGGTGTCAGCATGAGCGGCGGTGCAGGAAGCATCATGGGATGTATTAGCGGCGTACTTATCCTGACAGCCATAGATAATGTAATGAGCCTTATGAATATTTCCTCTTACCTGCAGATGGTCATTAAGGGCATTATCCTTCTGTTTGCAGTATGTCTGGATTTATATACCAACAAAGCTAAATTTAAGTTTAAATTAAAAAAATAATGTAAAAGAGGTAGATGATTATGAAGATTGCAGAGGGTATGTTCTATCACGAAGCCAATTCCTTTAATCCTCAAATGGTACATAAGGATGATTTTGTATATGAAGAAGGGCAGAATGTGATAGACAGGATGTTTGCCACAGAGGTGTTTGAGGAGGAAGGGGCTCAGATCGTGCCTCTGGTGTATGTAAATACGCTGCCAAACGGAATCTGTTCCAGGGAGGCATATGACTTTTATTCAGCCAGGATCTTAGAACTTTTAAGCCAGGACAAGGATGTGGACGGAGTCATGCTTCATCTGCATGGCAGCCTGGAAGTGGAAGGGCTGGGATCCGGTGAATATGACCTTGTGAAAAGGATACGCAGTCTTCTGGGAAAGGATGTGATAATCGGCCTGGCCCTGGACGCCCATGCCAACAATCATCCCAAGCTGGCATCCCTGGTCAATGTAATCCGCAATTACCGCACGGTTCCCCATACGGACCAGGATGTGACTGAGAAAACAGTTGCACGGCATATGGTGGACTGCATCAGGCATCACAAAAAGACCGTTCCCCAGTACGTAAGGATGCCCTATGCCATCCATCCGGAAAAGGCCACGGCTGCAACCTGGCCCCTGTGCGAGATTTATGATAAGTTGTGGGAAATTGAAAAGATGGAAGAGGTGTCGGTTGCAACACTTGGCATTGGCATGGTTTGGTGCGACTGTGAATCAATGGCCTCTAATATTGTAGTCACCCCATCTGAGGAACGTTATACTGAGGCATGTGCAAGGATAGCAAGGGAATTGGCAGATTACGTGTACGGATACAGGGAGCTGTTTGAATTCGAACAGGTTCCGATGGACCCCCATGAGGGTGTGAAATTCTCTGTCCAGTATCCGGAAAGCCCTGTGTACATATCTGATTCCGGTGATAATACAACAGGCGGCGCCGTAGGTGACCATACCATCCTGCTCAGGGAATTCTTAAAACTTAGGGATTTTAATGGAAGGAAGGTCCTGGTGACGTCCATATGGGATGAAAACGCCGTGGCAAAGTGCCTGGAACACAAGGAGGGGGACAGGATTACCTTATCAGTGGGACATGGCTATGATGAAAACACAAAAGCAGTGGAGGTCACAGGCACCATTAAGAAAATCGGCAGGCTGTTTGGATATATGGGCTGTGAACATGACGCGGTGGGAAATGCGGTAACCATTTCCACGGAAAATGTGGACTTTGTGATTATTGACCGTCCGGGTTCCTTTATTTCCGTGGGGCATTTTACGGAGGGCGCCGGGCTTGACCTGGATGAATACCAGGTAGTCGTGGTAAAGCAGGGGTATCTGTTTGCGGAACTGCGGAAACTGGCAAAACTGGCGATTCTGGCCCTTACGCCGGGAGCAACCCATCAGATTATTGAGAACATGGAATACCACAAAATAATACCGCCTGTCTACCCGCTGCACATCACGCCTGAAGTGGCAGGATAAAGGAGGTGCGGATGGATTCTAAATACGTTGAAGTAACATACGGGGCAGTGACCCCGCCTGAAACCAGTGTGGGACTGGTTCCGGTAGACCTGACAGCGGATACCTGGAACGAACGGCTCCAAAAGATACGTTCCAGGATGAAAGCGGGGGCAATGGATGCACTGGCGGTTTATGGGGACAGGGAGCATGGAGGGAACTTCGCATACCTGACAGGATTTGAGCCCAGGTTTGAGGAAGCAGTCCTGGTCCTCAGGCAGGATGGGCAGGCAGCGCTCATGGTTGGCAATGAAAACAGGAAGATGTGCGTGCACAGCGCCCTCCGGGCAGGTCTGGTCCATGTGGCCTATTTTTCCCTGCCCAACCAGCCCATGGGGAATGACAAAGATATGGCCGGACTTTTTGCAGAGGCCGGAATCGAACCAGGGATGACCGTGGGGGTGGCTGGCTGGAAAATGTTTACCAGCCAGTTGGAGGATAACAGCCAGCTGTTTGATGTCCCTTGTTTTATTATGGATGGGATTAAGAAGGCGGCGGGTCATGGAGCCATAAAGGCAGCATCCCATCTGTTCATCCACCCGGGACATGGGGCCAGGACCATGGTGAACGCCAACGAGGTGGCACATTATGAATTCGGTTCAGCCCTTGCATCAGACTGTGTGTACCGGGCAATGGACAGGCTGGCTCCCGGCATGACCGAGATGGAGGTGGCCGGACATATGTGCAGCCTTGGACAGCCTGTCAGTGTCACCACAATCTGTGCGGCCGGGGAACGGTTTGGCGGGGCTGTGGTATTTCCAAGAAATAAGAAGATACGGGTTGGCCATAAGTTCTCACTGACCATGGGGCTGCGGGGAGGCCTGTCATCCAGGGCAGCTTATGTGGCTGCGGGAGAGGAGGATATGGAGGATGCTGTAAAGGATTATGTGGAGGTACTGGCTAAACCATATTACAGGGCAGCCGCGTCCTGGTATGGAACCGTAAGAATCGGAATCACCGGAGGGGAAATGTATGAACTGGTTGAGCAGGTGCTCCCGAAGGCAGAATTTTCCTGGACCCTGAATCCGGGACACCTGACCGCGGATGAGGAGTGGATGTCCTCCCCCATATATTCCGGGTCAGATATAACGCTTAAGAGCGGTATGATGCTGCAGATGGATATCATCCCAGGAAAGGCGGGGTATGGGGGAGCCGGGGCTGAGGATGGGATTGTGCTGGCAGATGAAACACTGAGAAAGAAAATCCAGTCAGACTACCCGGAGACATGGAAACGGTTTGAGAGAAGACGCAGGTTCATGAAGGAGGAATTGGGAATCACGCTGGAACCAGAGGTCCTTCCCATGTCGGATATTGCAGGTTATATGAGGCCTTACCTGTTAAACAGGGGCTGTGCCTTCAAAATAGCCGGCAGGCAGAGTACAATGCCTTAAAATCAAGAATAAGTCAGGAGATAAATATGAGACATACTATAATTGAAAAAAAAGTAGAGCCGGAGCTGTGGACCAATCCGGTGCCGGTTCATCCGGAGGAGATACCTGTTCTTGGAAAAGAAGACTATGAGGGCAGGATGGCCAGGCTCTGGGAAATGCCCCAGGCAGAGGGGTATGACACAATCGTGATATATGGGGACAGGGAACATTTTTCCAATGTGGATTATTTTACGGGGTATGATGCCAGGTGGGAGGAAACCCTGCTGATCCTGCCGCGCCATGGACGCCCCGGCATTTTAGTGGGGAACGAGGGCATCGGGTATGTGAAAAAGGTGCCGGTGGAGATTGATGTTGAATTCTTCCAGACCTTCAGCCTCATGGGGCAGCCAGATGACAGGAGCCCGCGCCTGAAGGAGATATTGGAGAGAAGGGTGGTTTATGAAGGCGGCAAGATTGGGGTAATCGGTTTTAAGGCATATGGGCCGTCCAGACATACGGTAGGCGGATTGATTACCGATGTGCCCCATTATATGATTGAGACCCTTTGCCAGGTAGTGCCAAGGGAATGTCTGGAGAATGCCACACTTCTGATGGCGGACTGCCAGTATGGCCTGAAACACTGTGTTTCGGCTAAGGAAATCGTGATTTTTGAAGTGGCAGGAACCAGGATATCCAGAGGCGTGCTGAACTGTCTCAGGAATCTGAAGCCGGGGATGAGGGAACTGGAGGCTTCCCGCTTCTGCCAGTTTGACGGAAGTCCGGCCAATATGCATCCCAATATTAATTTTGGGGAAAAGAATGTGGCCCTTGGACTGAACAGTCCAACAGAGTGGGAGCAGCTTGAATACGGGATGCCAATCGGAGTGGGTTATGGGCTCAGGGGAAGCCTGGTGCATAAATGTGGAATGTATCTCAGGGACAGAAATGACCTGCCGGCGGAAAAGTCCGGATATATAGATGGGTTCCTGGTGCCCTATTTTGACAATGTGGCGTCCTGGCATGAGATGATGAGGATAGGCACATCCTGCGGGGATATCTATGAGATGGTAGACCGGGAATTAGGCCTTGGGAAGTTTGGATGTACGCTTAATCCCGGGCATCTGACCCACACGGATGAATGGACCAACTCGCCTTTTGTCAAAGGAGGACAGGTTAAGGTGGCATCCGGTATGGCATTCCAGTGTGATTATACGGTTACATGCCACGACCCATTCATGAGCGCCCATGTGGAGGATGGTCTCATAGTGGCAGGGGAGGGACTCAGGAAGGAAGTGGCTGCCCTGTCCCCGGGCTGTTGGGAACGGATTCAGAAAAGAAGGGATTTTATCATCCGGGAACTTGGGATACAGCTTCCCGAGGAGGTGCTTCCCCTTTCAGATTTAAGCTGCGTATGTTTCCCATATATGGCTGACCTGGGCACTGTATTGGCCTGCGGATAAGACCTGCCACGTATGAGGCAAAGAAGAGATGCATAAGTATGGCGAATGGCTGCCGCGGGACTGATAAATGAACATGGTAAACGGAAGGATTGTTTCGGATGATTGATATCTGAGACAATCCTTTTTTCTAATATATGGAAAATATAGGTTCTTTATTGACACGGACGCAGTAATTTGCTAGAATACATTTAGATGTTTAGATAAATATCTAAATGAAGGCCTGCAGGTATTTCAGGAAATGGATACCATGCAGACCGTACAATGCATGCCGTACCACGCAGACCACGTACATACGGAAGGAGGACTGTGTGTGTCATGCATACCACATACATACGGAAGGAGGACTGCCCATGTCCTTTGGCGACACGTTTAAAGCCCTTTCTGACCCCACACGCCGCGAAATCCTTTCCCTGCTCAAGCAGGGGAGCATGACAGCGGGGCAGATTGGCGAACATTTTGACACAAGCGGCGCAACGGTTTCCCATCACCTGACCATACTCAGGCAGGCCGGACTGATAGAAGACCGCAAATCAGGCAAATATATCTATTATGAACTGAATACCACTGTGTTTCAGGAAGTACTTTCCTGGATACAGACATTAATGGAGGCTGACAATCATGAAGAAGACAAATAAGAAACTGACATTCTGGGACATTTTATACTGGACACTGGCCGTTGTGCCGTTCCTCATATCATTAAGCTTTTACAGAAGGCTGCCGGACCAGGTGCCTACCCACTGGGGAGCGGACAATATGGTGAACGGATATTCCAGCCGGAACATGGCCGCCTTCGGCATTCCTTCCTTCATGTTCTTCATGGCGGTACTGGTCAATGTCATCCACAGGATTGACCCCAAAAGGGAGAATATCAGCCGCTCCAAGGAGCTGAAGCAGATAACACGCTGGTTTGTGGTGGTCCTTGCAGTACTGGTGCAGGTCATCATCATCCTGTCCGGAGTGGGCATATCATTCAATGTGGGAACGGTTATCAGCGTACCGATTGCCTTCCTTTTTGTGGCCATTGGGAATTACCTGCCCAAATGCCGGCAGAACTATTCCATGGGCATTAAGCTGCCCTGGACGCTGGCAGATGAGGACAACTGGAACAGGACCCACAGGCTGGCCGGTTATGTGTGGACAGCTGGGGGAATCCTGATGATGATCCTGGGATTTTTCCACTTGTCTGATCTGTATTTCACCATATTCCTGGCAATGGTCCTGATTCCTTCGGTTTATTCTTATATGATATACAGAAAGAAAAACAGCGGTTCATGATTGAATATATGGAATCTTTGAAGTATAATAACAAAATAACGATTCCAAAGGAGGATATCATGGCAGTTTCAAATGTATATTACACCAATATGAGAACCACGTTACAGGAAAATCTCCTGCAGAAGCTGGAGAGACTGGTTAAGAAGGCCGGTATGATGGATATTGATTTCAACAACAAGTATACGGCCATAAAGATCCATTTTGGCGAGCCAGGCAACCTGGCTTACCTGCGGCCTAACTATTCCAAGGTCCTGGTGGACCTGATTAAGGCGCAGAACGGCAGGGTGTTCCTGACGGACTGCAACACCCTGTATGTGGGCCGCAGGAAGAATGCCCTGGACCATCTGGACGCCGCATATGAGAACGGGTATAATCCTTTTACCACGGGCTGCCACATGATCATTGCGGACGGGCTTAAGGGAACCGATGACGTGCTGGTCCCCATTGACGGGGAATATGTAAAGGAAGCCAAAATCGGACGTGCCATCATGGATGCGGATATTGTGATTTCCCTGAGCCATTTTAAGGGACATGAGGCAACTGGTTTTGGAGGCGCCTTAAAGAACCTGGGAATGGGCTGCGGTTCCCGCGCAGGAAAGATGGAAATGCACAATGCCGGAAAGCCATATGTACATACGGATATGTGTGTGGGCTGCGGCTCCTGCCAGAAAAACTGCGCCCACGGTGCCATTACCATCACGGACCGCAAGGCGTCCATTGATGTGAAAAAGTGTGTGGGCTGCGGACGCTGTATCGGCGCATGTCCGGTGGACGCCGTGGATACCCTTGGCGATGAGGCCAACGACATACTGAACTGCAAGATAGCGGAGTACAGCCTGGCTGTACTTAAGGACAGACCAAACTTCCATGTAAGCCTGGTTGTGGATGTGTCGCCCTATTGTGACTGCCATGCGGAAAATGACGCCCCCATTGTGCCAAATGTGGGAATGTTTGCTTCCTTTGACCCGGTTGCCCTGGATGTGGCCTGTGCGGACGCGGTGAACCGTCAGCCCGTGCTGCCTGGAAGCCTGCTTTCTGAGAAGGAGCATTGTCATCACGACCATTTTACGGATACCCATCCGGATACCAACTGGAAGAGCTGCATCGACCATGCCGTGAAACTGGGGCTGGGCAGCAAGGAATACAATCTGATCACGATTTAACTTAAGGAGGACGAAAGGGCATGAGCAGGAAACGTTCATTAGAAACAATCTGTATCCAGGGAGGCTGGCAGCCGGAAAACGGCGGGCCAAGACAGCTGCCTATTTATCAAAGCACCACGTTCAAGTACACAACCAGCGAACAGATGGGACGTCTGTTTGACCTGGAGGAGAACGGCTATTTTTATACCCGGCTTGCCAACCCCACCAATGATGCGGTTGCGGCCAAAATCTGTGAGCTTGAGGGCGGGGCAGGCGCCATGCTTACCTCCTCGGGGCAGGCGGCATCCTTTTATGCCATCCTGAACATATGCCAGGCAGGGGACCATATTGTAAGTTCATCCACTATATATGGAGGCACCAGCAATCTATTTACGGTAACATTTCCCAAGATGGGAGTGGAGTGTACACTGGTGAACCCGGATGCGGATGAAGAGGAATTGAAAAAGGCATTCCGTCCCAATACAAAGGTGGTATTTGCCGAGACAATCGCCAATCCTGCCCTGACCGTGCTGGACATTGAGAAATTTGCCCGTCTGGCCCACAGCCACGGCGTTCCCCTGGTGGTGGACAATACCTTTGCAACGCCAATCAACTGCCGTCCCATTGAGTGGGGGGCTGATATCGTAATCCACAGCACCACCAAATACATGGACGGCCATGCCATGACGGTGGGCGGCTGTATCGTGGACAGCGGTAATTTTGACTGGGAAGCCCAGCATGATAAATATAAAGGGCTGACGGAACCGGATGATTCCTACCACGGCGTTGTATATACAAAGCAGTTCGGCAGGATGGCCTACATCATGAAAGCAACGGCCCAGCTGATGCGCGATTTAGGTTCCATCCAGTCCCCGCAGAACGCGTTCCTCATTAATGTGGGCCTGGAGACCCTTCATCTGAGGATGCCAAAACACTGTGGGAATGCCCTGAAGGTGGCCCGGTACCTTCAGGCCAGGGAGGATGTGGCCTGGGTGAATTACCCCGGACTTCCAGGAGACAGGTATTATGAACTGGCAAAGAAGTATATGCCTGACGGAACCTGCGGCGTCATATCCTTTGGTTTAAAGGGCGGCCGTAAGGCTGCGGCTGAGTTTATGGATAAGCTGAAAATGTGTTCCATTGAGACACATGTGGCTGATTCCAGGACAGCGGTCCTTCACCCTGCCAGCCATACCCACAGGCAGCTGAACGATGAACAGCTGGTGGAAGCAGGAGTGGACCCGTCCATGATACGCTTTAGCTGCGGGATTGAGGATGCGGCGGATATCATTGAGGATATCAGGCAGGCCCTGGAGGATTAAGGTGGGCCTGGAATATGCCTTGTGCTTTGGCTAAGGGCTGTTTAAAACGTATGGAAAAGATATAAAAGCATATTTAATTCCAGCTGTACCGGTAGTGGTGATTACCGTACGGCTGGAATTTTTTTGCATAAAACCAACTGCGCGCCAGCTTATGTTTTTGAGCTGGAAATACGGATGCAACAGAATGCTTTCTGCCGGAAATACGGATGTATCAGAATGCTTTCTGCCGGAAATAAGATACATCGGAATGCCTTAACTGGTAAATAAATGCTTGACAATGCGACACTAATGTCGCATAATAAAAGAGACACAAACGTCGCAAATAAACGGAGCATATATTATATATGGGAGAAACGGATGGGTATCAAGGGAGAGAAAACAAAACAGCTTATATGCCGGGCAGCCTATGGACTGTTTGCAGAAAAGGGGTATAAGGATGTCACAATGCAGGATATCTGCATGGAAACCGGTCTCAGCAGAGGCGGCCTGTACCGCCACTATGAAAGCACGGGACAGATTTTTCAGGAAATCATCACATATCTTCAGGCAGGTCAGAAGGATGAATTTGCCGGGAAGATAAAGGCCAAGGCGCCTGCTGCAGGGATATTGGAGGAGGTCCTTTGCCGGTATGAGGAAGAGATGATGGACAGCAGCAGTTCCCTGAGCCTTGCCATCTATGAGTTTTTCAGCAATCCTTTGTCGGCGGGATGCAGCCATTCCATTTTCCAGCAGTATCTTGCTTCTAAAAAGATGTGGGTGGAGTTGATTGAATATGGAATTGGCACAGGGGAATTCCGTCCGGTGGAACCGGAGGCTGTTTATGATGTGATTGTCTTTTCCTACCAGGGGGTAAGGATGTACAGCAGACTGATGCCGGTTGACAGGGCAATTACCCGGAGAATCACAGGACAGATTAAGAAAATGCTTCTTAAGGCAGAGGAAAAAGAGGAGGGCGCATAAGATGAAGACCGTATTTAACAGAAACAGCACACAGCCGGATGGATTGGGCGGTTCCCGCGCATTGATCAATCCATGGGATGTATTAAAGCCGGTTCCCGGTTTTCCGCAGACCTGTGTGTCTACATTTTCCGCAAAGATAATCCAGCGTTTTGCGGCAATGGAACAGACAGAGGTCATAGCGGGATTATATACTGCCAATGGAGTCAATCCGGTGTATAAGATAACATATGGAGGCAGGGAGTTTGGCCTTTATCTTTCACTGGTCGGTGCGCCTGCCAGTGTTTGCGGACTGGAGGAGGTAATTGCAATGGGCGCCAGGAAATTCGTGTTTTTTGGCTCCTGCGGCATCCTGAATGAGGAGGCGGTGGGAAATAGGCTGATTGTCCCAACCGGAGCTGTCAGGGATGAGGGGACCAGCTACCACTATCTTCCTCCAAGTGCGGAAATTGAAGCGGATGAAGAGACCACCTCCCTGTTAAAGGACTGCCTGACAAGATGCGGCTGCCCCTTTGTGACAGGAAAGATGTGGACCAATGACGCCATATACAGGGAGACGTTGGATCTTGTCAGGGAACACCGGGACGCGGGCTGCATCGGTACTGATATGGAGTATTCCGCACTTCTGGCAGCAGCCCGTTTCAGGGGGGTGGGGTTTGCGCAGTTTTTCTATGGTGCCGACAGCCTGGACAACGATGTATGGCAGCCCCGGGATCTGACGGATTATGGATTTGGGAACGCGGATAAGTACATGACCCTGGCCCTTGAGGCTGCTTTGAGGCTATAGGGCGCCTGGGCATAACCTGTAGGGAAATATTAGGAAAAACGTAAGGTATCCGGTTCCCGGCCGTGGTAGAATGAAGGTAAGCACGGGTGTGTCTGTAACGTCATTCCCGCCGGCTGGCGGAAAGCAGTTTTCAAATGCACCCTAAGAAAACGGAGGGGAATCATGACCGGAATCTATGGGCTGATACATATGGCAGTGGATCTGTCCTGTGCCTTCCTGATGTACGCATTTGTGGTGGGAGGGGAACACTGGTATATCTGGCTGCTGGCCTACAATTTCTGTGCATTTGCCTTGCAGATGCCAATTGGCGCGGGGGCTGACCGGCTGGACCGGAACAGCCTTGTTGCTACAGGCGGCTGCGGGGGCGTGCTCTGCGGCCTGGTCCTGGCCATGGCCGGGATGCCGGCCATGGCTTCTGTCATTGCAGGTATCGGGAATGCATGTTTCCATGTGGGAGGCGGTATTGATGTGATGAACCGCAGCGGGAACAGGGCAGCATTGCTGGGCATGTTCGTGGCTCCGGGGGCATTGGGGATTGTATTGGGAAGCAGCATTGGAAGATATGGAAACAGGATAACAGAAGGAACCATGCGGGTGGGCACTGCCCTGGCATTGGCAATGGCTGTGTCTGCCGCAGCTATCTGCGTCATGGCTGAACGGAAGGGGATATGGAGGAGGTCGGGCAATGCACCGGTTACCTATGGGAACCTGTCCTTTTCTCAGCGGATGGCGGTCCTATGCTTTTTGGGAACTGTCATACTGCGTTCCTATTCCGGAATGGTACAGGACTTCCCATGGAAGGAGGAACTGGCCGGAAGCGCCTGGTTCCTGGTCTGTGCAGTGGTCCTGGGGAAAATGGCGGGCGGGGTCCTGGCAGACTGCATGGGAGCGGAACAGGCGGCGCAGCGTTCCATGTGCGCGGCCGCGGCCGGGTTTCTCTGCCAGATGTACCCTTTGACGGGAATCCTTGGGGTTTTCTGCTGGAACATGTCCATGCCCCTTACCTTGTGGGCGGTTTCCGGATTATTTCCTGGAGCAAAGGGGTTTGGCTTCGGCCTTCTGACCTTTGGGCTGTTTGTGGGGTTCTGCCCTGTATATCTGGCGGGAGCCGGGATATATACAGGAGGAGCTGCCAGGGCGGCTGCTTCCCCGGCCGGCATGGCTGTGATGGCCATCCTGTCCATGCTGCTTTTGACATGGGGGATAAGGCAGGTGAGGGAATGATGGGAATTTGGGTAATTGGGACCCTGGCAGTGTCCCTGGGGCTTACCATTGTTCTGGAGGAAACATTTGGCTGGATGTGGGGAGTCAGGAACAGGTGGGATATGACGCTGGTTGTACTTGTGAATGTCCTGACCAATCCGGCGGTGGTGTATTTATATTATATGAACATGATTTTTGTGGGCTGGAACCGGATTCTGGTTACTGTATTCCTGGAGATGGCCGCGGCTGCGGCGGAAGGCCTGTGTTATGGGGCAGCCGGGCGCGGCATCAGACATCCATGGCTGTTTTCAGCCGGGGCAAACCTGTTTTCCTTTATGATGGGAACCGTGCTGGCCCTGTTGATATAAGGAGGTGCATTGATATGAAAGGAAAAAGAGGGAAAAGAATGCAGTGGGCCGTATGTTTTGGGAAAACAGCCATAAGCGCGGCCATTCTGGCGGCTTGCCTGTGCGGGATGTCTGCCAAAACCGCACGGGCGGATGTAATCTGGACGCCGGAGGATTCATTTTATGAAAAAAATTATGATGACTGTGATTATGTGGGACGCCGGTATTATGCCAATGGCCCCAAGGGATATGTGTCTGTGGTGAAGGAGCCCGGGGCCCGGGAAGTGCTGGATTTCATTCCCAATGGGGAAATATTCTATGTATCCATGTCTTATGATAAGGGCATCACGGATACCTGGGGTCTGGTCCAGTATAAGATGGACCGGGACAACCGGCCTGTGGAGGACTACAGCTGGGATGATGATACCACGGTGGGCTGGATTGACATGGACAGCCTTGTGGTGGTTTATGATGGACAGAGCTTTGCAAAGGAACATAAAGCCGGGATAAAAGAAACAGGAGGAACGGATATGCCCCAGGTGTCCATGCCGGATAATGGCGTGATTTATCTGTGGGAATATCCTGGATCCGGGGAACTGTACGGCAAAGTGGATTCCCTGGAAGGGAAGATGGAGTTTGATAAGACATATGAGGATGAGGACAAAAATCTTTGGGGACATTCTGTATATTATTACGGATATAAGGATTTCTGGGTCAATATCAGCAGCCCCGGTGAGGAACATCCCAAGGCAATGGAGATAAAAAAGCCGGAGCTGGTTCCGGCCATGAGCCGGTCTGACCTGGACGGGCTTCCCAAAACAGGGCAGGATAAGATGGCGTTACCTGTAATTGTGGGAGGGCTGATTGTGTTTGTTATTGTGGTGACGGGCGCGTTGATTTACGGTATGTCGGTCAGAAAGGGAAGGAAAAATCCTGAATGACAGATAAAAGGACAATGAAATAAGGTTGTAAATAAGGCTGTGGGAAAGGAAGGAGCTCATGGGACGGGAGATCGGATACAGATTTGAAAACAGGTTCAATTGTATGTTTAGATGGGGAAACGCATATTCCGTGCATAGGGGAGGCAGTAAGGACGGACGGAGGATGATTTCCGCGGCCGGGATTTTACTGTGGGCGGTACTTTTAAGCGGCTGCGGCCAAGGGATGGATACAGGTATTGTCCAGACAGCGGATTCCCACGTACAGGCGGCCGGGACCGCGCCTCAGGAAAGCCCGGTTTCGGGCGCGGAGTCCGCAGCAGACCATGCCGGACCTGTAAGCGGAGTCCAGTTTGTGGAGGGACATGGTATCTGCGCGCCCGAATCGCCTCCTGTTTATTATATGGATCCGGGGCAGCAGCCCATAGAGTCAGAAGGAGCCAAAGCATGGCTTGAATCCGTGACCTATCAGGATGGGAAATGGTATTACCGTGTGAGGGTGGAGGATTATTCAGCCACGGTCATACCGGATGATGGGAACTGGGTTTGCCAAAGCAGTGATTTCCTGGACCGGGCCGGCCTGGGGTCTGGGGCCGGGGGGCAGACAGGGGAATCCATGGCAGATTATATTGAAGGCGCCGGAATACCGGGCGGAAGGGTCACGGCAGCCAGACGCGCCAGTTCCATTGAATATGGGACTTATGAAACCAAGGGATGCATAACCATTTACCTGGAGTATTTCACGGAAAACCAGGCCCTTGAATCCTTGTCTCCTCAGGGCACATATGAACTTCACGTACCGGGATTTGAGCCGGCATTTTCCTTTACGTTCGTGAAGGCCGGGGAATATCCGGCCGTGGAAGACATACCTGGGATTGTATTTCATGAAGGGATGGGAATCCTGGCAAAAGGACAATGGACGGACACGGGCCTGGATATAACCTATTATACATACCCGGAACAGGGGTATATCATGTATCCGGTTCTTTCAGGACTCAGCTATAGGAAGGGGGACCTGGAAGGATATGGACGGCTGAGGGACAGAGGGCACAGCGCCAATGTTTCCTGGGATTACTTAAGCGGACTGCCTGAGGGAATCCAGGGACAGACAATCTCCTATGACCTGGCGCCGTCCGCAAAGGGCGGCCGCATATGGCTGGGGTTTGATTCTGTAGGTATGGTCCATACCGGGGAGCCGGTGAAGCTGTTGGTTCCCGTAAGGGACGGGCCCGCGGACCTGGATACTGTGATTGAACTGGAAGAGTGCACGGTAAAATTCACCAGCGCCAGGCAATCAGGGGAGCCAATCCAAAAGGATGCCTGGGGAGAGGATGGGACAGGGCCTTTTGTGTTCGTGGGGACAGAGGTCAGGATGAGGGATCCTTCCAGGAAGTTCACGGCGCTTATCATGCATAAGGCAGTAGAAAACCCTGCATCCTACCCATACCCCATAACGGCAAGGTCAGTTTATGATGAGTCCGGCGCAAATGGGGACAATTCGGGAAACGCAGGGCTTAAGGGGTATGAGATAAGCTGCAGCGAATGTGGATCCGCCGTGGAGCTGGAGATAAACGGGGTGATGTATGACTGGGAACAGGAATTCCTGGTTCCGGTCCAGATAGATGGACTGTAATGGCATGAAGATGTATTACCGGTATAAAAGAAAAGCCTGGGGATATCCTCCGGGCTTTTTGTTATCTGCCTAGTTGCCCGGATTATTTTTATAATATGCTTGACAAAGATAACTGTATCATGTATAGTTACAGTAAGAACTGTAACAAATGTGATTACACAACAAAGGAGAAAAATGATGATAGAGAAGATGAATCAATATGACGCGGTTATAATAGGCTTTGGTAAAGGCGGCAAGACAATGGCAGGAGCCCTTGGGGCGGCAGGCAAAAAGGTTGCCCTGATTGAGCGTTCTTCCATGATGTACGGCGGCACTTGCATTAATGTGGGATGTATTCCTACCAAATCACTAGTATATCGTGCCGGCCTTGCTTTTGCAAAGGGAGGGGAACAGAACCATAAGGCAGATGCTTATAGGGAAGCCATGGCTCAGAAGGATGCACTGACAGCCAGGCTAAGGAAAAAGAATTATGATAAGCTGGACAGCAGCCCTAATATAACGGTCATGGACGGCACAGCCAGCTTTGTTTCACCTCATGTAGTGGAGGTGGTAAATGGGGAGGAACGGTTTCGGGTGGAGGGAGAGCTAATCTTCATTAATACCGGTTCCAGTGCCTTTGTACCGCCCATTGAAGGCCTGAAGGATAACCCGTATGTTTATACAAGTGAAGGGCTTTTAAACCGCAGGGAACTGCCTGAAAAGCTGGTTATCATCGGAGGCGGATATATCGGGGTAGAATTTTCTTCCATTTATGCAAGTTTTGGCTCAGAAGTGACCATACTTCAGGATGGGGATGTTTTCCTGCCAAGGGAGGACGCTGAGATTGCAGGGGAAGTGAAAAAGTCACTGGAGGCAAGAGGCGTCCGGGTCCTGACCGGGGTTAAGACAAAGGCTGTGCGCCAGGGCCAAGGCAAGGCAATTGTGGACCTGGAGGGCAAGGAGGGTCCGTTGGAGCTTCAAGCGGACGCAGTGCTGGTGGCCACCGGGCGAAGGCCAAACACAAAGGACCTGAATCTCAAAGCCGCAGGCGTTGAGGTCAATGCCAGGGGCGGCATCATTACCGATGATTCGCTTAGGACCACGGCGCCTCATATATACGCAATGGGCGATGTGAGGGGCGGGCTTCAGTTTACATACATTTCCCTGGATGATTTTAGGATTGTAAAATCCAGCGTCCTGGGAGATGGAAGCTACGATTTAAAGAAGAGGGGGGCTGTGCCCTACAGTGTGTTCCTGAATCCTCCATTTTCAAGAGTGGGTATGGGTGAGAAGGAGGCCCTGGAAGCAGGATACAAAGTTAAGGTGGCAAAACTGACGGCGGCATCCATCCCAAAGGCCCAGGTCCTGGAGCAGCCGGTTGGACTTTTAAAGGCAGTGATTGACGAGGAGACAGGATTGATTCTGGGAGCCCATCTGTTCTGTGAAGAGTCCTACGAACTTATCAATATGATTAAACTGGCCATGGATGCAAAGCTGCCCTACACCGTGCTGCGGGATACCATCTATACACACCCCACCATGAGCGAGGCTTTTAACGATCTATTTGCAATATAAACCATTTCATTATAAGGAGATTACTTTATGGGATTTTCATTTGATATAAGCGTACCTGTCCTGACCGTATTCCTTCAGGGCCTGGTCAGTTTTTTCTCACCCTGCGTGCTTCCGCTTTTGCCCCTGTACATCGGATATCTGTCAGGAGGGACCGGAAAACGCGGGGAGGATGGCCGCATCCACTATGAGCGGAAAAAGGTCATGATCCATACCCTTTGTTTTGTCATTGGCGTAAGCTTTGCATTCTTCCTGCTGGGATTCGGCTTTTCAGCCATGGGGAATTTCTTTAAGAGCAACCAGCTGATGTTTGCCAGGGTGGGAGGCATCCTGGTGGTGCTTTTTGGACTGTACCAGCTGGGCTTTTTCGGCACATCCCAGGTACTGGGCAAGGAACGGAGGCTTCCGTTTAAACTGGATGCCCTGGCCATGTCGCCATTCACGGCGCTGCTCATGGGATTTACCTTCAGCTTTGCATGGACCCCATGTGTGGGCCCGGCCCTGGCCAGCGTGCTGTTGATGGCGGCTTCCGCAAGCACCAAGGCAATGGCTTTTGGACTGATTGGCGTGTATACTATTGGTTTCGTCCTTCCGTTCCTGGCAGTGGGACTGTTTACAACCTCGCTTCTGGAGTTCTTTAAGACACATGTCAATGTGGTGAAGTACACGGTTAAGGTGGGAGGCGTCCTGATGTTGGTCATGGGGCTTTTGATGTTCACAGGCAGGATGAATGCCGTGACCGGATATCTTTCCACATTCCAGGCGCCGTTTGCTGCATCGGATGATAAAACGGCCGGCGGCAATGGCGGGGATGATACGTCCCGGAGCCAGGGCGCTGCAGGACACAGCATGGAGGAAGAAGAAACGGATACAAGCGCGGCCCATACAGAATCAGAGGAAGAAGGGACGGATACAAGCGCGGCCCATACAGGAGCAGATGAAGGGACGGCAGATGAGCAGACGCTTCCTGCCATTGATTTCACCTTGACAGACCAGTATGGGAATACCCACACCCTGTCGGATTACAAAGGCAAGACCGTGTTCCTTAATTTCTGGGCAACCTGGTGTCCGCCATGCCGTGCCGAGATGCCGGATATCCAGAAATTATATGAAACATATGACACAGAAGGGGACGACGCCCTGGTTGTACTGGGAATCGCTGCCCCGGGCATGGGAAGCGAGCGTTCAGAGGAAGGGATTAAGGATTTTCTGGATGAGCACGGATATACCTATCCTGTCCTGATGGATACCACAGGCGATATCTTTATGGGTTATGGCGTATTTTCCTATCCCACCACATTTATGATTGATAAGGACGGAAATGTATTTGGATATGCCAGCGGACAGCTGAGTGAAGACATGATGAAGAGCATAATTAAACAGACAATGGAAGGGAAGCGGAGTTAAAAGCATGAAAAGAGGCAGAGGCAGAAGAAACCATAACAGAAGAGCAAGGCATATCTGGCGTAAAACATGGTTGCTGTCAGCGCTGGCCGCTGCCGCCATCCTATACGGAATCGTGGAACTGAGGACGGGAAAGGAGAAGACGCAGGACAATGCCCAGGTAAGCGCAAAGATGCCGCCCGCCAATCCCGCCGCAGCAAAGGGCCTGGCCAATGACAGGGACAGCGGTTTTGGGGACAGTGGGGAACCGGAATATTTACCGCAGGAATGGAGTATCCGGGTGGTGGATGTAAATGATACGGAAACCGTGGAAATCCTGGCCGGATGGTACCAGGAAACGGATGATGCATCCATAAGGGCATCCCTGGAAAAACAGGCGGCCCGGATTGCTGCAAAATGGAACCGGAACCCGGTGGATTCCCAGATGGAAGCCTTTGATAAGGAGACAGGCACATACCTGTATTCCGATGAGGTGTATGGACGGGTGCTGGATGAAGGCAGGCTGGCAGAGGAACTGTTCCGGGAAGTGAAGGCCTGGAAGCAGGAAGGAGGCGGGCAGGGCAGGGGACAGGCAGGAGAAAACGGCCGGGAGGAAACCCGGCCCGGCCCGGTCATACAGGCATCGTTCCTGTCGGTGGCCCCGGTCCGCACAAAGGCCCAGGCAAAGGAACAGTATAAGGTCATAGGTACATTTTCCACCACCACCACCAGCAATAAGAACCGGAACCAGAACATCCGTCTGGCAGCGGATGCGGTCGACGGCCTGGTGTTAAATCCGGGTGAGGAGTTTTCCTTTAACATGGCAACCGGGAACCGTACCAGCGATAAGGGATACCAGCCGGCAGGCGCGTACCGGAACGGGGTACTGATTGAGGAGCCGGGCGGAGGCGTATGCCAGGTATCCACCACCCTGTACCACGCAATCATCCAGTCAGGCTTTAAGACCACGGAGCGTAATTTCCACAGCTTTGCCCCAAGCTATATTGAGAAGGGACAGGACGCCATGGTAAGCTTTGACGGTTATGCTGGCCCAGACCTGCGGTTTGTCAATACAGGCAGCACATCCATTGGGCTGCGGGCAGCATTTGCCGACAATAAACTGAAGCTGTCAATCGTAGGGCTGCCGGTGCTGGAGGACGGGAAGACCGTATCCATGCGCTCGGAAAAGGTCAGGGACCTGGAGCCGCCGGAACCAGTGTATGAGGAGAATCCGGAACTGGCTTACGGGGAAGAAAAGATAGTGGAACAGGCCCAGCCGGGATCTGTGTGGAAGACATACCGGCAGGTAAAGAAGGACGGCGAACTGCTGGAAGAGACGGCGCTGCATACCAGCACATACAAGGCAAAGGCTGCCAAGATACAGAGGAACTCCTCTGCCGTGCCGTCCGGGGAGGTACCGGGCCGGGAAAACGCGGACCAGGCAGCCGGGCTGCAGGAAGATGGGAACCGGAATGGAGCAGGAATGCCCGGAGGGGACCAGGAGGCGCCTTCCCGGGATGCGGTTCCCCAGGCCGGAACCGGCCAGGACGGTCCGGTTCCGGATACAACAGGACCGGAAACACAGGGCCGGGAGATTGTCATACAGAACATGCCTGATATGGGGATACCGGACCTTAACCTGGCAGGGCCTGGCAATGGGGGCTGAGAAAATATTGCAGCTGTTCTGGCGGCGGGAACCTGCGCAGCCTGAACGATTACAAAATATTCGAAAAAAGCAGTGCATTTTTCTGGAATTAATGGTATTATTTACAAAGATGTACCAGATGTTCTGGTGTGTGAAAGGGGAGTAGTGATAAAGTGACAAGCGAATTTACAATTGCAGTCCATGCATTGGTTTTTCTCAACCATAAGGCCCAGGTGTATTCCAGCGAGGGCTTGGCAGATAACGTCTGTACCAATGCAGCGAGAATCCGCAAAGTCATGGCAAAGCTTAAAAAGGCTGACTTAGTGAAGACAAAGGAAGGCGTGGACGGCGGATACCTGTTCCACCGGGATAGCCGGGAGATAACCCTGTCCATGGTGGCAGAGGCCCTTGAGACCCCATTCGTGACAGTTTCATGGAAGAGCGGGGATCCTCATATGAGCTGTATGATTGCCTCAGGCATGGCCGGGGTGATGGATGAATTATATGGTGATTTGGACCGTTGCTGCAGGGAACGGCTGAGTCACGTGACAATAGCTGATTTAGACCACAGGATATTTGGAAAAGACGCAGCGGTGATGACCAGGTAATTCCGGTCAGGCCGCGGCGCCTTTTTGCTTTCCGGCAAAGACGTATGATGGAAACACAGACATGCCGGCAGGCCTGACGGCTTGCAAAACAGGCCGGGTCATGAGATAATAGGAAAACCGGACAAAACAGAAGAGGAGTGAAGAGTGAAAAATAAAGTGGATTTTTGGGCGCACTTATATAAGGGTTCATAAAACCCCTGATTTTGCGATTGTTTGACAATAGAATAAAGATTAGTTATCGTTGCGCTTCACTAACTTAGAACTATCGTAACCAAGACTTTCAAGATAGGCAAAAACATTGTTTTCATTCAGAACAACACGCTCTACATGGTTTTGAGGCTTCATCAATTCCTCATAGTCAGCAGGGGTAAAAGGTTTCTTTTCCGAGACCATATGGTAAATACAGACCATCATCATTCTTGCGATGGCAATGATTGCTTTCTTATGGCCACGACGCTTTTTGATTCGCCCATATTTGATTGCAAAATAAGGCTGCTTTTTGTTTTTGATTGCGGCAAGGGCACACTGTACCATCATCGGTTTCAAGTAAGCGCCTGCTTTGGCAATTCGGACAGATTTTTTCTTACCTGCGGATTCATTGTTGGAAGGAGAAAGTCCACACCAGGAACAGAGGTGTTTGGCATCATCAAAAATGTTCATGTCAACGCCTGTTTCTGCGAGAACAATGGTGGAACTTAACTCTGTCATGCCGGGCATGGTGCTGACAAATTCCACAAACTCATAATAAGGTTTGATACGGACATAGAGTTCCACTTCGGTCTGGGTAATCATACCGTCAAGATATTCCAGATGGCCAAGGGCCAGTTCCAGTTTTTTTGCCTGGTCTGTTTCAATGTTGCAGCCTCTGATTGCTTCGATGATTTCATCAGACTTGGCTTTGGCCCCTTTTTTTATCAGTTTTCGGACAGCCTTTTCGTCAATGGAATCAGCGGTATGCTCCAGCAGATAAGACATGATTTCGGTTGCTGTTTTGCCGAAAGGGTCAGAAAGCACGCTGGCAATGCCGACATTGGAAACGGTCATACAGTTCTGGATGCGGTTCTTCTCAGAGGATTTCATGCAGACCAGCTTAAAGCGGTATCTGGCAAGTTCCCGGAGCTGGCGGAAATCCTTGGGAGGGATAAAGGAACATCTGACAAGGTCAAATTTGTAGAGGTCGGCAATCCATTTTGAATCCTTTTTGTCCGTTTTCTTGCCTTTGATAGCTTTGACATATTTGGGATGTGTAAGGCAGACCTCTATGTCCTTTTCGAGATAATTAAAAATAGGAATCCAATACTTTCCTGTGGATTCCATACAAACGTGATAACAATTATTCTCGATAAGCCAGTTGTGAAACTTTTGAATATCCGAGTTGATGGTTGAAAAGGATTTTTGCCTGTATTCGGATACTCCGTCCCTGTTAGTGATTACGATGGTTGCAACGATAACATTTTTGTGGACGTCAAGCCCACAGCAGATGGGGTATTTTAACTTCATCATAAGTATCACCACCTTATAAAAAGGAATAGCAACAGTGACTGTCATCCTGTGACTGAATAAACATGGTTTATTACCAATGATAAGAGTCCGGGCTCAAAGTCCCACTTGTTTGTGCTTGAAAGGATGACGGCACATATAATGATACGGGGTCGGAATAAATTCGCCACTCCTCCTTCCGTGCTCTGTAGTGTATTGCTATTCCCTACAGGGATTATAAATCAAATAGTGGAGAGGTACAACATTTTTTCATAACTTGTTTGTGCCTTGAGCGAAGCGAAAGGAATGACAAAAATGATGAAAAAACTGCGGGGATTATTCAGGATCATATTTGGGCGGACAGCGTTTGTCATCCTGTTCATGGCCATACAGCTGGGGATCCTGTTCGGGGTGTTCAGGTGGCTGGAGGATTATGTCCATATCATATATGTGGTGTCCATCCTGCTCAGCGCCGTGGTCATCATATATATTTTCAACGAGCCCATCAATTCCAGCTTTAAGATGGCCTGGATCGTGCCCGTGCTGGTGATTCCCGTATTCGGGGTGCTGCTTTATATCTTTGTCCAGATGCAGTTTCAGACCAAGCTTCTGGCCAGGCGTCTTAAGAACACCATAAAGTCCGCGGCGCCCTATCTGAACCAGGACCTGGCCGTACAGGAGAAAATCAGGAAGTCCAGCCAGAGGAGCAGCCATCTGATTGATTATATGAAGGATTATGCCGGGTACCCGGTATATGAAAATACCTCTGTGGAGTATTTTCCGCTGGGGGAGGACAAGTTTGAGGCCCTGAAGCGGGAACTCAGGGCTGCCAGGCATTTTATCTTTATGGAGTATTTTATTGTTGAGCGGGGATATATGTGGGACAGTATCCTGGAAATCCTGGAAGAGAAGGTAAAGGAGGGCGTGGAGGTCCGTGTCATGTATGACGGGATGTGCTGTCTGATGCTGCTGCCTTACCGGTATCCTAAGGTACTGGAGGGGAAGGGAATCAGGTGCAAGATGTTCTCACCCATCAAGCCCACCCTGTCCACCTATCAGAATAACCGCGATCACCGCAAGATTGTGGTGATTGACGGCCAGACCGCATTTACAGGCGGGGTAAACCTGGCGGATGAGTATATTAACAGGAAAGTACGGTTCGGCCATTGGAAGGATACGGCCGTGATGCTGAAAGGAGACGCGGTGAACAGCTTCACCATGATGTTCCTGCAGATGTGGAATGTAACGGAGCGGGAACAGGATGACTTTGGCCGTTACGTACTGCCAAGAGGCGCCGCAGAAACCGGGGAAGGGGAAACCGGGGGCTTCGTCCTTCCCTATGGGGACAGCCCCATGGACCGGGAACAGGTGGGGGAAAGGGTGTATCTGGATATCCTTAACCAGGCCAAGAATTATGTCCATATCATGACCCCGTACCTGATACTGGATGACGAGATGGAAAATGCACTCTGTTATGCTGCAAAGCGCGGCATTGACGTGGCCATCATCATGCCCCATATCCCGGATAAGAAGTATGCGTATCTTTTGGCAAGGACCTATTATCCTGAGCTGATTGAGGCAGGTGTGAAGATTTACGAATATACGCCGGGCTTTGTACATGCAAAGGTATTTGTCAGCGATGACGAGAAGGCGGTGGTGGGAACCATTAACCTGGATTTCAGAAGCCTGTACCTGCATTTTGAATGTGCTGCTTATATATACCGGAATCCCGTGGTCCTGGATGTGGAAAAGGATTATCAGGATACCTTGATGAAATGCAGCCGGATTACCATGGAGGATTGCAGGGATTACAGCTGGGGCGGCAGGAAGCTGGGACGGCTGATGCGGCTGGTGGCCCCCCTGATGTAGGAGGGGGCGTATGTTTTAAGGATGATTTTGTATTATATGAGAAACATTCCGGAAAGCTCTTGATGGAACCACCCATTTCCATATATAGTTAAATAGTTTATAAAAATTTTATATTTAACAAAGGATAGGGAAATGAGTATGAAAGATTTAACACCACAGCTGTTTCTGTCCATGAAACAGTATACCGGAAAACAATTTACAGCAGATGTGATATCAGGCATCATAGTGGCAATCATTGCGTTGCCGTTGTCCATCGCCCTGGCCCTTGCTTCGGGCGTTACGCCGGAGCAGGGCCTTTATACTGCCATCGTGGCTGGCTTCATCATCTCCTTTTTAGGAGGAAGCAAGGTGCAGATTGCCGGTCCCACCGCTGCCTTTGCCACCATCGTGGCCGGGATCGTGCTGAAGAACGGCATGGAGGGGCTGGCTGCTGCCACCATACTGGCCGGCATCCTGCTAATTGTCATGGGCGTGCTGCGCCTGGGAAGCCTGATACGGTTCATACCGTATACCATCACCACCGGGTTTACCACAGGCATAGCCGTTACCATCTTCATCGGCCAAATTAAGGACTTCATGGGGATAACCTTTTTACATTCCCCGGTGGAGACCATGGAGAAGCTCAGGGAAGTCTTTGTGTGTATGGATACCTTAAACCCCATGGCAGTGCTCATAGGTGCCCTGTCCCTGGCAATCCTTATCATATGGCCCAGATTTATCAAAAAGATACCGCCGTCCCTTGTGGCTGTCATTGTGTCGGCTGTCCTGGTAAAGGGGCTGGGCCTGAAGGTGAATACCATTGGGGACCTGTATACCATATCCTCCGGCCTGCCGGTGTTCCATATGCCCCATATCACATTTGGCCTGATTCAGAAGGTGATGCCGGATGCCCTGACCATTGCCGTGCTGGCTGCCATTGAATCCCTCCTGTCCTGCGTGGTGGCTGACGGCATGGTGGGAGGAAGGCATAACTCCAATATGGAACTGATTGCCCAGGGCGCAGGCAATGCGGCGTCCGCCCTGTTTGGCGGGATCCCGGTAACAGGGGCCATTGCCAGGACGGCTGCCAATATCAAGAACGGGGGACGCACGCCAATGGCCGGCATGGTCCATTCCGTGGTATTGCTTCTGGTGCTTATATTCCTGATGCCCTATGCGGCCCTGATTCCCATGCCGGCCATTGCCGCCATCCTGTTCATGGTTGCGTATAACATGAGCGAGTGGAGGGAATTCACTGACGTGGTGAAAACCTCGCCTAAAAGTGATGCGGCGGTGCTGCTGATTACATTTTTCCTGACCGTGGTCTTTGACCTTGTGCTGGCCATCGGCGTGGGGCTTGTGTTATCCTCCTTCCTGTTCATGAAACGGATGGCGGATGTGTCTGATATTTACGGATGGAAGTATGCGGAGGATTACAGGGAAGGGGAGGACGCGGAGCGGATTGACTTAAAGCCGGTTCCAGCCCATGTGATGGTGTTCGAGGTCAGCGGCCCCATGTTCTTTGGCGCGGCGGACAAGATTGCCCAGATACCCTTTGATTCCAGGAAGCATGTGCTGATACTCAGGATGCGCAGTGTCCCGGCCATGGATGCCACCGCCCTTAACAGCCTGAAGAAGCTGAATGGGCGCTGCAGGAAGGCACATGTAACCATGATCCTGTCCCATGTCAATGAACAGCCCATGTCCGTTATGGCCAGGTCGGGCTTTGACCGGGAAATCGGACATGATAATATCTGCCCCTCCATTGATGCGGCCCTTGAGCGCGCCTCTGCCATTGACAGGCGCAGTGGATCGGTATAGACTGAAATGGACCGGGCAGTTAGGGAGAAGGCGCGTTGGCGGGCATAAACCGCTGCTGCCGGGAATAGATTGTGAATACGAAACCGGGAAAAGGGGATATAGGATGAAAGTCATCGATATGCACTGTGATACCATATCTGAATTACATAAAGACCATTTGCAGGGAGGCAGTTCCTCCATACTGGAGAACAGCCTGATGATAGACCTTAAGAAAATGCAGGCAGGGGATTACGGACTCCAGAATTTTGCCTTGTTCACCAGCCTGGAACGGGCGGAGGGAAAACCATTTGAATACTGTATGGGTCTTCTGGATACATTTTATACGGAGATGGAGGCCCACAGTGACATGATTGGCATTGTGCGGTCCTACCGGGATATTGAGGACAACTGGAGGAAGGGCAGGATGTCGGCCCTGCTGACCATCGAGGAGGGCGGCGTTTGCCAGGGCAGCCTCAGGTTCCTGCGGGATTTCTACCGTCTGGGGGTCAGGATGATGACACTGACCTGGAATTTCCCCAATGAGCTGGGATTTCCCAACAAAAGGGAACGGCGTGAGGACGGAACCACGTATCTGGTGCCGGACCAATCCAATGGCCTGACCGGCACGGGGATTGAGTTCGTGGAAGAGATGGAGCGCCTGGGCATGATCATAGATGTGTCCCACCTGAATGATGCCGGCATATGGGATGTGTTCCGGCATACGAAGAAGCCCTTCGTGGCAAGCCATTCCAATGCAAGGGCAGTGGCGTCCCATCCAAGGAACATGACCGATGACATGATACGGGAACTGGCAGACCGGGGCGGCGTCATGGGAATCAATTATTATACCTGTTTTTTAAGGGACTTCTGTCAGGATGAGGCACCGGTAAGCAGGGTATCCTATATGGTGGAGCACATGAAGCACATCCGCAATGTGGGAGGGATCGGGTGCCTGGGGCTGGGGTCGGATTTTGACGGCATTGAATGCGAACTGGAGATGAAGGACGCGTCCATGGTGCCCATGCTGGCAGATGCCATGAAGCGGGAAGGGTTCAGCCAATCCGAAATCGAGGCTGTATTTTACAAAAATGTGCTACGTGTTTACAGGGAAATCCTTTAATTTAAATAATTTACCTGGATTTTACATTCCTATGGAGCGGATTTTACTTGCATTTGGTATGCTGTTTACATGGAAAGTCCACGGTCCGGACCATCGTGGAAAGGATAGAACAGGCAGGCATGCCGGGAAAGGCGGATAAGCGGATAATGGAGAAGATTTACATCATAGAGGATGATGAGAATATAAGGAACCTGTTAAAAATTGCCCTGGAGGGATTCGGGTATGGCTCAGAAGGGTTTGAGACAGCGGAGGAGGGCCTTAAAAGGATGAAGGAGGAACAGCCGGACCTGGCCATCTTTGACTGGATGCTTCCCGGAATGGATGGGATTGCGGCCATTAAGCAGGTGCGGCAGACCGACGGCCTTAAGGATATTCCCATCATGCTCCTGACGGCCAAGGAAAAGGAACTGGATAAGGTCATAGGACTGGACTGCGGCGCTGATGATTACATGGTGAAGCCCTTCGGGGTGCTGGAACTTTCCGCCCGGATCCGCAGCCTGCTGCGCAGGACCAGGCGGGAGGCGTCCAGGGATGTCCTGTCTTATCAGGGGATATCGGTAAACAGGAAGACCAGGGAAGTGATCAGCAGCGGACATCCGTGCGAACTTACCCTAAAGGAATTTGAACTCCTGGTCTATCTGTTGGAGAACCAGTCCCGGGTGGTTACCAGGGATGAACTGCTGAACCGGATATGGGGTTATGAATATGACGGGGAAACCCGCACACTGGATATGCACATCCGCACCCTGCGCCAGAAGCTGGGCGATGAGGGCGGTTCCTGCATCAAGACGGTGCGGGGCGTAGGCTACCGCGTCATCAAGGCGGATGCTTAGGACAGCCTTTTGCAGATACCGGTGAATGCAGTACTAAATCCCATGGAACAAAGGAGGAAATCATGCGTAAGGCCATATTGGAACGTTTTATCCTTGTGTTATTAGCGGCGCTGTGTATCCACAGCGTCATATTTTATATTGCAAGCAGCAACATGATACTGGATACGTCCAGCAGGGATATGAGATACACCATCAAGGCGATTGACAGCATACTGGATTATGACGGGGATTTAATGAGCCAGATGCAGCATCTGGAGGCATTTACCGACATGGACTCCAGCCGGATCACCCTGATACGCACGGATGGGACCGTGATAACGGATTCTGATGCGGATGCGGAATACCTGGATAACCATCTGGGGCGGGAGGAAATCAGGAAAGCGGTGGAGGAGGGGGAGGGATACGCCAGAAGGTATTCCTCCACCCTTAAAAAGACCATGCTCTATGTGGCCTGCCGCTCAGACCATGCAGACATGGTGCTGCGCCTGGCCGTGCCTTATTCCGGCATCAGCGAATACCTGCCCATGCTGTTTCCGGCAGCCCTTGTCAGCTTTCTGGCAGCCCTCATCTGCTCCCTGGTGACCACCCGGAGGTTCGTTTCCTCCGTGACCCGTCCCATGAGGGACATTTCCGGGAAAATGCTCCAGGTCAAGGGGGATTACACGGAGCTTCATTTTGACCGGTACCAGTATCCGGAAATCAATGTCATAGCAGAGACCATCACCAACATGTCCCAGAATGTTAAGGAGTACCTAAGCCAGATTGAAAAGGAAAAGCAGATACGCCAGGAGTTTTTCAGCAATGCTTCCCATGAGCTTAAGACGCCAATCACCTCCATCCAGGGATATGCGGAACTGCTGGAAAGCGGTCTGATTCAGGATGAATCCATGAAAATGGATTTTGCCAGGAGGATTAAGAAAGAGGCGGTCAATATGACTGGCCTGATTAACGATATCCTGATGATTTCCAAGCTGGAGGCAAAGGACGCCGAGGTGGTGATGACGGATGTGCGCATCAGCGTGCTGCTGGAGGAAATCATGGACAGCCTGAAACCACAGGCAGCGTCCAGCCAGGTGTTCCTCCATGCGGACTGCCAGCCTCTCTGCATCCGGGCCAATGTACAGCAGATGAAGGAACTTCTCACCAACCTGCTGAGCAATGCGGTCAAGTACAATCATCCGGGCGGCCAGGTGTGGATTAATATCCGGGAGCAGGGCGGCAGCATGGTAATCCGGGTACGGGATAACGGAATGGGGATTCCGGAGGAAAGCCTGGACCGGATTTTCGAACGGTTTTACCGGGTGGACAAGGGACGCAGCCGGAAACAGGGCGGAACCGGCCTTGGGCTGTCCATTGTGAAGCACATCGTGAACTTTTATCAGGGAACCATCCACGTGACCTCCAGGCTGGAACAGGGCACGGAGTTTGTGGTGACCATTCCCATGGACCGGGATGGGATATAAGCCTTGTTTTGCATTGTACTGAAAAAAATACACTTTATTGCTTTAAAACCATAGGAATTTAAAGCAATAAAATTGACGGCGGAATTTTTTTGTAGTATGATAGGAAACATCCCTGAACGGGAGCAATATTTGGGTTAAAAGAGGAGAGAGCATTATGAAAAAGACATCAAAAATCATGTCCCTGGTCCTGGCCGGAGCCATGGTCCTGTCCCTGGGCGCATGCTCAGGAGGCGGCACCGCAGAGACCACAAAAGCAGAATTAACAGAGGCAGTGACAGCCGCATCTTCTGAGGAAGGCACAGAGGCTGCATCCGAGGCAGGAGAGGGCGCAGGACAGACAGCAGAGGGCACAACCTATAAGATCGGTATCCTTCAGCTGGTACAGCACACAGCCCTGGACGCTGCCAACGAGGGCTTCATCGCAGCCCTGGATGAGGCAGGCATCCAATATGACCTGGATTCACAGAACGCATCCGGGGACCAGTCCGCATGCCAGACCGTTGCATCCAAGTTCGCCAATGACAAGAAGGACCTGATCCTTGCAATCGCAACGCCCGCGGCACAGGCAGTGGCCGGCGCGGTGACAGACACACCGGTGCTGATCACAGCAGTGACAGACCCGGCTGAATCCGGCCTTGTGGATGATAACCAGAAGCCGGGGGGCAATGTGACAGGAACGTCTGACCTGACTCCTGTTAAGGAACAGATTGACCTGTTAAAGCAGATCCTTCCGGATGCAAAGAAGGTGGGGATCCTTTACTGTTCCGCTGAGTCCAATTCCGAGATTCAGGCACAGATGGCCAGGGAAGCAATCGAGGCTGCTGGTATGACCAGCCAGGACTTTACCGTGTCCAGTTCCAATGAAATCCAGACCGTGGTACAGTCCATGGTGGGCAAGGTTGATGCAATCTACGCGCCCACTGACAATACGATTGCGGCAGGCATGACAACCGTTGGCATGGTAGCAGGCGACAACAACCTTCCTGTTATCTGCGGTGAATCCGGTATGGTGGATAACGGCGGACTTGCAACCTACGGCATTGATTATTATCAGCTGGGCTACATGACCGGCCAGCAGGCGGTGAGGATCCTTACAGAAGGGGCGTCACCTGCAGACATGCCGATTGAGTACCTGCCGGTAGAAAAGTGTGAACTGACCGTGAATGAGGAAACAGCAGCAACACTTGGTATTGATGTATCCAATCTGAAATAAGACAGTGTATTCCATATTCAATGGAAATGCCGGTGGATGATAGGGCGGTGCCGCAGTGAGGCCGGGTTTACTCCCGCTTTACGCGGCACCTGTTTTAGGGCCTGTTCCATACACCAAAGGGCATGTCGGATAGTCGGATATAGATGGTTTGCTCAAGCCGTCTGATGAAGGTGTGGTCTGTTTGGGCAAGCTATTTATCAAGACAGGGAGGCAGTGACAGGAGTTAACAGTACATATGGAGGTCATATAAATGAACATTTTAAATGCACTGCAGGGCATGGGACCTGCGATGTTGGATGCGGTGGGCCAGGGCGTGCTCTGGGGAATCATGGTATTAGGCGTATACATCACTTACAAGCTGCTGGACATAGCGGACCTGACCGTGGACGGCAGCTTTGCCCTGGGCGGCTGTGTATGCGCCATGCTGATCTTAAACAAGTCCATGAACCCGGTGGCGGTGTTCTTAAGGAATCCGGTGGCGGCCCTGGCAGTGGCGACCCTGGCCGGTATGGCAGCCGGATTTGTTACCGGCATCCTGCACACCGTGTTTGAGATTCCTTCCATCCTTGCAGGAATCCTGACCCAGATATCCCTGTGGTCCATCAACCTGTGGATTATGGGTAATAAGAGCAACCTGCCCCTGTTAAAGGTGGACACCATGGTCAGCCGGCTGTCCGGCGCGGCCGGGCTCAGCCAGGCCCAGTCCTCCCAGGTCATCGGTATTGTGGCGGCTGTCATAGTGGTGGCCATCCTCTATTGGTTCTTCGGGACGGAGATTGGAAGCGCCCTTAGGGCAACGGGCAATAATGAAGACATGATACGCGCCCTTGGCGTCAATACCAAGCTAACCAAACTTCTGGCCCTGATGCTCAGCAACGGCCTGGTGGGAATGTCCGGCGCCCTGGTATGCCAGAGCCAGAAATACGCGGACATACAGATGGGGACCGGGGCCATTGTCATTGGCCTGGCAGCCATTGTCATCGGTGAAGTGCTCTTTGGATGGTTCAGGAATTTCGCATGTAAACTGGCGGCAGCCGTGATTGGATCCGTCATCTATTTCGTCATCCGTGCCATTGTGCTTCAGCTGGGATTAAACCCCAACTACATGAAACTGCTATCCGCGGTCATCGTGGCCCTGGCCCTGTGCGTCCCTGTGGCAGCGGCCAAATGGAAAGCACATAAAGCCTATTCAGAGGGAGGGGAAAACTAATGCTTGAACTTACAAACGTGCGCAAGACATTTAACAAAGGCACCATCAATGAAAAGAAAGCCTTAAACGGAATCAGCCTTTCCTTAAATGACGGGGATTTTGTGACGGTCATCGGGGGTAACGGGGCAGGCAAGTCCACCATGCTCAACATGATTGCAGGGGTATACCCCATTGATTCCGGGAAAATAGAAATCGGCGGCATCAATATTTCCAGACAGCCTGAGCATAAGCGGGCCAAATACATCGGCCGTGTGTTCCAGGACCCCATGAAGGGGACCGCGGCAGGCATGGAAATCCAGGAAAACATGGCCCTGGCATTCCGCCGGGGCAAAAGGCGCGGCCTTGGCTGGGGTATCCGGGCCAAGGAAAAGGATTATTACCGCGACATGCTCACCCGCCTGGGCCTGGGACTGCAGACCAGGATGACCAGCAAGGTAGGGCTCCTGTCCGGGGGACAGAGACAGGCCCTGACCCTTCTCATGGCCACCCTCCAGAAGCCGAAGCTGCTGCTGTTAGACGAGCACACCGCTGCCCTGGATCCCCAGACAGCCAAAAAGGTCCTGGACCTTACCAATGAGATGGTCACCGAACAGAAATTGACCGCCCTTATGGTGACCCATAATATGAAGGATGCCATCCAGATCGGCAACCGCCTGATCATGATGCACGACGGACGCATCATTTACGATGTGTCCGGTAAGGAAAAGAAGGAACTGACCGTGGATGACCTTCTTAAGAAGTTCGCCGAAGCCAGCGGCGGCGAGTTTGCCAATGACCGTATGATGCTGGCAAAATAAGGCATGTCTCCAAATTTAAGAAAATTTTCATATTTTGGCCCATGGATATATGATATACTTTACGCTGTATGAGTTTACATGCCGAAAAACAAAGTTGGAGACGAATGGAATCATGCTTGAACACAAGGATTATATCTCGAGCCTGAACAAGGCCAGGAAGAAGCGCAATCAGAACATAGACCCCAGATACCTGCTGATCCTGCTGGCAGCGGTCATTGTGGTTGGAATTATTATACTTGGCGTAAAGGCGGCCATGAAGGAGCCGGCCTCAGGCCGCGCAGCCGGGAACAGGCCGTCCCAGCAGGCCGCGGGGGCGGCGACCTCCTCGGATGCCCAGCCCGCAGGCGCCCCTTCGCCGCAGGAGGAAGCGGCCAGGAAGGAAGCGGAGGAGATACAAAAGACCATTGACTCTTATTCCAATCTGGGTATCGTACAGGTATCCGGATATCTGAATATCCGTGAGACGCCCAGTACGGATGGCAAGATCATCGGAAAGCTGTCAGGGGACGGGGCCTGTGAAATCCTTCAGACAGAAGGGGACTGGTCCCATATCACGTCAGGCGGCGTGGACGGCTATATCAGCAACCAATACCTGATCTCAGGGGATGAAGCCAGGGAAAAGGCAAAGGAACTGGTGAAGCTGAGGGCCACTGTCACAACCGATAACCTGAATATCAGGCAGGCACCTGAACTGGACCCCAGCAATGTGGTGGGACAGGCCCTTAAGGGCGAGCGCTATGTGGTCCTGGGACAGCAGGATGGATGGATACAGATAGAAGAAGGTTACATTTCCGCTGATTACGCAGAAGTGTCCTATTCCCTGAATGAAGGCCGCAAGCTGGATATGAAGGCCATGGCCATCAACCAGTATGATAACCTGGTCATTTCCAAGGTGAATAATTATCTGAATGTCCGGGAAGAACCCAAGAGCGACGGCAAAATCATCGGTAAGATGACCAGTAAGGCGGCCGGCGAGGTACTGGAGACACTGGATGGCTGGTATAAGATAAAATCCGGCCCCATCATCGGATATATTTCCGCAGACCCCCAGTATACGGCAACAGGACAGGAGGCCAAGGATATCGCCATGCAGACAGCAACCCTGCGGGCGGTCATCAACACGGATGTGCTGAACGTGCGCACGGAACCGTCCACGGATGCCAAAATCTGGACCCAGATTGTTAAGGACGAGCGTTATCCGGTGGTGGCCCAGTTGGACGGATGGGTGGAGATTGAACTGGATTCCGTGGATGAAGAAGACGGGACCACCATGGACAAGGCCTACATTTCCACAAGGGACAATAACGTGGAGGTGCGTTATGCCCTTAACGAGGCAATCAAGTTCTCGCCGGCAGAGGTTGCGGCCAACAAAGCAGCGTCCCGCCGTTCGCAGATTGTCAACTATGCGCTCCAGTTCGTGGGCAACCCATACGTATGGGGAGGCACCAGCCTGACAAAGGGCGCGGACTGTTCCGGGTTCACCATGAGCGTCATGGCTAAATTCGGGGTGTCCCTGCCTCATTATTCAGGCTCACAGGCCAAGATGGGCAAGGCGGTGACCTCGGGCAACATGAGGCCCGGCGATCTGATATTCTACGCAGGCAGCGGCGGCCAGGTGAACCATGTGGCCATGTATATCGGCAACGGGCAGATTGTCCATGCGGCCAGCCGTAAGAGCGGCATTAAGATATCTACATGGAACTACCGGACCCCGGTGGCTATCAGGAACGTATTAGGCGATTAATCCAATTGCATCGGCAGCAGCCGGCCCTCATGGAAGTGACATGGGGCCGGCTGCTTTTTCTTTTGTTTTCCGTTCCATAAAATCATATCATGCATATTTTCTTCCTGAACGCGCAGACTAATGGTTAAAGTGTATCAACACACAGGATGATTCATGAAAGGAAGTTGCGACCATGGGACAGGCGAAAAACAGTAAGAAGAAAATGGATAACCAGGAGCCGGTAAAAAAGGATGATGAGGCCAAAAGACTGGAACGTGAGATAGAAGAAAAAGAGGACAACCGTCTGGAGGAATACGGACAGGTTATCCTGGAGGATAACCAGAAACAGAGGAAAATCCATCTGATTACCATTATCGGTGAGGTGGAAGGACATGAGAATTCATCCGGCAGCAGCAAGACCACCAAGTATGACCATATCCTCCCAAAGCTGGCTGAGATTGAGGATGATGACAGCGTGGACGGCCTTCTGGTCCTTCTTAACACATCGGGCGGGGATGTGGACGCGGGCCTGGCCATTGCCGAGATGATTGCATCCTTAAGCCTGCCGACCGTATCCCTGGTACTGGGAGGCAGCCATTCCATTGGTGTGCCCCTGGCTGTTTCCACCAACTACTCCTTTATCGTGCCCTCCGGGACCATGATGATCCACCCGGTGCGCATGACCGGCATGGTCATCGGCACGGCCCAGACCTATGAATATTTTGAAATGATCCAGGACAGGATCCTTACCTTTGTGGCCAGCCACGCAGACATTGCATATGACCAGTTAAGGGACCTGATGCACAATACAAAGATGCTGACCCGGGACCTGGGAACCGTGCTGGTGGGGGAACAGGCAGTGGAGGCAGGACTCATCAACCAGGTGGGCGGGATTAAGGAAGCCCTGGGGAAACTGTATGAGATGATTGACGGGAGAAAGCGATACAGATAGATTGCCGGATATGGGCAGCCGCAAAATGTTAAAGTTGCATTTCTTATGATTTTTTTGTATACTAAATATAACTGGGCCCAAATGGCAGAAATGGATACGCCGGATACGCGGCCCGGTCAAAAGACTTGTAAGAGAATGACAGGGGGCTATGTTTGTGGCTGAATCAAGTAAACGACAGCAGAGTGGGAACAGGAAACCGGGAAGGCCAAAGGGCAGTACCGCAGGGAAGAAGACAACTTCCCCAAAGGGCCGCAAAGCCTCAGGCAAAAAGGGATATACGCAAGAGAATACAGAGTTTATAAGAGCAGAAGTGGTCATCATCTGCTCTTTTGCTGTTGCCATTCTTTTGTTTTTAAGCAACTTTAAGTTATGCGGCGTGGTCGGGGATGTGCTAAGGGGCGTGCAGCTGGGGATTTTTGGCATGGTGGGTTACCTGCTGCCCATATTGATTTTTGTGGGCACCTGTTTCCACCTTTCCAACCAGGGCAACCTTCATGCTGCCATGAAGCTGGCGGCCGTGGTGGCGGCGGTCCTTGTGGTCTGCGGCCTGTTGCAGCTGTTTTTCGGTACGACCCCGGCAGGGGCGCCCTGGGGGGACTATTATAAGCAGTCCACCCTGAGCGGTGTGGGCGGCGGATTCCTGGGCGGCATCCTTACCTCCTTTTTGGTGGTGGGCCTGGGCAAACCAGGGACCTTCCTGGTGCTTGCCGTGCTGTTCATCATCTGCATGGTCTGCATCACGGAGCGCTCCTTTGTTAACGTGGTGAAAAAGGGCGGCGACAAGGCTTACCAGTACGCCAGGGAAGACATGGACAGGCGCAGGGAAATCCACGCCCAGAGGGCGGAGGAGAGGAAGCGGCTCCGGGAGGAGCAGAAGGTGCGGGGGGTCAACCTGGATGCCACCCGTCTTACTGCTTATGACGAATATGATGGGGACGATGAATACGGCAGCTATGACGAAGCGGCATTTGACCGAGAATACGGCGCGGACCTGGAGGCCTTGGAGGAACCGTATGAGGATGAGGCCATGGACCGTGGGGCCGCTGCCGCGCAGTCCATGGATTTTGGGGCTGCTGCCCCGGTCAATGAGTTCAGGGGCAAATTCGACCCGCCATTGGAACCGGGTGCCGGGGAGGATGCCTCCTTTGACATGGATGACGTGGGGGCTTTGGCCCGTTCCATTGAGGGACACAGGCGCAGGCGGGAAGATGTTCCGGTGGTGACCGGCATAACCGTGGAGGAAGACGGCCCGGGCCTTCATGGCAGCCAGGACGTCATCCATGTACATAGGGATCCGCGCACCCTGGAAGAAATGGATATGGCTGTGGATGCGGCAACGGGGGGCAGCCGGCCCGAAGAGGAGGTTCCGTGGGACGCAGGAACCGGGGACAGGGCCGGACGGCAGCAGCAGGAGGACTACCCTGAAACGGATACATACATGGAAGATGACTCGGAACAGGGGCTTAATTATGACAGCGTATTCGTGCCCGAGGAACCAAAACGTGTGGTGACTGCTTCGGGCAAGGTCATAGAAACAGAAACCGAACTGCTTAAGAAAAAGATAGAGAAAAAGAAAGAGGGGGCTGCCAAAGGGGATACGGAGATTTCCGTGGCAGAGGAGATTAAGAAAAAGGAAGAGGTGGTCAAGAAGGAATATGTATTCCCTCCCACCACCCTGCTTAAGAAGGGCAGTAAGAGTGCAGGCGCATTTTCAGGGGAAGAATACAAGGCCACTGCCATCAAGCTGCAGCAGACCCTGCATAACTTCGGCGTCGGGGTTACCGTCACCAACATAAGCTGCGGTCCTGCGGTGACAAGGTATGAGCTGCTTCCGGAACAGGGGGTCAAGGTCAGCAAGATCGTGGGCCTGACCGATGATATCAAGCTGAGCCTGGCTGCGGCCGACATAAGGATTGAGGCGCCGATTCCAGGCAAGTCCGCAGTGGGCATCGAGGTGCCCAATAAAGAGAACAACATGGTTTATCTCAGGGATCTTTTGGAGGCAGAGTCCTTTATCAGCCACAAGTCCCGTCTGGCCTTTGCAGTGGGCAAGGACATCGGCGGCCAGGTGGTGGTGACGGATATTGCCAAGATGCCCCATCTTTTAATCGCGGGCGCCACGGGTTCCGGTAAATCCGTGTGCATCAACACCCTGATCATGAGCATCATCTTCAAATCAAAGCCCGAGGATGTGAAGCTGATCATGGTGGACCCCAAGGTGGTGGAGCTGAGTGTCTATAACGGCATCCCGCACCTGCTGATCCCGGTGGTCACGGACCCCAAGAAGGCGTCCGGCGCCCTTAACTGGGCCGTGGCTGAGATGACGGACCGCTACAAGAAGTTTGCGGAATGCAATGTCAGGGACCTGAAGGGGTATAACGAACGGGTTGAGAAGATTAAGGATATAGAGGATGAGAAAAAACCTCAGAAACTGCCCCAGATTGTCATCATCGTGGACGAGCTGGCAGACCTTATGATGGTGGCCCCGGGCGAGGTGGAGGATGCCATCTGCCGCCTGGCGCAGCTGGCCCGTGCAGCGGGCATCCATCTGGTCATTGCCACCCAGAGGCCTTCTGTGAACGTCATCACCGGCCTTATCAAGGCCAATGTGCCGTCCAGGATTGCATTTGCTGTTTCTTCGGGCGTGGATTCCAGGACCATCATCGACATGAACGGGGCCGAGAAGCTGCTGGGCAAGGGCGACATGCTGTTTTATCCCGCGGGTTTCCCAAAGCCCCAGCGTGTCCAGGGCGCCTTTGTGTCGGATGAGGAAGTGGGCCGGGTAGTGGATTTCCTTACGGAGCAGGGCATGGTGGCAGAGTATAATCCTGAGGTGGAGAGCAGGGTATCCTCGCCTTCCATGGACGGGGGAAGCAGCCAGAGCGACAGGGATGAGTATTTTATCCAGGCCGCCAAGTTCATCATAGAAAAGGACAAGGCATCCATCGGCATGCTTCAGAGGATGTTCAAGATTGGATTTAACCGGGCCGCGCGTATCATGGACCAGCTGGCCGAAGCCGGAGTGGTTGGGGAGGAAGAAGGAACCAAGCCCAGGAAGATACTTATGAGCGCCGAGGAGTTTGAGGAGTTTATGGAACAGCAAGCATGAATCATATAAAAAACAAGGAGGATATACCCATGAAGTCAGATATCGAGATTGCTCAGGAAGCAATGATGCAGCCTATTAAGGAGGTTGCGGCGTCTTACGGGATTTCCGAGGACGACCTGGAACTGTATGGTAAGTATAAAGCCAAACTGACAGATAAGCTGTGGGATAAGGTGAAGGACAGGCCGGACGGGAAGCTGGTGCTGGTGACGGCCATCAACCCCACACCGGCCGGCGAGGGTAAGACCACCACCACAGTGGGCCTGGGCGAGGCATTCGGGCGCATGAAGAAGAGCGCCATCATCGCCCTGCGGGAGCCGTCCTTAGGGCCCTGCTTTGGAATCAAGGGCGGGGCTGCCGGAGGCGGATATGCGCAGGTGGTCCCCATGGAGGACTTAAACCTGCATTTCACAGGCGATTTCCATGCCATCACCTCGGCCAACAACCTGCTGGCAGCCCTCCTTGACAACCATATCCAGCAGGGCAACGCGCTTGGAATCGACCCAAGGCAGGTGATGTGGAAGCGCTGCGAGGACATGAACGACCGTGCGCTGCGCAATATCGTTATCGGCCTTGGGGCAAAGGCGGACGGCATGGTAAGGGAAGACCATTTTGTCATCACGGTTGCCTCTGAAATCATGGCCATCCTCTGTCTGGCTGACAATATGGAGGATTTAAAAGCCCGCCTGGGCAGGATCATCGTGGCCTATGATTTTGCAGGCCAGCCAGTGACCGCAGATGACCTTCATGCAACCGGCTCCATGGCAGCCCTTTTAAAGGATGCCTTAAAGCCCAACCTGATCCAGACGCTGGAGCACACAGGCGCCCTGGTGCATGGAGGACCATTTGCCAACATTGCCCATGGATGCAACAGCGTAAGGGCCACCAAGACCGCCCTTAAGCTGGCTGATATTGTTGTGACAGAGGCTGGGTTCGGCGCCGACCTTGGGGCAGAGAAGTTCCTGGACATCAAGTGCCGCATGGCTGGCCTTAAGCCGGACGCAGTGGTGCTGGTTGCCACGGTAAGGGCGCTTAAGTACAATGGCGGTGTTCCCAAGGACCAGCTGTCCGTGGAGAACCTGGATGCCTTAAAGCGCGGTATCGTCAACCTGGAAAAACACATTGAAAATATCCAGAAATACGATGTGCCAGTCATCGTGACCCTCAATTCCTTCATAACCGATACAGAGGCAGAATATGCTTATATCAAGAAGTTCTGCGAGGACAGAAGCTGCGAGTTCGCCCTTTCCGAGGTCTGGGCCAAGGGCGGTGAGGGCGGGATTGCCCTTGCCCAAAAAGTGCTTGAAACCCTGGAGCACAGGCCGGGCAATTTCCGCGTGCTGTATCCTGATGATATATCATTAAAGGATAAAATCCGCACGGTTGCCACGGAGATTTACGGCGCGGACGGGGTGACCTATGCGCCCGCTGCCTCAAAGGCATTAAAGAACATAGAGGACATGGGATTCGGTAACCTGCCCGTATGTATGGCAAAGACCCAGTACTCCCTGTCCGATGACCAGACAAAGCTGGGCAGGCCCACTGGTTTTACCATCAATGTGCGGGATGCCTATGTGTCCGCAGGCGCAGGCTTTGTGGTTGCGCTCACAGGCTCCATCATGACCATGCCGGGACTTCCTAAGAAACCGGCGGCTGAGAATATTGACGTGGATAAGAATGGCAGGATAACAGGACTTTTTTAGGACAGACAGAGAGGATTTCATATGGTATTAAGAGATTGGCTTAAAGGACTGGAATATGAGTGCATCAGGGGCAGCCTGGACACGGAAGTGTCGGAAGTGGTATATGACTCCAGAAAGGCTGCGCCGGGAGCGGTGTTTGTTTGCATGGCAGGAACCAGGGTGGATTCCCACCGGTTCGTGCCGGATGTATTAAAGGCCGGTGTCCGGGTGCTGGTGACAGAACGGGGGATTGAGGAAGAACTTGGGAAGGCGGCAGAGGAAAGCGGCCTGACGGAGGAGGAGCTGTCCCGGGTCACGGTCCTTCAGACCGGGGATGGACGGCACGCCCTGGCCCTTCTTTCAGCTGCCAGGTTTGACTATCCGGCGGCAAAGATGGTTACCATCGGCGTCACAGGCACCAAGGGTAAGACCACCACCACCCATATGATTAAGACAATCCTTGAGGCGGCAGGAAAAAAGGTGGGTATGATTGGCACCACAGGCACCGTGATTGGCGATAAGGTGACCCCGACCATGAATACCACCCCGGAATCCTGGCAGCTGCACCAGGCATTTGCACAGATGGCAGACAGCGGCTGCCAGTATATGATCATGGAGGTTTCCTCCCAGGGCATCAAGATGCACCGGGTGGATGGGATTACCTTTGATTACGGTATTTTCACCAACATTTCCCCGGACCATATCGGGCCGGATGAACATGCGGATTTTGCGGAATACCTGTACTGTAAATCCAGGCTCCTGAATATGTGCAGGATTGGCCTGGTAAACCGGAATGACAGCCATTTTGAGGATATTGTAAGGGACGCGGACTGTGAGCTTTATACCTACAGCGTGACGGAAGAGAGGGGCGGACTTCACGGAAGTGGGGAGTCCGGGGCTGATTTTACGGCTTCAGATGTCCGTTATGTGTCCCAGCCGGATTTTGTGGGCACTGAATTTGATGTGAAGGGCAGGTATGAGATGGATGTCCGCCTTGGGATCCCGGGACTTTTCAATGTGGATAATGCCCTGGCAGCAGTCAGCGTGTGCAGCTTCCTGGGACTTAAGAAGGAATGTGTGGGCCATGCCCTGGAGCATATCCGCGTCAATGGCCGCATGGAAATCGTACACACCTCTGCCAGGTGCACCGTGCTGGTGGACTATGCCCACAATGCGGTAAGCATGGAGAGCCTGCTGACCACCCTGCGCCAGTATCATCCAAAGCGTCTGGTGGTGGTCTTTGGCTGCGGCGGGAACCGTTCCAAGGACCGCAGGTATACCATGGGTGAGATTGGCGGGCGGCTGGCTGATTTAAGCATCGTGACAGCGGATAATTCCCGCTATGAAAAGGTGGAGGACATCATAGCGGATATCAGGGGAAGCATTGAGAAGACCGGAGGCGCGTTCCTGGAGATACCTGACAGGCGGGAGGCCATTGAATACAGCATAAGCCATGCAATGCCCGGGGATATGATTGCGGTTATCGGCAAAGGACATGAAGACTACCAGGAAATCAACGGAGTACGCCACCATTTCCTGGACAGGGAAGTGATAGAAGAGGTGGTAGGAAAGCTGGGTGAAGAGGCATGAGTATGGATGGATTCACGTGCAGGGATTTAGTCCTGGCCACAGGCGGGACACTTCTTATGGGAAAGGAGGATACGCCCATCCGGCATATCAGCCTGGATTCCCGGAAGATGGAAGGGGAAGACCTCTTTGTCCCCATTATCGGTGAAAATGTGGATGCCCACGGATTTCTCTGCCAGGCCATCGGAAACGGGGCGGCCGCTGTATTCACCAGCCGCCACCGCCGGCCTGAGGAGGTAAGGGCAGATATCCTTAAACAGTGCGGGGAGGACGTATCCAGGATGGAAGCAGCCATGTCCGCTGCCTGGATCGGGGTGGAGGACACCAGACAGGCGCTTCAGGATTTCGGCATATACTGCAGGGGCCGCCAGAAGCTTCCGTTAGTGGGGATTACCGGCAGTGTGGGCAAGACCACCACCAGGGAGATGGTTGCGGCCGCCTTAAGCGCCGGTTTTACTGTCTATAAGACCCCGGGCAACAGCAACAGCCAGGTGGGGGTGCCCATCACCATTGCAGCGATTCCAAAGCAGGCGCAGATCGGCGTCATTGAACTGGGCATGAGTGAACCCGGGGAAATGACAAAGATAGCCAGGATAGCCAGGGTGGACTGCGCTGTCATGACCAATATAGGCGTTACCCATATCGAACAGCTTGGATCAGTGGACAATATCCTTAAGGAGAAGCTGCACATCCAGGATGGGATGGCAGAAGACGGAAGCCTGATATTAAACGGGGACGACCGGTTATTAAAATCAGTAACCCCCATGGGGAACAGGAGAAAAATCCTTTACGGCATGACGGATGGCTGCCAGTACCGGGGGGAGGACCTGCACCTTGTAAACGGATATCCGGTGTTTACCGCGGTCCATGGGAATGAGAGGGTCACGGTCCGCCTGCGGGTCATGGGAAGCCATATGGTAAGCAATGCCCTGGCAGCCCTGGCAGTGGCACATGAATATGGGATACCCATGGAAGCTGCCGCTGCCAAGCTGGAGGAATTCGAGGGATTTAAAGGGCGCCAGCAGATTTTCACCCTGAAGGGCGGTATAACGGTCATCGACGACAGCTACAACGCAAGCCCTGTGTCCATGAAGGCCGGGCTGGAGGTCCTTGGTTCCATGGAGCCGGAGGGAAAAGGCCGGAAGATTGCAATCCTGGCCGATATGAAGGAACTGGGGCCGGATGCGCCCAGGTTCCACCGGGAAATCGGGGAATACATAGCAGGACATCCGGTGGACCAGGTCGTGCTTTTTGGCGGGCTGGCGGCTGAAATCGGACATGGGCTGGGCGCGTCCGCATCCCCGGTGCCAGTGGTGTCCTGTGAGGAACTGGAACAGGTGGGGCAGTGGCTTTATGAGAACCTGAAGCAGGGAGACTGTGTCCTGTTCAAAGGGTCCAACAGCATGAAGCTGTCACAGGCGGTCAGGGGGCTGGAAGAATGGAAAGGACGGGAAGGTTCTTAAGGTCCTTAAAATAGTTCCTGATGCAGTTTAAAGCAGTCTTTTCCTGGTCGCGCAGACTGGCTGTCCCGCGGTGGAGCAGGCATAGATACATTGTATTGGGATTCTGCTCTGTTTCAATGAGCGGTATTGCTTTAAAAAGATGATGGTCATCTCCGGGCGCGCTGCCGATGGCTAAACCGGGCAGGATGGCAGCCATGTTCTGGCTTAAGATGCTCCGCCTGATCAGGGCAATATTGCTAAAAATAGTGTAACGGTTGTCCGGTCCCAGGGTTTTAAGATAGACCGGACAGGTTTCCGACGCAACGTAGTGTTCTAACATGGCCAGGTCGATGTTCTGCAGTTCTTCCTGGGAAATCTGCTTCCTGGCTGCCAGAGGATGGTCCCTCCGCACCAGGAGATAAAAATGGTCGGTGTACAGGCAGTCTGTCCGGATCTGGTAACGGGATGCAATCATGCGGTAATTTTCCTGGCTTTCTTCTGTAAAATAAGTCAGGCCAAGATTACCGCTGTTTTTAATCAGGCAAGATCCCACGTCCATTCCCTTTACAATCTGGAATTCCAGCCTTCCCCTGGATTCCTGTTCCCAGAACAGCTGGTTGATGGGAACCGCCAGCGCGCTGTGGATACTGGGGGAGATGACGATGGACACGGGCTGGGTAAGAAGGGCGTTGACCGTGCTCAGCTTCTGTATATCCTCAAAACACCGATACATTTCTTCCATGAGGGCCAGGGCTTCCTCGCCTTCGGCGGTCACCTTCACGCCCCCCTGTATTCTTTGGAACAGAGGGAATCCCAATTCTTTTTCCGCACCTTTCAGGATGGAGCTTAAAGTGGTGTGGCTCAGGTATAGTTTCCCGGCCGCGGATGAGATTGAGCGGCTGTGTCCGATTTCAATCAGATATTTAAGCTGTTCAATCTTCATGTGCAGCCTCCTCCTTGCCATTGTCTTTTTTCCGGCTGACTGCCCGGAAATATCTGCGGATACACGTGGCCAGGACTTCTTCCTGGTGTTTCAGCTTCCGGCCGCTGCAGGTTATCATGCAGAGATAGAGATGGTTTGGGTGTTGCGTGTTTTTTAAGGAAACCAGGGAAAAGTCCCTGATATCATCCGCAGATTCACCGCCAGCTGAAAATCCGGGGATAAAACCGACCATGCCCTGATTTTGTATTGCCTGATACATGGCGCTCATATCTGCGAAGCTGGTGACGCCGGGACAGAGGGAGGGAAGGGAGCCAAGCACCATGTCATTCTTCATCAGTTTAATGGTGGCCAGCCGTTCCAGGGGAATGGAACGGGCATCAATTTCCCTGAGCCCGGCCAGCGGGTGGTTCCTGGATACAAGAAGGTAAAGGCTGTCTTCCAGCAGCGGTTTGATGGTAAGGGCCGGATTCCCGCTGCCGTGCCCTGACTGGCGGATGGCGTCTTCGGACAGGTAAAGCAGGCCTATATTTGCCCTGTGCTCCAAAATAAAACCAGGGATATCCTCGCTGGAACATTCCTCCAGGGACAGGCCGCCCGGTATATTGAAACGATAGAACTGCTCCAGGAGGGGGATGGACAGGCGCACGGAAATGGTGGGCGCCATTAGCACATTGATGGACGGGGCTCCGGCCGTTGTGCGGCGTTTCAGCGCCATCAGCTTTTCATACTGTAAATTGATTTCCCAGGCAAGGGTCATGAATTTTTCTCCTGCTGAGGTGGTCAGCACGCCTTCGGGCGCCCTCTGGAAAATCTGGAACCCAACTTCCTCCTCAGCCGCCTTAACAATGGCGCTCAGGGTTGTCTGGCCGATGTGAAGCTTACGGGAAGCGGCTGAGATGGAGTGGAACCTGTGGATTTCCAATAGATAGTGAAAATGTTCTAGTTTCATGAAAGCAGTGACCTCCATAAGTATCAGGATAAGTCCCAAAGTAAATATGAGAAAACCAACAGAGGACTGTACATCGTACAGTCCTCTCAGACTGTAGACAAAATGGTTCCTGGTGCGATGCACCCGGAACCATTTTGAATTTTATATAGAGATATATTGGTTCGAATATCCAGACAAAAGAACAGGGTTTCCTTAGCCCGCCCTTTCTCCATTTCCAGATTGCCAGTTTCTTTAGATTCATACATGCAAATAAAAGGGTCAGCTCCATTGTCACTTTTGCCAATCCTCTGTACTGCGTATATCTCATTCCATGTTTTTCTTTTCCGTCTGCAAAGACTCGTTCGATGGTTTCTTTCCGTTTCTGATAGATTTCTTTCATCCCTGTCTGATGACGGATTTCCTCCACCTTTTCCATGTACCCCTCCCATACATGGCGGCTTACCACCTTTACATGGTCTTTGCTTCCTGTACATTGGTTTTGGTACGGACAATCCTTACACTTTTTTCCATCGCTTTTGTATTCTCGGTATCCATCACGGTTTGTTGTGCTGTATTTTAGGATCTGATTATTCGGGCATAAATAACAGTCAAAGTATTCATCATATACATAATCGCTTTTTCGAAAATACCCTTTCTTTGTCATTGGACGTTTATAGGGCATAACCGGAACCTTTCCTTCCTCGATTAGCGTTCTTGCGATTGCTGGTATCTTATAGCCTGCATCCATTACATAGTATTTAGGATATTTTACCCGTTCGCTTACTTTCCGGTACAGTTCCCAAAAGGATACGCTGTCGTGGACATTCCCTGCTGTCACTTCAAAATCTATGACATAATTATTTTTATCACAGCAGGTATTGGCTGCATAAGCAAACACCTGCTTGTGTTCCCCTTTGTGGAACCAGCCACTGTCGGGATCGGTAGTGCTGACCTTTTTGTTTATGGTCTCTGGCGTGGACTCTTTTTCTTTCAATGGCTTTTTCCCGTGTTCCAGCCTGTCCTTCTCTATTTCCTCCTGCAGCTCCTTTTCGTAACACCGGGCTTCTTTTTCCATGGTTTCATTCTGATATTTATGAGGGTTTGCACTGGCTTTGATGTGGGTACCATCAATAAAAAGACTTTCCGTATCCAGGAAACCACAGGCATCCACCTCCATTAGAATCCGGGAGAATATCTTTTGAAAAAGATCCGTATCCTTAAATCGTCTGGTATAGTTCTTTCCAAAGGTAGAAAAATGAGGGATATCCTCATACAGGCCGTATCCCAGATACCAGCGGTAAGCAAGATTCACTTCAATCTCTTTGATTGTTTTGCGCATGGAAGGGATGCCAAACACGTATTGGAGGATCACGATTTTCATTAATACAACGGGATCAATGCTTTCCCTGCCATAAGGTTTGTAGAGATCTTTAACCTCGTCATAAATAAAGCTTAAATCAATGGCTTCCTCCAGCTTTCGAACCAGATGACCGGAAGGGACGAGGTCATCCAGGCTTGCAATCTGTACCTGAGAACGTTCTGAATAATCTTTTTTCCCCATCATAAGAAAAAACCTCACTTTCGTATAGTACTATTATACTACATCGAAATCCTGAGTGAAAGAAAAAAGACAACCGCCTCCTATTAGGAGGCTAGTTGTCTACAGTCTGAGAGGACTGTACATCGTACAGTCCTCTTATTATCAGAGTTCCTTGTAGATATCCTCCATGTCCATACCCTCTGCAAAGCCCAGATTCCCAAGGGTGCGGCCGCCATTGATATAATCGCGGTCATTGATTGCACCGGCCACGCCTAAAAAGGAGCGGAGCACCGGCATATCAAGGCCGAGACGCCCGGCAGCGGAGAGGACGAAGGCGCCTCCGCAGCTGCAGTCTTCATGGAGATAACGATGATTTACGGCATTGGGGCCGTCCATATACTCATAGAATACATGAACCTCCGGGTGATTGTCAAGGTCCAGTACCTTGTCAATCATTCCGGTGGGATTGCCGTGAACCGTCAGGCCCATGGCTTCAATCACCTGCTTTCTTTCTTCGCTGATTTTCCGTATACAGCGGACCACAGAGGGGGTGAATGCATATTTGAATAAGGAAAACTGATTTCCCCTGCGGTCGATTTCAGGGGCGGACAGGACGGTGCTGGCAATGTGGTTGATTACATTACCTGCATTGACCACGCCTTCAAATACATTCTTATTGGCAGTGTATTCTACTACGCCTTCTAATGCATCCAGCACCTTCTTTGTGTCAGAGGCGGGTAGGGATGCTGCCTTTCCCTTTAAGTTTAACGGCATGCCGACCGTGACCTCGGCAGGGGCGGAGAGACGGCAGGGACAGAAGTTGCCTTCCTTTTCTGTCAGGGTGACCTTTGCGGTAACCCCCATTTCTTTAAACACATCCCTGAAAATGAAGGAACCCAGATTTCCCGGAATTATAAGGATGTGCTGTCCATCCTTGACATAAGGGGCAATCCGGCGGGCAATTTCCTCATGGCGGTCTGAGGGAACATGGATAAAGATGGCCTCTGCATGTTCAACGGCTTCCTCTGGGTCCAATGTAATTTTTGCAGGCGTGCCTGTTCCGTGGATTTTGCCGCGCAGCTGGATGAACCCCATTTCTTTTACAGCATCCAGTTCCTTCTGGAAACGAACGTCATCATGGAAGGTTACCTGAAAGCCCCTCTGTGACATGATAGCAGCAACCGCATGGCCGGTGGAACCGGCTCCGATAACAGTAATATTCTGAATCATATTGAATTCCTCTCTTTCTTACACAATCTAATCATTTATCCCGCAATCAGCTGGGCGATGGAGAATACAACGGTAGTGGTTATAAGGATGAGCAGGGCGCCAAAGCAGACAACTTTGGTCCGCATGCCGGCGTCCGGTATCTCGCTCCGTCCATGGAAAATAGAGGCCGGGGCAGAGGCGCCGGGAAGGACAATCCCAATGTTGGCAATCCAGATTAGGGCAGCGCCCGCTATGACCGGGTTCATGCCCGCGGCCATCACAAAGGGGCTGACCACAGGAATCATGGCCCCGCCAAAGGCGATGTTGGACCCTATGTTGGTAAGGATCATCATCACGATAATGGTGAAGATTAATATAAACAGCGGACCCCTTCCTGCAAATAAGGGTTCGAATATTCCCGTAAGCCAGGGAAGGATTCCGGTTGCCTCGTTGGTCATGGCAGTGGCCAGGGGGATGGTGATTGCGCACATCATGATGACAGGCCAGCTGACAGCTGCGTCAGAGTGCTTGATATCATTGAACACAATGGCTGCCTTTTGGTCCCCCTCACCGCTGGGAAGGACCATCAGGATGGCGGAGCACAGGCAGTACAGGCCGCCCACGGTCAGGGTATTGTTAACGAAAACAGAAACCGGGTTTTTGGTAAATGTTCCGGCAAAAATGGACAGCAGCATGATGATTACATAAACAATGATGATGCGTTTGGCCCTGGGCCTTAAATGCTTGCTGTCCTCCCCCATTTTTTCAACGTCAAAGCCCTTCATGATGCTGAAATCCACTTTGAAAAGTTTGGCGCCAAGGATGACGTAGGCTGTCATCACGATAGTCCCCACCAGGCCGGTGAGAAGGAACATGAATCCCAGGTTGACGATTTCCCCGGTAACATCAGCCCAGGTTGTTGCCAGGCCCAGCATCCAGCTCTTATAGGGAATCATTCCTCCGCCCATGACCATGGACAAAAGAATGCCGCCAAAGCCGTAGTAGCGGAAGGTGCTGTCCTTGTCATAACCGCAGGAATCAGCAATATCCGTCCAGATGGCGTAGAGCAGCAGGGCCATGGCTATCTGGCTCAATACAATGGCGGACCACATGAAGATGAACATGAAGCACCATGTATAAAACAGCGGTTTTCCCTTAAATGCCTTCTGGGACAGGGACCAGCGGATGAACCATTTCCCAAAACCATATATTACAATGGCGCCGGCGGTAAAATACTGGGTGATGATCTGGAACACGGTAGAACTTCCCATGGTGGCGGATATGCCTGCATTCATGCTGCCCGGAAACCCGCTTAAGCCGTAAGCGATGAAGGCGAAAAGGGAGGGCCAGATGATCTCGCAGGTGGAATATCCGTAAATAACGCCCAGGAACGTGCCTAACAGCCTCATCCCCATGGGGGTAAGGGTGGCAAAGGGCGGAAGGAAACCAAAGCCGAACATAAGAAACAGCGTGATGATGATGTGTACATACATCATAGGTGAATAACCTTTCTTCATACCAATCTTCTCCTTATTTTGAGTTGTATCACTTAATCTGTCATTTAATCCGTCCTGCACCCGGGGCAGGGTGCAAAGACGATGTTGCAAGGAGCAGGTTGGGGCTATTATATCATCTGTGCGGAAAAATAAAAGACATTCCAAAGAATCTGCCTGCACATTTCTTTGCTAATGGATACCAAAAATATCGGATGGCAAAAGGCGCAAAGGGTTGCTAGAATGATGGCAGGAGCAGACAGGGTCAGGGGCATGACTACAGGAAAGGAATGGGAAAAACGGATTATGTATGGTTGGAGAGCGAAAATCGGACTGATTACCCCAATGAGTGAGAATGCCGAGCATGCATTTCATATTTATGCACCGGAAGGGGTTTCCTTTGCATCAATGAAAATTAATTTCCCGGGGCCGACCCCGGAAGGACTTATGATTTTAACGGACCAGCTGGAGGAGACGGCTGCCAAATATAAAGGTTATGATGTGGACCTGGTGGTGTTCGGCTGCACATCCGGCAGCTGCATCAAGGGCGCCAACTGGGATAAGGAATGCATCCGCAGGATAGAAAAGGCCAGCAATATCCCGGGGCTTACCACCAGCACGGCGGTACTGGAGGCGTTCCAGGCGCTGGGAACAAAGAAGGCGGCTGTATTAACCCCGTATCCGGAGGCAACCAATGAGGCGGAAAAGAAGTTTTTAGAGGACAATGGATATGAGGTTACAAATATCATCGGCATGGACGTAAGTTATATACGCCGGGACGGACATAAGCTTGAGGAGGCGGATGAATATTTTCTCTACCGCAATGCCATCAACATGGATTTAAAGGGGGCAGACACCTTTTTCTTAAGCTGTATGGGCCTGACCACCATGGAAATCATTGATGATCTGGAGAACGCCCTTAAGATACCCGTGGTCACCAGCCATCAGGCAACTTTATGGAGCGCGCTGCGCCACTGCCGGGTAGGGGCAAAGCTTCCTAAAATGGGCAGACTGTTTACGCTGTAGAGGAGGAATGGGACATGTATAGTTTACGGGCAAGAATCGGTGTAATCGCCCCTTTGGACGATCAGGTGGAATATGCATTTAATAAATATGCCCCGGAGGGGGTTTCCTTTGACAGTACCCGGCTTTCCTTCCCGGGTCCGACGCCGGAGGGGCTGATTTATCTGTCGGACCAGCTGGAGGAAGCCGCAAGGATGTATCAGAAAAAGCGGCATGACGTGGTGCTTTTCGGCTGTACCTCAGGCAGCTGCATCAAAGGTTATGGATTTGATAAGGAGTGTATCGAACGGATTGAGAGGGCCTGCGGATGGCCGGGGCTGACCACCAGCACAGCGGTGTTGGAGGCTTTTAAGGCCCTCGGGCTTAACAGGACCGTGGTCATGACCCCGTATCCGGAAGAAACCAACGAGGCTGAGAAAAAGTTCCTGGAGGACAATGGAATCACGGTCACCTCCATTACAGGAGTGGGATTCAACAAGGTGGGTGAATACGCCCATCCGGGCAAGGCCTTTTTATACCGCCAGGCCAAGAAATTGAAAACAGAGGGGGCCGAGGTGTTTTTCTTAAGCTGTATGGGCCTGGCCACCATGGAACTGGTGGAAATCCTGGAGGAGGATCTTGGGATGCCGGTCATTACCAGCCATCAGGCCAGCCTGTGGTCCTGCCTGCGCCACTGCAGGGTGAATGATAAGATTGACGGGTTAGGCAGGCTGTTTACACTTTAGGTAACGGTCCGGACACCGGGAAAATAAACGTCCGGACAGTAACCAATATAGAGCCGCCCCACTAGGCTCGAAAGTACCTCGCCAAGTGGGGATGACATGTATCGCACGTAAGCGTCCAGGATACGGACGCTAAGTGCCCGTAACGAGGAGGATGGAAAATGGGTTTCAATGTTCATGAAATAACAACGGATAGGACGAAACAGCTGTGTCATTTTATTAAGACACTGAAGTACGAGGATATACCGCCGGCAGTCATTGAGCAGGCGAAGATGATGGTGATGCAGACCTGCGGCGTCAGCCTGTGCAGCGCGCAGTTAAAGCAGGTCAGGGATGCAATGGAGATATCCAAGGAAATGAGCCCGGGGGAACAGGGCTGCGCCACCCTTTGGGCGGACGGCAGGAAAGTAAGCTGGGAGGCAGCTGCTTTTACGGCAGGTACAATGGGCGATGCCCTGGACTGGGAGGATTGTTCCGTGACAGGGCATCCCTCCGCAGGTGTGATCCCGGCAGCAGTTATTGCCTCGGAGGTGCTGCACAAGAGCGGGAAGGAACTTCTGACCGCCGTGGTGGCTGGATACGAGGTGTACCAGCGGGTGGCGCTGGCAGGGAGGAGCAGCATTGCCAGCTACAATATCTTTGGAATCCTGCCGGTGCTTATGAAGCTTCTGGACCTGCCTGAAGAGAAGATGAACCAGGCCTTTGGCGTGGGAACCGCCTGCGCCATCATACCGGCCAATGTCCACGAAATCACCATGTCGGATTCCCTGAATTACCTGTACGGCTACCGCATGGAGAACTGCGTGACCATGATCAAGACCGCCTTAAATGGTATTGAAAACATGGAGGACGCTTTTGACGACCCTACCGCATACCTGGTCCACTGCGGGTATCAGGAACCGGAATGGCTTACAAAGGAACTGGGGACCCACTGGATGATGATGGATATGCTCCTGGTAAAGCACTGGCCGGCCAATGTATTTGTCCAGACCTATGCGGAGCTGGCCTCCCGTCTGGTGACCAAATATTCCTTTAACCCGGATGAGGTGGAGGAAATCATCATCCGCCCGTCCGTTGCCTTCCGCCACTGGTACAGTGAGACAGGATATGAGTCGCTGACACAGGCCCAGTTCTCCATTCCTTATGTGACGGCCTGCGCCATGTATCATCCGGAGCCGGGAGCGCTGTGGTATCAGCCTGAAACCATGAAGGATGGGCGGATCATCGCGCTGATGAACAAAGTAAAAGCAGACGGGTTTGTGAAGATGTCGGGAATGAAATTCATCAAGGACCTGATAGACGGCAGGCATCCGGAGAAGTTCATGATTGTGCGCTTAAAGGATGGGACCGAGTATACGGAGGGCGCCTTCACCCATCCGGGCCATCCGCGCTACATGCTGACAAGGGATGAGTTTAAGGAGCGTTTCCGTCTGGAAACAAAAAATATCCTGTCTAAGGAAAAAACAGAAGGCGCCATTGCGTGCATCTGCCATTTGGAGGAATGCCAGGATGCATCCGTGCTTCCCGGTTTCTTCTATTAATCCGGCGTTTCAGTTTTAATCATCCGGCCACTGCGGGAAGCGGTCAAAAGACCCGGCTCCATGTCAGTGGAATGAATTGCACGTCAGCGCAAAAACAGGCGCTGCGTGTTTATGGCGAGTCACTGCACTAAGCCCGTGAAAGACCTCGCTAAGTGCCAGTGACATGTATCGCACGTAAGCGCCTAAAAGGCAGGTGCTAAGTGCTCATAACGAGGAGGTACAAGTATGCGGTATAACCGGTTATATAAAGACAATGATTTCCTTACTCCAACTACATATACCCAGGAGCTGTCGGAGTACGCGGAACAATTATCCTATGAGGACATCCCGCCGGAGGTGGTGGAGCGGGCCAAGATGATCCTGCTTCAGACCATTGGCGCGGCCCTGGCTGCCAAGGAAACCCCCATTGCGGAAAAAGCAGTGAAGATGGCCAGGGAGGCCAACGGCGGCCCCGGCGGCCCTGCAACGGTCTGGGGAATGGATGAGAAGATGGCTGCGGTCAATGCAGCCCTTGTCCTGGGAACCATCAGCGATGCCCTGGACTGGGAGGACTGCTCCTGGACCGGTCATCCGGCGGCCGGGGTGATTCCCTGCGCATGGCTGGCAGCAGAGGAAAAGCATAAAAGCGGCAAGGAGCTGATCACGGCCATTGTAGCCGGGTATGAGGTATATCAGCGCATTGCCATGGCGGTCCAGCCATCGGACGAACGATGGAAGACAAAGGGCTGGGGATTGACCAGCTGGCAGATATTTGCCTGTATCCTGCCGGTTGCCAAGATTTACGGACTGGATGCCAGGAAAATCAACCAGGCCATCGGAATGGGCTGTGAGTGCAGTACCCTGCCGGTTGCCTACCATGCAACCACCATGTCGGATTTCTATCACTATGAGCACGGCTACCGGGCCAGGGACGGATTCCTGATTGCCAAGTCCGTGGAGAAAGGGATCCATAACCAGAGGGATGCCCTGGATGAACCCAGGTGCTACACCGGGGTCATATGCGGGAATGACGGTTCCAATGGTTCAGCCGATACCACAATCAGATCCGGGGAGGCCGACCTGTCCTGGCTGACCAAGGAGCTGGGGGAGCGGTACCTGATCATGGATACACTGCTTAAGCACTGGCCGGCCAACATGTGGGTGCAGACCCCGGTGGAACTGGTGAACGGCATGGCGCAGGAACATGGATTTGGACCAGATGATATTGAGGAAATCATCCTGGACCCGCCCATCCGCAACCGCATGTGGGCTCCGGATGAAGGCTTTACATCCGTAACCCACGCCCAGTTCTCAGCCCCCTATGTTATTGCCACCATGCTGCTGCACCCCGAGCCCGGCGCCTACTGGTATACGCCGGAAATGATGAAGGACAGGGAAGTCATTGCACTGGCTAAGAGGGTGAAGCCCGGAACCTCTCCCGAGGATTCGCCAATGACAGGCTTTAAGCAGTTTCGGAACGGTTCCTATCCCATGAAGACAATCACGGTTACGTTAAAGGACGGGCGGACCTTTAACGGGTCCATGGACTGCCACCCGGGCCATCCGGCTAATATGATGGGGCGCGGCGAGTTTGTAAGCAGGTTCCGTATCCAGGCAGCCCCTGTGCTTCAGGGAGAAAAACTGGAGCAGGTCATTGAGACAATCTGCAATATTGAACATGTGGACGATATTGCTTCTGTCAGCGGAATGCTTGCTTAAGCGGAGGACTTTATGAAGAAAATAGCCATTATCGGTTTTGGCGGCGCTGGTTACAGCGCTGCCAGGGAAATACGCAGACTGGATCCCCGGGCTGTCATTGATGTGTATTCGGATACGGATACAGGCCCATACAACCCCATGCTGACAACCTATTATGTGAAGGATTCCCTTCCATATGAAGGGATGTTTCCCTTCGGGACCCTGGAGGAAATCGCAGGAACCCTTGATTTGAACGTGAACTGCCGGACGCCGGTGACAGGGCTGGTTCCCGGTGAGCGCAAAATAATGCTTTCAGACGGCAGACGGAAAGTTTATGATGAAATATTAATCAGCACAGGGGCGTCTGCCGTCATGCCACCTGTCCCCGGAATCACACTGCCAGGCGTATTTAAGATGAGGACCATGGAGGACGCCGTGGATTTTAAGCAGAAGCTGGACTCAGGAAAGGTGCGCGGCTGTGTGGTGATAGGCGCATCCTGGGTGGGAATCAAGGTGGTGGAGGACTTAAGGGCCAGAAACATTGCCTGCACCCTGGTGGACGGAGCGCCCTGGATGTTTTATACCGCTGCATTTGAAGAAACCGCCCGCAGGGTCCGGGCAGACCTGGAACAAAAGGGGGTGGCCGTGTCCTGCGGCCAGATGCTCTCAGCCATTGAAAGGGAAGAGGATGGGCGCCTGACAGCTGTCATGGAAAGCAAAAGCCGGTTTACGGCTGATTTGATTGCTGTGTGTGTGGGCGTGCGGGCCAATACTGGGTTTGTACGGGACAGCGGCCTTGCAATGGGACGGGCAATTGTGGTGGATTCCCGGATGCGGACCAACTATGACGGGATTTATGCGGCCGGGGACTGCTGCGAGGCCATTGATACCCAAAGCGGGAAAACCAGAAACATAGGGGTATGGTTTAATGCCGTCAGACAGGGACGCACGGCCGGGGCAAACATGGCCGGCGTTCCAATGGAATTTGACGCCAATGTGCTTGTGAATCTGGCTCATTATCTGGACTATGATTTTATCAGCATTGGGGACATCAGCGCCTGCGGCCCGGAGGACCTGGTTTATGAATACGAGGATGAGACATATTATATCCGCGGGACAAAAAACAAGGGCAGGATCCGGTGTATCAATGTCATTAACTCTTCGGACAGCAATGGCCTGTTAAAAAGTATTTTCATCAAATCACTTAAAAGCCCGGAAGCGGGGCTGGATGTCCAGAGCATCTGTTATCTGATGGATAAGGGCTTTCCGGCAGGTTTTATAGAATTTTTAGGAGGAAAATCCGTTGACTGAACTTGAGAAAAAGATAAAGGCAAAGATTCCGGGCGAAGATACCGGGATTGAAATAAAACATTCCCTGTGCGCGATCTGCAGTCCGGGCCATCACTGCGGTGTTGACTGCTATGTGAAAGGCGGGGAAATCATCCGGGTGGAGGGTACGCCGGAGCATCCCTATAACCACGGCAGGCTGTGTACAAAAGGTTCCGCGCTTAGGAACTACATTTACAGGGAAGACCGCATCAGGACGCCCTTAAGGCGCGTGGGGGAAAGAGGGGAAGGCAGATTTGAACCGATCAGCTGGGACGGGGCGTACCGGATCATTGCAGAAAAGCTGAATCAGGTAAAGGAAACCTATTCTCCGCATTCCGTGGCGTTCTTCAGCGGCTACTGCAAGTGGTACCGTCCTATTTTCCACCGCTTTGCCCATGTGTTCGGAAGCGTTAATTTTGGTACGGATGACAGCACCTGCAGCGCCTCAAAGGTAATCGCTGACAAGGTGACCGCAGGATGCGGCGCAGGACCTGACATGGGCCATGCCAATACATTTTTAGGCTGGAATTACGATGGCTATTATTCCGCCCATCTCTCCGTGGCAGGTGTGCAGAAACTGCGGGAGAGGGGAGGGAAGGTAATCATCATCGATATACGGGATACCCCGGCATCCAGGAACCTGGCGGATATTTTCCTGAAAATCAATCCTGGTACCGATGGGGCGCTGGCCTTAGGTATGGCAAAGCTGATCATTGACAATGGCTGGGCGGACCTGGAATACATTGAGAAATATACATACGGTTTTGACCAGTATAAAGAACTGGCGGACCAGTATCCTCTGGACAGGGTAAGCAAGATTACGGGTCTTGATCCCGGCCTGATTTATGAGGCGGCAAAGCTTTATGCCACAAACGGACCGGCCTGTACCAACTATTCCGCATCCGCCCTGGTCCATCACATTAACGGTTTTAACTCCCACCGGGCCATCCTTTGCCTGTCCGCCCTTACCGGCAATTTTGACAGGGCGGGCGGCAATGTACCTAATCCGCCCACCTACCTGCATAAACCTGCAGGCTTTAAGGTCAGGGAGCATGCGTTCAGGTCCGACCGTTATCCCAAGGATGGGGAGCGTATCGGGGCACGGCGGTTCCCTCTGTGGAATGCCCAGTTTGATGAATTCCAGGCAATGGACCTGCTGCGCCAGCTGGAGGAGGGGACGCCCTATCCTGTAAAGGCTATCTTTGCGATGGGAATGAACGCCAAAATGTTTCCTGAGACAGATAAGCTTCTTGCTGCCATGAAGGATAAGCTGGATTTCTTTGTGGACACAGACATGTTCATGACTATGACGGCCAAATATGCGGATATTGTCCTGCCGGCCTGTTCCTCGGTTGAGCGGGGGGAGTTAAAGGCGTATCAGGGAGGTTACCTGACCTTTACAAAACCGGTAATCCCGCCCCTTTATGAGTCTAAATCCGATGTGGATATCCTGTGCGGCCTGGCCCGCGTCATGGACCTGGATGACCCGTACCTGAAGGCTGGTTATGAGGCGTCGGCAGACTGGATGATTGATGGCTGCGGACTGACGGTTGCGGACTTAAAGGCAAGTGACCTGCCTGTGAAGGTACCTGCCGCCAAATGGCCTGTCAAGCCCGGAAACTGCCTGGAAAACGGATTTAAGACCGCCACAGGTAAGTTTGAGTTTTATTCAACTGCCATTGCATCCATCGATCCTGCCTTTGGCCTGAATCCGCTGCCGGATTACCGGGATTCACTGGAAGACCAGAATGACCCTGAGACAAAGGAGAAATATCCATTCTATCTCTGCACCGGCGCAAGGCTGGCCCATGTCATCCATTCCAGGGCCCATGAAACCCCGTGGCTGCGGAGTATCCGGCCCGATCCCACCTGCGAGATACACAGGGAGGATGCCAGGAGGCTGGGAATCAGGGAAGGGGACAGGGTTTCATTATCCAGCCCTTACGGAGAAATCTTCATGAAAGCCAAGCTCACAGGAAAGACAAAGCCAGGCGTCATCCTGACGCTCCACGGTTATACGGAGGCCAATGTAAACGAACTCATAGGACGCAATCATGTGGATCCCTATTCCGGATTTCCCGGATTCAAGGGAATGCGCTGCAATATCCGCAAATGCCAGGAGGTTGAAGAGTGAAAAATAAAGTGGATTTTTGGGCGCACTTATATAAGGGTTCATAAAACCCCTGATTTTGCGATTGTTTGACAATAGAATAAAGATTAGTTATCGTTGCGCTTCACTAACTTAGAACTATCGTAACCAAGACTTTCAAGATAGGCAAAAACATTGTTTTCATTCAGAACAACACGCTCTACATGGTTTTGAGGCTTCATCAATTCCTCATAGTCAGCAGGGGTAAAAGGTTTCTTTTCCGAGACCATATGGTAAATACAGACCATCATCATTCTTGCGATGGCAATGATTGCTTTCTTATGGCCACGACGCTTTTTGATTCGCCCATATTTGATTGCAAAATAAGGCTGCTTTTTGTTTTTGATTGCGGCAAGGGCACACTGTACCATCATCGGTTTCAAGTAAGCGCCTGCTTTGGCAATTCGGACAGATTTTTTCTTACCTGCGGATTCATTGTTGGAAGGAGAAAGTCCACACCAGGAACAGAGGTGTTTGGCATCATCAAAAATGTTCATGTCAACGCCTGTTTCTGCGAGAACAATGGTGGAACTTAACTCTGTCATGCCGGGCATGGTGCTGACAAATTCCACAAACTCATAATAAGGTTTGATACGGACATAGAGTTCCACTTCGGTCTGGGTAATCATACCGTCAAGATATTCCAGATGGCCAAGGGCCAGTTCCAGTTTTTTTGCCTGGTCTGTTTCAATGTTGCAGCCTCTGATTGCTTCGATGATTTCATCAGACTTGGCTTTGGCCCCTTTTTTTATCAGTTTTCGGACAGCCTTTTCGTCAATGGAATCAGCGGTATGCTCCAGCAGATAAGACATGATTTCGGTTGCTGTTTTGCCGAAAGGGTCAGAAAGCACGCTGGCAATGCCGACATTGGAAACGGTCATACAGTTCTGGATGCGGTTCTTCTCAGAGGATTTCATGCAGACCAGCTTAAAGCGGTATCTGGCAAGTTCCCGGAGCTGGCGGAAATCCTTGGGAGGGATAAAGGAACATCTGACAAGGTCAAATTTGTAGAGGTCGGCAATCCATTTTGAATCCTTTTTGTCCGTTTTCTTGCCTTTGATAGCTTTGACATATTTGGGATGTGTAAGGCAGACCTCTATGTCCTTTTCGAGATAATTAAAAATAGGAATCCAATACTTTCCTGTGGATTCCATACAAACGTGATAACAATTATTCTCGATAAGCCAGTTGTGAAACTTTTGAATATCCGAGTTGATGGTTGAAAAGGATTTTTGCCTGTATTCGGATACTCCGTCCCTGTTAGTGATTACGATGGTTGCAACGATAACATTTTTGTGGACGTCAAGCCCACAGCAGATGGGGTATTTTAACTTCATCATAAGTATCACCACCTTATAAAAAGGAATAGCAACAGTGACTGTCATCCTGTGACTGAATAAACATGGTTTATTACCAATGATAAGAGTCCGGGCTCAAAGTCCCACTTGTTTGTGCTTGAAAGGATGACGGCACATATAATGATACGGGGTCGGAATAAATTCGCCACTCCTCCTTCCGTGCTCTGTAGTGTATTGCTATTCCCTACAGGGATTATAAATCAAATAGTGGAGAGGTACAACATTTTTTCATAACTTGTTTGTGCCTTGAGCGAAGCGAAAGGAATGACAAAAATGATGAAACGTGTTTTTGTATTTAATCCGGATAAATGCTGTGCCTGCTCTGCCTGTATGATGGGATGCATGGACCAGAATGATATTGACCTGGCGGCAGGCGGTTCCTGTTACCGCAGAACCTTTGACCAGGAGATAGAAGAGGCGGACGGCAGCAATACCTGCGTCTACCTGTCCGCTGCCTGCATGCACTGTACGGACGCTCCCTGCATAGACGCCTGTCCGGCAGGATGCCTGGGCAAGGATCCGGAAACAGGGTTTACTGTTTATGATAATACCAACTGTATCGGCTGTAAAAGCTGCGCCATGGCCTGTCCCTTCGGCGCCCCCAGATACCGTGTTCCTGACGGGAAAATGGTTAAATGTGACGGCTGCAATGAACGGGTGAGGCATGGGCTGCAGCCGGCTTGTGTAAGGGCCTGTTCCTTTGACGCCTTAACCTGTGTGACGGAGGAGGAGTACCGGGACAGTGAAAGCGCCAAGGCCTGCAATGTCCTGATACAATCCATAAGGAAATAGGCTTTATGTTAATTACAGATGTAGGAAGCGGGGTTAGGAAGATGAATCATATGGTATTTTTAAATGAGAAAGATGTGTGTTCCCTGCTGACCCCTGCTGATGCGATTGCAGCAGCAGAGGAAACATTCCTCCATATTGGTCTGGGGGACATCACGGTGGGCGATATGGCGCTTATGTATGTGGATGAGGCGAAGATGAACAATTTCCATTCCATGCCGGCTATCCTCCATTACAGAAACGTGGCAGGGGTTAAATGGATCAGCACTTACGCAGACCCGCTGCCAGGTTATCCGTTCTGCCATGGAACCCTGGTCATCTTAAGCGATACAAAAAGCGGGTCCCCCATGGCGCTTGTAGGGGCCGAGAACATTACTGCCATGCGCACGGCCGGAGGCCATGGCGTGGTGCAGGCCAGGCATCTGTGCCTGCCAGGACCAAAGGTCCTCTCGGTCTGCGGATGCGGTGCCCAGGCCAGGTCCGGCATCAGGGGAATGCTTGCCCAGTTTCCCTGCATCAGGCAGGTCCGTATCTTCAGCAGGAGCACCGGCCCCATAGAGGCGGTAAGGGAGGAACTGAAGGACAGGGTGGAGGTAATCCCCTGTGACAGTCCTTTAAAGGCGGTAACCGGAAGCAGCCTGATCCTCATGGCATCCGGCGCCCAGACACCTCTTGTTGCCTGGGACATGCTAAAGCCCGGCGCAACCGTGATTGGAATCGAAGGATTCCGGGACCTGGACCCGCAGATTGGAAAAAAGGCAGACAAATGGTACCTGGGATACTGCAGGCCGGATGCCTATATTTTACAGTCCCCGCGGTTAAATCCTGGCGGATTATTGAAAGAAGGGGATGTTTACGGCGATATGACGGAACTTCTCACCGGAAAAGTCCATGGCCGGGAACGGGAGGATGAAATCATTGTTTCCACACATATGGGCATGGGGGCCCACGATGTGAACTGCGCCATGACTGTTTATGAGCGGGCGCTGGAAACCGGGATTGGACAGAAGATGGTTTTTTAGGTCTGGAAAATGGACGGTTGACGTGCCGGACCGCCGGTGTTATACTCTGATTCAGGATATAAGGCTGTATGGGCGGGAAGGTGGAAAGGGATGTTCCGGTTAGAGGATTGTATTGCATATATTACAAGCAGGGGAGCCAAAGTCCTGGCTGAACGGCTGGAGGAACGGTTTGAGGGCAGCGGCATCAGCCGTGTGCAGTGGATTGCCATGTACTATGTGAACGGCTGCCCTTCCATTACCCAGAAACAGCTGGCGGATAAGATGAACCTGAAGGAGCCGACCGTGGTTCGTCTGCTGGACCGTATGGAGGCCGACCATATGTTAAGGAGGGTCTGTTCCAGGACGGACAGGCGGGTCCGTTACCTGGAGATGACGGAGCAGGGAATGGAACTTTACCAGGGGCTTCTTGGGCGTGTGGAGCAGTTTAAGGAGGACGCCATTAAGGGGATTGACGAGGAAAAACTGGAAGTTTTCAAAGAGGTACTGGGCCAGATGCTTAATAACACGGAACATTAGTTGACAAACTGATAATTCCGTGTTATATTTATAACATAATACTTGCAGTACTAACTATTAGTACTGCAAGAAAAATATTGGAGGGGTCTGAAATGAAAGATGTAAGAACCATGTTGAATGATTTTGTAGGCGGTCTGGGTACTCTCAGTGAAACCAATGAAGCACATGTCCAGGCATTCATGAATCTTTTGGGAACCAATTATGCAGAAGGCGCGCTCCCGGTCAAGACAAAGGAACTGATCAGCGTTGCAATCGGCGCATATAACCGCTGCGAGTACTGCATTGTCTATCATGTGTATAAAGCGTATGAGGCAGGTGCCACCAGGGAAGAGATATTAGAGGCAGCCATGGTTGCAGTGGCATTCGGCGGAGGACCGAGCATGGCATATACGGTTACGACACTTAAGGATGCGGTGGACGAATTCGAGCATGATTTTGAATAGTATATGAAAGACAGCGCTTTTCAGGCATACTTAAAGGCAGATGGAATAAACAGGGACGGTTGCGCAGGGAGATGCAGCCGTCCCTTTTTCGAAGGGAGAAGGACATGGAACTGATATTCAAGGCAGCCGACAAGGGCAAACAATATAAGGTTACAAAGATTTATGTGAAAGAGGGCCTGGCATTTGAGGCGGGCGCCCCTCTTTTTAAAGCGGAAAGCGGGAAACTGAATACCGTGGTAAAAGCAGAACAGGCAGGAACCCTTATGGAGCTTTTTGTTCATGAAGGACAGGAGATTGGCGCCGGGGACATTTTGGCCAGGGTGAGTTATGAAGAAGCCGGGGAACAGGCAGTCCAAAAACAAATGGGGATAAAAGGGATTTCCCCGGATAACAGGTCCGGGAAGGATAAGGGAGGGAAGCCGTCCCCTGCATACACCCTGCCCGGTAAAAAGGAAACCCTTACCTGTGACATCGCCGTCATCGGGGCAGGACCGGGAGGCTACGAGGCAGCCATCTATGCGGCAAAACAGGGAAAATCCGTTATCCTGATTGAAAAAGGAAAGGTAGGCGGCACCTGCCTGAATGCAGGGTGCATCCCTACCAAGGCCATTGTCAGCAGCGCGGCCAGGTACCATGGGCTGCAGTCCTCGGCCATATTCGGCGTATCCTGCCCAGAGGTTTCCTTTGACATGCATCAGGTAATCAGCCATAAAAACCAGGTGGTGGGGGAACTGCGCCAGGGGATTGAGTCCCTTCTAAAGGCCAATGATGTCCGGCTGGTCAGGGGAGCTGCTTCCTTCCAGGGGGAAAAGGAACTTCTGGTGGCACAGGGGCTTAACCGCACCACGGTTAAGGCTGACCATATCATCATTGCTTCCGGTTCCCGGATTCTTAAACTGCCCATACCTGGCATAAACGGGAAGAACGTGCTGAATTCTGCCTCGGCCCTGGACCTGGAAGAAGATTTCACATCCATAGCCATTATCGGAGGCGGTGTGATTGGCATGGAGTTTGCCGGAATCTACGCGGCCTTTGACAAACAGGTGCACGTACTGGAATATGAAGGACAGATACTGCCAACGGTTGACAGCGATTTAGCAGGGGCGCTGCTTCATGTGCTGGAAGGTAGGGCGGATATCCGCACAGGCGTCCGGGTGAAGGAAATCCGTGAAAGTGAAAACAACCGGTGCATCGTGGTATTTGAAGCAGATGGCTGTGAAAGATACCTGGTTACGGATAAGGTGCTGGTTGCAGTGGGACGCGCCGCGGACATGGAGGGGCTTAAGCTGGACAATGCAGGCATAAGGCTTACGGAGAACGGAAGGGCAATCGAGGTGGATTCCCACATGCAGACCAATGTGGACGGGATTTATGCAATCGGTGATGTGACAGGTAAAATCCAGCTGGCACATGCCGCGTCCCATCAGGGAATGGCGGCGGTTGACCATATCCTCCAGAAACAGCACGCCATGGAATATGATTTTATACCATCCGTTATTTTCTCAACCATTGAGCTTGCGGCTGTGGGCAAGACGGAAGGCCAGTTAAAAAAGGAGGGTATCCCTTACCGGGTAAGCCGTTTCCCCTTTGCTGCCAATGGAAAAGCACTGACCATGGAAGAAAGGGACGGGTTTGTCAAGCTGCTGGCCCGGGAGACGGACGGAGCGCTTTTAGGGGCTGCCGTGGCAGGACCTGATGCATCCAACCTCATATCAATCCTTGCCCTGGCGCTTTCAAACCATCTTCCTGCCGAGGCAATCATCCGTACCGTATTCCCGCATCCCACACTGGGGGAGGGAATCCATGAAGCCGCCCTGGGCCTGACCGTGGGGGCAATCCATAATTATGAATAGGGTGGTGGTATCCGGCTGCGGGAACGTGTACCGGAACCTTACACTGGAGACAAGGCTGCTGCGGCAGCTCCATGATAAGGAATGCATCCTTTATCTGTGGGTCAATGACAGGACCATCGTGCTGGGGAGCAGCCAGTGTCCCTGGCTGGAATGCCGTCCAAAGGAGTGTCAAAGCCAGGGCATTGCAATCGCCAGGCGCCCTTCCGGTGGGGGAGCGGTCTACCAGGACAGGGGCAACCTGAATTTCACCTTTCTTTACAGACGCGGCCAGGCGGACGGGGCGCGGTTAAGGGAAATCGTACGCAGTGAGATAGAAGAAACCTCAGGGCGTCCGGTGGAGGCCTCGGGCAACGATCTGCTGGCTGACGGGAGGAAAATCACAGGCATGGCCTTTTACGAGGAGCAGGACAATATGCTGATGCATGGAACCATCCTGGTGGATGCGGACCTGGAAGCCATGGACAGATGCCTTACCGTGAGCGTAAGGAAACTGCAGTCCCATGGCATTGATTCCGTGAGGAAACGGGTGATGAACCTTAGTGAGATGGCAGGGGACATAACGGTAAGCCGGCTCTTAAGGCGCCTGGCAGACCGCTTTTTCACCGTGATGGGGCCGGGACAGGTCCATTGGCTGAAAGAGACGGATATGCCGGGCGATGATTACGGTTATGGAAGCCATGAATGGATTTACGGGGAAAGCCCGGGGTGTGAGCTGGTTGTGGAAGAGGCCGGGGGGCGGGGAATCTACCAGCTGGCATTTAAGGTGGAGGATGGATATATGACAGGTCCCAGGCTGTACTCTGATACGGAACATACAGAGGACCACGGCCGGTTCCTTCAAAGCCTGGAAGGGATGGAGTATGAAGAAGGAAAAATGAAGGAGATGCTGAAGCAGTATCTGGCAGATTCCGGAACAGACAATTGATTATGATGATTCTTAAAAGGCAGACTCTGGCCGGTGTCGTATGACATCTGCCTGGACTGCCTTTTTTGGCCGATTACCAAAGAATGAAAAAACAGGCACATGGCTCATATCTTTCATGATTCTGGTAAGAATAATCCTTCAGAAAGACAATTTAACCGGAAAAGGAGAACTACTTAAATGGGACAGAGGGACGATGATAAAAAGATATTGTGGCATACCCTTGCCTTCATGGCATTTTCCACGGTCTGGGGCTTTGGGAATGTGATCAACGGGTTTTCGGAGTACGGAGGCCTCAGGGCGATTGTTTCCTGGATCCTGATATTTGCCATCTACTTCGTGCCATATGCCCTGATGGTTGGCGAGCTGGGCTCCACCTTTAAAGACGCGGGAGGAGGCGTCAGCTCCTGGATTCAGGAGACCATCGGTCCCAGGATGGCGTATTATGCGGGCTGGACCTACTGGGTGGTGCACATGCCTTATATTTCCCAGAAGCCCAATTCCACGGTGATTGCGGCCAGCTGGGCGCTGTTCCAGGACAAGAGGGCCAGCAGTATGGATACAACGGTCATGCAGCTGATCTGCCTGGTCATATTCCTGTTTGCCATGTACCTGTCCAGCAAGGGCATGGGTGTCCTTAAGCGGCTGTCCGCCCTGGCCGGATCCACCATGTTCATCATGTCCATGCTGTTCATTGCAATGATGGTGGCTGCCCCGGCATTGACAGGAGGGACCTTCATGACCATCCAATGGTCGTTAAAGACCTTCATCCCCACCTTTGACGCCAGTTTCTTCATGGGGCTTTCCATCCTGGTCTTCGCAGTGGGCGGATGTGAGAAAATATCCCCCTATGTTAATAAGATGAAGGACCCGTCCAGGGATTTCTCCAAGGGGATGGCGGCCCTGGCCCTTATGGTGGCAGTGACCGCCATACTTGGGACCGTTGCCCTTGGGATGATGTTTGATTCCAGCCATATCCCGCCGGACCTGATGACAAACGGCGCCTATTACGCCTTCCAGAGGCTGGGGGAGTACTATCATATGGGTAACTTCTTTGTGATTGTCTATGCCCTTACCAACCTGATTGGCCAGTTTTCCGTCATGGTACTGTCCGTGGACGCGCCCCTGCGGATGCTCCTGGACAGTGCGGATACACGCTTCATACCCAGGAAGATGTTTGAAAAAAATGAACACGGCACCTATGTGAACGGTCACAGGCTGGTGATGCTCATTGTCTGCGTCCTGATCATCGTGCCTGCCTTTGGCATCAGGAATGTGGATGTGCTGGTGCGCTGGCTGGTAAAGGTCAACTCGGTCTGCATGCCCCTGCGCTACCTGTGGGTATTCGTGGCCTATATCGCGCTTAAGAAGGCAGGGGATGCCTATCACGCCCAGTACCGGTTCTTAAAAGGCAGGACGGCAGGCGTACTGGTGGGGGTCTGGTGTTTCGGTTTTACCGCATTTGCCTGTATCACCGGCATCTATTCCGACGACCTGTTCCAGCTGGTGCTCAACATCGTAACGCCCTTTGTGCTGGTAGGCCTTGGGTTCATCCTGCCCTGGCTGGCGGCCAGGGAGAATTAAATACGCTCTATTGCCTGATGAACCTGTTTGTGGTACAGTAGATGGTATGAAAAGGAAATGATTGACAAAGGAGATTAATGATGCGTATTGAGAATGCAGAGTGCATCCAGCTGACCAAAGGACTGATACGTTTTCTGCAGGACAGCCCCACCAGCTTCCATGCAGTGGCCAATATAGCGGGAATCCTCAGGGAAGCAGGATTTACAGAGCTTCATGAAGGGGAAAAGTGGGAATTAAAAAAGAACGGGTCGTACTTCGTGACCAGGAACCAGTCCTCCATCCTATCGTTCAGGATACCGGCCGGAACATGCGGGGGATACCAGATCATGGCCAGCCACAGTGATTCGCCTACCTTTAAGATTAAGGAAAATCCGGAGATGGAATCCGAAGGCCATTATATCAGGCTGAATGTGGAAAAATACGGCGGCATGCTGTGCGCCCCATGGTTTGACAGGCCCCTGTCAGTGGCCGGACGCCTGGTGGTGAAGGCTGGGAACTGCCTGGTATCAAAGCTTGTGAAGGTGGACCGTGACCTGCTGATGATTCCCAACCTGGCAATCCATTTTAACCGTCAGGTCAACGATGGATACAAATACAACCCCCAGGTGGATATGATCCCCCTGTTTGGCGGCCATGATTCCAAGGGGACGTTCATGAAGCTTGTGGCTGATGCGGCAGGTGTCCATGAGGAGGACATCCTGGGCCACGACCTGTTCCTGTACAGCCGGATGCCGGGAACCATATGGGGGGCTGGAAATGAGTTCTTTTCCTGCGGGCGGATTGACGACCTGCAGTGTGCATTTGCATCCCTTAAGGGATTCCTGGAGAGTGAACCCGCGGAGGGGATTGCGGTCCATGCCGTGTTTGATAATGAGGAAGTGGGCAGCGGTACCAAGCAGGGAGCGGATTCCACCTTCCTTATGGACACCCTAAGGCGGATTAACACCGGGCTTGGCAGGGATGAGGAGGCATACCTGATGGCGCTGGCATCCAGTTTCATGATATCGGCGGACAATGCCCATGCAGTCCATCCCAACCTGCCGGACCGGGCAGACCCCACCAACCGTCCCTATATGAACCAGGGGATTGTAATCAAGTATAATGCGAACCAGAAGTATACAACGGATGCGGTATCGGCAGCCATGTTCAAGGCCCTGTGCCAAAGGGCCGGGGTTCCCTTCCAGACCTTTGCCAACCGTTCGGACATGCCGGGGGGATCTACCCTGGGCAATATAAGCAATGCCCATGTGTCCCTGAACACGGTGGACATCGGCCTTCCCCAGCTGTCCATGCACTCGCCCTATGAAACGGCAGGCGTAATGGATACATGTTATCTTACCAGGGTGGCAGCACACTTTTACTCTGCCTGCATCCGGGCGGGTGAGGGCGGATGTTATGAGGTGGTATAAGGAAGGTGCAACATGTTTTCCAGAAAACAACTGATAAAACTGCTGGCCCCCCTGATTGTGGAGCAGATCATGGCGGTACTGGTGGGGATGGTGGACGTGGTGATGGTGGCGGCCGTGGGCGAGGCAGCCGTGTCCGGGGTATCCCTGGTGGATTCCATCAGCGTCCTGATCATACAGATCATGGGAGCCCTGGCAACGGGAGGCGCGGTGATTTCAGCCCAGTATCTCGGGAAGGAACAGCCAAGGGACGCCCGCAAGGCGGCTGGACAGCTGGTCAGCGTTACCCTGGCCCTGTCCATGGTCATATCCCTTATTGCCATTATCGGCAACCGGCATCTTCTGGGCGCCATATTCGGCAAGGTGGAGCTGTCCGTGATGGACAATGCCCAGACCTATTTCCTGATAACGGCGCTGTCATATCCATTTATCGGGCTGTATAACGCATGTGCGGCCCTGTTCCGCTCCATGGGGAATTCCAAGGTGTCCATGATGACATCCCTGGTGATGAACCTCATCAATGTTGCAGGCAACGCCATCTGTGTGTTCGGTCTTAAGATGGGGGTGGCAGGGGTGGCCTATCCCACCCTGCTAAGCCGTATCATCGCGGCAGCCATGATGTTTGTCCTTATACAGGACCGCCGCAATTCCATCCGCCTGAGCAGCATGAAGTCCCTGGTGCCGGATATGGGCATGATTAAGAACATCCTTTCCATCGGCATACCGGGCGGTCTGGAGAGCGGCATGTTCCAGTTTGGCAAGATATTCCTGCAGAGCCTTGTGTCCTCACTGGGCACTGCCTCGATTGCAGGGTATGCGGTTGCCAGCAACCTGGTCACCATCCTGTACCTGCCCGGGACCGCCATCGGACTGGGGCTTATCACCATTGTGGGCCAGTGTGTGGGGGCCGGAAGGCTCTCCGAGGCAAAGCGCTATGCCAAGTCCCTGATAGGGGTGAATTATGCCATACTGCTGGTGCTCAGCTCGTCCATGGTACTGTTTTCAGGGGAACTGGTGGGGATTTACCGGCTGTCCGAACAGGCCCTAAGGCTGTCCCGGGAGCTGATTACGGCCCACAGTATCGCCATGCTTGTATGGCCCTTGGCATTTACCATTCCCCACACCCTGAGGGCTTCCCTGGATGCCAGGTTCACCATGGCTGTGTCCGTATTTTCCATGTGGACCTTCCGCATCGGGTTCGCATACCTGTTTGTGTACATATGTAAGCTTGGGGTGATGGGAATCTGGTACGGGATGTTCATAGACTGGATATTCAGGGCAGCCGTTTTCACCTTAAGGTTTAAGGGCTTTGAAAAACGGGCCGCATCGGTCTGATTGATAATAAACATAAGAGGGAGGCAGGCGTGTATGCAGGAGCATTTTATGGATATGGACAGTGTGCAGGAACTTCTGCGCATGGCCCGTACCGGATTGTGGACCATTGAGCTTGAGGAGGGGAGGGAACCCAGGATGTACGGGGATAAGGCCATGCTGGAACTCCTTGGCCTTAAAGGGATGCCGTCCCCGGAGGAATGCTACCGGGTATGGTATGACCGGATTGACCCTGATTTTTATCCCATGATAGAAACCGGCGTTGATGAGATGATCCGCAATAAGCGGGCGGAAGTCCAGTACCCCTGGGAACATCCGCTGTGGGGGACCATCTATGTGCGCTGCGGGGGCGTCCGGGATGAAAGCCATGAAAATGGGATATGCCTCAGGGGATATCACCAGAACATCACCGATACCATCATGCTCAGGGAAAAAGCCAGGCTCAGGGACAATGTGCTTTCCAACCTGTGCCAGTGTTATTATTCCATCTATCTGTTTGACCTGGACAATGACGTGGAGGAAGCGGTCTGGCAGGAGGATTACATAGAGAAGGCAGGAGAATTTCCAAAAGGAAGCCTGAAGGTATATTATGAAAAATTCATCCGTGAACATGTAGACCCCCGGGACCAGGAAAAGATGCGCAGGGCGGGAAGCCCTGAGTTCTTAAAGCAGATCCTGTCAGAGGAACGGCCTGTGTATGACATTGACTTCAGGCGCAGGTACCCGGACCGTGTCCAGTGGGTGCGCTCCCGGTTCAGCGTGGCCCAGATGAAGGACGCAGGTGTGTCAAAAGTGGTTTTTGCCAATATGAACATCCACCAGCAGAAGATAAATGAGATGCAGCAGGAGGAGGAAAACAGGAAGGCGCTGATGACTGCCTATGAGGCAGCCAAGGAGGCCAGCGAGGCAAAGAGCAATTTCCTGGCCCGGATGTCCCATGATATCCGCACCCCCATGAACGCAATCATAGGGATGACAGCCATTGCCATGTCCCACAGCCACGAGCCGGAGCGGGTGGAGGACTGCCTGAAGAAAATCAATATGTCCAGCAGCCATCTGCTGGCCCTGATTGATGATGTCCTTGATATGTCAAGGATTGAAAAAGGAAAGATGCAGCTTATGGACGGGCCGTTCTGCATGGATAAGCTGGTGGGGGAGGTGCTGACCATCATCCGCCCGTCGGCGGAGGAAAAGGGCCACTTGCTGAAGGTGGATACGGCGGACCTTAAGCACCGCCGCCTGATAGGGGACAGCGGGCGTCTGCGCCAGGTACTTTTAAACCTGATGTCCAATTCCGTCAAATATACGCCTGGGAACGGAGTCGTTAAACTGACCGTAAAAGAAGTGGCCCAGAGGGTTGCCGGCTTCGGCAATTTTGTATTCATCGTGGAAGACAGCGGGATTGGTATGACAGAAGAGTTCAGGAAGTATATTTTCGTACCTTTTCTCCGGGATGAAAAGGTGAGGGAGACACATATCGAGGGCACGGGTCTTGGCATGCCGATTACCCAGGGAATCATAAACGCCATGCAGGGCAGCATACAGGTGGAGAGCGAGCCGGGCAGGGGAAGCCGTTTTACCGTGACACTGAGCCTGAAGCTGGATGAGGATGGGCATAAGGAAGAGGATGTATCCGGTAAGATTGTGGACGCGGGCAGGCACAGGGATGTTTTTTTTGGCAGGAATGCCAGGGTCCTTGTGGCAGAGGACAATGAAATCAACATGGAAATCGTCAGGACCATCCTTTGGGAGGCGGGAATCAGTACGGAAGGCGCGTTTAACGGACAGGAGGCATTAAGCGCGTTCGAGGCATCGGAGGACGGGTATTTCCAGGCCATACTCATGGACCTGCAGATGCCTGTGATGGATGGGTATACGGCGGCCAGGAAAATCAGGGAAAGCGCCCATCCCCAGGCAGCGGACATCCCGGTGGTTGCCCTGACAGCCAATGCGTTTGCAGAGGATATTGCCAAAGCGCTGGCAGCCGGCATGAATGACCATGTTGCCAAACCCATTGACTATGAACGGCTTTTCGGCGTGCTGGAAAAGTGCCTGGCCTGACCTGGCTTTTCCGGAATTTGCTTTTTTAGCTGTTGTCATGTATAATAGTCTGGAGTTCAGAATGAATTAAGATAGACAGGTGACGCAGGTGGGGCAGGAATATGCCAATATTATCATAGATATTTCCCATGAAAGTGTGGACAGGACATTCCAGTACAGGATACCGGAACACCTGTCCGGCAGCGTTCATGCGGGACAGCAGGTCTATATCCCCTTTGGCCAGGGCAACCGGCAGCGCAAAGGATACGTGGTGGGGCTGACTGACCAGGCGGAGATAGACGGGAATAGGATAAAAGAAGTGGCTGGGATTGTGCAGGGAAGCGTGACTGCAGAGTCCCAGCTTATTTGGCTTGCATGGTGGATGAAGGATCGGTATGGATCCACCATGAACCAGGCATTAAAGACAGTGCTTCCGGTCAGGCAGAAGGTAAGGGAGGCGCCTAAGCGGCAGATAAAGTGCCTTTTAGACCAGGCAGGGCTTGAGAAGGCCGTAAAAGAGGCCAGGAAGAAGAACCATAAGGCCAGGCTGCGGCTGCTGGAGGCATTTATCACGGCGCCGGTAATCCCATATGAGGAAGCCATGAACCGTTTAAGCCTGACGGCGGCAGTGATAAAGCCCCTTGTGGAGGGCGGCGTCCTTAAGGTGGAGGTGGTGGAGCGGTACCGGAATCCGCTGCTGGAGATGCAGCGGCTGGCCGGAAGGCCCCTGGAAGGGGAGATGCCGGCCGGCAAAGGCGCTGCCGGGACCCAGGCCGCGCCGCCCTCCCTGAACCGGGCCCAGCAGGAAATCGCAGATTCCATCATCCGCGAATATGATGAGGGGATACGTAAGACTTATCTGATCCATGGAATCACGGGCAGCGGAAAGACAGAGGTCTACATGGAGCTGATTGCCCATGTGTTGCGGGAAGGGCGTCAGGTGATTGTCCTGATCCCGGAGATATCGCTTACATGGCAGACCGTGATGCGGTTTTTTACACGTTTTGGAAACCGGGTGTCCGTAATGAATTCCAGGATGTCTGCCGGAGAGCGCTATGACCAGTATGAAAGGGCCAGAACCGGGGATATTGACATTATGATCGGTCCGCGGTCCGCCCTGTTTGCCCCATTTTTAAACCTGGGCCTTATCATTATTGATGAGGAGCATGAAAATGCCTACAGGAGCGAGATTTCCCCCCGGTACGACGCCAGGGAGGCTGCCGCGGTGCGGGCAGAGGCCAACCACGCATCCCTGATCCTTGGGTCGGCCACCCCGTCCCTGGAATCCTACACAAAAGCCCTGAGGGGGGAATACGGCCTGTTTACCATGAAGGAGAGGGCAAAAGCAGATGCCAGCCTTGCCAAAGTGGAAATCGTGGACCTGCGGGAGGAACTGAGGTCGGGCAACCGTTCCATCTTCAGCCGCCGCCTTCAGGAACAGATGGAGGACCGGCTGGCTAAAAGGGAACAGATCATGCTTTTCATCAACCGCAGGGGATATGCTAATTTTGTATCCTGCCGGTCCTGCGGGGAGGCCATCAAATGTCCCCACTGTGACGTGACGCTGACCCTTCACAGGAATGGCCGCATGATGTGCCATTACTGCGGTTATACCATGGAACAGCCAAAGGTATGCCCTTCCTGCGGCTCCCGGTATATCGCCCCTTTTGGGACAGGGACCCAAAAAATCGAGACCATGGCCGCAGAACGGTTCCCGGATGCGCGGATCCTTCGGATGGACCTGGACACCACCTCGAAAAAGGGAGGCCACCAGGAGATACTTTCCGCCTTTGCAAGAGGGGAAGCAGATATCCTCATCGGGACCCAGATGATTGTAAAGGGGCATGATTTCCCCAAGGTCACCCTGGTGGGCGCCCTGGCTGCGGACCTTTCCCTTTTTGCGTCGGATTACCGCTGCGGGGAGCAGACATTTGCCCTCCTGACCCAGGCAGCGGGAAGGTCCGGGAGAGGACGGCTTCAAGGGGATGTGGTCATCCAGACCTACCAGCCGGACCACTACTGTATCCAGGCAGCTGCAAAGCAGGATTATGAGGCGTTCTACAGCCAGGAGATGGCATACAGGCGCCTTCTGGGGTATCCGCCTGCCGTGGCCCTCCTGACCATCCATATGGCATGTCCCAGGGAGGATGTGGTGGAACAGGCTGCGGGCCGGGCCGCGGGATGGGTGGAGGATTGGAAGGCCGGACAGGAACAGGCAGGACCCGGCAGGGGCCTGCAGCTGATTGGTCCTGTGAATGCGCCTGTTTACAAAGTTAATGATATTTATAGAAAAATTTTATATATAAAGCATGAAAATTATGATATACTGATACAGATTAGGAAAATGGCAGAACTCCGCCTTAAGGAGGCTGAGGGCCGTTTTGGCCTGACCATACAGTATGATTTAACATGATAAAAGGAGATTGGTAGAAAATGGCAGTTCGACAGATAAGGATTATGGGAGATGATATTTTAACAAAGAAGTGCAAGCCTGTGAAGGAGATGACCGGGCGGACCATGGAATTGATTGAAGATATGTTTGAAACCATGTACGAGGCCAATGGCTGCGGTCTGGCTGCCCCCCAGGTTGGGGTCCTGAAGCAGATTGTGATCATTGATGTGGACGACGGCAACCAGTATGTGATGATTAACCCAGAGATAATCGGACAGGAGGGAAGCCAGACCGGATACGAGGGATGTTTAAGCCTTCCGGGAAAGTCCGGTATCGTGACACGCCCGAACTATGTGAAGGTTAAGGCCCTGGACGAGAACATGGAGCCTTACGAGTTAGAGGGCGAGGGACTTCTGGCAAGGGCCATCTGCCATGAGGTAGCCCATCTGGAGGGCCAGATGTATGTGGAACTGGTGGAAGGGGAGCTGGTGGACGCCGGCGCCGAGCCTGAGGAAGGGATTACTGAGTAGGAACGTATATTACAGGGTTTTACAGATATGATTGTGGAATAGGAGTGGGAACATGCGTATTGTATTTATGGGAACACCGGATTTTTCCGTGCCCACGCTTAAGGCGCTGGTGGAGGCAGGACATGATGTGGCTGCCGTGGTGACCCAGCCGGACAAACCAAAGGGCAGGGGCAAAGAGATGCAGATGACGCCTGTGAAGGTTCAGGCGCTGGAATATAAGATTCCCGTTTACCAGCCCGCAAAGGTAAGGGACCAGGCCTTCATCCAGGTGCTGCGGGAGATGGATGCGGATGTGTTTGTCGTGATTGCATTTGGCCAGATCCTTCCAAAGGACGTGCTGGAACTTCCCAGGTATGGCTGCGTCAACATCCATGCATCCCTGCTGCCCAAGTACAGGGGAGCTGCTCCCATCCAGTGGTGCGTCATTGACGGTGAGAAAGAGACGGGCATAACCACCATGATGATGGATGTGGGCCTGGATACCGGCGACATGCTGGAGAAGGTGGTCATACCCATCGGCGACAAGGAGACCGGGGGCAGCCTTCATGATAAGCTGAGCCTGGCAGGGGGCAGCCTGATCCTCTCCACCCTCAGGAAACTGGAGGAGGGGACGGCGGTGCGCACGCCCCAGACAGAGGAAGGGACCTGCTATGCCAAGATGCTGACCAAGTCCCTTGGCGATATTGACTGGAATCAGGACGCCAGGTCCATTGAACGCCTGATACGCGGCCTTAACCCGTGGCCAAGCGCATACACCATGTGGAACGGCAGGACCATCAAGATCTGGGCGGCAGATGTGCTTGCGGATGGGAATCCCGGGGACGGACTGCCCTGCGGAGGGGTGGCGCTGTCTGACAGGCATTGCCTGGCAGTCAGGACAGGACAGGGCCTTCTTTCCATCAAGGAACTCCAGATGGAAGGAAAGAAGCGTATGGATATAGAAACATTCCTGCGCGGATATCCCATACCGGCCGGGGATGTGTTTGTGAACAGGACACAACAGTGACTTTGCATAATGAAAGAGAGTGATGAATAACCATGTTTTTTCCATTTTATGATTCAACCTATATTCTGGTACTGATTGGCGTCATCGTATCCATGATGGCTTCTGCTAAACTGAATGCCACGTACCAGCGTTACTCAGCTGTCAGGAGCATGTGCGGCCTTACCGGCGCCGAGGCGGCCAAACGGCTGCTGAATTCCCAGGGCATCTACGACGTGACCATACGCCGCGTGCCGGGCAGCCTGACCGACCACTATGACCCCAGGTCCAAGACGGTCAACCTGTCGGATGCGGTATATGGCTCCACGTCCATTGCCGCCATCGGCGTTGCTGCCCATGAGTGCGGCCACGCCATGCAGGATGCGGCGGACTATTCGCCCTTAAGGATCCGCGCGGCCCTGGTGCCTGCCGCCAACCTCGGTTCCCAGCTGGCATGGCCCCTGATCCTTGTCGGCCTGCTGTTAGGAAGCGGCGGTTCCGGCCTTGCCTTTGCGGGTATTGTCCTATTTTCACTGGCAGTCCTGTTCCAGCTGGTGACCCTGCCTGTGGAATATAACGCAAGCCACAGGGCGGTTACCCTTCTTGATTCCACGGGAATCCTGGCAGGACAGGAAGTGGGACAGACCAGAAGCGTGCTGAACGCGGCGGCCCTCACCTATGTGGCAGCGGCGGCAGCCTCCATTCTTCAGCTTCTGCGCCTGCTGATGCTTTTTAACAGAAGGAGGGACTGATGGCTGGGAAGTCGGACCGGGGAATGGAAAACCGGGAGATTGTGCTGGATATATTGGCAGAGGTGCTGGATAAGGGCAGTTTTGTCCATCTGGTGCTGAACCAGGCCCTGCGCAAGTACCAGTACCTGGATAAGTCGGACCGGGCGTTCATCACCCGGGTGACAGAGGGAACCCTGGAATATCTCCTGCAGATTGACTATATCATCAACAAGTACTCAAAGACAAAGACAGACAAGATGAAACCGCTTATCCGCAACCTTCTGCGGATGAGCGTGTATCAGATATTATACATGGACAGGGTGCCGGATTCCGCTGCCTGCAACGAAGCCGTGAAGCTGGCGGTGAGACGCCGCTTCACTGGACTTAAAGGGTTTGTGAACGGGGTATTAAGGACCATATCCAGGGAAAAGGATTCCCTGGTGTTTGATTCCCCTGCCCTGGCCTACAGCATTCCCCAGTGGATGTACGATATGTGGGAAAATGAATATGGCAGCGGAAAGGCGGAGATGATTGCCGCCTCTTTTCTTGAAGACAGGCCCACATGGGTCCGCTGCAACCTTAGTAGGGCTTCCAGGGAGGAAATCCTTAAGTCCCTGGATTCCCAGGGGGTAATGGCGGAGGAACTTGCCTGCCTGCCCTCTGTGCTGGCAATTTCAGGCTATGATTATCTGGAAGGGCTGGAATGCTTCCAAAACGGATGGATCCAGGTCCAGGACGCTGCTTCCGCCTTTGTGGGGGAGCTGGCAGATCCCGGGGAAGGGGATTACATCATCGATGTATGCGCTGCCCCGGGAGGCAAGAGCCTGCACCTGGCGGATAAGCTTAAGGGCACGGGAATGGTGGAAGCACGGGACCTGAGTTATCAGAAGACAGCCCTGATTGAGGAAAATGTGGCCCGCTTTGGCGCTGCCAATATAAAGACAGTGGTCTGGGACGCCCTTGTGCCTGATGAGGATGCCATGGAAAAGGCAGATATCGTCATAGCGGACCTGCCTTGTTCCGGACTTGGGATCATCGGCAAAAAGCCGGATATCAAATACAATATGACCATGGATAAGATGGAGGAGCTTTCCAGGCTTCAGCGGGAAATCCTTTCAGTGGTATGGAAGTATGTAAAGCCGGGAGGAACCCTGGTGTACAGCACCTGCACCATCAGCAGGATGGAAAATGAAGACAATGCCATGTGGCTGCCGGATCATTTCCCGCTGGAGCCGGTGGACTTATCCGGCAGGCTGGGAGGGAGCTTTGATGAACCTTCCCTTAAGCAGGGACGGATCCAGTTCCTTCCGGGCATCCACCCATTTGACGGTTTTTTCATCAGTGTGTTCAGACGCGCCTGAGGGCGGCAGCTGCGCTGCCGGGTCAGGTATGGAACGGGACATGTAGATGATTATGAAAGAAACAGGAGTTATGCTATGTTGGATTTGACGGATAACAAAGGCCGTAAAGATATAAAGTCCATGACACTGGAAGAAGTGACAGAGGAGATGGCGGCCCTGGGGGAGAAATCTTTCAGGGCAAAACAGATTTATGACTGGATCCATGTGAAGCTGGCCGGAAGTTTTGACCAGATGTCAAGCCTGTCCAAGGAACTGCGGCAGAAGCTGAAGGACAATTACAGCCTTACATGCCTTTCCATCACGGATGAACGCATATCCCGGATTGACGGGACCAGGAAGTTCCTCTTCTGTTTGGAGGACGGCAATATCATAGAAAGTGTGTGGATGCAGTATCATCATGGGAATTCCGTGTGTATTTCCTCCCAGGTGGGGTGCAGGATGGGCTGCCGTTTCTGCGCATCCACCCTGGATGGGCTGGAGCGGAACCTGAGGCCCTCGGAAATGCTGGACCAGATTTACCGGATACAGGCCCATACAGGTGAGCGGGTTTCGAATGTGGTGGTGATGGGTTCAGGAGAACCCTTTGACAATTACGACAATGTAATCCGTTTCCTGCGCCTGATTTCCCATGAAAAGGGGCTTAATATCAGCCAGAGGAACCTGACTGTCTCCACCTGCGGCATTGTGCCCGGTATACGGCAGTTCGCAGAGGAAGGCCTGGCCGTCACCCTTGCATTGTCCCTCCACGCCCCCAATGATGAGGTGCGCAGGACGCTGATGCCCATTGCGAACCGCTACAGGATAGGGGATGTGCTGGAGGCCTGCCATTACTATTATGAGAAGACAGGGCGCAGGCTTACCTTTGAATACAGCCTGGTCCAGGGCGTCAATGACAATCTGGATGAGGCCAGGGCCCTGAGCCGCCTGATCAAGGACCAGCATGGCCATGTGAACCTGATTCCGGTGAACCCCATCAAGGAACGGGATTACGTGCAGTCAGGCAAAAAGGCCATTGCGGATTTCAGGGATCTGCTTGAAAAAAACGGTATCAATGTTACGATAAGAAGAGAAATGGGCCGTGACATAGGCGGAGCCTGCGGCCAGCTGCGCAAAAGCTATATGGAAACGGAGGTGGGGTAAACATGGAAGCATATGCGTTAACAGACATAGGCCAGGTCAGATCCATGAATCAGGATTATATCTATTCATCGCCGGAAAGGGTTGGCTCCCTTCCCAATCTGTTTTTGGTAGCTGACGGAATGGGCGGCCACCAGGCCGGGGACTATGCTTCACGGTTTGCGGTTGAGAACCTGGTAATCTATCTTAACAGGGAAGGCAAGGGATCCCCTGTGATGCAGCTGAAAACAGGGATAGGGATTGTCAATGGACTGCTGTATGAGGAATCGCTCCTCAGGGAAGAACTGAAAGGCATGGGATGTACCCTGGTGGCCGGGGTGGTGGAGGATAACCTGCTCTATGTGGCCAATGTGGGTGACAGCCGTCTCTACCTGATACATAACAACACCATCCGCCAGATCACAAAGGACCACTCCTATGTGGAGGAAATGGTTGCCATGGGGCAGATGCGCCGGGGCAGCGCGGATTACAACAGCCGCAAGAACATCATTACAAGGGCCATGGGCATCGGCAGGGATGTGGAGCCGGACTTCTTTGAGGTGGACCTGGAAGAGGGGGATCATATCCTTCTCTGTTCAGACGGACTGAGCAACATGGTGGACGATGAATCCATGTGCAGGATCATAACAGGGGAGGGCAGCCTTAAGGAAAAGGCGTCACGCCTGATTCAGGAGGCCAACCGCCAGGGCGGTATTGATAATATTGCCGTGGTTCTTGTGAATCCGCTGGGAAGGGAGGATGGCTTATGCTGAACCCCGGAACATACCTGCAGAACAGGTACGAGATATTGGAGCGCATCGGTTCAGGCGGCATGTCTGTTGTGTATAAGGCCCAGTGCCATACACTGAACCGTCTGGTGGCCATCAAGGTCCTAAAGGAAGAATTTGCTTTTGACGAAAATTTTGTAGGCAAGTTTAAGATGGAGGCCCAGGCAGCGGCCCGCCTGTCCCATCCTAATATTGTCAGTGTTTACGACGTCGTGGACGAGGATGTGCTGCACTATATTGTCATGGAACTGATTGAGGGCATTACCCTTAAGAATTACATTGAGAAAAAGGGGCATCTGGAGAGCAAGGAGGCAATCGGCATTGCCATCCAGGTTGCACAGGGAATCGGCGCTGCCCATGAACAGCATATCATACACCGGGATATCAAGCCCCAGAATATGATTATTTCCAGGGACGGCAAGGTTAAGGTGGCAGATTTCGGGATTGCCAGGGCCGTGTCTACCCAGACCATGAATGCCACTGCCGTGGGATCGGTCCATTATATATCCCCGGAACAGGCCAAGGGCGGATACTGCGATGAGCGCAGCGATATTTATTCCTTTGGCATCACCATGTATGAGATGGTTACAGGAAAGGTCCCGTTTGAAGGGGACAACACGATTACCGTTGCCCTGGCCCATCTGGAGGAGCCGGTGACGCCGCCGAGGATGTATGTGCCCGAGGTGTCCCATGCCCTGGAACAGATTATCCTCAAATGCACCCAGAAGCGTCCGGAGCGCCGTTATTCCAATGTGACCGATGTCATAGCCGACTTAAGGAAGGCGCTGATGGAGCCTGACTGTGATATTTACGCAGCAGATGAGGAAGAGGATGAGCTTGGCAGGACCAGGTCCATATCCAGGGAAGAACTGCTGAACCTTCAGGAAAGCAGGAAGCCGTCCAGGGGAAGCCTTGGGGAGGAGGAACTGAGGGATGACCATGCTGATTCCCCTCAAAGGAACCGCAGGGAGCGCAAAGGCCCGTCCCACCTGGCATCCAGGCAGAAAGACAAAGATGTCAGCACACAGTTTGAACGCATTGTCACCGCAATCGGCATTGCGGCCGCCATCATCATCGTGGCTGTGGTCCTGTTTGTGTTTTCAAGACTTACAGGCCTGTTCCGGGCCGGAACCAGCGAAAAGCCCACGGTGGCTGTAAGCACGGAGGCGGAGACTGCCAGCCTGGAGGTCAATATTACGGATAACCAGACCTATGTGCCCTATATCCTCAGCATGACGGAACAGCAGGCGCGGGAGGAACTGGCACAGGTGGACCTGAAGCTGGAAGTGACGGGCAGCGATTACTCGGATAATTACCCGGAAGGCCAGATCATGGCCCAGACCATTGTCCAGGATACGGTTGTGGACAAAGGAAGCACGGTGGGGGTTACACTAAGCAAGGGAAGCGATAAGGTAAACCTGGGCACCCTGAACCTTACGGTGCTGACTGTCCTGGATGCATCCAGACTTCTGGAGGAAAAGGGACTTGCGGTAGATGTTAAGGAAGAATTCAGCAGCACGGCGGCAGCGGGAACCATCATGCGCTTCAGCCCCGAGACTGCTAAGATAGGGGAGCGGGTTACCCTTTTTGTCAGCAAAGGAGTGGAGAATGAGCTGGGAAGGGTGCCAAACCTCATAGGGCAGAGCCAGGTTTCCGCGGATGCGCTCCTGGCAGGAGCAGGGCTTGTGACCGGCAATGTGACAAAGGAGCGCAGCGATACGGTGGCGGAAGGATTGGTCATTAACCAGGTGCCGCTTCCTGATACCATACTGGCCCCCGGCACCCCTGTGGATTATGTGGTAAGCGGGGAACCGGACGCATCGGAGACAGATGCTTCCCAGTATTATCTCAGTTCCATTGATACCACCTGTTCCCTGAGCAACTACATAGGTCCGGCGTCCCAGACCAGCAGTGTCCGTGTGATGATCCGGCTAAAACAGACGGTAAACGGAGACGTTGTATATACACCGCTTATGAAGGAAAGGCTTGTAGTAGGCGCACAGACCATACCTGTGGTGATTCCCAGGATTAAGGGCGCTTATGGCGTGGACAGCGGTACCGTGGAAGTGGTGGAGGCAGGAAGCGCGGATCTGACTGTAATAGCATCCTACCCGGTGACATTTTTCCCGGTGGGATAAGAGGAGTTTATGACTGGTAAGATAATTAAGGGAATTGCAGGTTTTTATTATGTGCATGATGGTAAAGACCGGGTTTATGAGTGTAAGGCAAAAGGGATTTTCAGAAATAAAAAGATAAAGCCCCTGGTAGGGGATAATGTGGAATTCTCTGTTCTGGATGAGGCAGGGGGGGAGGGCAATATCGATGCCATCCTTCCCAGGTCCAATGCCCTGGTGCGGCCGGCAGTGGCCAATATAGACCAGGCCCTGGTGGTCTTTGCCCTGACCCATCCGTCCCCCAACCTGAACCTGCTGGACCGTTTCCTGGTCATGATGGAAATACAGCAGGTTCCGGTCATCATCTGTTTCAACAAGATGGATTTAGGGGATGACGGGCTGATGGAGACCTACAGGAGCATCTATGAGGCTGCCGGGTATGAGGTGAAGTTCATCAGCGCCATTGATGAAACAGGGGTGGAAGAGGTGAGGAAAATCCTCAGAGGAAAAACCTCGGTCCTGGCAGGCCCGTCGGGAGTGGGAAAATCCTCACTGACCAACTGTATCCAGCCCCGGGCAGCCATGGAGACAGGAGATATCAGCCGGAAAATAGAGCGGGGAAAGCATACCACCCGCCATTCCCAGCTGTTCTACGTGGAGGAAAACACGTACATGATGGACACGCCGGGATTCAGTTCCATGTTCACACCGGATTTGGAGGAAGGGGACCTGAAGGACTACTTTCCTGAGTTTGCCCGGTATGAGCAGGACTGCAGGTTCCTTGGCTGCGTCCATGTGGGCGAGAAGGTATGCGGGGTAAAGGAAGCGAGGAAGGACGGCAGGCTGAGCCGAAGCCGTTATGAGAATTATCTTCTGATGTATGAGGAGCTTAAGAAAAAGAGGAGGTATTAACAATGCACTATAAATTGGCGCCGTCAATCCTGGCGGCTGATTTCTGCAATCTGGGATCCCAGGTCAGCACCGTGGCACGGGCAGGGGCTGAATACATCCACCTGGATGTGATGGACGGGGCTTTTGTGCCCAGCATTTCCTTTGGGATGCCGGTCATCAGGAGCCTGCGTTCCTGTACAAAAGCTGTTTTTGATGTCCATATGATGGTGGAGGAGCCGGGGCGGTATGTGGAGGACATGAAATCCTGCGGCGCGGATATCATTACGGTCCATGCCGAAGCCTGTACCCATCTGGACCGCGTGGTGAACCAGATTAAGGACCTGGGCTTAAAGGCAGGCGTTGCCTTAAATCCCGCCACACCCATCCAGGCGCTGGACTGCATCCTGGACCAGCTGGACATGGTGCTCATCATGACCGTGAACCCGGGCTTTGGCGGCCAGAAATTCATTCCCTACACCCTTGACAAGGTAAGGGCGCTGAGGGCCAGGATTGACAGCCTGGGGCTTCCTGTGGATATCCAGGTGGACGGCGGCGTCAGCGCTGCCAATGTGAAGGAGATCATGCTGGCGGGCGCCAATGTGTTCGTGGCCGGATCTGCTGTGTTTGGCGGGGATGCGGCTGCAAGGACAAAGGAATTCGTGGAGATATTCAGCTCCATGCAGTAAGTTTCCCAGGAACCTGGACAAAGGATTGATTTAGTATGGATTGATTCAGTATGGATTGACCAAGTAAGGAATAAGGATATGAAACGATGTCTGATCATTACCGGCGGAAAACTGGACCTGTCTTTCGCCGGCTCTTTTTTGGAACAGGAAACATTTGATAAAATAATCGCAGTGGACGCCGGACTGGAGGCAGTAAAGGCCCTGGGACTGGAACCGGATATGGTTGTGGGGGATTTTGACACGGTAAAGCCCGGGATACTTCAGTATTACAGACAGAAGGAGCACATTATCTGGGATACCCATCAGCCGGAAAAGGATGAGACCGATACGGAACTGGCCCTGTTAAAGGCCCAGGCCATGGGCTGTACCCATATAGTGATACTGGGGGCCACAGGCGGGCGCATGGACCACATGCTGGGCAATATCCACCTGCTGTTCCCCTGCCTCCAGAAGGGGATAGAGGCCTGTATACTGGACTGCCAGAACCGGATATACCTGATTGACGGGGAGCGCACCTTCAGGAGCAGCGGACTGTGGGGCAGATACATTTCCTTTCTTCCGCTGACCGAGCATGTGGACGGCATCACACTGACCGGATTTAAATATCCTCTTCTTGACAAGGATATTGAGATCGGCACCAGCCTGTGCATCAGCAATGAGCTGATTGGGGAGGAAGGCACCATCACATTTACGGATGGCGTGCTGATTGTGGTGGAATCCCATGACTAAGGCCAATATCCATGCAACGGTGAAACTGGACTGGTCAAAAAGCATAAAACTGGATATTTATAACACTCCACTCCGGTGATAAGATATGGACCATGAAGTCCATGGATGAATCACCAGGATAAAATAAACCGCAATGCGGTCCAAGGAGTGAAAGCGTATGAAAGTGAACCAGATAACAGCCAAAGGATATGCGGGGGAGGAAGAGAAGCATCTGTATAAGCTGGCCCTGACCGGGCTGTTTGCAGCCATGTCCTATGTGGTATTTACCTTTTTGCAGATTAAGATCACACTTCCGGGCGGGGACGCCACGTCCATCCATCTGGGCAATGCGGTGTGCGTGCTGGGCGCCCTTATATTAGGCGGCTTTTACGGCGGCCTGGGCGGCGCCATCGGCATGACCATCGGGGACCTGTTTGACCCGGTGTATGTGGTATATGCGCCCAAGACATTCATCCTTAAGCTGTGCATCGGCCTCATAACAGGACTGGTGGCCCACCGGCTTGGGAGGATTAACGAAATCAGTGATAAGAAGAAGGTGCTGCGCTATGTGCTGGCTGCGGCTGTGTGCGGACTGCTGTTCAATGTGGTTTTTGACCCCATGGTGGGATATTTTTACAAGCTGCTGATACTGGGAAAGCCTGCGGCCCAGCTGGTACTGGCATGGAACATCACCAGCACCTCCATCAATGCCGTCACCTCCACCTTTGTTTCGGTGGCAATCTACATGCCCCTTCGCAGCGCCCTCATACGGGCCGGGCTGTTTGACCGGTTACGATAGTTAGGAGACAGATATGAGTGGATACCGCCAAAAGAAGATTGCAATGATAAATGATTTATCCGGATACGGCCGCTGTTCCCTGACAGTGGCTATCCCCATCATATCCGCCATGAAGGTGCAGTGCTGTCCCATCCCCACCTCCATCCTATCCAACCATACCGGATTCCCGGTCTATTTCTTTGATGATTATACTGGCAGAATGCCTGGATACATTGAGAAATGGAAGGAACTGAACCTGTCCTTTGACGGGATTGTCAGCGGATTTCTGGGTTCGGAAGACCAGATCGGGATTGTGATGGATATGATCCGGGATTTTGGACATGAAGATACGAAGATCATCATTGACCCCATCATGGGCGACCACGGGGAAACCTATGCCACCTATACACAGGTCATGTGCAGGCGCATGAAAGCCCTGGTATCCATGGGGAGCATCGTCACCCCCAACCTGACCGAAGCCTGCATCCTGACGGACAGGCCATACCGCAAAAAAGGCTGGACAAGGGAAGGATTAAAGGAGATGGCAAGGGATATCCAGGCCATGGGACCTGAATCCGTGGTCATAACCGGCGTGAACCAGGGCGGCTATCTGGTGAATGTAGTGGCGGAAGGGGAACGGGAGGTTTCCTTTCCAAAAACAATCCGGGTGGGCCAGGAAAGGCCTGGAACCGGGGACGTGTTTTCCTCCGTGGTGGCTGCGGCAGCTGTCAGGGGATGGAAGCTTGAGGACGGGGTGCGCCTGGCAGCCTCCTTTGTGAAGCAGTGCATCAGGCGTTCCGAGGAATTAAAAATCCCCACGGCCAATGGCGTGTGCTTTGAGGAAGTCATGGATGTGCTGATCCATGCGGTCAGCAGCAGGCATGAAAGCGAAAAAATGTTGACAGTTCCTGATTCTGATAGTATGATGTTAAGGAATCATTAATAAAATAGGATGCGATAGAGGCGCGGTAAACATCAGTACCTGTACACGACATAAGTCAGGGAACGTATGGCATACGTTCCACGGCCGGCAGGCCGGGCGTACAGGGAAAGGGTCTTCCGCCGAAACAGGTCCCGTCTGCCGGTGGGATGTGTTGGGATACAGTTTAACAGGCTGTGTACTCTCACTTAATCAAAGTGGTGGCGCTATTGGTTGGTTCCGTTATAAGGATACCGGTATGGAAGCAATGGCCTTGGCCGTTGCTTTTTCTTTGCCGAAAATCCACATCAGCATCCAGACTAAAGACAAGGGGGATTTAATAAATGACAGATTTTTTAAACTGGCTCAACGGTGAAATCATATGGGGGCCGCCATTGATTGCGCTGATCATCATTACCGGTGTTTACGTTACAGTCCGGTCCGGGTTTTTCCAGGTGCGCCATCTGGGTTACATCTTTAAGCGCACCCTGGGCTGTATCCTGCGCAAGGACCATGTGCAGGATGAAAATGACAAAGGACTTTTAAGCCCTTATGAGGCCATCGCCACCGCGGTTGGCGGTTCCGTGGGCTTTGGCAACATTGCAGGTGTGGCCACCGCCGTGACCACGGGCGGACCGGGAGCCGTGCTGTGGATGTGGCTTACCGCCTTCATAGGCATGCTGATTAAGCAGGTTGAGGTTACCCTGGCTGTTTACTACCGCCGCACCGACGAGGAAGGCAACCCTTACGGCGGTCCCACCTACTATATGGAGTACGGCCTTGGGGAAGAGCGCCATTGGGGGAAGAAATGGCTTCCGCTGGCATTTATATTCGGCCTTGGCATTTTCTCCACCTTTTTCATCAGCGCCTCTAATTTTACCACCTCCGAGGTGCTGGCACAGTCCTTTGGGGTAAAGCAGGAACTGGCCTCCCTGATGCTGGTCATCTTCATCTATGCCCTGATTTGGAGGGGGGTTAAGAACCTGAGTAAGATCTTCGTAAAGCTGGTGCCTGTGATGAGCCTTGGTTATATGCTGTTCGGTGTCTTAATCATCATCCTTAACATCGGGAACCTGGTTCCCACCATTGCTTCCATTTTTACCAATGCCTTCACAGGAACCGCTGCCATGGGCGGATTTGCAGGTGTTACCGTGTCCAAGGCCATTGCCACAGGCATGCAGAGAAGCGTATACTCCAATGAAGCCGGCTGGGGTACCAGCCCCATGGTACACGCTTCCAGCAAGACCAGGCATCCGGTGGAGCAGGGGCTTTGGGGTTCCTTTGAGGTCTTTGTGGATACCTTCATCGTATGTACCATTACGGCCCTCAGCGTGCTGATAACAGGAGAATGGACCTCCGGCGCAACCAATGCAACCCTGGCCCTCAATGTGTTCCAGCACAGCCTGGGTTCCTTTGGGACCGTGTTCATGACAGCCACCATGGTGATTTTCTCTGTCACCACTTCCGGGGGCTGGTATGTGTATTATGAAGTTACCCTGCGCCACCTGGCCAAGGACCACCCGGTGCTGAAGAAATGGCTGCTTATGCTTTTCAAGTATTTTTACGCCCTGCCGCCGTTCCTCCTTACCCTGTACCTGATTAATGTAGGGGATTTAAGCATCTGGACCCTGGTGGACATCACAAGTGGTATCCCTACCTTTATCAATGTGTTTGTTGTCCTGATCCTGTCCGGCACCTACTTTAAGCTGTTAAAGGATTATAAGGCCCGCTACATGGGCATCGGCACCCTGGAGGAGGACATCCCCCTGTTCTATGAGGACAAAAAGAAAATGCAGAAAAAAGGATAAGGAGACGCACCATGAGGATAATATACCGGAACGGGGCCGTGTACACAGGGGAACTTCCCCTGTGTGAGGCCTTTGTGACAGAAGATGGCCGGTTCGTGTATGCCGGTACCAATGAAGGCGCAATGGCCTTTAAGGAAGAAGGGGATGGGATAAGGGAGCTTAAGGGCCGTTTTGTCTGTGCCGGTTTCAATGATTCCCATATGCACCTTCTGAATTATGGCAACGCGCTGCGCATGGCGGACCTGTCTGCCCATACCACATCCATGGGCGGGATGAAGGAATATATGAAGGATTTCATCCTTGAACATAATATCAGGCCGGGGACCTGGGTCAAGGGCAGGGGATGGAACCATGATTACTTTGAGGACGGCAGGCGTTTCCCTGACCGCCATGACCTGGACGGGATATCAATGGAACATCCCATTTGCCTGATAAGGACCTGCGGCCACGCGTGTGTGGTCAACACCAAAGCCCTGGAGCTTACCGGTATCACAAAGGACACGCCCCAGGTGGAGGGGGGAAGGTTCGAGGTGGAGGCGGATGGCAGGCCCAACGGTATTTTCCGTGAGAATGCAATGGACCTGATATACGGCCGCCTGCCCGAACCCACCAAGGAAGATATCAAGGAGATGATCCTCGCCGCATCCCATGCCCTGAACCGCTGCGGTGTTACCTCTTCCCAGACCGATGACCTGCTGGCCTTTAACAATGTGCCATATGAGCGTGTGCTGGAGGCATACAGGGAACTGGAGGCGGAAGGCCGGATGACGGTCAGGGTATATGAGCAGTCCCAGTTCACCACCTTAAAGGACCTGAAAGGATTTCTGGAAAAAGGGTATCATACAGGATGGGGAACCCCATGGTTTAAGATCGGACCGTTAAAAATGCTGGGGGACGGCTCACTGGGCGCCAGGAGCGCGTATTTAAGCAGGCCATATGCCGACGATCCGTCTACCTGCGGGATTCCTATATTTACCAGGGAACAGTTTGAGGAGATGGTGGGTTATGCCAACTCCCATGGGATGCAGGTGGCCATCCACGCAATCGGTGACGGGATACTGGACGATATACTGGCTGCTTACGAAAAAGCCCTTAAAGAGTGCCCAAGGCCGGACCACCGCCACGGCATTGTCCACTGTCAGATAACAAGGCCGGACCAGTTAAGGAAATTTGAAGAGCTGTCCCTGCATGCCTATATCCAGTCCATTTTCCTGGATTACGACATCCATATCGTGGAAGAACGCATCGGGAAGGAGCGGGCCGCATCCAGCTATAACTTTAAGACCTTGTATGAGACAACCCATACATCCAACGGCTCCGACTGTCCGGTGGAACTGCCGGATGTGATGAAGGGCATCCAGTGCGCGGTAACCAGGACAACGGTAAAGGACCATGTGGGACCGTATCTCATGGAGCAGGCCATGAGCGTTCAGCAGGCCCTTGATTCCTTTACGGTTGAAGGCGCCCATGCTTCCTTTGAGGAAAATGAAAAAGGCCGTATTGCGCCGGGCATGGCCGCGGACTTCGTGGTGCTGGATTCAAATCCCTTTGAGGTGCCTGCCGGGGAACTGGCCCGGATCCGGGTGGAGGCCACCTATGTAAACGGCGTGTGCTGCTATGCATCACAGGAAAGAGATTAAATTTCGCTCTTTTCGTGCTGTCAGCCTCAAAAAATCAGTAAAAAGGGGCTTTTATTTCCCTGGAAAATGTTATATACTTTGTAACAGTACAGGAATGCCTGTCTTTTTATGGAAGGCAATGAAGGCATTACATCAAGGAAACCCAGGAGGAATACCATGTTAGATTTGAAGTTTGTAAGAGAAAACCCGGACATCGTCAAACAGAACATTAAAAATAAATTCCAGGACAGCAAACTGTCGCTGGTGGACGAAGTGATTGCATTGGATGCAGAAAACCGCGTCACCCAGAAGGAAGCAGACGACCTGCGCGCCAGCCGGAACAAGCTGTCCAAGGAAATTGGAAAACTGATGGCACAGGGTAAGAAGGAGGAGGCTGATTCTGTCAAGGCCCAGGTAAGCGCCAACTCCACCCGTCTGGCCGAGCTGGAGGCAAAGGAAGGGGAACTGTCTGAGAAAATCATGAAGATCATGATGACCATCCCCAACATCATCGACCCCAGTGTCCCCATTGGAAAGGATGACAGTGAGAACGTGGAGGTGGAGCGCTTTGGGGAACCGGTGGTGCCTGATTTTGATATCCCATACCACACGGAAATCATGGAGCGCTTTGAGGGCATTGACCTGGATGCTGCAAGAAGGGTTGCAGGCAATGGCTTCTACTATCTGATGGGTGATATTGCACGGCTGCATTCCTCTGTTATTTCCTATGCGAGAGATTTTATGATTGACCGTGGATTTACCTACTGTGTGCCTCCCTTCATGATCCGCAGCAATGTTGTGACCGGCGTCATGAGTTTTGCGGAGATGGACGCCATGATGTACAAGATTGAGGGTGAGGACCTGTACCTGATCGGTACCAGCGAGCACTCCATGATCGGCAAATTCATTGATACAATCACACCGGAAGCCCAGCTTCCCCAGACACTGACCAGCTACTCCCCATGCTTCCGCAAGGAGAAGGGAGCCCATGGCATTGAGGAGAGAGGGGTTTATCGTATCCACCAGTTTGAGAAGCAGGAGATGATTGTTGTCTGCAAGCCGGAGGAAAGCCCCATGTGGTATGATAAGCTGTGGCAGAACACGGTTGACTTATTCCGTACCCTGGACGTTCCGGTCCGTACCCTGGAGTGCTGTTCCGGCGACCTGGCCGACCTTAAGGTCAAGTCCGTGGACGTGGAGGCGTGGTCCCCAAGACAGAAGAAGTACTTTGAGGTGGGAAGCTGTTCCAACCTTGGGGATGCCCAGGCCCGCCGACTGAAGATCCGCGTGCAGGGAGAGGATGGAAGCAAGTACCTGGCCCATACCCTGAACAACACCGTGGTTGCGCCGCCCCGTATGCTGATTGCCTTCCTGGAGAACAATCTGCAGGCTGACGGCAGCGTGAAGATCCCGCAGGCCCTTCGTCCATACATGGGCGGAATGGAAGTCATGGTCCCGAAGAAATAATGAGATGACGTCTGTCTGGAACCGCAGCAATTTTATCAGACGCAGTATCAGCCTGACCGGTCCCTATGAGTGGGGCCGGTCAGTTTTTTCCTGCATATGGTAATTTGGTCCGCCATGTGCTATAATAACAACGTGTCCATGCGGATTGATTTATTCACAATAAGGAGAGAAACCCTATGATAACATTTAACCATTTTAATTTTAATGTACTGAACCTGGATAAGAGCCTTGCCTTTTATAAGGAAGCACTGGGCCTGGTGCCGGTAAGGGAGAAGGAGGCATCTGACGGCTCCTTTAAGCTGGTATACCTGGGTGACGGGAAAACGGACTTCACCCTTGAACTGACCTGGTTAAGGGACAGGACAGAAGCCTATAACCTGGGAGAATGTGAATTCCACCTGGCATTCCACGTGGATGACTTTGATGATATCCACAAGCATCATGAAGAGATGGGATGCATCTGTTATGAGAACCCGGGCATGGGCATTTATTTCATCACGGACCCGGACGGCTACTGGCTCGAGATTGTCCCGGCCAGAGGATAGGGGGAGACACAATGGAAGAATTGGTCATGCTGCTTTTGGGGTTTGGGATTTTACTGTTCTTTATAGCAGTGGTGCTGCTCATCATCTACATCCTTGCCTACTGGATGATATTCAATAAGGCAGGGGAGCCGGGCTGGAAGGCATTGATTCCTATCTACAGCACCTATACCGAGTATAAGCTGGTCTGGAATACGAAGATGTTCGCAGTGTTCATGGCATTTGTCATTGTCACGGCCATTCTTGAGAGGGTGGACGGTATGCTGTTCCTGTATTACGCCGCATCCATTGGGACAATTGTGATGAACATCATGGCCTGTGTCAAGATGTCCATGTCCTTTGGCCACGGCACGGGATTTGCAATCGGTCTTATCCTGCTGAATCCCATTTTCCTGCTGATTCTGGCTTTTGACGGCTCCGCCTACATCGGGCCTGAGGGACGGCGCCCGCAGACAGAGCGTCAGGGGATTTTATGAACACATGGGATTCGAGGTCTATCAAAGGGATGAACTGGATGGACAGGGAAACCCATTTCCCATCCTCCATATGAGGAGAAGGGCGTGATGTCCGGCAGCGGCATGTCACGGCCCCATGCATCGAAAAAAGAAGCCCACCGGAATCCATATCCCGGCGGGCTTCTTTCTTGTATGCTTTAAATCCTTGTCCTACTTAAATTCGCTGTACTTCTCCTCGCAATACTGGCACCTGTATGTCTCGCTCTTCTCGTCCGCCAGATAGAATATATGGGGAAGTTCCTGTTCGATGGAGGTAATGCAGCGCGGGTTCTTGCACTGGATTACATTGGTGATCTTCTTGGGAAGCTTTAATGCCCGCTTCTCAACAATCTTGTCATTCTTAATGATATTCACCGTAATGGTGTGGTCGATGTAGCCAAGGACCTTAAGGTCCACGGTATCCAGTCCGCCTTCAATCTTAATGATGTCCTTGCGGCCCATCTTGTTGCTGCGCGCGTTCTTGATGATGGCTACCTGGCATTCCAGCTTGTCCAGGCCAAGGTGATAATAGATATCCAGGCTTTTTCCGGCCTCGATGTGGTCTAAAACAATGCCTTCTTTTAATCCGCTGATATTTAACATGGTTTTTCCACCTCCAGTAATCTCATGATTAAGGCCATACGCACGTATACCCCATACTGGGCCTGCTTAAAGTAAGCGGCCCTTGGGTCGTCGTCCACTTCCACGGAAATTTCATTTACCCTTGGGAGGGGATGGAGCACATACATGTCTTCCTTGGCCAGTTTCATCTTCTTCTTGTCCAGGATATAGCAGTCTTTTAACCGGATATAGTCTTCTTCATTAAAGAAGCGCTCCTTCTGCACACGCGTCATATAAAGGATGTCCAGCTTGCCGATGGCTTCATCCAGGTTGCCTACTTCCTCGAATTCCACGTTGTTGGCAGTGAGCACGTCCTCGCGGATATTATCCGGAATACGAAGTTCAGGCGGGGATATTAGGATAAATTTGATGTTGGGGTATCGGACCATGGCATTGATGAGGGAGTGTACGGTGCGTCCGAATTTCAGGTCGCCGCAAAGGCCGATGGTCAGGTTGTCAAGGCGTCCCTTCATGGAACGGATTGTCATAAGATCGGTTAAGGTCTGGGTGGGATGCTGATGACCGCCGTCACCTGCATTGATGACAGGAATCTGAGCCTTTTGGGCTGCTACGAATGCAGCGCCTTCCTTTGGATGACGCATGGCACATATATCGGAATAGCAGGAAATCATGCGGATGGTATCGGCAACGCTTTCGCCCTTGGCGGCGGAACTGGAGTTGGCGGATGAAAAACCTAATACATTGCCGCCCAGGCTCAGCATGGCTGCCTCAAAGCTTAAACGCGTTCTTGTGCTTGGCTCATAAAAAAGGGTAGCCAGTTTCTTGCCGTCACACACGTGGGCGTACTGGGGAAGATTCTGCTCAATGTCCCTTGCAAGAGCCAGAAGGTCATCGATTTCTTCCACAGAGAAGTCTAAGGGATTCAATAAATGTCTCATGGGATTCTCCTTTGCCATTATGGATTTATTAAAAACTTGATTTTGGGAAATACTTCGCACCCTACCAGTGCGATAGCCGGAACCTGCCAGATATGGCACTGATTTGTGCCTCGTCATATTCTTACATAGAATGGAGTAGAAGTCAAGTGATTTTTCGTGGCTTTTTTAAAAATTTATGTTATACTGTCACAGCAGGGAATTCCCCGGAAAATGTGTCCCGCCGGTATGGGGACGCGGGACCGTGTAAGGAATTATTAAGGATCTTTAAGGAAAATACAGAAGAACAGGAACTTAAGCCTGTGCTATACTGTGTACAAAAATAGCTATACTGTACAAAAATAGGAAGATGGGCAGATTAACAGGAATATGCAGGAAAGGAGCATTGCTTTGGCAGGACAGACAGGTACGGCAGAAGAGGAAAAAAAGGAACTGCCGGTGACAGGAAAGCGGGAGGCGGCAGAGGCATTGGCAGCGGCAGACAGCAGGAAAGTGGCCATAAGCGTGAAGAACCTTTACAAGATTTACCGTGTGGGGGAGATGAAGGTCCGCGCCCTGGACGGCGTGGATTTTGAGATATATAAGGGGGAGTTCGTGGCAATCGTCGGAACCTCCGGATCTGGCAAATCAACCCTCTTAAACATGCTGGCCGGCCTTGAGAAGCCCACCAGGGGAGAGATAGAGATAGGCAGCACACACATAGAAAAAATGACGGAAAAACAGCTGGTGACCTTCCGGCGTGAAAAGGTGGGATTCATTTTCCAGTCCTACAACCTGCTGAATACCATGAATGCGGTTGAGAATGTGGCGCTCCCCCTTTCGTTCCGCGGCGTGTCAAAAAGGAACAGGCTGAAGCAGGCCAGGAAGTTCATGGACCTGGTAGGCGTGGGGGACCAGGCAGGTCATATGCCGAACCAGATGTCAGGCGGACAGCAGCAGAGGGTGGGCATAGCAAGGGCCCTGGTGGTGAACCCCCAGATCATATTCGCGGACGAGCCCACAGGGAACCTGGATTCCAGGACCACCATGGAGGTGCTGCGCCTGATGCAGAAGATTGTCAGGGAGCAGGGGCAGACACTGATCATGGTTACCCATGACAACAACCTGGCTTCCTATGCGGACCGGCGGATCAGAATCGTAGATGGAAAAATCGTGGGCATGGAAACCGGCGGCAGGCTGGCTGAGGAGACCCACATGGAAAAGGGAGTATGTGAAAATGAAACCAATGAAAATTCGTAAAGGCCTTATACTGGCATCAATGGTATTCCTCATGGCCGGGGTCCATCCGGCCAGCGTCATGGCCAGCGGTTACCAGCTGGGCTATAATACCAATGCCAGTGATAATGATTATATTTCCACAACCAAGGCGCCAAGGGGAAGGGTTGGCAAGTCCATGTCCATTTCCTTCCGGGTAAGGGCCACGGATGAGGACATGGACAACCTGAAGATAAGCCTTTTAGAGACCAATGACTTCCAGCAGATTGAGGAGAGGGGCAACGGGGATTATACGGTTGACTACTATCCTTTTGAAATCATGGAAACCACGTTCCTGGCCAAGAACGTGGGCAATATAAAGAAGGGCAATATAAAGAGCGTATCCCTTTCAGCCAATGTGCGCAGGGATGCACAGCAGGGTTACTACAGCATCCCGATCCTTCTGGAGTGGGACGGTGGTTCGGACATTGACTATATCAATATCTGGATTTCAACGGACACTTCTTCCGGCGCGGACGATGAGGAGGATAAAAAAGAAGGCAATTACTTCGTAATCGGAGAGAACCAGTCAACGCCCCGGGGCGTGTATCCCAATGTGATGAACTATACGGTGAACTTCCGCAATAAGCGCAATACCACGGCCCAGGATGTGACCATCAGCATGCAGCTGTCAGAGGATGATACCAAGTTCCCGTTTGAAATCAACGATGGAAACTATGACAGGACCTTTGAGCGGGTGCAGTCAGGCGAAACCGTGTCGGCGCCTTACAGCATGGCCATACGCAAAGACTCCTACACCGGTTATTATCCGATTAAGTATACCATTACATTCCGTCTCAGTTCGGAGGGGGACCTGCATACGGAGGAGGGGACCTTTTACGTACATATCGTGTCCAAGGACAAAGAAGATAATCTAGGTGATTTTGACGCCAACGACAGGACCAGGGCAAGGCTTATCGTGGACAGCTATTATACGATTCCGGAACAGGTCTATGCGGGCAATGAATTCGAACTGGTGCTGAACATGAAGAATGCATCCACATCGGTCCCTGCCAGCAATATCCTGTTTAACCTGGAATCTGAAAAGGTATCGGACAGCGCGGTATTCACAACCAAGTCAGGGTCTTCCTCCATGGTGGTCAATGACCTGGGTTCGGGGCAAAGTACGGAGGTGCGGGTCAAATTCACGGCCAGGGCAGGCGTGGACCAGCGCTCCTATGCAATCACCATCAAGGAAAAGTATGACAGCCCTGAGTTTAAGAATGCGGAAGAGAGCATTGTGGTGGACATACCGGTGAAGCAGTACGCCAAGCTGAGTACCAGCACCATAGACGTGATGCCTGACACCATGACAGTGGGCTCTGAGTCCAATGTGATGTTCGGCATCAATAATACGGGAAAAGTCATTCTTTATAATGTGACGGCTGCCTTTGAGGGAGACTCCATTAAAACCACGGACGCCTATGTGGGCAATATCAAGCCGGGCGACACGGGCAACGTGGACATCATGCTTACAGGCGTGGCCCCCACCACGGATGACGGGACCATAAAGATAAGGATTACCTATGAGGATGAAAACGGCGTGACCGCGGAACCCGTGGAAAAGGAACTGACCCTCTTCGTGACAGAGGAGATGGAAGATCCCTTTGGCATGGATGCGGGCATGGAGGCAGGCGCCATGGATGCGGAGGCGGAGCAGCCTTCCTTCTGGGACCGGTATAAAGTTCTGGTGATTGCCGGAGCAGCGGCGGCGGTGGCTGTTATCACAGCTGTTGTCATAGTCATTAAAAAGAAGCGCAAGGCCGCCAGGGAAGAGGATGTGGACGATGAGATTTCCTGATCTTCTGATTATGAGCATTAACAATTTAAGACGGAGAAAACTCCGGACGGTCCTTACCGTGCTGGGCGTCATCATCGGCACTGCTTCCATCGTGGTAATGGTATCTCTGGGAATTGGCCTGGACCAGATGTTCATGGAACAGCTTTCCTCCTGGGGAAGCCTGACCACCATTGATGTGTATGGCGGCTCCGGCGGCTCCTACAATGGGGGCGGGGCCGTGATGGTGGGGGGAAGCAGCAGCGGCAAGTCATCTGACCCCACTTACATCACAGATGAGGTAATGGAGAAATTCGGACGCCTGAATCATGTGTCCGGTGTCTCGCCCATCCTGGACATGAACGTGGTAATCCGGCAGGGCGCCTATGAGGCGCAGTACATGACCTTAAGGGGGGTGGGGCAGAAGTTCCTGGAACAGATTCCTCTGGGGGAAGGCCGGCTGCCGGGGCCAGGGGAGACAGGGCTGGTTTTTGGCAATACGGTACAGCAGGATTTTTATAATTCCAAGACAGGAAGGGGATACTGGGATACAGGTGAGCTTCCGGATGTGGACTTCCTTAACAAGCCTCTTTTCGTTATTTTTGATATGGATGCGTATTTCCAGTCCAAGAACAGCCGGGGCAGTTACGGCGATTCATCCGATGACAGCCAGACCCGGGTCAAGCCTCCAAAGAAATATATGATGGATGGAATCGGGCTGGTGGAAGGAGGCCCGCAGGATTACGGCACGTATTCCTACGGTGTGTTTACCGACATAGACGGACTGAAGGCACAGCTTCGCAAGGCCTTTAAAAAAGGGACCGTCATTCCCGGACAGCCCACCAATAAAAAAGGAAAAGCCCTGCCCTACCTGGTATACAGCCGGGCGCAGATTTACGTGGACGATATGGAATATGTAAAGGATGTCCAGGCCCAGGTGGCTGATATGGGATTTCAGGTAAACAGCAGGATGGACTGGATGGAAAGCTCCAAGCAGCAGTCCCAGATGATACAGGCAGTCCTTGGCGGAATCGGCGCCGTGTCCCTGTTTGTGGCGGCCATCGGTATTGCCAATACCATGATGATGTCCATCTATGAGCGGACCAAGGAGATTGGGGTCATGAAGGTCCTTGGCTGCGATATGGGCAATATCCGCAACATGTTCCTCATTGAGTCGGGTTTTATCGGATTCATGGGAGGCGTGATCGGTATTGTCCTGAGTTATGGGATTTCCGGCATCATCAACAAATTTGTCAGTCTGGAAGAGACCAATGGACTGGTGGGGAACCTTTCCAGGATTCCTCCCTGGCTTTCCATATCCGCCATTGGGTTTGCCATCTTTGTGGGTATGGCGGCAGGTTTCATGCCAGCCATGAGGGCCATGAAGCTGAGCCCGCTGGCAGCCATCCGCAATGATTGATTGTGACAATTCAGTAGTAAAACTTCTAATAAACTATTGCAATATTAGAATGAATGATATATAGTAATAACAGGGCGTGTGACTGGCGGATAGTGGATGAACCACAGGGAGCACGCGGACCGTATTACGGAAGATTTGGCCGACCGCCTGGGCACGCGTGTTTTTTGCGTGTCCGGCGGGCCGGCCCCTTTTTATGTTTACATGGACAACAATCACAGCAAATGGAGGAAACACTATGAAGCAGATGTCGCTGGAGCAGGAATTGAAAAACAATGCATATCCCGGACGCGGAATTGTCATGGGACGTTCTGAGGATGGGACCAAGGCAGTGACCGCCTATTTCATCATGGGCAGGAGCGCCAACAGCCGTAACCGCGTGTTCGTGGAGGACGGACAGTCCATCCGCACCCAGGCATTTGACCCGGCAAAGCTGGAGGATCCCAGCCTTATTATCTATGCTCCTGTGAGGGTCCTTGGCAATAAGACAATTGTGACCAACGGCGACCAGACCGACACGGTTTACCAGGGAATGGACCATCAGATGACCTTTGAGCAGTCCTTAAGGTCCAGGGAGTTTGAACCGGATGCCCCCAACTACACGCCGCGCATTTCCGGTATCATGCACATTGAAAACAGCGGGTATAATTACGCCATGTCCATTTTAAAGAGCAATCACGGAAGTCCTGATTCCTGCCTGCGTTTTACCTACGCCTATGAGAATCCGTCTGCGGGGGAAGGACGTTTCATCCATACCTATATGCATGACGGGAACCCCCTTCCAAGCTTTGAGGGAGAACCGAAGCTGGTGGGCATTTCCGGGACCATTGACGAATTTACGGATATGATCTGGAACAGCCTGAATGAGGACAACAAGGTATCCCTGTTTGTCCGCTTCATTGATATTGCGTCAGGAACCTATGAGTCAAGGATTGTCAATAAGAACAAATGAAAAGAGAGGGATTTGTTATGAAAGAACTGGAACTGAAGTATGGCTGCAACCCCAATCAGAAACCATCCAGAATCTTTATGGAAGGGGATAAGGAGCTGCCTATCACCGTGCTCAGCGGCAGGCCGGGTTATATCAATTTCATGGACGCGTTAAACGGCTGGCAGCTGGTGAAGGAACTTAAGAAGGCAACCGGGCTTCCCGCGGCTGCATCCTTCAAACATGTTTCACCGGCAGGTGCCGCGGTCGGTCTGCCATTGGATGATGTGCTGAAGAAAATATACTGGGTGGACGACATGGGGGAACTGTCCCCCCTGGCCAGCGCCTATGCAAGGGCAAGGGGAGCGGACCGTATGTCCTCTTTTGGTGATTTCATTTCCCTGTCAGATGTGTGTGACAGTTCCACGGCCAGGATTATCAAGAGGGAGGTGTCGGACGGCGTCATTGCCCCCGGATATGAGCCGGAAGCCCTGGAAATCCTCAAATCCAAGAAGAACGGCAATTACAATGTAATCCAGATTGATCCGGATTATGAGCCGGCTGCCATTGAACGCAAGCAGATATTCGGGGTTACCTTTGAGCAGGGCCACAATAACCTGGAGATTAATAAGGAGCTTCTTCAGGATATCGTGACGGAGAAACGGGAGCTGACGGAGCAGGCTAAGGCTGACCTTATGATTTCATTGATTACCCTTAAATACACCCAGTCCAACTCTGTCTGCTACGTAAAAGACGGGCAGGCCATCGGCATTGGAGCCGGACAGCAGTCCAGGGTACACTGTACACGTCTGGCCGGTAATAAGGCGGACAACTGGTATCTGCGTCAGGCGCCCCAGGTCCTTGACCTTCCCTTTGCGGACGGCATCAGACGCGCGGACAGGGATAATGCAATTGATGTCTATATCGGCGAGGACTGCATGGACGTGCTGGCTGACGGCAGATGGGAAAAGACGTTTAAAGTAAAGCCTCCTGTATTCACCAGGGAGGAAAAGAGGGCCTGGCTGGATACCATGACCGGCGTGTCCCTTGGTTCGGATGCATTCTTCCCATTTGGGGATAATATTGACAGGGCCTATAAAAGCGGTGTCCGGTATGTGGCCCAGCCAGGAGGCTCGGTGCGGGATGACCAGGTAATCGAAACCTGCAACCAGTACGGCATGGTCATGGCATTTACAGGAATCAGGCTGTTCCACCATTAGTCTCCGTCCGGTCAGGAACCGTACTGCCAGTGTTTGATATCCTGTCAGCCGGCAAGGCGGAGGAGAAAAGCGGGGCAGGTCCGCCGCTGACTGACGGCAACGCGGCAGATGGCGGCAATGAATGTTCAGGCACGCCCGGATTGTCCGCAGGGATTTACAGGTATACAGAAAAAGGCAGGAAGATATAAGCCCCAGGGCTTCCTGCCTTTTTTCCTTGTCTGTTTCCATGTATAAAAACAGTTGCCTTCATTCATACACAGGGTTATAATGGAGCAAGTATTTTGAATGAGGAGATATGTTGTATGATAACGGATCTGACAGTGGGACATCCTAAACATACATTGTGGCGGTTTTTGCTGCCCATGTTTATAAGCGTCATGTTCCAGCAGCTTTACAATATTGCGGACAGCAGCATAGCCGGGCGGTTTGCCGGGGAGGATGCGCTGGCAGCCGTAGGGGCGTCCTATCCCATCACGGTGATTTTCATGGCCTTTGCAGTGGGCAGCAACCTGGGGGCGTCCGTGGTGGTATCCAGGCTTTTTGGCGCAAGGGACATTGGGAAAATGAAATCCGCTGTCTACACTGCATTCATTGCCTGCGGTCTCATGAGTTTAATCCTCACCGTGCTGGGATATGTGTACTGCGGCAGCATGATGCGTCTGATACATACCCCGTCCAATATATTCGGCGATGGGGAGCTGTACCTTAAGATTTATGTGTTCGGCCTTACCTTTCTGTTCCTGTACAATGTATGTACCGGAATCTTCACGGCCTTGGGGGACTCCAAGACGCCCCTCTATTTCCTGATTGGTTCGTCCATTGGCAATATCCTGCTGGATTACTGGTTTGTGGCAAAGTTCCACTGGGGTGTGGCAGGCGTTGCCTGGGCCACCTTCATTGCCCAGGGCATATCGGCCGGGCTGGCCCTTGTGACGCTGTCCCTGAGGCTTAAGGGGATAAAGACCAGCCGCAGGGTGGTGCTTTTTGACCTTTTGCTGCTGTCACAGATTGCTGCCATTGCTGTTCCCAGCATCATGCAGCAGAGTGTGCTGTCTGTTGGGAACATGTTTGTCCAGGAAATCGTGAACCGTTATGGATCCGCTGTCATAGCGGGATATTCCGGCGCAATCAAACTGAACACATTTGCAATCAATGCATTCATGTCCCTGGGCGGATGCCTGTCCAGTTACACGGCCCAGAATCTGGGAGCCGGTAAAAAGGAGCGGCTGCCCCTTGGATTCAAGACAGGCGTCAGGCTGTCCATCCTTGCGGCCATTCCGTTTTTTGTCCTTTATTTTGGCTTCAGCCGGCAGATGATGGGACTGTTCCTGGGGAATGGGAGCGGGGAGGCAATCCAATCCGGCGTGGACTTCCTGCGCATTGTGAGCCCCATGTATTTCATGATAAGCATCAAGCTGATGACGGATGGGATCATCAGGGGATCCGGGGCAATGGCATACTTTGTGCTGGCCACGGTGCCAGATTTAATCCTGCGCATCATTGTGGCCAATATCCTTACCGGCCGCTTCGGCAGCATGGGAATCTGGATGGCCTGGCCCTTTGGATGGATTGCAGCTACCGTGCTGACCGTCATCTTTTACCGGAGGATTGTCACCGGGAAGTATTGTATCCGGCTGTAGCATCAGGATGGTCAGGACGCCCGGGAGATGGTCGGCATCCGGCCGCCTGTCCGGCCCGTCCTGTAAATGTGAAGCTTTTGTGAACTCGCTTTTATGGAAGCATTTGTCTCTTGAACCTGAAAAATGTTTGTGCTAGGATATGCTTGTTAATGAAGCCGCGCCGGGAAGGGATGCGCCTGAAAGGCCGCGCCGGGAAAATGCAGTCAGAGAGGAATGCAGCAGGATAAAAACGCCTTGAAAATCAGGCAAAAGCTGCAGAGGGACAATATCGGTGACAAAGGAAAAGCTGCAACAATCAATAAAAATCATATGGAATGTGTTTGGAACCGTGTGCCTCATACTGGTACCCTGTGTATCGTATGTCCTGTTTGAATATGTAACGGGTAATCTGGCCACGGTTCCTGGTGATATGGCGGTGTGGAACATTGCATGGATTTATGTGCTTTATCTTGCTGTCTTTGCTGTCAGCGGGACCAGCCGTGCAGCCGTGCCCGTTGTTTCCGTGGCGCTGCTCATCATATCCATGGCAGAGGCATTTGTGGTCGGGTTCAGGGGAAGGCCCATCATGCTCTGGGATGTGATGGCTTTTAAGACAGCGGCCACGGTGGCTGGGAATTATGCCTTCGTGATTTCACATGAAATGAAGGTGGCCTGCCTGGCAGTCGTGCTGATGAACGCAGGTCTGTGGTTTGCACCGTTCCGGCTCAGGGGATGGAGGCAGCGTCTGGCGGCGGGCAGCGCGGTGGCGGCGTTGACAGGCGGTTTTGCGGCATGGTTTTTTATTTCCCTGGTGCCGGGGAAGGGATGGGGCATCAACATGTGGGAGGTCAATGACACATATAAGGAATATGGATATGTGCTGTCCACGGCTGTCTCCATGCAGTATGTGGTTAAGAAGCCGCCTCATGGCTACGGCACCGGGCGGCTGAAGGAGATTTACGGCAGGCTGGAGGAGGAAGGGCAGCTGCAGCTGGCATCCCTGGATAATGTACAGACGGACGGCAGCGGCGACATTACACCTGTGAACCTGATCTGTATCATGAATGAGAGTCTGTCTGACCTTAGGGCTGCCGGGGATTTTACCACCAATGTGGAGTATTTCCCATTCATCAACAGCCTTAAGGAAAATGTGGTAAAGGGCAGCCTGACCGTGCCTGTGTTCGGTTCCATGACAAGCAATTCGGAGTACGAGTTCCTTACAGGGGATTCCATGGCGCTTCTGCCTGCCAACTCCATTGCATACCAATTCAATGTAAAGCCGGATACCTATTCCCTGGTAAGCACATTGAAGGCCCAGGGGTATGCCGCGGTTGCCATGCATCCTTATCCGGGGGAGAACTGGAACCGTGTGGAGTGCTACCGGAACATGGGATTTGATGAATTCATGGATGAGGAATTTTATGAGGAAAGTGAACAGCTGCGCAGCTATGTCAGCGACAAGGCTGATTATGACAGGCTGATTGACGTGGTGGAAAGCAAGGAATCACCGGAAGACAGGCTGTTTATCTTCAATGTGACCATGCAGAACCATGGGGGCTATGAGGGGGAATATGATAATTTTGAACAGGAGGTATGGCTTACCGGCCAATATGAGGGCCAATACCCCAAGACAGACCAGTATCTTTCCCTGATGAAAAAATCAGACGAGGCATTCCGGTACCTGCTGGACTATTTTTCACAGGTGGACGAACCCACCATGATTGTCATGTTTGGCGACCATCAGCCCAGTGTGGAGGATGAGTTCTATGATGCCATCGCAGGCATGCCCAGCAGCCAGGTGCCGGTCCAGGACCGTCTGATGTGGTATGAGACGCCTTTTATTATCTGGACCAACTATGACATGCCATCTGAGGACATGGGAAAACTGGGGGCTGTCTACCTTTCCACGGAGGTATTGAAAAGGGCAAACCTGGCCATGACGCCATATAACCGTTTTCTTCTCCAGCTGGAGGAAGTCCTGCCCGTGGTGCATTTCCTTGGCTGTTATGACAGGGAAGGAAATTATTATTACTGGCCCAAGGCAGAATCGGAGCGCTGCCCGTACCAGGACATGGTCCTGGACTATGAAATGCTGGTGTACAACCATAGTCTGGACCGTAAAAAGTATAAAGACATGTTTGTCGTAAAATAGTATAAGCCCCGAAAAAATTGTAAAAGCACTTGGCAAGCTGCCCTCGCATAGAATGAAATTAAGAATGTGCAGGGTGGCTTTCTTTGAAGACTTTTCCAAAACCATTATCAGCAGGAGAGGAAAAAGAGTATCTGGAGCGCTGCAAAGAGGGCGACCAGTCAGCAAGGGATATGCTGATTGAGCATAATATGCGTCTGGTAGCCCATGTGGTAAAGAAGTACCAGGGCTCTGATTATGATATGGAGGACCTGCTGTCTGTTGGGACCATCGGCCTTATCAAGGCCGTGAATACGTTTAATGCCGATAAAGGATCGCGACTGGCCACCTATGCAGCCAGATGCGTGGAAAATGAAATACTGATGCTCCTTCGTGCCAGCAAGAAATTCTCCAAAGAAGTGTCTCTTTTTGAGCCCATCGGGGTAGACAAGGACGGCGAGACCGTAAGCCTGGTAGATGTCATTGAGATGGACAATAAAGAAACTTTGGATACAATGATACTGAAGCAGGATGTGAAAGAACTGTACGAGGCCTTTGAAGCCTGTCTGACGGAGACAGAAAAGACCGTCTTGGGAATGCGTTACGGGCTGTACAGGGGAAAGGAACATACCCAGCGGGAGATTGCGGGCAATCTGGGCATTTCCCGCTCCTATGTGAGCCGCATCGAGAAGAAGGCAATTGAGAAGATACGGGCGGAATTTTCAAGACACGGATAAGAGAAAAGATGGGAAATACGGGGCATCGGGACTGATTATGGTTCCGATGCTGTTTTTGTGGTTTTTTGCTGTGGACCCCCCCTTTACCACATGGGGCTGAATCATTTATACTATAGAAAGCCGGTATCATGATTAAGAAGGCAGAAGGAGACATGGGGGTCATGGAAAAAGGGAGTTCCGGAAGAAAAGACAACAGAAAAGTATGGTTTGGCTGTCTGGCAGGAGTGTGTGCGGTTACATTGCTGCTTGCGGCAATCCTTTGCTTTGCAGGCCCGCTGCCAGGCATGGGCAATGGAAGCCGCGGACCGGAAGCCGGGATGAATGGAATGGGAACCCGGACTGATGAGATGCAGGGAAGGGAAAATGACACGGAAGGCGGGGGCGATGGGACGGACCCCGTGGGATATGACATTGACGGCGGTGGTGATGGGATGGAAGCTGGGGGATATACAGGAAAAGATGGAGTAAACAGCCAGGAGGAATGGGCCAGGAAACAGCTGGAGGCCATGTCACTGGAAGAAAAAGCGGCGCAGCTATTCATCATCACGCCGGAACAGCTTACAGGCTGCAGCCAGGTTACACGGGCCGGGGAGGTTACCAGGGAAGCGCTGAGGAAGTATCCGGTAGGCGGCCTTATCTATTTTTCCAATCATCTGGAGGATGCTGACCAGTTAAGGACAATGACCGGAGATACCCAGAAGATGGCCATGGAGGAGATTGGGATACCGCTGTTCCTTTCCATGGATGAAGAGGGCGGGGATATTGCCAGGATTGGGAACCATGGCGGCTTTCAGGTAAAGCAGGTGCCGCCCATGGCCGTAATCGGCGCATCCGGGGACAGCAGCCAGGCGTATGAGGCGGGCAGTACCATAGGGGCATACCTGCATGAATACGGGGTGAACCTGGATTTCGCACCGGATGCGGATGTCCTGACCAATCCGGACAACACAGTGGTAAAGAGGCGCTCCTTTGGTTCGGATCCACAGCTGGTATCGGAAATGTCCCTGGCATACCTTAAGGGACTTTGGGAACATGGCGTCTATGGGGCGCCAAAGCATTTTCCTGGACATGGAGCCACAAAGGGAGACAGCCATGAAGGGTTTGCCTATACAGATAAAACATGGGAAGAACTTGAGGAGTCTGAGTTGAAACCATTTTATGCCATGGTGGGGAATCAGGTGCCTTTTATCATGGCGGGCCATATATCGCTGCCTGAAATCACGGGCGGGGATCTTCCCTGTTCCCTTTCCGTCCAGGTAATCCAGGAATATCTCAGGGACAGGATGGGGTATGAAGGCATCATCATCACGGACGCATTAAACATGGGGGCCATTGAGGACCACTATCCTTCCGGACAGGCAGCAGTCATGGCGCTGAAGGCCGGTGTGGACATGCTCCTGATGCCTGCGGACTTTCCGGCTGCCTATGAAGCTGTGGTAGAAGGGGCCGGGAATGGGGAAATACCGCTGGAACGTCTGGATGCTTCGGTCCTGCGCATTTTAACACTGAAAGCTGAAATTCGAAAAATATTATAAAAAGATAGAAGAATTGTGCATTGTTTTATCGAAGCATTGCCTTTATACTATTCATAGCAGGCAGGACCGGCGGTTTCATACCTGTTCTGCCTTTCTTGCGGTAACCAAGTGTTGATGAAGGAGGAAAAACAATGGCGATTTTAGTAACTGGAGGCGCCGGTTATATCGGAAGCCACACCTGTGTGGAACTGTTAAATGCAGGTTATGATGTAGTAGTAGTAGACAACCTTTACAATTCCAGTGAGAAGGCGCTTCAGAGGGTGGAGCAGATTACAGGTAAGAAGGTTAAATTCTATGAGGTGGACCTGTTAGACCAGCCTGCGCTTAAGGACGTGTTCGATAAGGAAACAATAGAATCTGTCATACATTTTGCAGGACTTAAGGCAGTGGGCGAGTCCGTGCATAAGCCTCTTGAATACTACCATAATAATATAACGGGAACCCTGATTCTCTGTGATGAGATGAGGAAGCATGGGGTAAAGGATATCGTGTTCAGTTCCTCCGCAACCGTGTACGGCGACCCGGCTGAGATCCCCATCACCGAGCACTGCCCCAAGGGTGAGATTACCAATCCATACGGACGTACCAAAGGTATGCTGGAGCAGATCCTTACGGATTTACATACGGCGGATGATGAGTGGAATGTGGTGCTTCTGCGTTACTTCAATCCCATCGGTGCCCATGAAAGCGGCCTGATTGGAGAAGATCCCAAGGGAATCCCCAACAACCTGGTTCCTTATATTGCACAGGTGGCTGTTGGAAAGCTTGAATATCTCAACGTATTCGGTAATGATTATGATACCCCGGACGGCACCGGCGTGCGTGACTACATCCATGTGGTTGACCTGGCAAAGGGACATGTCAAGGCTGTGAAGAAGCTTACCGACAAGGAAGGGGTCAGCATCTATAACCTGGGCACAGGCGTTGGATACAGCGTCCTGGATGTGCTTCATGCATATGAGAAAGCCTGCGGTAAGACACTGAAGTATGAAATCAAGCCGCGCAGGGACGGGGATGTGGCCGTATGCTACTCTGATTCCGCTAAGGCAAAGAAGGAACTGGGCTGGGTTGCTGAAAAGGGAATTGAGGAAATGTGCGCTGATTCCTGGAAATGGCAGTCCATGAACCCGGATGGATACAGGGACTAATTCAATACATGAAACAGGATGGCCTGGGGCCGGAGGATGAATCCGGCCCCAGGTTTTTATGTATAAGGATAAAAAGAACGGATGTTCGCTTCTGGGGTTGATTTTCGTGTCCGGATATGCTAAACTGTATAAACAAACATATGTTCGAAAGAGGCGATGCCATGTTAATACAGGAGAATCTGTCCATTCAGGATAAACTTAAGATACTTACGGATGCGGCCAAGTACGATGTGGCCTGCACCTCCAGCGGCGTGAAGCGCAAGGGAAAGGCGGGAAGCATCGGGAATACATCAGAAGCAGGAATCTGTCACAGCTTTGCCGCGGACGGAAGATGCATATCCCTGCTGAAGATACTTTTTACCAATCAGTGCATTTATGACTGCAAGTACTGCGTCAACCGGTGTTCCAACGATGTGGTCAGGACGGCATTCACACCGGATGAGGTGTGCAGGCTGACCATTGAGTTTTACAGGAGGAATTATATCGAAGGATTGTTCTTAAGCTCCGGTATCCTTTATAATGCCAACCATACCATGGAACAGATATACGAGACTTTATATAAGCTGCGGAACCAGTGGTGCTTCAACGGATACATCCATGTCAAGGCCATACCTGGAGCGGACGCAGAACTGGTGGAGCGCACCGGGTTTCTGGCGGACAGGATGAGCATCAACCTTGAACTGCCCACCGCGGAGGGGCTTAAGAATCTGGCGCCGGGCAAGACGCGGGACAAGATACTTGCGCCCATGCGGCAGATACAGCAGGGGATTTCCGTATCCAGCCATTTGCTTGGGTATGACAGGGGATATAAGAAGCCATACAGTACGGAGCGTGCCGGGTTTGCAGGAGGCGCTGCCCTGATACGGCCGGAACTGGCCGGGGCGCCGGGGGCTGCGCTGGACAGGACCATATCTGCGGGAGCCACGGAACAGGTAGCGGCCCGGGGAATGGCAGGAGCAGCCCAGGGAATGGCAGGGACGGACCTGGCGGCGGCGGGCGGGAGTCCGCTTAAGGATATGCACTCTGATTCCCATGCCGGTAACCACTCCAAAGGATTGAAAAGCCGCCTTGTGCTTCCTGCTTCCCAATATAAGAAGTCGGCATTCGTACCAGCCGGGCAGAGTACCCAGATGATTGTAGGCGCCACGCCGGAGAATGATTATCAGATGATGTCTGTCACCCAGTCATTGTACCGGAATTTTGGACTGAAGCGGGTATTCTATTCCGCCTACATTCCTGTGAATGAGGACAGCTGTCTGCCAAGCCTTCCGGATGGCCCGCCGCTTCTCAGGGAGCACAGGCTGTATCAGGCGGACTGGCTTCTGCGTTTTTACGGTTTCAGGGCTGAGGAGCTGCTCTCAGAAGACAGGCCGAATTTTAATGTGTTTCTGGATCCTAAGTGTGATTGGGCCCTGCGACATCTGGAAGGCTTTCCGGTGGAAGTGAACCTTGCTCCGTATGACCAGCTTCTCAGGGTGCCTGGAATGGGGGTTAAGTCTGCTTCCAGGATTGTTGCCGCCAGAAGAAGCGGAAGACTTGGGTTTGAGGATCTGAAGAAGATGGGAGTGGTCTTAAAGAGGGCCAGATATTTCATCACCTGTTCCGGGCGCATGATGGAGGGGGCAAGGCTGGATCAGGATTATATTACAAACTGTCTTGTGGGAGATGAGCAGCGGGCCAGATGGGATATCGAACACAGGGACAGCTTCCGGCAGCTTTCCCTGTTTGACGATATGCATATGGAGATGCCTGTGACCAGAGATGACCACTATGCCGCTGCGGCCGGGCATTTTTAGGGTAAGGGAGGGATCTGCTATGACCATATATTTATGCGTGCCGGATTTTGAGGGGATTCTTTGCGGTGTATATGATGCGTGGATGAGCCGGAAGGGCCATGACAATGTGCGCCTGGAACTAAAGGGGACCTACCATGAACTGGAACTGTTCAGCGAGTATGTGGAGTCGGAATCCACCCACGGGAAGGCCCGGAAGGTAATTAACTCCGTGTGCGGCAAACTCTCCCAGGAAGTATATAAGAAGATATATGTTGCATCCTTAAGCCAGGATGCGGGGAGGGCAGACAAGATATACCGTTTCCTTGTACAGGCATTCAGCATTGGACCGGGAATCCTGGACCAGCTTCAGATTCCTGAGAGCTGTGAGATATTTGAACTGTGCCGCAATGTTTATAATGAGAACCATCTTCTGGTGGAATTCCTGCGGTTTTCCCAGGCATCAGGGGGTGTCCTGGTAGCAAGGATTGGACCCAAGAATGATGTGATGACCCTGCTGGCGCCCCATTTTGCGGACCGGCTTCCGGAAGAGAATTGGATTATTTATGATGAGAACCGGGAAAAGGCAGCGGTCCATCCCAGGGGAAAACCATGGATTCTGGTTAACCATCCGCTGGAACAGCCGGATGGGGACAGCATATGGCAGCTGTGTCTGGAGCAGGAAACAGATGAGCGGGAATACGAGGATTTGTGGATTTCCTTTTTTCACACCATTGCAATTAAAGAAAGGACAAACCCTGTCTGCCAAAGAAACCATCTGCCCCTGCGTTACCGGGCCTATATGACAGAGTTCAAAAGAGGAAGCACACCGGGATAACGACCATCAGGCGCGGCCTGGCAGCTGTTCACGCGTATTGAGATGAAATCAATCATGCCCCTTGTCTTTTTGTTGTTCATTTAGTATAGTAATACTATCTGTATTTCATTGGAACAGGTATTTTCCTGTTCTGTCCAGAAATCATCCGGCGGGTATTTACGCCACATTCCAATTTGTTTTTTACCAAATCAAAAAGAAAGGGGCATATGGATGTTTACACAAATTAACAGCGGGGGCATTCGGGCTGTCCGGGGTTATGTTGTCTCCGTGGAAGCGGATGTTTCCAACGGCCTGCCGGGATTTTCCATTTCAGGCCAGCTGGCTTCCGAGGTAAGGGAATCACAGGAAAGGGTGCGCACGGCGCTGCGCAATTCCGGTTTCCGGTTCCAGGCAAAGAAAATCACGGTTAACCTGTCACCGGCCGGCATACACAAGGGAGGGACTGCGTATGACCTGCCCATAGCAATCGCGGTTCTGGGTGCGTTTGAACAGGCTGACACCAGGGGGCTTAAGGACAGCCTGGTCATTGGGGAACTGGGATTAGACGGCCGCGTGAAACCCATTAGCGGCGTTCTGCCGCTGGTGGATGCGGCCAGGGAATATGGGCTGAAACGCTGTTTCCTGCCCGCGGCCAATGCCATGGAAGGAAGGATGATTGAGGGCATATCAATCATCGGGGTGGAATCATTGGGCCAGATGGCGGTCATGCTTAGGCAGCCGTCATCCATAAAGCCATACACGTCATCGATGGAAGGGGGCCGGTTGGAAGAAGTCTACGATGTGGATTTCAGGGATATCCGGGGCCAGCTGGTGCTGAGGCGGGCTGCTGAAGTCGCTGTCGCCGGCATGCATGGGCTTTTCATGAACGGAAGCGCCGGAACCGGCAAGACCATGGTTGCTAAAAGGCTTCCCACCATCATGCCTTCCCTGACCAGGGAGGAAGACATTGAGATATCTAAGATATACAGTATCTGCGGCCTGCTTCCTCCTGACCGGCCGCTCTTATCCCGCCGTCCGTTCAGGAGTCCCCACCACACCATTACACCGCTGGCGCTCACTGGCGGAGGAGCCCAGGCACGTCCCGGGGAGCTCTCCCTTGCATCCGGCGGAATCCTGTTCCTGGATGAATTACCCCATTTCAGCAGGGGTGCGGTTGATATTTTGAGGCAGCCTCTGGAAGAACATAAGGTCACGGTTACCAGGGTCCACGGCAGTTATGAGTTTCCGGCGGATTTCATGCTGGTGGCTGCTGCCAATCCGTGCCCCTGCGGTTTTTATCCTGACCGTTCAAGATGCAGCTGCTCGGAGCTGCAGATCCAGAGATATCTGGACCATATACCGCGGCCTGTCCTGGAGAGGTTTGATATATGTGTGGATGCCTCGCCCGTGACATATGAGGAACTGAATGGGACAAAAGGGAATGGTGAGGATTCTGCATCCATCAGATGCAGGGTGGAGATGGCCAGGAATATCCAGGCAAAGCGGTTCAGAGGGACTAAGATACGGTTTAACAGCAGGATGGGGATGAAAGAAACCCAGGCATACTGCACCTTGGGCCAGGAAGAAGGAACCTTCCTGAAAACAGTCTATGAGACAAAACAGCTCAGCGCCAGGCGGTACCACAAGATATTAAAGGTTGCAAGAACCATTGCGGACCTGGATGGATGTGCTTTCATCCGCAGGAAACATTTATCTGAAGCACTGGGTTATGGAATGCTGGAGGAACGGTTATGGGGATAGCACGGAGATGGGATGAGATGGAGTATGCCGCAGCCAGGACAGCAAGGGAAAAGGAGTTTCTTTACTGGCTGACCAGATGCCCTGGTTTTGGCTCTGTTACGGTACAAAAGATATGGAATCAGGCTGAAAGTTTTGAGTCTGTATATTATATAGAAGGAATGGAACTATACCGCAGGGGAATCCTTTACAGTGCAAAACAATGTCGGGAATTTGATGCCTGGAAGAAACAGCTGGAACCCATGCGGGAAGAATATTATAACCTTGGAGAAAAAGGAATCCGGTATATTACGCCCCTGGACACGGAATATCCGGAGAGGCTCCGGCATATCTATGACTATCCCATGGGCCTGTATGTAAAGGGGGAATTGCCTGAGGACGGATATCCGTCAGCCGCTGTCATAGGAGCAAGGAATTGTACATCATATGGTAAGCAGTCCGCTGAATACATGGGCAGGGAACTGGCCGCACAGGGCGTACGGATTGTCAGCGGCCTGGCTCTGGGGATAGACGGGGCCGGCCACCAAGGCGCTATCAAAGGCAGGGGAAAGACATTCGCAGTATTGGGCTGTGGTGTCAATATCTGCTATCCAAGAACCAATTTCAGGTTATTTGAACAGATTCTGGAAAACGGCGGCATCCTGTCTGAATATCCCCCGGATGAAGAACCGCGTGCAGGTAATTTCCCTGCAAGGAACCGTATCATCAGCGGATTATCGGATATCATCCTTGTGATGGAGGCCAGGCAGAAGAGCGGTTCCCTGATAACGGCCCAGCTGGGATTGGAGCAGGGAAAAGAGATATTTGCCCTTCCGGGGCGGATAACCGATTCCCTGAGCGAGGGTTGTAATCATCTGATAAGGGCCGGCGCAGGGATACTTACATCACCCGCCGATGTTCTGGAATATATGGGCATTTTTTACGAAAAACAAATGATTTCTTACGAAAAAGCAGATAAGGGACTTGCCAAGTTTGAAAAAATGGTGTATAGTTGCCTAGATTCCGAACCCAGGCACCTGGAACAGATTGCCATGCAGACAGGGCTTCCTGTAAGCCAGTGCATGAGCACGCTCTGCGAACTGGAGCTGGGGGGATTTGCACTGCGGACCAACGGCCAGTGTTACATCCGGCGGATGACACAACCATAAGCATTATTACGTATTTATCAATATATGAATAGGGAATAAGGAGTTTTACAATGGCAAATTATCTGGTAATTGTGGAGTCACCAGCAAAAGTAAAGACCATCAAGAAGTTTCTGGGCAGCAACTATGAGGTGGATGCCTCCGGAGGCCACGTAAGGGACCTTCCCAAAAGCCAGCTGGGATTTGATGCGGAACATGACTATGAACCCAAGTATATCACCATCAGGGGAAAAGGGGATGTGCTTGCCAAGCTGCGCAAGGAAGTAAAAAAGGCTGATAAGATTTATCTGGCAACTGACCCTGACCGTGAGGGAGAGGCCATATCCTGGCATCTTATGAAAGCATTGAAGCTGGATGAGCAGAAGGGAAAAGATGTTTACCGTATCAGTTTTAACGAAATCACAAAAAATGCGGTAAAGGCTTCCTTTAAAACCCCCAGGACCCTTGATATGAATCTGGTGAACGCACAGCAGACCAGAAGGATGCTGGACCGTATGGTCGGTTACAGAATCAGCCCCCTGCTTTGGGCAAAGGTAAAAAGAGGCTTAAGTGCGGGACGTGTACAGTCTGTTGCCCTCAGGATGATCTGTGACCGGGAGGATGAGATCAACGCATTCATCCCGGAGGAGTACTGGAACCTGGAGGCTGATTTCCTGATGAAGGGGAGCAAGAAGCCTTTGGCAGCCCGGTATTATGGTTCCAAAGATACAAAGGGAGGAAAGGCCACCATCCGCAATAAGGAGGAGCTGGACCGTATCTTAAAAGAACTGGAAGGCTGCACCTATCAGGTAGAGGAAGTGAAAAAAGGAGAGCGTATTAAGAAGGCGCCGATTCCCTTCACGACCAGTACCCTGCAGCAGGAAGCATCCAAGGCCCTTAATTTTTCCACACAGAAGACCATGCGTCTTGCCCAGCAGCTGTATGAAGGCGTTGAGGTAAAGGGACATGGTACGCTGGGACTTATCACATACCTGCGTACGGATTCCACCCGTATTGCGGACGAGGCAGATGCAGCTGCAAGGGAATTCGTCAAGGGACATTATGGAGCGGATTATGTGGCCCAGGGCAGCCAGGCGAAAACGGATAATGGTAAAATCCAGGATGCCCATGAGGCAATCCGCCCAACAGACATTACGCTGACACCTACCATTGTAAAAGAATCCCTTCAGCGCGACCTGTTCCGTCTGTACCAGCTGATTTGGAAACGCTTTACAGCCAGCAGGATGGCCTCCGCTGTATATGAGACCACCTCCGTTAAAATCGAGGCAGGCACCCACATATTCACAACATCCGCCTCCAGGCTGACCTTTGAAGGATTTATGTCAGTGTATGTGGAAGCTGACGATGAAGAGGAGAAGAACCAGGTCCTTGGAAACCTGGAAAAGGGCATCACACTGAAGCTGGAAGAACTTAAGCCAAGCCAGCATTTTACCCAGCCGCCCGCCCATTATACGGAGGCATCACTGGTAAAGGCCCTGGAGGAACAGGGAATCGGCCGTCCAAGTACGTACGCCCCGACCATTACCACAATCATTGCCAGGCGGTATGTTGTAAAAGAAAGCAAGAACCTTTATGTCACGGAACTTGGCGATGTGGTGAACCGCATCATGAAGCGCTCCTTCCCAAGCATTGTGGACCTGAATTTCACGGCCAACATGGAATCCCTGCTGGATAAGGTGGCGGACGGGACCGTTGCCTGGAAAACAGTGGTCAGTAATTTCTATCCGGATCTGGATGAGGCTGTGAAGATTGCGGAGCAGGAACTGGAATCCGTCAAGATTGCAGACGAGGTGTCGGATGAGGTCTGCGACCTCTGCGGCCGCCAGATGGTCATAAAGTATGGCCCCCATGGAAAGTTCCTTGCCTGCCCCGGATTCCCGGACTGTAAGAATACAAAGCCTTATTTTGAGAAGATTGGCGTACCCTGTCCAAAGTGCGGCAAAGAGGTGGTCCTTAAGAAGACCAAGAAGGGGCGTCTGTATTATGGATGTGAGGATAATCCGGAATGTGACTTCATGTCCTGGCAGAAGCCGTCCACCCAGAAGTGTCCCAACTGCGGCTCCTACATGGTGGAAAAAGGAAATAAGCTGCTCTGTTCCAGCGAGACCTGCGGATACCGCACAGATAAGAAGGATCAGCCGGACAGCATGGAAAAATAGAAAAAATAGTAAAACCGAATCGAAAATTATTAAAATCTTAAAATAATCGAAAACTTCAAAAAACTCTTGTTATTGCTTAAAAATTGTGTTAAAATTCAATTATTAGTAGAGTATTTTGGGGCGTTATACAAATTGGATAAGGAGGTTTTCGATTATGAGTGTTCAATTGTTGGACAAAACCAGAAAAATCAACAAGCTATTGCATAACAACAATTCTCATAAAGTGGTATTTAACGATATATGCAAGGTTCTAAGTGAGATATTGTTATCCAATATACTTGTCATCAGTAAGAAGGGAAAGGTACTGGGGGTAAGCATCTGCTCGGATGTGGATGAGATAGAGGAACTGATAGAAGACCAGGTTGGAGGATATGTGGATAAGATGCTGAATGAACGCCTCCTCAGCGTGTTGTCAACAAAGGAGAATGTAAACCTGGCCACCCTGGGCTTTGCAGAGGAGAATGTAAAGAAGTATCAGGCCATCATCACCCCTATTGATATTGCAGGAGAACGCCTGGGCACCCTTTTTATTTATAAGTCAGATTCCCAGTATGATATCGACGATATCATACTGAGCGAATACGGGACCACGGTTGTGGGGCTGGAGATGATGCGTTCCGTCAATGAGGAGAACGCGGAGGAAACAAGGAAGGTGCAGATTGTCAAATCAGCCATCAGTACCCTGTCATTCTCTGAACTGGAAGCAATCATCCATATATTTGAGGAACTGGATGGAAACGAGGGAATCCTGGTAGCCAGCAAGATTGCTGACCGCGTGGGAATCACCCGTTCCGTCATTGTGAACGCCCTTCGCAAGTTCGAAAGCGCAGGTGTGATTGAGTCCCGTTCCTCCGGTATGAAGGGAACATATATCAAGGTCCTGAACGATGTGGTATTTGACGAATTGAAGGCAATTAAGGCCTCCAACACAAATCTGAAATAACGCCCAATGACGCAGCAGCGTCATGTCTGACCACATTATATAACATAAAAAGCCAAAACAGAACGGCAGTTTGCAAAAAACACGTAAAAGTGCTTGCAAGCTGCTGTTTTTTGTGATATATTGGTAAGGCTGACAAAAAACACGTCTGTGGATTCTGCGGGACGGTGCCTGGAAGTATATTGGAAACCAGTATTAAACTGGGAATCAATATCCGGACAGGTCTTCCGGGAAATATGAGAAGCAGGCGGATGCGCCTGAACCACGTGAAACGCGGCAGGCTGAAAACCAATGGAGGTAAAGAACATGAGCGTTATTTCAATGAAGCAGTTACTGGAAGCTGGTGTACATTTCGGTCACCAGACAAGAAGATGGAACCCTAAGATGGCTCCATACATCTATACCGAGAGAAACGGTATTTACATCATCGACTTACAGAAGTCCGTGGGCAAAGTAGACGAGGCTTACAAGGCAGTATCCGACATTGCTGCTGACGGCGGCACCATCCTGTTTGTTGGTACCAAGAAGCAGGCACAGGAAGCTATCAAGGCTGAGGCTGAGCGCTGCGGTATGTACTATGTAAATGAGAGATGGCTGGGCGGCATGCTGACCAACTTCAAGACCATCCAGAGCCGTATTACAAGACTGAAACAGATTGAGACCATGTCAGAGGACGGAACATTTGATGTCCTTCCAAAGAAGGAAGTCATCGAGTTAAGGAAAGAGTGGGATAAGTTAGAGAGAAACCTTGGCGGAATCAAAGATATGAAGAAACTGCCGGATGCTATCTTTGTTGTAGATCCTAAGAAAGAGCATATCTGCGTACAGGAAGCACATACCCTGGGTATTCCGTTAATCGGTATTGTTGATACCAACTGCGATCCGGAAGAACTGGATTACGTTATCCCTGGCAATGACGATGCCATCAGGGCTGTTAAGCTGATTGTTTCCAAGATGGCTGACGCTGTAATCGAGGCGAAGCAGGGCGAAGTTTTAGAAGGCGCAATGGAGATTGAGATTTCTGCAGAGGCGTTTGAGGCAGCAGAAGCTTAATTAAAAAACTAAAACTTATAATTGGAGGAAAATGAAATGGCAGCAGTAACCGCAGCAATGGTAAAAGATTTAAGAGAAATGACCGGTGCCGGAATGATGGACTGCAAGAAGGCACTTGCAGCTACTGACGGCGATATGGATAAGGCCGTTGAGTTCCTGAGGGAAAAGGGACTTGCCGGAGCAGCTAAGAAGGCTGGCCGTATTGCGGCTGAAGGTATCGTGGCTACCGCATTAACCGATGACCATAAGAAAGCAGTTGTAGTTGAAGTTAACGCTGAGACTGATTTCGTTGCTAAGAATGAGAAGTTCCAGACCTATGTTGCGGATGTGGCAGCACAGGCGCTGGTTACAAGCGCTAAAGACCTGGATGCTTTCCTGGAAGAGAAGTGGGCTAAGGATGAGACACTGACTGTAAAGGAAGCCCTTGCATCCCAGATTGCTATTATCGGCGAGAACATGAACATCCGCCGTTTTGAGCAGGTTGAAGAGGCAAATGGTTTTGTTGCTTCCTACATTCATGCAGGCGGCAAGATTGGCGTTCTGATTGATGTTGAGACAGACGTTATCAATGATGAAATCAAAGATATGGCTAAGAACGTAGCAATGCAGGCAGCTGCATTAAAGCCAATGTTCACCAGCAGGGATGAAGTAAGCGATGATTACATTGCAAAAGAGACTGAAATCCTTACAGCAGCAGCTAAGAACGAGAAGCCAGATGCCAACGACAAGATAATCGAAGGCATGGTTAAGGGCCGTATCAACAAAGAACTGAAAGAAACCTGTCTGCTGGATCAGGTTTATGTAAAGGCAGAAGACGGCAAGCAGAGCGTATCCCAGTATGTTGCTTCTGTAGCCAAGGCTAACAGCGCCAACATCAAGGTGAAGAAGTTCATCCGTTTCGAGACAGGCGAAGGTCTGGAGAAGAAGAACGAGGACTTTGCAGCAGAAGTGGCTAAGCAGATGGGGATGTAATTGTTCTGTTGATGTGCCACTTAAAATAGGCACGTTGGCCCACAAAACAGCACTATTTTGGGGCTAAAATATCAAAAATAAGGACCTAAGGTATGTGAAAACCATACTTTGGGTCCTTTTTGCGTGCCTTGAATCTCCCAGGCCCCTTGTCCCGGCACCCCCCGGGGCCATCGGCCGCTTTTTCCGGCATCGAGCCATTCTGCCGCTTAAAAAGGGGAGAAGATTGGAGGGCAGCCTGTTGTTTTGTTCCAGATTCTTTTGGCATCTGTACATCCTGTCAATTAATGCTTATGAGATGTAAGGAATGACCTCTTAAACCTATCGGATTTTAAAAATGCAAGGGCCTGCTGATAGTCATACCCATATATTTTCAGAGCCTTATAACAGAATAAAAGGCCGGCTTGACTTTCCTTATTCAGCATCCTGATTTGTTCTAATGTATCATGTGAGTCCATTAAAAGCCTTCTTTCTTATATCTATATCCATTAGCCCACTTTATTGAAAATGACCGTCTGCTCCTTCATGGATATCTTGCCGACCTGATAGCCGTAGTCTGTCAGTTCCTTTTTATAATTCAAGAAAGAGTGGTCTATGGGAATGCCTGCAATCTCCTGTATCTCCTCAAAGGTAAGCTTGAACGAATGGCTTCCGTTTTTCTGTACATATTTCCATAGGGCGTTATATTTGCTCATTGTTCTGTATCTCCTTTTAATTTTGCAATCAGTTAACAGGCAGGCCGCCGACCATTCGGACAAAACCTTCACTCCATTTCAACGCGCCTAATTTCCATCGGATCACAGTCCATTCTGCCCGTTGGTATTTCTTCTTCATGACCGGAAGTTCTGCGTCCGCCTGTTCTTCTGTGAGGAAGCATGGGCTTTCGATGATGTCTGCCTCATCGAGGTTTTCATTTGTGTTCCATCCCTGTAGCGTCCATAAGTAATCAGATATCCTGCTGTTGAAATCACCAATAACATCTTTCTTCACGATACGGTATGTACAGGGGAAATCGCAAAACCCTTTTATCTTTTTAAGATAATGCAGGGCAGTATCTTCAGCTTGCTGTTCGGTTTCAAATAGGCCAATGTAAAAATCCTCTGAATACGGGGGAATCCATCTGCATTACATTCAGAATAAGTCAAATGGAACATATAATATATGTCTGTGCCTCCGCCATTATCAGCCAGATACAGGACATCATCATTTGAATCGCATTTGGCTACTGCCCATATCTGTTTATTATAGAGGAAATGATTCCTACCGATTTCTTTCTTCAGTATAGCTACAAATCCAGTATTGCCATTCAAATTGAGCTGATAAATAGCAGTATGTCATACCAAGCTTTTGCATGACGTTACCGCTTCTCGGGTTGTTTCTGTCATGTGTTGCTGTTATATAGGGCAGTCCATCATTTTTTACATGTTCCACGACGGTTTTTCCTGCCTCGGTAACAATTCCCATATGCCAGAATCCTTTTCTAAGCCCGTAACCAAAATCATGGTGTTCTTCCATATCAACTTTGATATAGCCGATAGGATGATTATCTTTTTTCAGACAGATAGCATACGCATATCCTTGTGGCTGTGCATATTTTGAAGCATATCTCTCCTCATAAATCAACATTTCACTGGAGAAGTCTATTCCCCAATTATCAAATCCATACTCCATAAACGGTACAAGAAAACGTCCGCTGCCACACAGAGCTTCTAAAATTTTGTCCCCTTTTTCCGCATACGAAACATAAAAGTCTAATTCATCTTGTGTTGCTTTCTCATGTAAAATCTCATACATCTCCGTACATAAGCTGCCATAATAATTTTGTCTTAATTGATTCATTCTGGTACCTTAAATCCTGATTTTCAAACAATTCTACTTTTCGATAAACCCCTGCTTAACGCCTATATGGACTGAAAGTTACCAAAACAATTCATAACCAGCTGTTTTCAAGATTTCTAGTCCATTCAGATAATGATAACCGGTCAGGTTGGATAAATCTGCCTGTTTACTACATTGTTGTATTATCTGGGAAATGAACAATGGCTGGTTCAAGTTTATGCTCGCTCGCTGCCCCTGAAAGACAGCGGGCAAACCGCTGTTGAGCAGGAAGTGCTCCTTAATTGGGAAGTTTATATGCAGGGTTGCTTTGGGAAAAGCTTTTGCGGTTATCAACAGGTATGGAAAATTTTGATAGTCATAACCATCATATCGGAAGAGCCACATATATTCTGAATTATCCACTATGATTTTTCTGAATTTTCCCATTATGTGTAGTTCCTTTCATTGGCTTATCTTCATCTCCTGATAAATCCTGTTTCATTCACATCCGGCAGAGAGCGTAGAAGCATGTCCAATCCGCCATTAGCCCCATAGGCCTAATATGTCAAAATCGATGCACTCTAAATCCCTAACCTTTTCCCAGTCCCGCTCTAAAACAATACCATCAATCTGCAGGGCTTTATACAATTCATCCAACGATTCAAAATTATATTCGCCGCTTATTTCTTCCGGGGCGCCGCACCGTTGAAAGGAGCAATGGTCATCATAAATTATAATCATGTATTCATTCGGGTTGTCATGAAAGCATAAGCGTAATTCTGACTCAAAACCATATTCATGGATGCTTTTTGATAACAATCCCTTTATATCTTCAAATGTGCAATTGGTCATTTTGTCCACCATTTTTTCGGTTGCCAGTCAACATGAAAAGGCGCTATTTATCTGGAAATTCTTTAATGATGTGTATTTCCCCAATGATATGCTTATTAAATTCGCCCAGTTTTTCGGCTGGGACCCATAACTCCTTATGGTGCGCGCCCCCGACCTGATGGACTTCAAACTGTCCGCAATATTGGTCGTCTACCTCAAACTTTGTGACATAACCTCTGTGGTCCTCATTATATTTTACATTCCAGCCGGAAGCAATCTCAGTTGCGTACTGTTCGTTAAGTACAGGATAAAAAATAGGCTGGTCCGCTAACCTTGGCGGAAATATTCGATAATTGCTTTCACTAATTAATTCTAGTTCTTTCGTACCGACAGGTCTGTATAAAATCATTTTGCCTCCTAATGCTTTTAGTTCCAGTTCGATAAACTGAAATTTATCTTTTTTCATTCACCTCTTCTACGACCGAATAACACAAAAAGGAAGGGAACTAAAAACCGCAGCCATCCAATCGCAGAAATCGAAATTTCAAAATGTTCCTTTAAGTAGAAAGAAAGTTCCGAGAAAAAGCCGGTCCATTCCAACGGCTGTCCCAAGTACATAAATACAACCGCAGTCGGTCCTGTTGTTGCTCCTATGAGGACTTGGATAAGAGGCAGTATCAAACCATAAGCAGAAACAACAGCGGCGGAAATAAATATTTCCTTTCTCGACTGTTTTCGAAGCAAAAGCATTCCGCCCAATATCAAAACCGCCGCAAGGATTCCTAAGCTAGTCATCAGTGATACCCGACTGTCAATCACACCGGGTTCGATTACACCAAACTGAATCACAATTCTTACATAAATTGGAGTATAGAGAAATCCGGCAATTACTGCAACCAAAGGAACTCTCCAGATACTATTCTTGTATTTTTTCAAATTTTTCATAAAAGCAATCCTCCACAAATTCCGATTGAACAAAATCGCTGCGCGATGGCCTGCCAAGGCTGTGGCGCAGTTTATATTTCCAAGAATCAATAAAAAGCAGTGGAAAATACTTCTGTAATTCGGTATTGTTAAGTTACCACACAAAAGTATCTCCATGTCAGCAACAGATCTCTACTCGGCATTAAGAGTCCCTTTGACAGACCGGAGGGAAACCGGAAATGAGTGACAGATATACCATACAGGATATTTTCAATCAGTTCTATCCGTCCTATGAACTGTCTCACAAGCTTTCAGCGGTACAGCGAAAAACTGCCTACAGTATCATGAACTGCAAGACCGGAGCATTCGGAGTGAATATCAGTGTCTGTGAAGAATGCGGCACGGTTACCATTCACCATAATTCCTGCAGGAACAGGTGCTGTCCCATGTGTCAGGAATACCCAAAGGAAAAATGGGTCGATAGCAGAAAAGAAGATGTTTTGGATGCACCTTATTTTCATGTCGTATTCACAGTACCGGAGGAGTTGAACCCTGTCATCTACAACAACCAGAAGCCGATCCGCGTGATTTCCAGAGTATTCCGGGGTAAGTATCTGATGGAACTCAAACAGCTTTGGACAGACCAGAAACTTGAATTCCACGGTACCTCCCAGAAATACCAGAATCATTATGCCTTTAAGGAACTCCTTGACATCTGCTATGGGAAAGAATGGAGCCCCTACTGTAAAAAGACCTTTCAAGGGGCGCAGGCAGTAATTCAATACCTGGGGAAGTACACACACCGGATTGCGGTCAGCAACCACAGGATCATACATATGGATGAAAAATCCGTTACCTTTGCGGTAAAAGATTATAATAATGCAGGGCAATGGAAGGAACTGACGGTATCCGGTGAAGAGTTTATCCGCCGTTTTCTAATGCACGTGCCACCGAAACGGTTTGTCCGAATCCGTCATTATGGTATGCTATCCAATAAAAACAAGCTCAAAAAGCTTACGTTATGCAGAAATCTTCTTGGCTGTAAAAAATACATCTCCAGATTGAAATCACTTGATGCAGCAGCAATGATTAAACTTATATATCAGGTTGATGTCTGTAAATGTAACGCTTGTGGCGGACATCTGGTTCCTGCCTCGGCTGCATATGCCTGCGGACGCAGGTCAGATGGACCTATGCGATGTTAAAGCACTGCGAATGAATACTTTTTAAAGCTTCCTCACTGGAAGTTTTATTGCCATGCAAAAAAACACTTGGTTCATAGTTTATTGCGAAAAAACCAATTCGGATATGATATACTTATTGGATAAGCCCAAGTATTGCTTCTCCATAGAGAAGTCACTTATCTATCCGGACGCGCTTTGGGTCTAATTTTAATTGATAGCTTTGCGTCGAATGGCAAAGAGAATGTCAATCGCCGGCTGCTTTTCCGTACTTCTTTCTGTGTGATACTCATATTCCAAATTTAATGCTTCAAAGGAACTTGTGGGCAGCCATTTTGTATAGAAATATTGTTTTGCCTCTCCAATAGAAGCACCCCACAAAAAGCCCAATTTAGGTTTTACTGTGATTTTGGCGTACTCGCTGGCTGGGAGGACGTAGCTTTCTAAACCATCCTTGTTAATCTCACTGCCAATAAACAATTCAAAATCGCGGCTTTGCTCATTGTAATTTCTGGACAGAACAAAATAGGGTAACACCTTCCCCTCCGGCATGGAAACCACGGCATGATACTGTTTAGACAGAGCCTTTATATCTTTGGAAATTGTTTTATCATTTGACTTTTGCCATATTCCGTATATTGTTTGTTGTCCGATATATTCTATGTTCACTTCTAAACTTGGCATTATTATTTCTTCCTCCAAATCCCGATTCGTTTAAGAAACACTATCAGCTTATAAAAGTATAGCATGTGCGTCTGGATTCTACAATGCTTTCCCTGCCCATCTGCCAGTTGCCGCATCCACTCGCCATATGATATAATTTATCCTATTAAAGAACGGAAGGGGCAGCGGTATGCCTGCATATTTCAATCTATCGGTTCAGTTCAGAAGGGATGCCCTTTATCCCACGTTTGTGAAGGATTTCTATACGGAGCTTGATAAAGCGGGGATGAAATTCTTTTCAGGCTATTGGGGATATGAGGAGGATTCATTAGAAGAAACCATTGAATGGAACCAGCGGAAACTGGAAGCGGATTTTAACCTTGGATTCACGGAACACTGTTCTCATGATTATAAGCAGGTGGTGTATAAGCTTAGTGGTTATTCCGAGGTTCGGGGATTCTGGATGAACAATTACCCGGAGGACGGGGAGTTCACCTATGAAATCATCATACCGGAATCGGATGTCCTGGCGAAAGGATATCCTGTCAGCTTTAAGGAAGAGAGAATTGAGGAACTTCTGGGATTCTCCAAAAGGGTATGGCAATTCCCTCCTGTCAGGGCTATACAGACGGGCCTGGAGATTGAGGATGACTCAACCAGCCTTGCAGAACTGGCACAGGGAGGATGCCCGAACGCCTGGCCTTTTGCCATCGTGGAGGAGCTTGGGGCCTGCCATGAGGATTCCGTGTATGACATTCAACCCATAAGCAAGGGGAAGAAGGGGGTTCTGTTTTGGCGTACAGGAACTGACAATGAATAGAAAATGAGGAGGATATTATGATATCAGCTTTTTGGGAAATGTTCAAGCCGCTTTACGCAGTGGATACATTGGAGGGATATACGGAGAATGAAATTGCATATCTGAAGGAGCTGTTCGGTTCCCTTCCACGGGTGCTGGAGGATTATTACCGCGCCGCCGGACGGACAAAGGCGTTCCACTGTGTCCAGGACACATGGATGCTGCCGGAACATTTCCAGAAGTGGGAATGGCTGCGGGAACCGGATTACTTGATTCTTCTGAATGAGAACCAGGGTGTCTGCGCGCCGGAATCCGCAGGGAGGATTTGATGCTTCCGGACCCACCGGTTTATGTGACGGAGGATGATAAAAACTGGGTCCTTTGCGGCATGCGCATTACCCTCTATAGCAATGAGCCGGACAACATGGTGGCCGTCATGGACTGTGGAGGCTGGGGGATGCATGGAGACGGGGAACTGCAGATGCTTTATGGGGCGGCAAGTGAAGCGTCATATGCAAGCCTGATGTGTGTCCTGGAAGGCGTTGAGGAAGCGATATAATCTGATGTTTGGATGGGATAGTTTGGTTATGGTCTTCTGTATTTAATAAGCAGGCTGGAGGAGGAATAAGTTGATATACAAACGCTACAAGGATGCTGATAAATTGATTGTGGATGCGGATGGGTTAAAATTGTCAGATGATGCATTGGTTTTGATTTATCATGAAGATAAGTGGTATGATGACGTTTTGATTGATTTGGAAGGACAAGCCGTAAGTTTTGAGAAACTAAAACCATATATAATATTTGCTGCGAAGAACCTTGCTGAAATGGATGTTATCGCACAGAAATATAGTGCATTGCATGGGGGCGGCAGATTCGTGGATGGCTATGAGGTTACCTATGTATTTCTTGATGCGCCTGACAGGATAAGGTTGAGGTACTGTGGGATAAACCAAAACTGCTTTCTTTACTTCCAATATGTCAGAACATCCCAGCCATTCCGGACGCATCTGGTTATACGCTTCTCAACATAAGGCGTCTGTGGTAAAATAGGTTTAAAACAGTGGTGCATTCACAGGGACAGACAAAGGAGGAGTGCTGTGAAAAACAGGATGATTGATCAGTTGCGCAATGTGATGCCAAGTGGTATGCAGATTCCGAAGGAGATAAAGGCGCTATATCAATATATTGAGGATAATCATCTCTATATAGATAAAAATGGCTGCAGGTATGGTGTCCTGTTTCCAGAGGATGAGCTGATGGCGAGCCGGACTGAGCATGGAAGAGAGGGAGGAACCAGAATCATCTTTTATCCGGGAGGAACAGAAAACTTGAAATATTGGTTTGCCAGTGGGGAAGATGAGGAACTGCAGCAAAGGCTATGTGTCTTTGCACAGACCGGTGGGGAGGGCTCCGAGGCGGCGTTCTGGCTTACGGATGAAGGGGAACTGAAGATTATCCATATGGGTTCAGGCTCAGGCTCCATGCTATCCTGTATGCTGGCGGATAATGCGCTGGATTTTTTAAGGCTGATTGCTATTGGGTATGATGAAATATGTTGGGATGAGGATTTTGCGTATCCGCCAAATGAGAATCCGGATGCGGAAGTGATGGTGAAGCCGAATACAAAGTTTCAGAACTGGGTTACCCAGGCGTTCGGCACCCGGATACCGAAGACTGCCCTGGAAGTCGTGAAGCATCCGGCGAATATGGACGATGAAAGCTCGGAAGATGCGTTTTTCAAATGGATTCAGAAGTATATGTGAGATAGGTCCCTGTATGTGGAAAGTTAAATTAAATCTTTAGATTGTTCTATTGCAATTAAGGAGTATGTAAATGGAATTAACAAATGAACAACGAAAATATTTGGGCCTGGAGCTGATTGAACCTGCGTGGGAACGCATTGGAATACCGAATAACTGTCTGAAGCCTGAATTATCCACAGGAAAGGATATCCTGTTTTTTGATGGCGACATACTTCGTAAGGTGATTTGGCTAGATGATAAAGGAAGTTTGCTATTGCAGGGGAAAGGACTACCAGATAGGTATATTGCTTCCGATATAACTGACGGGCTGGGTTCTGCAAAAAGATTTGGAAATGACTTGTATGAAAAGTGAGGATATGGAGAAGAACAGAAATGGATGAGAATGTTTTGTATTTAACCCGTTTTTGTGGCGTGGAACGGTATCCGGTGGAAACGGCAAAGTGGTACATCATAGAGGGCGATGGGACAGAGGATGACCCGGATATGCTGTGCTTGGAAATGGATTTTGGCATGGGGGATGGCCTGCATGAGGATACGGCATATCTGGAAGCGGAGCCGTCATGGGAGGTAAACTTCTATTCGCTGAAAATCCCAGCGGCTTCCCTGCAGCCGGGATTCTGCCTGGAACAGCCTAACCGGGAGGAAGATGTGGAGGGGAACCTGTACTATATGGAGCATCAGCCTACCATCGATAATAAGATGGAGGTTGTTGAAGCGGAAGGAGAGCGTCTGAAAATCCGGCTGACCGGGATTACAGAGGACGTGAACTATTATGATGGTTCCAAGCCGAAAAATACAATGGAACTGGTCGCGTGGTTTGATAAGAATTAATAAGGGGGAATATATGTCAAGAATAGACAGCGGCGAATGCTTTTGTATGGACATGGAATGGTACGGCGTTGACAAAAAGGGCAACATAGCTGTTTTCTGTAGTGCTGGCAAGGGGTATCTGCCGGAGTTTGTGTGTGAGGATGTGGAGAGGGCGGAAGAATTGATGGAGTATTTTGACACAGTTGAAAAAATAACAGAAAGCACATTGTTTTTTAAGTCAATGGAACAGGCGGAGCAGGCTGCAAGGGAGTTTTCTGACAAAGGGCTATATTATTTTGATTCGGATGATGGCACAAGGTTCGGGGTTGCAACGCTCCACGAGTATTACACAAAACGTTCCGCCCCGCTGAGGCCATTGGAATATGAGAGGCTGCCAGAACATATCAGAGACATATTAGGGCATAACCGGATGGATGTTGAGGATTTTTCTGCTACCCATGCACTGCATGTGAAGCATGCGTATGAGGTACGCATATGAGGTATGATGGTAAGCCTTTATTTGAATGTGTTCAGTGCCTAATGTGCATCTGCCGCCAGCTGCCTCCATATGGGCATTTCACGGTTGGATTGGATTATGTATTTGATTACATAATTGACGCAAGGAAAGTAACGGACGACCTGGGGGAAACCATTACATTACCAGAAGCTGTATTCCTTTCCTGTTTTGAGAATCTGGGGGAGGCTATTACTTCCTTCAGCCCGATTTTGTACGATACGACAGAATACCATTTATATCTGATTTTAAGCGGATCTGGCTGCAGCTTGGAGGAAATCAAGGCGTATGCAAAGGCCATGAATGTGAACTATCTCCAGGCAAAACGGGCATTGACGCAGGAGCGGAATCTGATTGCGTCTGGGAGAGCCTATGATATAGGAGAAATGCTTGGCAAACTTGAAACGTTTGACATACATTATGAAATCGAGCCTGAGTATCCATATGGATAAAAGATGAGCGGGCTACACAGACAGACTGTATAGGGAGGTGCTGGTATGGCAAAGGCTGAATTCGGAATCATTGAAGATATTATGGAAACAAGAGAGTATTCATATAACCCGGAAAAATACCATTGCGTGTCCATTGATGATGAGGTTTACATAGAGGACTGGTGGGATAAGCTGGTCCTTCTGAAGACATATTTCCATAACCTTAACCGCCCGGATTTTGGGCTCGCTAGGTGGGGGATAACCTTGATACCGCCGGAATCACTCCCTGCATTCCAGGAGGTAGTGATAGCGGATAGAAGGATGAACAGGGATGGGCAGTTGGCAGCGCTGGCCGATAAAATAAGCGAGGCAATCCGTAGGGAGAAATATATGATACATTTTGGCGTCTGACCCAGGATTCTAAATATACAAGGGCATAAAAATCTAGGCTATTTGGCAGGAATAATGGAGGATAAACGATGGATATGGTTGAAAAACAGCGCATTCATGCTCTTTTTACGGCAAAGGATTATATGGAGCTCTACCGGACCCAGAAACCAACGGTTGACCTGATGCTTGGGATTAAAGAGCAGTGGGAGTTTGAGGATTTCCTGGTAGAGGAGGGATACTTTGAGGAGGCTCCTTTCTGGCTGTATTATTCAGTCGTACAGGGTGATTTTTTAGAGATGGGCGGATATGAGGAAGATGTTACTGAACAGGTCGCGGCGTTCCTGCAGGGAAAACTGCCGAAAGCTGATTTCCAAAGCATTGCAGTGCATCTCCAGGGTATATATGTGGACATAGATGAAAGGGATAATTTGGAAGAAAAAATTGAATTTTGCAACCAGTGCCTGACGGGTGCAGGCTATTCAATCCAGGTAGAGCATGACGATACCTATTGTACATGGGATTATTTCTTGTCGGTTCAGCACACATGAAAATCTCCCAAATACAAGGATAAGCTGTTTGACGGATATTGTAATAAAATCAGGGAGGCTAATAAACTCCCGTTGAAATGAGGAGGGGCTGGGTGATAAAAGTACGGTTTTATACTGACGACAGAGACGTATGTTCCATCATGGAGGAAAATCTGACTGGCGGCATTGAAATAGAAGACTGGCTCATGCAGCGTATGGATGGGATATCCTTTGACAGTATGGATTACCCGTGTGATATGGAATTCTGTTATGACTGCTATTTCCAGAGTGATGCAGATGAATTGAAAGCCAGGGAGATATACGGTTTGCTTGAAATCTCCTCCTTGGACAGGATGGGTGTAAGATGTACTGTTTGGGTTACGGATCATTCTTTAAATGAGGAAATCAAAATAACAGGAAGGTGAGGTGGACACATGGGCTTCCCCGTATTTATGTTCCTCCACGATATTACCGACAAGGCACCATTGCCATTCCTGTCCGGCAGTTTTTCCTTCTGTTGTTGTTTCCATCGTATTTATCACCCTGAAAATCCTGTTTATTAATCCACTTTGTTAAAAATGACCGTCTGTTCCTTCATGGAAATCTAACCGACCTGATAGCCGTAATCCGTCATTTCTTTTTTATATTGTAGAAAAGAGTGGTCTATGGGTATGACTGTAATCTCCTGTATTTCCTCAAAGGCAAGCTTGAATGATTGGCTTCCGTTTTTTTGTACATATTTCCATAGGGCGTTATACTTGCTCATTGTTTTTCGCCTTCTTTCTATTTTTTCAGTTATTTATGGGCTGTCTAACCTTCCTTAAGCCTCGCCGATATATGGTGTTGTTCAATTTCCGACAAACTGTAATTATGTTGGAAAAGGATTCCCCAGGTGCAAACTCAATTCCCCTCCAGAGCTTTTTAATGGGTAACGACAAGCGGATTAACTATTCTGACCAATACCCTATACCAGGGTTATATTCAGCGCCAATGATGCCTTCCCTTTCAAAATCATAGTCAAGGAATCCTTCTTCATCCAGATGAAATACACCGCTGAGATAAAATGCAATCATGGTTTTGAAAAACAGTTCTGCTGAAGCATGCATTTTCTGCAGGCCATTATCTGGGGAAAAATGAAACACAGCTTCTTCATTATTATATGTTTCCACATAGCAGACATAGCAGGATGAATAGTCGGCTAATAAGGGAATGATTGTTCTTATCCGGGCTTCACATATATCATCTGACGCTAACATTTGTAAAAGGGTGTGGTATTCCTTTTCTAATTCCTCAATGTGTATCAGCCTATATCCTGGAACGAAATCCATATACGTTTGATTGTCAATGCCTCTATATGTTCCGGATACTTCTCCGTATATTGCCTTGAAAACATCGGGTACGACGGGTGATAACCTGGAAAGGGTTTCATTCCATGTCTGGCTCTCAGTCCCCAGGCTGTCTTTATATCCTTTTCTCATTATATCTGACAAAGAAAGGTACTCCTTGACCAAATCATCCAACATTTCGTAGTTCCTCCTGTGTTAATTCCGATGACCCTTACTGTGCAGCTCCCTGGCAAATGGGAATTGAATTTATTTTTTAATATGCGCTGTAATAATTGTATAGCTGTAAGCGTTGACGGTTATCTTTATAGTTCCAATTTCGCAGTACCAATTTTTACCCTGTCGGTATATATGGCAATTTTCATCCATAATTAAATCCTTACAATATTCAACTACATCCGTGTCATCTAATTTCAGATTCTTTTTTATTCTGTCGATTCCCATTTCAGTAGTGTGTATTTTATCAATATTATCAACCAATAATGCGCAATCGCTCATTATGCCATGCTCCTATCGCTTCCGATTGTTCGGACAACCAATTCCCTGCAAATGGGAGGTTGTCATTCAATCATATATGATATTCCTTTATTAAGATTTTCTAATATATGTTCCATTGGACGATCCTTTTCCATTACAGAAACAGCGCCTCAAACAACAAACGGTTCTCGTTGATAACATCAAATTTTCCACCTGCCATAATCCATTTGAGGACAATGCCGTTTGACAAGCAGCATAACGAGTTGCCCAGTATCTTAGGAGATGAGGTGCGCTTAATCTGTCCTTCCTGCTGGGCGCGTTCAATCAGGCTGGTTACAATATCCGATAGCCCGTCCTGTTCCGGCAGCAAAGGGATAACCTTGTCCTTTAGGTATATACGGTACAACTCCTTTGTCAAAGTGACACCGGCCCTTGTGACGTGGCGGATGCGTGTTTCTATAATCCTCAAAACTTGATTCGCATAGTCATTTGCGCTCAAAATAGAGGCTAATTCCTCACTGCTTAGCATGTTGTCAGTGGAAAAATAATCACGGACCAACTCATCCTTTGATTTGTAGTAATAATAAAATGCCGTTTTCGTAACATCAATTTCTTTACATATGTCATCTATGGTGATATTTTCAAAACCGTGTTTCTGGAACAAACCAATGGCCGCTGTCAAAAGCGCCTCTTTGGTGGCTCTCTTTTTAGCCATCCTAACACCTCCGTTCGTGAATGTTTTTATTATAAAATACTTTACCCTAAAAATCAATAACATTACTATAGTAATAATTTTAATTACTTAGATATTGATTTTTTGATATCACAGGAGTATAATGATGCCAATGAAACCAAAATGAAGGTAATATTTAGGATGAAGAAAACATTGCAGCCAATACGAATCATTGGAGGGACAGGAGTACAGGGCGGAAATGCTGCACGGGAACTGTTGAAGCACAATTACTGTGTTCGCGTTCTTAGCAGGAACCCGCAGTCTGCCGCAGCGCAGGAAATTGCGGCAGAAGGAGCAGAGGTTATACAGGGCGATATGGCTGATGTCGATTCGCTGGAGCCTGCTATGAGAGGCGTTTCAGCTATATTTTCCGCCCAATACGCCGACCCGGACGACCCATCGGTCGAGCCGCGCAACGCGGCTAATATGGTTAAGGCCGCTCAATAAGCCGGAATTGAGCAAGTGGTTCACACTTCAGTTGCAGGCAGCAATTTATTCCCGCGCTGGAACAAATACAAAGCATTAACCGACTATAACGAGCAAAAATACCAGATTGAGGAATTCGTCAGAAACGGCGGTTTTCGTTATTGGACAATTCTCCATCCATGTCTGTTCATGGAATGCTTTGAGGAAAAGTCCGTCAAGGTAATGGCGCCAGAACTGAAAAATGGCGTGCTTTTCGGCATATTGAAGCCGGATACCCCAATAAAGTGGACTTGCGGCGACAATACCTCACAGTTTGCCCGCGCCGCGTTTGAAAGCCCGGAAAAGTTCAATAAGAAAGATATCAATGTTGCCGGAGATGAATTGTCGATGTCACAGGCGGCACAAACGTTGAGCCGAGTGCTCGGTAAGAACGTAGTTTATGAGGCTTTCAGCCATGAAGAAGCTGTGCGCAGAGGTCTGATGGAAGGTACTGTATGCGGTCAGGAATGGATGGAGGCCGTGACTCCCGGCTTTGGATTTGATATCAATGAAACCAGGCAGTATGGCGTCCCTCTGACCAACCTCGAAACGTGGGTAGCCACTCATCAGGAAACAATCTTCATCCGATAAAATATAAGCGTAAAGCTAACCAATTGGGAATTTATATCAGATTAAGAATATGTAGAGATTAAGGAGTTTTTAAGAAATGAAAGATATAGTGAAATCATTTTTGATAATTGGTCAATCTAACATGGCTGGCCGTGGCCATCTCCACGAAGTAAAACCTATAATAAATGAAAGGATTGTCATGTTGCGCAACGGAAGATGGCAAATGATGGCTGAGCCCATCAACTGTGACCGTTCAGTCTCTGGAATCAGCCTTGCAGCGTCGTTCGCAGATGCATGGTGTCGTGAATACAAAGAAGGCAAAATTGGTCTCATACCATGTGCCGAGGGCGGAAGCGAAATCGATGAGTGGGATGTTGGTAAAACGCTCTATAACCATGCGGTCAGTGAGGCCCGGTTTGCCATGAAAAACAGTCAGTTGTCAGGTATTCTATGGCATCAGGGGGAGTCGGATAGTATGGGCGGCAAGCATGAAATATACTATGAAAAACTACATAGAATCATGCAAGGATTTAGAAAGGAGCTGGATGCACCTGATATTCCAATTGTCATCGGCGGGTTAGGAAGCTTTTTAGGTCAATCAGGTTTTGGAAAGAATTGTACCGAATATATGCTTATCAATCAGAAGTTGAAACAATTTGCTTTTGAGCAGGCTAACTGCTACTTTGTTGATGCTGCCGGGCTTGCCTGTAACCCTGACGGCATTCATATCAATGCAGTGTCCCAAAGAAAGTTTGGCTTGCGGTATTTCGAGGCGTTTTTCCACAAGCAGCATATATTAGGACCTTTAACAAATGAGGATGAAAGGGTTTTGGTTCTTGAAGCCAGAACACACACAAAGACCGAGAAAACATTCCTGTTAAGTATGCAAATGGCTTTAGGCGATATATCGTATAGCGATTTTAAAGCACAGCTGGCACAGACCGGAGAGTGAATACAGATGGAATAGCAGGTTCGTTTTTGCTAACAATCTGAGTCCGAGGCGTGTGCCTAGGACTTTGTCTACAGTCTGATTCCACATCACGGTAAAATGTGATGTGGGATTTCTTAACTTAATGCCATTGGACATATTCTCCAAGGCTTTTCGCTTTATATCAAGGGTAGGGTACCTATGGTGGGCGGAGCCGTCATGGGAGGTAAACTTCTATTGGCTGAAAATCCCTTCAGATTCATTGGAGCCGGGATTTTGCCTGAAGGAGCCTGACCAGGAGGAAGATATAGGCAGGAACCTGTAATATAGGGAGCATCAGCCAACCATGGATAATAAAATGATGGTCATTGAGGTGGATGGGGAGCGTCTGAAAATCCGGCTGAGCTGGGTCACTGAGGATGTGAACTATTTCACAGTGCATTTTTAGGGCAGTTCACAACACACTCAAAACAAAGGATACATTCCGTACCGTTTTTCCTTTTGCGGGAATTGTCTGTTACATCCACGTTCATTGGACATATCTTTTTACATTTGCCGCAGGAAATACATTTATTTTTATCACATTTTATCCGGAGCAGGGAAAAATAACTCATGGGTTTCAGAAACACCGTGATTGGGCATATGTATTTGCAGAATGCGCGATTATCTTTAAAGACAAATGCCAGGATAATGCCAATAACATAGTATGATATGTTTCCTATGATAAAAGCCCAGAACATAATCCTTTCAATATTACTAACATGTATGAGGAACAGGGCTGAGACAAAAATAAGCGAGGCTGTGAATGTGAGGTAACGAATCCAGCCAATGCTCTTTCCCGGCTTTTTAGGGATTTTATAGGGAAGGAAATCAAGGACCATGGCCGTCCAACAGGCAAAGCCACACCATCCCCTGCCAAAAAGTAATGGCCCAAAGATCTTAGCGGCAGCATAATGGATGGTTGCGGCTTCAAATACGCCCGTAAAGAGATAGTACCAGAACCCCTCAATCTGCATGTTCTCGCCGCTGATGAATCCCAGATAAACCAGCATATAAAGCCCGACCAAAAGCTGTGAGCTTCTGCGGGCATATCTGTATTTTTCGATAATAAGAAATATCCCCAAAGAGACGGATATCCCGATATAGCTGAAATTAAATAAGTAAAACAAATTTTTCCGTGTCAGCCACAATGTGACTGCTGCCATTTCAAATACCAGCAGTATCGCTGTGGGCAATAGATATTTTCTTGATTTTTTTGCATCTGCAGTTTTGGCTTTCATAATTCCTGCTCCATCCATCCTGGGTTTACGGCGCGATAAACTGGAACCAGCGTCCCCTGTCATGGTGCGGGCCCCAAGACTTATGTGATGTTAATCCATGTTCTTTATTTCCTTTTAATTCTGCAATCAGTCCACGGGCAGGTCTTGCTTTTCCAGTAATCCCTGCTGCATCTTTTTGCTTAAGGACGAACGTACTAAGTGATAGGAAGCATGCACAATATCTGCAAGTACATCCTGCGGCATGTTGCCATCCAGATATACTGTGCTCCAATGTATCTTATTCATATAGTAGCCTGGCACGATATCCTCGTACTTGCTGCGCAACATATCACTGAAGGCAGGTTCCAGCTTCAAGGTGACAATCGGACGTCTGTTTCTGTCATCAATGCCTATGTAGGCGTACATCTTGCCGCACAACAGATACTTGTATGCCTGCCATGCAGGCTGAAATTCTTTTTCCGTAGACGGCTGTCTTTGTAAGCAGTCATCCAGCCATTGGTAATTTTCCATGATGCGCTCAGGCCATGGTGTTGCGTTTGATAATCCTGCCATAATATATTCCCTTTCCAGGTTATGTCTGATCATTATTAGGCTAAATCACATTCTTGATGAGTACCTTTGGTTCAGCCGACGACATTATGTCAATTGTGTGGTTTTGCGTATATACGCCGTAATACCTCCATTTTCCAGGATAGATAGGATGTTATTTATCTGGAAATTCTCTAATGACGTGTATTTCCCCAATGATATGCTCATTAAATTCTTCCAGTTTTCCGGCAGGGCCCAATAACTCCTTATGGTGCGCGCCCCCGACCTGATGGACTTCAAACTGCCTGCAATAATGGTCGTCTACCTCAAACTTTGTGACATAACCTCTTCCGATTTTGCTGTATTGTATAATGAAGTATCCTCAACACAATTTTTATCCTTCGTTGTTTACCAGATTCAGACAGGTTTTTGTTATATATTCCTTATGTCTATATTCAAACGCCTCCCCATGATTTTCGTCCTTTGTGCTTATGAAGATCTCCACAAATACCGTATAGGGCGCTGCCTTTTTTACATATTTCACCAGGGAGTTGTGCACCTTGGTCAGACAGTCCGGTCTTGGTATATCCTTTTTATTTTCATCGTGATATCCAGAATTGCCGGTTGCGGTATAGCCGTAATCCAAACATTCCTTGCCATTTACGGTCAGGATCCTTATGTCTCCGGCCTCCGGAAGATGGAAGTAGCAGCTTGGATGATTATATTTTCCATATGGAGAGATGATTCTGTTATCCTTGCTTTCGATGGCCCTGCCTGATGTAAGGTCTTCTTTTACAACCGTAAAGCCTAAGTCAACAGCCTTTTGTGCGGCTGTCACCAACTTACTTAGTATTTACCGGCCATTTACTATCTTGTCTCGGTAAGCCTTCCATCTTTTAAATCCAGTGGGTTTATCCAGGCTGATAAATCTGCCTGTACTGCAGTTGATGAGCCGGGTATTTAAGTCGGCCATTAAAACAGCAAATACCTCTTTTGGCTCACCGCCTCTGATATGCAGCATGACAGATTCCGTATCTGGATGTTCACCAACATTGAATTCAATTGACCAGCGGCTGCTGTCAAGGTTCTGCCAGGACAAATCATCACAATTGTAAATAAGTCCAGGCTCTTTTGCGATTTTCTTTATCACGGAGGCTATTTCTGTCTGCTTAAATGGAATGATATTTTCGCTGTTTATCTCGTCTATGGCTTCGCTGTTTGCCTGTGTCCTTATCATTATGACATCCCAACTCATTCCTTGCTCCTTCCTGGGCTGTTTAGGTTCTGTTGCGCCGGAGTTATTCTTATGATGAATATTCTACCACAATGTGGATATTCCGTCCATGCAGCGTTAGGAATCATCCTGGCTGCCCATGGCTTTTGTGACCGCATACAAATACAAATCTTTAAATCTATATTTCTCCAAACTTCAATACTTCGCTTTTATGATTCAAGATTAAATCATACATCCACTTATAGAGATATACCTCATTGTCGCTTATCCATTTGTCTATCTTGTCCGTTTCATCAAACCATTCCTCTGGATAGTCATAGTTTTTCTGATATTTTTCATTTGCATAATCGTGTATACCGCATCCATAAACAGATGCCATTTCTTCTTCGTTAGTTGCTTTCAGAAAAGACAGTACCCTTTCAAATTTCCCGTTTTGGAATGCGCCGCTCTCGTAATATTGCCATACTCCGCACCTAAGACTCATTCCCTGCCAGTTATTTATTTCCATATACATAAAAGCAATATCCGGAATGTCTGTGAACGGTGTGTTCCTGTACCTGTCATAAAACAGCATGAAGAACTCTGCGTCGTATTTCCAGAACATTTCATGTCCTGATGATTTAGTGGAAACAATCAATTCATTTATTGCATTGTAAGTCATACCATATCTCCATTCAATTCCAGTTTTGCTGTAGAGAAATAATCAGTTTACAAAAGTATAACATGCGCATCTTTATTCCACAACGGTTTCCATCTCCCTCTCTGTCTGTTGCCGTATACACGCACCATATGTTATAATTTAAGCATGGAAATATATGGACCCTGACCATATTCAGGGCATTGATAAATAGAAATTGAGGAGGCTGTCACGGCGCCTGCTTTATGGGGCGGAGCAGCCTAACCAGGAGGAAGATGTGACGGGAACCTGTACTACATGGAGCATAAGCCTGCATGGATCATAAGATGGAGGTATTGCGGCGGACGGGGAACGTCTGAAAATCCGGATGGGAGAGGCCATTGCTTGCTTCAGCCTGGAGGGAATCAAGGCATATGCAAAGGTCATGAATGTGAATTATCTCCAGGCAAAATGGTATTGACGCAGAAGCGGAACCTGATTGCGGCCGGGAGTGCCTATGATATATGGAAAATGCCAGGCAGGCTTGAACCGTTTGATGTATACTATGGAATCAAGCCGGAATATCCATATGAATGAAAGATGGCCGGCAAGGTGGGGGATAACCTTGATACCGCCGGAATCACTTCCTTCATTCCAGGAAATAGTGATAACGGATAAAAGGATAGGCAGGTGTATGTTACCTGGATTGTACAGGTAAAGAAGTATTCCTTTCTGATATCATGGACAAAATGAAGGCAAACAAGATAGCTATACCGGATGGGAATGCTTATCAATTGGTATTGGGGCATTTTATAGATGAATTGTATCGGTATAAAATCGGTAATATAATAACCGGCAGTCAGGATAGCCAGGGAGACATCCTATTGATGAAAGCAGCTGAAAATGAAAGGGCGGCCCTGCGGATTCCGGTCAATAAAACAGATTCCATCCGCTGCCATGACAAGGGCGGACTTGACAAAAAGGGGGAAGTCCGGCAAATGGAAAAGCAGCAGGAAGGCAGCCATAAGCTTCTATCAAAAGAAGAAAAGAAGCTGCTGTTGAAACAATGGAAAGCCTCCCAAAATAAAAAGTATATGCTCAGTAAGGCGAAGGTGCAGAAACTTTTTCATTACTTAGAAGTACAATTAGCAGGAAATCCCTGTAATCATACATTACATTTTACAGGACAATGGCTGGAAGATCATCTGCCGCCGGAAAAAATAGGGAAAGTAATTGCGCAGATAAAAGGAATGGGTGGATATTGTGATTGTGAGGTGCTGTTCAATTGCTATGAAACATATGGAAGCCATGAAAGACGGGGTATGACTCCAGGCTATTCAGGCCCCGTACAAAAGGAGAAGGATGAAGCGGAAAAAGGGTATATGGAACAATTATGAAGGAGGCCTGCGCATGGCCGTCCAGCGGTGGGTTTTATTCAGGCCTGTGTTTGACACAAGGCCCATAGTTACCTTTGGGACGGATTATATCCATACCCATGACTGCCTGGACCCATGCAGGGGATATGGATGGGTGACGCTTCCTGACTGGCATTGCGGGGATACAGAGCGGGCATATAAAAGTTATACGGAAAAATTCATTCCTGGGTTTGAGGCGTTAAAGGCAAGTATATTGGACGCGGTCCTGCTGCAGCTCAATGAGATGCGCTCTCTGGACCAATTCATCACTGCTTACCAGTCCAATGATTTATTGTTTGGAAAACGGATCCAGTCCTATGTCGGAGCAGGATCATACTTTGGATTTATCAACGGTGTCAGGCACAGCCATGGTATGGAGCGCCTGGACCTGGTCATGAAAGAGATGGAGGATTGGGATTTTTGCAATTTACCCAAGGCTGTCAGGGAATATCTGTTGGAGCTGAAGGAGAAGCGTTTCACAGATGATGAAGCAGATACGCTGTTTGTTGGATATTGCGATAAAATCAGGGAGGCCAATAAACTCCCGTCCGGATAAGGAAGGATGGCGCGATAAAAGTACGGTTTTAACAGATGACAGAGTTTTATGTCCTGTCATGTAGGAGAAACTGACCGGTGGTATTGAGATGACGATAGAGGAGAAAATGACGATGAATGGAAAAAAAGTACGTGTAGGTGTGAGTCTGTTGGTTGGCAACATGGACAATATGGTACGGTTCTACAGAGATATATTAGGCTTTCATACTCAATGGGAGGGTGGTCCATTTGCGGATTTTGAAACGGGAAGTGGTGATTTATCCTTGTTTATGTATAGCAGGGAAGAATTCGTCAAAGCAATAGGAGAGGACTACATTCCGCCAAAGGGTATCAACCAGACGTTTGAAATTGCTCTCTGGCTGCCTGGTTTTGCTGATGTGGATTTGGAATATGCGCGCCTGTCAAAGTTGGGTGTGCAATTCCCAACAGGAGAACCTATTACCTATCCTTTCGGCATCCGCAACTTTTATGTAGCTGACCCAGAGGGGAATTTGCTTGAAATCGGGAGCACGGACTTATATAGATTATCCTAGGGCGTGTGTTGCCCTAAGGGGGACCTATGGTGGTTTCACATTTTTTCACCTGAATCGAACCTTGTTCCCTTACTTCTCTTAAGTTCTGCCCCATTCATCCGCTGCCTGCCAAATGCCCGGGCAATCCTGTTTGGGTTGTAGTTGCCGTTATTCCGCCATAGGTATGGCTTGTGACAATCTCAACAGGGTTCTTGGTAAGCTCCCCGCTGTTATTATGCTTGCGATAATCATGTTGCCGCACCCACTGGTCATATGATATAATTTATCCCATGAATGAAGGAAGAGGCGGCAGGATGCCGGCATATCCCAATCAGCAGTACTGTTCAGAAGGGATGACCGTTATCCCGTATTTGTCAAGGCGCTCTATGCTGTGCCTGATGAAGCGGGAATGAAATTCCGGTCAGGCTTCTGGGGAGTTGTAAGGAGGTATTATGTTTAATGATGGAAGAAGCAAAAGAGTTGTTTTTGTTGCACATTGTTTTCTGAACCAAAATTCTATTTCTGATGGGACCGCGGTCTATCCGGCCGCGTTCAAGGATCTGGTCGTTTTTTTCTTAAATGCTGATATCGGTATTGTTCAGATGCCTTGTCCTGAACTTTGCTGTTTAGGGCTTGACAGAGGAAATATCCATGGCGCGGATAGTCCGGTAGTTGTAGAAAACACACGTATCCGTAAAGAAATGAAAGAGGATGGGGCGAATAGGAAATTGGCAAAGTTAGCTGATTATGTAGTGCAGCAAATCTTAGAGTATGATAAGTCCGGATTTGAAATCGTTGGCATGGTGGGGGCAAACCGTTCCCCAAATTGCGGTGTTGACACAACCTCGGACAGGAATGAGGAAATCAGCGGAATGGGGCTGTTTATCGAGGAGATATCCTCCCGGCTTTCAAACATGGATATTACCATCCCAATGATTGGACTGAAAGGAAATGATAATATAATTGAACGGCTTCAGCAATTATTATAAAGTCCGGCTCACGCAGCGGCTGACCTGCATAATAAACCGGAACATATGGTATGATGACATATATGGTAATTTTGCCGTTGATGTGGATTATCTTTATGACGGTGATACATCTGGCATTCCATTGGCAGATTTTAAGGCTTTCTTCCGTTCCCATGAAACCGTGTTTGATGATGACGGCGAGTGTTATATCTGCTGGAATTACGGGCTTTATAAAGAGTCATTTACCCATGACCATTTTGACGATGTACCGGCCAGTTATGGCCAGAAAAAGACAGGAGATTTGATATAGTAATACCGCGCAGATTAAAATCACGCCAGCCGCAGCGTGTTCCCGGGATATTCAATGTGAGACCGGACACCTGCGATACGGGCTGGACCGCACTCCTCCCGGAACTGGTGTGATGGGACTATTGTACCACGCCGGTCTATGGAAGGCAATATCTGTTTAAGCGGGGATAATCGGTCCAACAGATTATGAGACGTCAGTCATCTGAAATCAAGCCCCAAAAAGGGAGGAGCCGGCAGGGATTACTCCCTCCGGCTGTATTATGAAAAAAAGTCTTATAAGCAATGTTCTTTATGCTTCTTAGTATATCCATCAAATATGAGCAGATTATAGATGAAATATGAACAGATTGTAAGAAGTTTGTAAATGAAATATGATGTGGGAATATAAATATTTATGGTATAATCCCCCTTATAGGGAGGTGTGATGTTTTGAAGGGTATAATAAAAAATGCTGCAGTGTCATTGCTGGTATGTATGATGCTTCCTTTGACAGGGATGGTTTCCCTGGCAGGACAGTGGGAGCAGGATCATCTGGGTATCTGGAGCTACAGGTATCATGACGGTGATTTATTAAAGGGCAACTGGTACTGGATTGACGGGAATCTGGACGGGACAGCGGAATGCTATTGTTTTGATGCACAGGGCAGTCTGTATCAGAACACGGTTACTCCGGATGGATACACGGTTGATTCCTCCGGGGCATGGATGCAGGACGGGGTCCCGCAGACCCGGACAATCCGCCGTGAGGGGACAGGAAGGCCGTTTGGCATGGCATCCTTAACTGGCGGCGTCCTGTCCAATGAATGGTCGGATTACCGTCTGGTGATCCCTCCGGGCAGTGATAGGAAGGATACGGCGGAATATACGGATGCCGGGGATCCGGATCAGGAATACTATGACCTCAATATGCTTACAACGGATGGGGAGGGCAGCTTTTCCATGTTCATTTGGTATTATAAGGATAAAGAACCTGGGATACCGGCCTCCAGCCAGATGAGGAAGCATAATTACGATTTGATACACCGGTACAATTATCCGGAACCCTTTGTGGAATCGGAACAGACGGTAGGAGGACATACCTTCAGCGCAACCAGGTTTTACGGCTGGGGTTATGGACATATCCAATTTAAAAGAAAGATAGATGATATGGTCATGGATATGACATTTTCCTATCCTGACAGACCGGAGTCCGAAGAAAAAGTCATGGATTTCATTGAAAGAATCATGCCCGCGGGCGGCGTATAGGAAAGAAGCAGGATAAAGACATGTTATACCAGATAAAAGACGGAACCGTGTCGGCAGGGGGGAAGGTCATCTTGTCCCACATTGATTTTGAGATACGCGGAACAGAGAAGATTGCAGTGGTTGGAAAGAATGGGGCGGGCAAGACCACATTGTTGAATGTGATTGCAGGTACAATCCCACTGGACCGTGATGATAAAAGGATGGGGCCAGGGATTTTGTGTTCCAGGAAGGTGATGACCGGAATGCTGTCCCAGCAGGTTTTTGCGGATGAGCACCGGACTGTGGAGGAACTGCTTATGCTGTCCTGCCCCTTAAGGGACAGCTTTGACCGGGAGCGGTTTGAGTATGAACAGGAATATGACAGGCTGTTTACCGGGCTTGGGTTTGCAAAAGAGGACAAGAAAAAGCCCATATCCCGGTTTTCAGGAGGGGAACAGACCAAGATTGCCCTAATCCGCCTCCTGCTTGAAAAACCGGATATCCTGTTGCTGGATGAGCCCACCAACCATCTGGATATGGAGACCTGTGAGTGGCTGGAAGGTTATATGGGGCAGTATAAAAAGGCGGTTGTGATGGTTTCCCATGACCGCTTTTTCCTGGACCGTACCGCGGATGTGGTTTATGAACTGTCGGAAGGCAGGCTTACCAGATATCCGGGTAATTACACGCATTACAGGGAAGAAAAGCTTAAGAAGATACAGCTTCAGAAAAAGGCTTATGAGCGGCAGCAGGAGGAACGGGAGCGTCTGGGCGGCCTGGTGGAGCGCTTTAAGCATAAGCCAAATAAGGCATCCTTTGCCCGTGCAAAACGCAAGGCCATGGAGCGGATGGAACGGGTGGAAAGGCCCCAGGAGGATGACAGCCGCATCTTTACAGGAGAGATAACGCCGGAAGTTCCAGGGGGCAAATGGGTGTTCACCTCTGAACATTTAAAGGTTGGATATGACAAGGCGCTGTTGGAAATCACCATGCGTATACGCAGGGGGCAGAAGATAGCCATTCTTGGTTCCAACGGGGCAGGTAAGACAACTTTCTTAAAGACCGTGGCCGGTTTCCTTCAACCTGTGGATGGGGAATTTTCCCTGGGCAATCATACCACAATCGGTTATTTTGACCAGCACAGTGCGGGAATTGAGTCAGGGAAAACGGTATTTGAACATTTTACAGGCATTTTCCCGTCCCTTACACAGAAGGATGCCAGAAGCATCCTGGGTGCATACCTGTTCGGGGGCCGGGAGGCGGAGAAAAAGGTGTCCTCCCTGTCCGGCGGGGAAAAGGCAAGGCTGGTGCTGGCTGAACTGCTGCAGAGCCGCCCCAATTTCCTGGTCCTGGACGAACCTACCAACCACATGGATATACGGGCAAAGGAGAATCTGGAATCCGCGTTCCGCGCCTATAAGGGAACCATTCTTTTTGTGTCCCATGACCGTTACTTCATCCGCCAGATAGCAGATGCGGTGCTTATATTTGAAAACCAGGCCGTGATGTATTATCCCTTTGGTTATGAACATTATCTGGAACGGAAGAAGAAGCAGGAGGCGGGAGCCTCCATCGGGGCTCAGATTAAGGCCGAGGAGCAGGCTCTGATTGCCGGCATGCGCGCGGTGCCAAAGGCAGAACGCCACCGTCTCCGGGAGATTTCCACAGAGTCGGCTTATGTGGACTGGAAAATGAACCTGGCCCTGGAACGTCTTGTATCAGCAGGGGAAAAGGCAGAAGCCATGCAGATACGGATGCAGGAGTTATATGGGTGCTGGCTGCAGTCTGAGGCCTTCTGGGCAGGAGAGGAGTGGCCTGAGACGGGACGTTACGAGGAGCTTGCCGGACAGTATGAGGAAGCCTTCAGGGTCTGGCATGAAGCCTGTATGGAGTGGCTGGACACGGCAGGGGAGACGGGCGTGTATTGTATGGACAGCAGGAATCATGATCGGGAGTTTTGCCCTGATGCAGTTCATGCTGTATATGATGTTCCGCCCGGAATTTAATGGGACAAATTGGATTAAGACAGTGAAGATTCGGAAAAATATGGATGATAGTTGAAAGAAAGCCAGGATTGTCAATTTCCGGTGTTTATGATAGACTGATAGGCAAGCAGTCATAAAAGGAAAGGACGTCTGAATGGAAATACTTCTCATTAAGATAGCAGTCATCGGCGGTCTATGGAGCGCCGGTATGTTTGCCATTAACAAAATATTCGGGATTATCCTGAAGCGCAAGGAACAGATCCACATCAAATTCTTAAGAAGCATGTCAAAGGTTTTATTGTCCATCACGGCATGTATCTGTATCAGCGGTCTGTTTACCACCACAAAGGCCCTGAGCGCAACCCTTTTGACCAGTTCCTCCCTGCTGGTCGCCATTGTGGGTTTTGCGGCCCAGCAGGTGCTGGCCGATGTAATCAGCGGCATCATGCTCAGCTGGTCCAGGCCCTTTAACCTGGGAGAGAAAGTCAATATCAGCAGCCTGGGGATATCGGGGATTGTGGAGGACATGACGGTGCGCCACACAGTCATCCGCACGTATCACAACAGCCGGATGATTATCCCGAACAGTGTGATTAATAAGGCAATCATTGAAAACAGCAATTACAACAATGATTACATTGGCAATTACATGGAGATAGCGGTCAGCTATGAAAGTGACCTGGAGCTTGCCATGGAAGTCATGCGCGATACCATTGCGTCCCATCCCCTGGTAACGGATATCCGGGCGGACCAGACCGAGGGCAGCAAGGTAAACGTGGCTGTCAAGGAACTGGGGGATGACGGTATCATCCTGAAGGCCACGGTATGGACCAACAGCCTTGACGATAATTTTGCGGCCTGCAGTGATATCAGACGGCTGATTAAGAAGAATTTTGATGCAAACGGCATCTCCATTCCGTACCGGCATGTGCACGTTGTGACGGATACGGAAGATGGGGCTTGATGCAGGTGTCATGGTCAGGGGGAGGAAGGCTGGCCCGGAACCGCCGGAACGGAACCGCTGTCAGAGGGCTCTGACCCGGAACCGTTAACAAAGAACTGCGGATACAGATACAGGCTGCCCGGTAAGCGGTTTACCGGACAGCCTGTATGCGTATCATTTGGGGTGTGCTGGAATATTGCTTTCCGCCGCACCCTGGCTCCATCCTGACAATGGATCCATTATCCTGCTTATCTCTTCATCTTCAGCTTTTCTTCCTCAATCGTTACCCGTGACTCCTCTAACGTGGTTCCAAGCACCTTTTTAAGTACGTCGAATTCCATGGTTGGTGCGTAGTAGAAGCCCTGCTGGTATTCACATTCGTAGCTGTTCAGCGCATTCAGCTGGTTCTCTGTCTCCACGCCCTCGGCAATGATATGTATGCCCAGTTCCTTGGCAATCTGAATCAGGCCGCCTGCAATGGATGCGGACTTTGGATTGGTTTCCAGCTGCCATACGAACATGCGCTCCAGCTTAACGGTATTGACCGGAAGGTCCAGGATGCTGGTTACAGGTGCGCAGCCGGAACCGAAGTTGTTCATGACCAGTTCCACGCCCATGTCGTACAGTTCCTGCATGGTGATGTTCACATTCAGGTAGATACTGGACAGTGCGCTGTCGTCCACCTCCAGCGCCAGCTTGCCTTCCGGAATCCGGTAGGTCTCAATGACACGCTTCACCTGGTCTATGAAATCCTCCTGTACCAGAAGGATGGGGGAGACCGGGATGCAGATGGAATCAAATTCACTGCCTGAGGCCAGCAGGTCCGCAATGCTCTTGCCCGCATGGTCCAGGGCATAGTATCCGATGGCGCGGATCTGCCCCGAGTCTTCTGCAATGGGCAGGAATTCAGCAGCGCCTACAAGTCCGATTCCCTGAATGAAAATCCGCATGTAGGAATCAGCCCTTGTGAACCGGCCTTCCTTCAGGCAGTAGGTGGGGCGGTAGCGGACTTCCAGTTCTTGCTTCTCCAGCGCTGTCTGCAGGTACATGGCAATGGACTGGCGGCGCACGAACTGCGTATGCATGTTGCTGTCATACACGGACATCTGGTTGGGTCCGCACTCAGCGGCAGAAGCAACGGCAAGGTCCAGGCGCTTAAGAAGCTCGTCCACATTAGCTGCATGGCCAGGATAGGAACAGAGACCGATCTGTGCGGAACACAGGCAGTCCACGCCGCGTATCTTCCATACATTCTCAAAACGTCCCAGTATCTCATCCGCCAGATCGGAAGCCTGGCCTTCGCTGTACTGCTCCAGGATGATGATGAACTCGACGCCTATGTAGCGGTATATGTTACCTTCGGTCACCTCTCCCAGGTATCCCTTTATCTGGGAGAGCAGCTCTTCACAGTATTCGTAACCGAAGGACTTGTTCAGGCTTTTGAAGTTCTCCAGATAAAGTTTCAGGACAACACCCTTGGAAGAGGGGGAGCTTAACGTTTCTTCCAGCCTTTGGAGGCAGAGGGCCCTTCCATCCCCGGATGGCTCCGCAGGAGTGAATGCAGGTGGTGCGGGCGGCAGTTCTGCCGTGTTTTTCTCTTTTTTGTGCTGAAACAAACCCATGATTGTTTCCTCCTTTTTGATTCACAGACAGCAGGCTGCCTGTAATTGCATTTCTTCCATTATAATATAAAAGCCAGAAAATCTCAATTTTTATTTGTGAAATGTGAGACGAAAAGGAAAAAAACAGAAATAATTTCTTTTTCTTTGCAAATTGACCTAACTATGTTATAATAGCGACAGATATTGCAACAAGGAGAAAAGGCTTTATGAAGATGAATCGCGTGTTTTTGAAATTAAGCGGAGAGGCCCTGGCCGGCCCTAAAAAAACCGGTTTTGATGAAGAGACGGTTAAGGAAGTTGCCAGGCAGGTTAAGCTCTCTGTAGACGCAGGTATACAGGTGGGTATTGTGATTGGCGGGGGCAATTTCTGGAGGGGACGTACCAGCGAGGCCATTGACCGGACTAAGGCGGACCAGATTGGAATGCTGGCCACGGTGATGAACTGCATCTATGTGTCGGAGATATTCCGGGGAGCCGGGATGATGACACAGATCCTCACACCCTTTGAGTGCGGTTCCATGACAAAACTGTTCTCCAAGGACAGGGCCAATAAGTACTTTGAGAAGGGCATGGTGGTATTCTTTGCAGGCGGGACAGGCCATCCGTATTTTTCAACGGATACCGGCATTGCGCTGAGGGCGATAGAGATGGATGCTGACTGTATCCTTCTGGCCAAGGCCATTGACGGGGTTTATGACAGTGACCCGAAGATTAATCCCCAGGCCAGGAAGTACGATACCATCACCATCCAGGAAGTGATTGACAGGCAGCTGGCCGTGGTGGACCTTACGGCATCCATCATGTGCATGGAGCACAGGATGCCCATGGCGGTATTCAGCCTTAATGAACAGGACGGGATTGCCAATGCAATGCAGGGGCGTATCAACGGCACCATTGTAACGGCTTAGGATTGTAAAATATTTTTAAAAACAGGATTTGAAAGCGGGAAGGAACCATATTAAGCAGCTGCCAAGGCTGCATTAACAGGAGGAACTTATGGAAGAACTGAAAATTTATGAGGACAAGATGAATAAGACGCTGGATGTGCTGTTATCCGACTTCGGGACCATCCGGGCAGGACGCGCTAATCCCCATGTGCTGGATAAGATCAAGGTAGACTATTACGGTACTCCGACCCCTCTTCAGCAGGTGGGCAATGTCTCTGTTCCCGAGGCCCGCATGATTGTGATCCAGCCGTGGGAAAAGAGCCTCTTAAAACCCATTGAGAAGGCTATCCTGACTTCGGAACTTGGAATCAACCCGACCAATGACGGCAACTGCATCCGCCTTGTGTTCCCTGAGATGACAGAGGAGCGCAGAAAAGAAGTTTCCAAGGATGTGAAGAAAAAGGGCGAGGGCGCCAAGGTAGCACTGCGCAATATCCGCCGCGATGCCAATGAAGCTTTCAAGAAAGCGGAGAAGGCAGGGGAGATGTCGGAGGATGACCTGAAGGAAGCAACTGAGAAGATGCAGAAGCTGACCGACAAGATGGTGGAGAAAGTAGACAAGGCTGTTGAAGAGAAGACAAAGGAAATCATGACAGTTTAATCCATATAAGTGAATACAGGGGGCAGGAGGGACTCCTGCCTCTTGTTGTATGTTATGGGCAGCCGGCTGCAGCCGGCGGATGACTGCATCAAATGAAAGGCAGGACCGGCAGGAACTGCGTAAGATTACATAGGAAAGGCGGATAAGCATGGCATTAGATGAGAATATGGTGATACCGGGACATGTGGCCCTCATACTGGACGGCAATGGAAGATGGGCGAAAAAACGGGGACTTCCCCGGACCATGGGACACAAGGAGGGCTGCGTCACGGTGGAAAAGACGGTTGAGATAGCTGCAAGGATGGGAATCCGCTATCTGACCGTGTACGGCTTTTCCACGGAGAACTGGAAGCGCTCCGCCGAAGAGGTGGGGGCATTGATGCAGCTTTTCCGGTATTACATGGTGCGTCTCCTGAAGATTGCATCTGCCAATAATGTGCGTGTCAGGATGATTGGCGACAGAAGCAGGTTTGCCCCTGATATCATAGAAGGGATCAACCGTCTGGAGAGGGAGACCGCGGATAATACGGGCCTGACCTTCGTGATTGCGGTGAATTATGGCGGACGGGACGAGATACGCAGGGCGGCAGCCCGGCTTGCCAAGGACTGCGTCCATGGCAAAGTGGATGCGGATCAGATTGACGAGTCCCTTTTTTCCTCCTATCTGGATACAGCCGGTATGCCGGATCCGGACCTTTTAATCCGTACCAGCGGGGAGCTTAGGCTGTCCAATTACCTTCTGTGGCAGCTGGCCTACACGGAGATTGTTGTCACTGACTGTCTGTGGCCTGATTTCAATCAGGAGGAATTAGAAAAAGCGATTGTGCAGTATAATAAAAGAGACCGGCGGTTCGGTACGGTAAAGTAACCAGTCCATGTTTGCAGGGGTGCTGACCTTAGGCACCTGTTAAAGAATGCCTTGTGCGAAGATGGATTGGGATGTGGGAAAGGAGAGGGCCATGTTTACGACCCGATTGATAAGCGGAATCATACTGGTGCTTCTGTCCGTTGTGGTTGTCGGACAGGGAGGCGTCCTGCTGTTTGGCGTCACGGCGCTGATTTCCGCCATAGGCCTGTTTGAATTGTACCGGGTTCTGGGCATAGAGCGCAAGTCCCTGGCAGCCGTAGGATATGCCACCGCATGTTCCTATTACGGAATCCTGTGGTTTGAGGGACAGAAGTATATCACGCTGATGATTATTGCTTCCCTTATGGTGATGATGGCGCTCTATGTGTTTACATTTCCAAAGTATAAGACAGAAGAAGTGACGGCTGCATTTTTCGGCGTGTGTTATGTGCCTGTGATGCTGTCCTTCCTTTACCAGACAAGGGTCATGAATGACGGGGCCTATCTTGTCTGGCTGATTTTCTTAAGCTCATGGGGCTGCGATACATGTGCTTACTGCAGCGGCATGCTGCTGGGCCGCCATAAGCTGGCGCCTGTCCTTAGTCCCAAGAAATCCATTGAGGGCGCTGTGGGCGGCGCTGTGGGCGCTGCGTTCCTGGGATTTATTTACGCGGCCCTGTTCGCAAGCCATATGTCCGGGGTGGAGAACCCTCAGCTGGTCTGTACCGCTGCGTGCGCCATTGCGGCGGTCATCTCCCAGATAGGGGACCTGGCTGCGTCCGCCATTAAGAGGAATCATGGAATTAAGGACTATGGCCGTCTGATTCCCGGGCACGGAGGTATCCTGGACCGGTTTGACAGCATGATATTTACTGCGCCGGCCATTTATTTTGCCCTTACATTTTTAAAATAAATGATGAAAGAAGAGTATTTCTTCGGGATAGGGAGAATATAAGTTATGATGAAGAATATTGCAATTCTGGGTTCTACAGGTTCCATTGGCACCCAGACATTGGAAATTGTAAGATACAATCAGGACCTGCGCGTCACAGCCCTGGCAGCCGGCAGCAATGTCCGTCTCATGGAGCAGCAGATACGGGAGTTTGGGCCAAAGCTGGCCTGTCTGTGGGAAGAGGAAAAGGCAGCTCAGCTCAGGACCCTGGTGGCGGATTTGGATGTGAAGGTGGTAAGCGGCATGGAGGGCCTGATTGAAACAGCGGCAGAGGCTTCTTCTGACATGGTGGTCACTGCCGTGGTGGGCATGATTGGAATCCGTCCCACCATTGCGGCCATGGAAGCCGGCAAGGACATTGCGCTGGCCAACAAGGAAACCCTGGTGACGGCTGGCCATATCATCATGCCCCTGGCAGCGAAGAACGGGGTGAGGATCCTTCCGGTGGACTCAGAGCATTCCGCCATTTTCCAATGCCTTCAGGGCGCGGCGGACAATCCTGTCCACAAAATCCTCCTCACTGCTTCCGGCGGTCCTTTCCGGGGCCGGACCAGGGAGCAGATGGCCGGGGTAAAGGTGGAGGACGCCTTAAAACACCCCAACTGGTCCATGGGCCATAAGATTACCATTGACTCCTCAACCATGGTCAACAAGGGGCTGGAGGTCATGGAAGCCCGCTGGCTTTTTGGTGTGGGGATTGACCAGGTGCAGGTGGTGGTACAGCCCACCAGCGTCATCCATTCCATGGTGGAGTTTGAGGACGGGGCAGTGATTGCCCAGCTCGGGACCCCGGATATGAAGCTCCCTATCCAGTATGCCCTCTATTATCCGCAGCGGCGCAGGCTTCCGGGCGGCAGGCTGGATTTCACAAAACTCAGGCAGATTGAATTCTCAGTCCCGGACATGGAGAATTTCCGCGGACTTAAACTGGCCTATGAGGCCGGAAGGCAGGGCGGCTCCATGCCCACTGTATTCAATGCCGCCAATGAGATGGCGGTTTCCCTGTTCTTAAATGGCAGGATCGGGTATCTGGATATCGTGGACATCATCGGGGAAGCCATGGCGTGCCATAAGGTGCAGGCTGATCCGGATGTGGCGGGAATCCTGAAAGCAGAACAGGAGACATATGGGTTTATAAAGGACAAATGGAACGCATAGAATATAAAAACAGAGATTAAGACAGAAAGGTTATTGCCGGATGAGTCTGATTATAGCGGTGCTGATGCTGGGAATCATTATCATGATTCACGAATTTGGCCATTTTTTATTTGCAAAGCTGAACGGAATTGGTGTGATTGAATTTTCACTTGGGATGGGGCCCAGAATCTGGAGCTGTGAAAAAGGCGGCACCAGGTATTCATTTAAGGCGCTGCCATTTGGCGGTTCCTGTATGATGCTGGGAGAGGATGAGAATGATTCGGATGAACATGCATTTAATAACAAGTCCGTGTGGGCCAGGATTTCCGTGGTGGCGGCAGGGCCTGTGTTTAATTTCCTTCTTGCATTCATCCTGTCCCTGGTCCTGGTGGGCGCGCTGGGGTACAATACCACAAAACTCCTCAGCGTGACCGAGGGATATCCGGCCCAGCTGGCAGGGCTTCAGGCCGGGGATGTGATAACATCCGTCAATGGAAGGAAGGTCCATTCCTTTGACGAATTCAAGGCCTATCTGTTTACCCACCCTCAAAAGGACCTGGATCTGACATGGCACAGAACGGACCCTTCAGGTAAGCAGGACTCCTACAGCGCCAGGATTTCGCCGGTTTATTCCAAGGACAGCGGCAGCTCTGTCATTGGCGTGGCATTTGATGCAATGCCAAAAGCAGTGCAGAATCCAACCGAACTGCTGGTGCAGGGCCTGTATCAGGTGCGGTTCCAGATACAATATGTATTTGATACCCTGTCCATGATGGTCCGGGGCATGGTAAGCCTGAACGATATCAGCGGTCCGGTGGGAATCGTGGTGGAGATTGACCGGACAGTGGATGCGGTGGCGCCAGCTGGCGCAATGGCCATAATCCTTATGGTGGTGCAGCTGATTGTGCTGCTCAGCGCCAACCTGGGAGTGATGAACCTTCTTCCCATACCTGCGCTGGACGGCGGGCGCCTTGTATTCCTTATCATAGAAGCCGTGAGGGGCAAACCCATTGACAAGGAAAAGGAGGGCATGGTCCATATGGCCGGAATGATGCTGTTGCTGGCCCTTATGGTGCTTATCCTGTTTAACGATGTGAGGAAGCTGTTCTGACAGAAATGCAAAAGGGAGAGAGAGACATGTATCGGAACCATACAAAGACAATACGGATTGGGGACCGTGTCATTGGCGGCGGGAATCCCATCCTGATCCAATCCATGTGCAATACAAAAACAGAGGATGTAAGGGCAACGGTGGAGCAGATCCACCGCCTGGAACAGGCGGGCTGCGACATCATCCGGGTGGCGGTGCCCACCATGGAAGCAGCCATTGCCCTTTCCGGCATAAAAAAGGAGATACACATCCCTTTGGTGGCGGATATCCATTTTGATTACCGCCTGGCCATAGGGGCCATGGAACATGGGGCCGACAAAATCCGTATCAATCCCGGCAATATCGGCGACCATCATAAGGTAAAGGCAGTGGTGGACGAGGCAAAGGCGCGGGATATCCCCATCCGTGTGGGGGTAAACAGCGGTTCCCTTGAAAAGCCGCTGCTGGAAAAGTACGGCGGCGTGACAGCAGAGGGGATTGTGGAAAGCGCCCTTGATAAGGTAAGGTTAATAGAGGATATGGGATATGACAACCTGGTCATCAGCATCAAGTCCTCGGATGTGATGATGTGTGTCAAGGCCCATGAGCTGATTGCGGCCAGGACCAGATATCCCCTCCATGTGGGAATCACGGAGGCAGGAACCCTTTATTCAGGCAATATCAAGTCTTCCGTTGGGCTGGGAATCATCCTGCACCAGGGCATTGGGGACACCATCCGCGTATCCCTGACCGGAGATCCGGCGGAGGAGGTTAAGACGGCAAAGCTGATCCTTGGCACCCTGGGGCTGAGAAAAGGCGGTATTGAGGTGGTATCCTGCCCGACCTGCGGAAGGACCCGCATTGACCTGATTGGGCTTGCAAACCAGGTGGAAACCATGGTATCGGAGTTTGACGGCCTGGATGTGAAGGTGGCTGTCATGGGATGTGTGGTCAATGGCCCAGGTGAGGCAAAGGAGGCAGATATCGGAATCGCAGGCGGCGTGGGGGAAGGCCTTTTGATAAAAAAAGGCGAAATCATACGCAAGGTGCCGGAGGAAGATCTGCTGGCCGTGCTGCGCGCGGAACTGGAAGCCATGCAGAAACAGGTTTAAGGTTTAAACACACCTTAAGTTATAGAAAGAAGCAGGGATATATGGCAAAATGTTTTCTGGAAGTATTTCCAACTTTAAATATTGCGGAACCCTTAAAAGAGCTTTTAGGTCTGGTACGGGTGGAAAAGGTGACCACCACCAGGGATAGAAGCTCTATCCGCATTTATCTGAAGAGCCCCAGGCTCATACATAAACAGAATATCTATGATTTGGAAAAGGGGATAAAGGACCAGCTGTTCCCGGACAAGCAGGTGAGCATTAAGATTCAGGAAAAATACAGGCTCTCAGACCAGTATACCCCCCAAAAGCTGCTGGATATGTATAAGGAGAGCCTGCTGCTGGAACTTAAGAACTACAGCATCATTGAGTACACCATGTTCCGTAAGGCGGAAATCAACTTTGACAAGGAAGACCGGATGGTCCTGTCCGTGGAGGATACCATGGTGAACCGGGACAGGACAGGGGAGCTTAAGCGCGTCATTGAGAAGGTGTTTACAGAGCGCTGCGGCCTTCCTGTGGAGGTGGGATTTACCTTTATACCGCCCCAGGGCAATGACCGCAGAAGGCAGATTGAACTTAAGATGGAGCGGGAGGCGCAGGCCATCTACTGGCAGAACCACAAGGAGGAGCTGGCTGCCATGGGCGGTTCCTTTTCAACCGAAGGCCTGGAAGGCCAGGAACTGGTCCAGGGAAATGGAAACAGGGGCCAGGGAAACGGGGGACAGGGAGACAGCGCCTTCATGGATTCCGGATCCGGCCCTTCTGAAGCAGCTCCATGGGACATGCTTATGGCCCAGGCATCCGGCGGCGTGATTGGAACGGATGGAGGTTTTGGGGACCAGGCGGCAGGCCTGGACAAAACTTCATCAAAAGGCGCCGGCCAGGCGTCCGGTCTTAAGCAGGCAGGCAGCCAAAAGGATAAGCCGCAGCTTAACAAGGGCCGGAAGGGCTGGGGCAAGGACAGGGACAGCGGGTTTGGCGAGGATAAGAAATATTCGGTCAAACGTTCCAACAACCCGGATGTCCTATATGGACGTGACTTTGAAGACGAGCCCATGGAGATTGAGAAGATTGACGGGGAGATTGGGGAAGTGACCCTTAGGGGTAAGGTGCTGACCTGTGAGAACAGGGAACTGCGCAGCGGCAAGTTCATCCTGACCTTTGATGTCAGCGACTTTACGGATACCATAACCGTGAAGATGTTCATACGTCCCGAGCTTTTTGACGAGGTAAAGGCGGTTATCAGCCCCGGTATCTTCATCCGGGTCAAGGGCGTGACCACCATCGACAAGTTTGACGGGGAGCTGACCCTTGGTTCCATTGTGGGAATCAAAAAAACCGATGATTTTACCAGCAAGCGCATGGACAGCAGCCTGGATAAGAGAATCGAGCTGCACTGCCATACCAAGATGAGTGATATGGATGGCGTATCCGAGGTCAAGAGCATCATTAAAAGGGCCAAGCAGTGGGGCATGCCGGCCATTGCGGTGACGGACCATGGCTGCGTCCAGGCCTTCCCGGACGCCAACCATGCCCTGGACAAGGGGGACACGTTTAAAATCATATACGGGGTGGAAGGTTACCTGGTGGATGATACAAAGCAGCTGGTGGAGAATCCGGGGGGACAGGGTTTTGAGGATACCTTTGTGGTGTTTGATATAGAGACCACTGGTTTCAGCCCTAAGAAGAACAAAATCATCGAGATAGGCGCCGTGAAGGTGACGGACGGAAAGATAACAGACCGTTTTTCCTCCTTTGTTAATCCGGATGTACCTATCCCCTTTGACATAGAGAAGCTGACCGGCATCAATGATTCCATGGTGCTGCCATACCCAAAAATCAATGTAATCCTGCCGCAGTTTTTAGATTTTGTGGGGGATGCTGTCCTTGTAGCCCATAATGCCAGCTTTGATGTGGGATTCATCAGCCATTTTGCAGAGGAACAGGGACTGCCTTTCAATCCCACGGTACTGGATACCGTGACCATTGCAAGGCTTCTCCTTCCCAACCTGAACCGTTTTAAGCTGGATACGGTGGCTAAGGCGCTTAATATCTCCCTGGCTAACCATCACAGGGCAGTGGATGATGCAGGGGCAACGGCTGAGATATTCGCCGCGTTTGTCCGGATGCTCAGGGACAGGGGCATTTCCGACCTGGAGGGCCTTAACGGAATGAGCACAATGGATACCAATACCATCCGCAAGCTGCCCACCTACCATGTAATCATCCTTGCCAAGAATGATATCGGACGTGTCAACCTCTACCGTCTGGTGAGCTGGTCCCACCTGGAATATTATGCCAGAAGGCCCAGGATCCCCAAGAGTATCCTTGATAAGTACCGGGAAGGCCTGATCATCGGCTCTGCCTGCGAGGCCGGGGAACTGTACCAGGCGCTGCTGCGCGGCGCGCCGGACGCTGAGATTGCACGGCTTGTGAATTTCTACGATTATCTGGAGATACAGCCTCTTGGCAACAACTCCTTCATGCTCAGGGACGAGAAGAGCACGGTGAAGTCGGAAGACGACCTGATAGAAATCAATAAGAGGATTGTTGAACTTGGCATGCAGTTTAATAAGCTGGTATGCGCTACCTGCGACGTGCATTTCCTGGATCCCCAGGACGAGGTGTACCGCAGGATCATCATGGCAGGACAGGGCTTTAAGGACTCCGATGACCAGGCGCCCCTGTATCTGCGGACCACGGAGGAGATGTTAAAGGAGTTCTCCTATCTGGGTCCGGACAAGGCCCATGAGGTGGTTGTGACCAATACCAGGAAGATTGCGGACATGTGTGAGAAAATCGCGCCGGTGCGCCCGGACAAGTGCCCCCCGGTGATTGAGGACTCGGATAAGACACTGACCAAGATCTGTTATGACAGGGCCCATGAGATGTACGGCGAGGACCTGCCAAAGATTGTTGTGGACCGTCTGGAACGGGAACTGCACTCCATCATCACCAACGGGTTCGCGGTTATGTATATCATTGCCCAGAAGCTGGTGTGGAAGTCCAATGAGGACGGTTACCTGGTTGGTTCCCGTGGTTCCGTTGGCTCCTCCTTTGTGGCAACCATGTCAGGTATCACGGAGGTAAATCCCTTAAGCCCCCATTATCACTGTCCCAACTGCCGTTATTATGATTTTGATTCCGAGGAGGTAAGGAAGTTTTCCGGCATGGCGGGCTGCGATATGCCGGATAAGTCCTGTCCCGTGTGCGGTACACCCCTTGAAAAGGACGGGTTTGATATTCCCTTTGAGACCTTCCTTGGATTTAAGGGGGATAAGGAGCCGGATATCGACCTTAACTTCTCCGGTGAATATCAGAGTAAGGCCCACGATTACACCGAGGTCATTTTTGGAAAGGGGCAGACCTTCCGTGCCGGCACCATCGGCACACTGGCGGATAAGACGGCTTTCGGTTATGTGAAGAAGTATTATGAGGAGCGGGGGACAAGGAAGCGCAATTGCGAGATCAACCGGATCGTGCAGGGCTGCGTGGGCGTGCGCCGCACCACGGGACAGCACCCGGGCGGTATTATCGTACTTCCCCTGGGCGAGGAAATCTATTCCTTTACCCCGGTACAGCACCCGGCCAATGATATGGCCACCTCCACGGTGACCACCCACTTTGACTACCATTCCATTGACCACAACCTGCTGAAGCTGGATATCCTGGGGCACGATGATCCTACCATGATACGTATGCTCCAGGACCTGATCGGCATTGATCCGGTTAAGGATATCCCTCTGGACAGCCGGGAGGTCATGAGCCTGTTCCAGGATACCTCGGCCCTTGGGATCGTGCCGGACGACATAGGGGGCTGTCCACTGGGAGCCCTTGGCGTACCTGAGTTCGGCACGGATTTTGCCATGCAGATGCTTCTGGACACCAAGCCCAAGTACTTTTCGGATCTGGTGCGTATTGCCGGACTTGCACATGGTACGGACGTATGGCTGGGCAATGCCCAGACCCTGATCCAGGAAGGAAAAGCCACCATCCAGACAGCAATCTGTACCAGGGACGATATTATGGTTTACCTGATTGCCCAGGGCCTGGAGGAGGGCCTGTCCTTTACCATCATGGAGAGCGTCCGTAAGGGCAAGGGGCTGAAGCCTGAGTGGGAGGAGGAGATGACGTCCCACGGCGTACCGGACTGGTATATCTGGTCCTGCAAGAAAATCAAATACATGTTCCCCAAGGCCCATGCGGCTGCCTATGTAATGATGGCGTGGCGTATTGCGTATTGTAAGATATTTTACCCCCTGGCCTATTATGCTGCGTTCTTCAGTATCCGCGCCAGCGCATTTTCCTATGAAATCATGTGCCAGGGCAGGGATAAGCTGGAATATTATCTGGCTGATTATAAGAAACGGGCAGATACCCTTTCCAAAAAGGAGCAGGATACCCTGAGGGACATGCGTATTGTCCAGGAAATGTATGCAAGGGGGTATGATTTCGTGCCGCTGGATATATACAAGGCCAAGGCAAGGCATTTCCAGATCATAGACGGCAAGCTGATGCCGTCCCTCAGCAGCATTGACGGACTGGGCGAAAAGGCGGCGGACGCGGTTGTGGATGCGGTAAAGGACGGCATTTTCCTTTCCATTGAGGATTTCAGCAGCAGGGCCAAGGTAAACGGCACCCTGTGCACCCTGATGGCGGATATGGGGCTGTTAAAGGACCTGCCCCGCTCCAACCAGCTGTCCCTGTTTGACCTGTAAGGGACATTGGGGCAGGGGTGTGCATTTTTCAACAGGTTCGGCATAATTTACAAATAATTCCTTAAAATATTGCAATGATTTGTGATTTATGGTACATTAGAAATGTACTTGGACACTATTCATTTCTAAGCGAAGAGGAGGAATCAATCTTATGAAAAAAAGAATATTGGCAATGGCGCTGGCAGCAGTAATGGCCGGTTCCCTGACAGCATGCGGCGGTTCGGCGAAGACAGAGCCGACACAAGCGCCTGCAGGGACAGAGGCGCCTGCTGCCGAGAGTAAGGATGAGGGCAAGACAGAGGGCGGGGAGTCCACTGAGGCTGCCGCGTCCCAGTCAGGCGGATATGAGCTGGCCCTGGTCACCGACCTTGGCACCATTGACGATAAGTCCTTTAACCAGGGAGCCTGGGAAGGCCTTAAGAAGTATGCGGAAGAGAACAGTATCACATATAAGTATTACCAGCCCCAGGAAGGCACCACGGACGCCTATCTGGAGACCATCGGACTGGCCATAGAGGGCGGTGCGAAACTGGTGGTATGCCCGGGCTTCCTGTTTGAGGAGCCGATTTACATTGCCCAGGATAAGTATCCTGACATCCATTTCATCCTGTTGGACGGGGAGCCTCATGATGCGGAATACAATTACAAGACAGGCAGCAATGTAATGCCCATCCTGTTCCAGGAGGACCAGGCCGGTTTCCTGGCCGGTTATGCGGCTGTGAAGGACGGATATACAAAGCTGGGCTTCATGGGCGGAATGGCGGTTCCGGCCGTTATCCGCTTTGGATACGGATTTGTCCAGGGCGCTGAGTTTGCTGCTGAGGAAGACGGCGTCACGGGCGTGGAGGTCATGTATAACTATACCGGCGGCTTTGCAGCCACACCGGAGGCACAGTCCATGGCTGCTTCCTGGTATCAGAACGGTACTGAGGTCATCTTCGGCTGCGGCGGCGCCGTGGGCAATTCCGTGATGGCGGCGGCCCAGGAGAAGAATGCTAAAACCATTGGCGTGGACGTTGACCAGAGCAGTGAATCCGACACGGTCATCACCTCTGCCATGAAGCTGCTTTCCAACTCCGTATATGACGGGGTAAAGGATTTCTACGACGGCAAGTTCCCGGGCGGCAAGACTTCCGTGTTCACGGTTGAGAATAACGGCGTCGGGCTTCCCATGGAAACCTCCAAGTTCGGGAAGTTCTCACAGGAACAGTATGACGCCATATATAAGAAACTGGCTGACGGGGAGATAACACTGGTACAGTTCTCAGAGGACAACAATGACCCGACCAAGGACCTAACCGGGTTGACCAACACCAAAGTCACATATGTAGAGTAGCAGGGGCGGCTGAAGCTTCATTGACACGCAGGGTGCCGGATGACAACGGCGCCCTGCTGTATTTTCAGGCCTTCATCCCGCCGGGCGGTGAAGGCAGGCCGCACAGGCTGGTTTGCTGCGAGGGGGAACCGCATGAATGATTATATTATTGAGATGCTGGGCATCACAAAGGAATTTCCCGGTATTATAGCCAACGACAATATTACCCTTCAGCTTAAGAAGGGGGAAATCCACGCCCTGCTGGGAGAGAACGGAGCAGGTAAGTCCACGCTGATGAGCGTGCTGTTCGGGCTTTACCAGCCGGAAAAGGGTGTGATTAAAGTCAGGGGACAGGAAGTGAAGATTAAAGGCCCCCTGGATGCCAATGCCCTGGGCATCGGCATGGTACACCAGCATTTTAAGCTGGTACATAATTTTACGGTCCTGCAGAATATCGTCCTGGGCATGGAGACGGTCAGGCATGGATTTTTAAAGATGGATGATGCGAGGAAAAAGGTGGTGGGGCTCAGTGAGCGGTATGGCCTTTACATTGACCCGGACGCCCTGATCCAGGATATCACGGTGGGGATGCAGCAGAGGGTGGAAATCCTCAAGATGCTTTACCGGGACAATGAAATCATGATTTTTGACGAGCCCACGGCCGTGCTGACGCCGCAGGAGATTGACGAGCTGATGCAGATCATGAGGAGCTTGGTGGCCGAGGGCAAGTCCATCCTGTTCATCACCCATAAGCTGGATGAAATCAAGGCGGTGGCGGACCGGTGTTCCGTGCTGCGCCGCGGTAAGTATATAGGAACCGTGGATGTGTCCTCCATCTCAAAGGAGGAAATGTCGGAGATGATGGTGGGCCGCAAGGTAAGCCTTACGGTGGAAAAGACACCTGCATCTCCTGGCAGGACCATACTGGAAGTGGAGCACGTATCGGTACAGTCCCACATAGAGGGTCATACCAAGCTGCTGGTCAACGATGTAAGCTTTGAGGTGCGCAGCGGTGAGATTGTGTGCATTGCGGGAATTGACGGCAACGGGCAGACCGAACTGGTCCATGCCATCACCGGGCTGGGTGAAGCGGCTAAGGGCCGGATCCTGTTAAACGGTGAGGATGTGACGAAGAAGAGCATACGGCACAGGAACACGGGCGGTCTCAGCCATATCCCTGAGGACAGGCACAAACACGGGCTGGTGCTGGATTATAACCTGGCATACAACCTGGTCCTGCAGCAGTACTTTGAACCTGGGTTCCAGAAGGCCGGTTTCCTCCAGGATGATGAGATATACAGATATGCGGACCGGCTGATTGGAGATTTCGATATCCGGAGCGGAGAAGGGGCGGATACGGTTACGCGCAGCATGTCCGGCGGAAACCAGCAGAAGGCAATCGTGGCAAGGGAAATCTCCAGGGAGCATGATATCCTTCTGGCAGTGCAGCCAACCAGGGGACTGGATGTGGGCGCCATCGAATATATCCACCAGGTGCTTGTGAAGCAGCGGGATGAGGGCGCTGCCATCCTTCTGATATCCCTGGAACTGGATGAGGTCATGAACTTAAGCGACCGTATCCTTGTGATGTTTGAAGGCGGGATTGTGGCAGACCTGGATCCGGGTGAGGTCACGGTCCAGGAACTGGGGCTTTACATGGCCGGATCCAAACGGCAGGACATGGCGGCCGGGGATGGCGCAGAGGGACAGGGCACGCCGGGAAAGGCAGGTGATGTATGATGGGCAGGCCAAGGACACAGAAAAAGCGCGATTATGTGGGGGTATTGTCCTCTGTATTTGCCATTATCATCGGATTGCTGGTGGGATTCGTCATCCTGCTTTTAAGTAATCCTTCCCAGGCAGTGCCGGGATTCATCACCATCCTGACCGGCGCATTAACCCATGGCTTAAAGGGCGTGGGACAGGTGTTTTATTATGCCACGCCCATTATCCTTACGGGCCTTTCCGTGGGGTTTGCGTTTAAGACAGGGCTGTTCAATATCGGCACGCCGGGGCAGTTCATTGTGGGTGCCTTTGCAGCGGTCTATGTGGGCATCATGTGGAAGGGGCTGGGACCCGTCCACTGGGCGGCGGCCCTTCTGGCAGCGGTCCTTGGGGGTGCGCTCTGGGGCATGGTTCCGGGCCTTTTAAAGGCATACTTTAATGTAAATGAAGTCATTGCCTCCATCATGATGAACTACATCGGCATGTATATGGTTAACTGGATCGTAAAGAGTTATAAGCCCCTGTTTAATAACTTGAGGAATGAATCCAGGAATGTGGCTTCCACGGCCCAGATCCCAAAGATGGGCATGGACCGCCTGTTCCCTGAATCCAGTGTGAACGGAGGAATCCTGATTGCCATTGCAACCGTAATCCTTATCTGGGTCATCCTTAATAAGACCACCTTCGGATATGAACTGAAGGCGGTTGGTTTTAACCGGGATGCCAGTAAGTATGCTGGAATTAATGAGAAGAAAAGCATCATCATGAGCATGGTGATTGCAGGCGCCATAGCCGGCATGGCGGGCGGGCTTTTATACCTGGCCGGGACAGGGAAGCATATTGAAATCAAGGATGTGCTGGCGTCCGAAGGATTCACGGGGATTTCCGTGGCCCTTCTGGGACTGAGCCATCCCATCGGCGTACTGTTTTCCGGTATTTTCATCGCCTACCTGACAGCAGGAGGATTTTATCTGCAGCTTTTTGAATTTTCCACGGAAATTATTGATATCATTGTTGCGGTAATTATTTATTTCAGCGCCTTTGCATTGATTGTGAAGACCATCCTGACCCGTGTGAATAAGAACAGGGAGAAAGGAGGCGGCCAGTCATGAGTGTCGTATACTTTATTTTCCAGCAGACCATGCTGTTTACCATCCCCCTGATGATTGTGGCGCTGGGTGGCATGTTCTCCGAGCGCAGCGGCGTTGTGAACATTGCCCTGGAAGGCATCATGACCATGGGGGCATTTACGGGAATCCTGTTCTTAAACATGACCGGAGGAAAGATGGGCGGACAGTTCCAGCTGGCCCTGGCCATCCTGATTTCAACGGCCACAGGCGCGGCCTTTGCCTTTTTCCACGCATACGCGTCCATCAATATGAAGGCCAACCAGACCATCAGCGGCACGGCGCTTAATATGTTTGCGCCTGCATTTGCCATCTTTGTGGCAAGGGTCATCCAGGGAGTCCAGCAGATACAGTTCAATAATACATTCCGTATTGAATCAGTGCCTGTCCTTGGAAAGATTCCGTTCTTGGGACCGCTGCTGTTCCAGAATACCTATATCACCACCTATCTGGGTATCCTGATCCTGATTGCTTCAACCCTTGTGCTGTACCGTACCAGGTTTGGGCTGCGCCTGCGTTCCTGCGGCGAACATCCCCAGGCAGCGGACGCGGCGGGAATCAATGTGTACAGGATGCAGTATGCGGGAGTTCTCATATCCGGTGTGCTGGGCGGTCTGGGCGGCCTGGTGTTCGTGGTCCCGACCTCCACCAACTTTAACGCGGATGTGGCAGGATATGGTTTCCTGGCATTGGCCGTGCTTATATTCGGACAGTGGAAGCCGGTTAGGATCATGTGGGCATCCCTGTTCTTCGGCCTTATGAAGGCAGTGGCGGCGGCTTATTCCGGTATCCCCTTCCTTGCTGCCACGGGAATACCAAGTTATGTGTATAAGATGATTCCCTATCTGGCAACCCTGATTGTGCTCATATTCACTTCCAGAAATTCCCAGGCGCCCCGGGCATCCGGCGTGCCCTATGATAAGGGGCAGAGATAGCAGAAGTGGTTTTCATGGCCGGTACATCCCTTTGTTGGATGTACCGGTACTTTATTGGTGTAAACCGTTGGTATTGCTATTTATATGATAATATGGTAATATATGAAAGCGCCGTGGGGCGTGTCTGAAAATGGCTTTTTGTCAGATGCCCTGGTATAAGGCGCTTTTATTACGGAATGGGGGATATATAATCATGGAACGTGAAAAGTTTTCATCCAGGCTTGGATTCATCCTTATATCCGCGGGATGTGCCATTGGTCTTGGCAATGTATGGCGTTTTCCTTATATCGTAGGTGAATACGGAGGCGCGGCATTCGTGCTGGTCTACCTTGTGTTCCTTCTGATTCTGGGACTGCCGATTGTAATAATGGAGTTTGCGGTTGGACGGGCCAGCAGGAAAAGTGCGGCCGTATCCTTTGATGTACTGGAACCAAAGGGAAGCAGATGGCATCTGACAAAGTATCCTGCCATGGCGGGCAACTATATCCTGATGATGTTCTATACCACGGTCGGCGGCTGGATGCTTCTCTATTTTTTTAAGATGCTTATGGGCGACTTCACCGGACTTGAGGCTGAGGCCGTGGCAGGGGAATTCAACACCATGCTGGGGAATCCGGTGCTTATGGGCAGCTTTATGGTGGTAGTGGTGCTGCTGTGTTTTGGCGTGTGCGCCATGGGCCTTCAGCAGGGGGTGGAGCGCATTACCAAGGTCATGATGGTGTGCCTGCTGGGACTGATGGTCGTGCTGGCTGTCCACTCCATGATCCTTCCGGGCGGCGGTCCGGGACTGGAATTTTACCTGAAGCCTGATTTTGGCAAGATGAAGGAAGCCGGACTGGGGGACGCGGTGTTTGCTGCCCTGGGACAATCCTTTTTTACGCTGAGCATTGGAATTGGAGCCCTGGCTATCTTTGGAAGCTATATCGGCAAAGAGCGGTCCCTGACAGGGGAGGCGGTCAGCGTCGCGCTTTTAGATACCATGGTTGCATTCATGGCAGGCCTTATTATTTTCCCGGCATGTTTTGCCTATCAGATTGAGTCCACGGCAGGGCCGTCCTTAATCTTCATCACCCTGCCAAATGTATTCAACCACATGGCAGGCGGAAGGATATGGGGGACCATGTTTTTCCTGTTCATGTCCTTTGCTGCATTTTCAACCATTATCGCGGTGTTCCAGAATATCATATCCTTTGCAACGGATCTGACCGGCTGTTCCGTCAGGAAGGCGGTTGCATGGAACATAGTGGCCATCATCATCCTGTCCGTCCCATGTGTGCTGGGATTCAACCTGTGGAGCGGATTTGCGCCGCTGGGTGAGGGAAGCACGGTCCTGGACCTGGAGGATTTCATCCTCAGCAATAACCTGCTTCCTATTGGAAGCATGCTTTATCTTTTGTTCTGCACCAGCCGGTATGGGTGGGGATTTAAGAATTTCATGGCAGAGGCCAATGAAGGGGAAGGCATCCATTTCCCTGCATGGGCAAGGATATATGTGAGTTATATCCTGCCTCTGATTGTACTGGGTATCTTTATCCAGGGATATGCTTCAAAATTCATGGGTTAGGAATGGGAACCAATGTCCGGACAGGCCCAAAGGCAAACGGCGGGAACGGATGTCAGGACACGTCAGGGAACCAGTGAAAAGGTGCTGTCACGCTGTGGCAGTTCTTTTTTTTGCGTTTGAATGTAAAATAAGCTTGACATTTTGCGTAAAGTAAACTATACTAAAAAAGTAAAACATACTTTACATTACGCATGCAGGTCTTAGGAACGAAAGGGTGGTGGGATTGAAGACTAAAATACAGGAACTGCGCAAACAGAACAAGGTAACCCAGGAGGAACTGGCGGCCGCGCTGGGAGTGACCCGGCAGACCATCATTTCCCTGGAGAACGGCAAGTATAATGCCTCGCTGCAGCTGGCATTTAAGATTGCCAGGTTTTTTGAACAAAGCATAGAGGATATATTTTTATATGAGGAGGAATGATTATGTGGCTGAACCATTTATTTATTGATAGTCCGATTGATTTTGAAAAGCGGTGCAGGAACCGTGTGTGGATCGGGGTCCTGTTCCTGGTGTTGGGGGCAGCAGCCCTGGCCCTGTCCTTTGTGGCCAGGGACAGGGTGATGGTAATGTACCTGGAGCCGGGTTACACGGATTATATTCCGGGGTTTTACTGGGGGACAGGGGCCGGGGTTGTGGCAGCCGGCATCATTTCCATTATCAGGAATGTGAAGTACCTGAAGAATCCGGAGCTGGGAAAGAAACGGAAAATCTATGAGACGGATGAGAGGAACCGGATGCTTGGGCTGCGATGCTGGGCATATACGGGATATACCATGATGCTTACTCTTTATATCGGCATCCTGGTCAGCGGGTTCATCAGCCTGACCGTATCCAAGACACTTATGGTTGTTGCGGCCTTTTATGCGGTGGTGCTGTTTGTGTTCAGGCGGCTGCTTCAGAAGGCCATGTAGGAGGCGTTGGCAGTGCCCGGAATAAATATGCCGGGCATTATTATCCCGGATTGCACAGGCATTAAGAAAGTACGGTTTCCGGGGGCGGGGTATGCCCTGTCCGGGAAATCGTACTTTCTTCTTTTGTAATTAAAAGTTTATGCTATAATAGACTCAAACCGTGTTGAGGGGAGAGTAGGGCATATGAATGAGCTGAATGGTCTGCAGCGGCAGATTTTAGACGAAATAAAAGAAGACATCAAGAAAAACAGCGATATGTCGATTAAGGATTTTGCAAAAAGACACTACATATCCCCTGCCTTTCTGGTGAACCTGTCTAAAAAACTTGGGTATTCCGGTTACAGGGAATTGATATTTTCCTTTAAATCCAGCCACAAATCCCAGCCTGCTGCCCAGGACCGTGATTTGGCCGGAATCCGGAACACCATCATAAGTAACTATTCGGAAGAAATGGTGGATACCTTTGTACGGCATATGAAGGGCGCTAAGGAAAAATATGTGTATGCCATGGGAATCGGATACTCCATGGTTGCCATTGATTATATCAGCCGTAAGTGCGTCAGGGACGGCTACCGGCTGATTTATACGGAAAGCCTGGGGGAACTGTCTGAGTTTGAGGACAACGTGGGGATCATGGTGTCGGAGTCAGGCGAAACCCAGCTGGTGATAGACGAAGCGGAAAAGTGCAGGCAGCACGGATATTTTACCATTGCATTCCTGCGCAATGAGAACAGCCGCCTGCGGAAGATGGTGGACCTGCCAATCATCATCCCCAAAGAGGAGTGGGAGGATGAGCTGCAGATTAATACGTTTGTGTCCAATACCATCATCGCATTCCAATTACTGTTTTCCCAATTATAAATTTCAACCGTTTATCCATGAGACAGGATGGATAAACGGTTTTTTTGTGCCACGAATTATCTGAAAACGTGAACTATTTTACTCAGTATGAAGCGTTTCACGGATGCCCTGGAAGTATTGCATTTAAAAGTCGGAGTCACTATACTGAAAATACAAAAAATACAGCCTGCGCAGGTAAATGTATTTACACTTTGTAATGTATAAGGAGGGGTATCATTCATGTCTAATGGTATGAAAGCTTTTTTCCAAAAGCTAGCAAGAGCATTTTTAATTCCAGTATCCCTGATAGGCGTGGCATCGCTTATCATGGCCATTGGCTGTATTTTCACTGATGCGGCGATTATTAAGATAGTCCCGTTTTTTGCCAGCACCCCCATTCAATATCTGGGGAACTGGATGGTAACCACAGGCGTTCAGGTCCTTCATAACCTGGCATTGGTCTACGCCATGGCCCTGGCGTTCGGTCTGGCGGCAGAAAAGAAAGAGTATGCGGCGCTGGGCGCGTTTATCGGATATTTCGCCCTGCTTAAGTCAATGAACCTTTTGATTACAACCTTCCCCAACGTAAGGGCCATGTTCCCTGAAACAGGCATCACGACGGTTCTGGGGGTGGAAACCGTCAATGTAGGGATCATGGGAGGTATCCTGGTAGGCGTCATCGTTGCAAACCTGCATAACAAATTCAAGGACATTAAGCTGCCTATGGCATTTTCCTTTTATCAGGGTACAAGATTTGTTCCAATCATATCTTTAATCGTGCTCAGTATTGTGGGACAGATTCTGCCGTTTCTCTGGGTATATGTGCAGAGGGCCATTGACGCATTCGCAAAGGTGCTGGGCAGTCTGGGCATCTTTGGTCCCTTTGTCTATGCGCTGGGGGAGAGGGCGCTGATCCCCACGGGCCTGCATCAGATATGGAATACCATTGTCAGGAATACGTCCGTGTCAGGTGTGTATACCTTTGCATCCGGGGCAGTGGCGGAAGGCACGGTTGCCGGATATGCACAGTATCTGGTGGAAGGCCTGCCTACTAATGCATCGCTGGCACAACTGGTTTCCTATTATTTCGGTCCGCAGATTCCCATGATGCTTGGCGGCCTTCCGGCAATCGCTCTGGCTATCTACAAATGTGCGGATGCGGATAAGAGGGAGAGCATTAAACCCCTGGTACTGGCCGGGGCGCTGACAGCCATCTTCGCAGCCATCTCAGAGCCCATTGAGTTCATCTTCCTGTTTGCGGCGCCGCTGCTTTACGTGGTCTACAGCTTCTATACCGGATTAAGCTGGCTGCTGTGCTTTATTCTGGGCAGCGGCGTGGGCGGCTCCAATTCCAGTATCATCGGGTTGTTTACCAATGGGTTCCTGCGTCCTGGCTCCAATGTTTGGGTGGTCTGCGTGATTACTGTGCTGGAGTTCGTGCTCTGCTATGTTACCTTCCGGTGGTGGATCATACATTTTGATGTAAAGACACCGGGGCGCGGGGGAGATTATGACGACTCACTGGCATTTGCGGCTGAGATTGCCAATATTGATATGTCTGCAGCAAAACCAGAGGCATCGGCAGGACTGGATACCAAGAATCCCGAGATGCTGAAGGCACAGCTGATTGTGAGGGGCCTTGGCGGTAAGGATAATATCACTGAAACAGAGGCATGTATGTCACGGCTTAGGGTAGTTGTTAAGGATTATTCCCTGATAGATGAATCAATCCTCAAAAGGACGGGCTGCAACGGGATTGTAAAAGTAAGCAGCAATGAAATACAGATTGTTTACGGCACGACCGTGACATTAATCAAGAAGACGGTTGACAAGGTCATAGAAAATAGTTAAGGAGAGAATGTAAAATGAAAAAGTATTCAGTAGTGATTGCAGGAGGCGGAAGCACTTACACACCTGAGATTGTATGCACCTTGCTTGCACATCTTGACAGGTTCCCTTTGAGGAAGATTAAACTGTATGATAATGATGGGGAGAGGCAGGACCGGCTGGCAGAGGCATGCAGGATCCTGGTCATGGAAAAGGACCCTGAAATTGAGTTCCTGGCAACCGTGGACCCAGAAGCGGCTTACACGGACATCGATTTCTGTCTGGCACACATCCGGGTAGGCAAACTGCCCATGCGTGAAAAAGATGAGAAGATTGCATTAAAGCATGGCTGCGTGGGACAGGAGACATGCGGTCCCGGCGGTATTACATATGGGATGCGCTCCATTGCCGGGGTGCTGGAAAACATTGATTATATGGAGAAATATTCCCCGGATGCCTGGATGCTCAACTACTCCAATCCGGCTGCCATTGTAGCTGAGGCCACCAGGCGGTTAAGGCCTGATTCAAAGGTCATCAATATCTGTGACATGCCCATTGGCCTGGAGGACAGCATTGCCAGCATTGCAGGACTTAATGACCGCAAGGAAATGGATGTACGTTATTTTGGACTGAATCACTTTGGATGGTGGTGTGATATCAGGGACAAGGCGGGCAATGACCTGCTGCCAAAGGTCAGGGATTATATGCTGGAAATGGGATTTGTGTCTCCGGCCATGACATCCAACCAGCAGGAACACAGCTGGAAGGATACTTACTACAAGGCAAAGGATGTGCTGAGCGTGGACCCCACCATGATTCCCAACAGCTATTTCAAGTATTATCTGTTCCCGGATTATGTGGTAGCGCACTCAGACCCCGGCCATACACGGGCCAATGAGGTCATGGAAGGAAGGGAGACAGAAGTTTTTACAGCCTGCAGGGAAATTGCAGAAAAAGGCACTGCAAAGGGCAGCTATCTGGAGGTGACGAATCATGCAACCTTTATCGTTGACCTGTGCATGGCCCTGGCGCTAAACACCCATGAAAGAATGCTGTTGATTGTTCCCAATAACGGTGCTATTGTTAACTTTGATGATGACGCCATGGTGGAAATACCATGCCTTGTTGGAAAGGATGGCTATGAGCCGTTATCCATCGGAAGGATACCCACGTTCCAAAAGGGGCTGATGGAACAGCAGGTGGCAGTGGAAAAGCTGGTAGTGGATGCATGGGAGGAAGGTTCTTACCATAAGATGTGGCAGGCATACACGCTGTCCAGATGCGTTCCCAGCGCCACGGTTGCCAAGGCGCTTCTGGATGATTACATAGAAGCTAACAAGGAATACTGGCCGGAATTGAAATAATGACAATGGACTGGGAGGTTGATAAGGTGTTGGGGATATTTAAGAAGAAAATCAGTGTCTGCGCTCCTTTTGATGGAAGGACCATGGATATGACCGAGGTCAGGGATCCTGTCTTTGCACAGCTTATGATGGGGGATGGATGCGCCCTCATACCGGCATCAGGAGACGTGCTTGCGCCTGTGTCAGGACGGGTGGAACTGGTTGCAGGGACAGGGCATGCCATATGCCTGAAGACGGAGGAAGGGCTTGAGCTGATGATCCATTATGGCATTGATACCGTAAAATTCGCAGGCAAGGGATTTGAGGTGAAGGCAGCCGTGGGACAGCAGGTCCGGGTTGGGGACCTGTTATGCCATGCGGACATGGATTTTTTCAAAAAACAGGGCGTTGACCTGACATCCCCGATACTGTTTCTGGACTCCAATCAATTTGCAGTTGTAAACAAACAGTTGGGAAAAGACGTGACAGCAGGGGAACCCATTTTCTCTGTTGTCAGAAAATAGGAGGGCTATAGTGCCAACATACGAATTAGGGCGTTCCACCTGTGAAAGGGAGGGCGTGGATTCACGGGGAATACTTGCCTTTATCCAGAAATTGAAAGAGCGTGATATCCATTTACATACTTTTACAATGGCACGGCATGGGAAGCTGATTGCCCAGGTTAACGCGTTTCCTTATAAAAATACATGCAGACATGTGGAGAATTCTGTTACAAAGACATTTACAAGCGTGGCAGTGGGCATCCTTTATGACAGAGGGCTGTTAAGCCTGGATGAATTGGTGTATCCTTATTTTTCCAATCCTTCGTATGCAGACAATGGATTGGAAACCCTTACCATCCGGCATCTGCTGACCATGACCCTGGGACAGGACGGACCTGACATGTTTGCGGCAGGGGACGAGAGCAGGGACTGGTGTGAAAGTATATTTGACAGACATATAACGGATCTGCCTGGAAGCCGTTTTTACTACAATTCCATGGCCTCCCATATGCTGTCGGCAATCGTGACAAAGATAACAGGCAAAAGCCAATGTGAATTTCTGAAAGAAAACTTTTTTGACCTGTGCGGGATTCAGGATTATGACTGGCTGGAAGATCCTTCTGGATATTCCATTGGCGGGGTTGGCCTTTATATGAAGGCAACGGATTTAATCAAGCTGGGGCAGCTGTTTTTAAACAGGGGCGTACTGAATGGACACCGGATCCTGTCAGAAGAATGGTGTGGCCTTGCCACCTCTAAGCAGATAGAAACCGCGCCCGGTTACCCGGCATATAAAACAGAAAGTACCCAGGGATATGGTTTCCAGATGTGGCGGTGTACGCACAACGGATACCGCGCTTCCGGATTATTCGGGCAGATATGCGTGGTGCTGCCGGATTGTGATACCACGTTTGTGATGAATTCATCCACATCAGGTTCACAGCCTCTTCTGGATACATTTTTTGAAACCGTTTATCCGTGTATCGGGAATGAGCCGCTAAAAGAGTGTCCTGGAAATGTGGAAAGAATCCGGGAACTGAGCCGTATGCTGGACGCGCAGCCAGTTACCGGCTGCGCCATGCCGGCGTACCAGGGTTCCATTAATGGCAGGAAAATACGTTTCCGGGATGCTGATAAATACGTACGTCTCACATTTCGTTCAGATGACTGCCGGTTTGAAATCGGAGAAGGGAACCGCACCTATTCCTGCTGCCTGGGGAATCAGGAATACAGGGCCGGGGCAACTGACCTGGACCAGTATCTGATGCGATACGGAAGCTACATGCAGACGGCAAGACAAAGGACCCATGTTCCGTCCGCCTATGGCTCCTACGCATGGCTGGGAGCTTCCCATTTGAGAATCCGGGTCCTGTTGGATGACCATACCTCATACAATGAATGGGATATTTATTTTGACAGCTATATGGCCAGGATGGATGAAAATTTTAAATATCTGATAGAAGGATACGATTACCATACGCAGAATATTCTGCTGATGCCATAAGTAAAGAAACGGAATAACAGGGGAAACCTGCTGGAAAGCCGGCTGATATGCGGCTTTTATCAGCAGGTTCCTTTTATTTATAAATTGATAAACCGTCCTCGTGCAGGGCATAATGATACAAAGGTGGGTTTAAAAATCCAAACACATCCTGGTACGAGAGGAGCAAAAGATATGAGGACGGAACAGTATCATATAGATGGCATGTCCTGCGCAGCCTGCAGCAGCGCGGTTGAACGTGTCACGAGAAAACTGGGCGGGGTGGAGGACAGCAATGTGAATCTGACCACCAACCGGATGGTGATTACCTATGATGAGGATCAGGTGACTTCCGGCATGATATGTGAGGCCGTGTCCAAGGCAGGATACGGCGCCAGCCTTTTGGAGGAGGAACAGGACAGGAAAAAGGAGGAAGAGGAATGGCAGCAGCAGGAGGAGCATCTGCAGTCCGCCAGAAACCGTGTAATCACGGCTGTCTGTTTTTCCATTCCGCTGCTCTACATTTCCATGGGACATATGCTTCCATTTACCCTGCCGCTGCCATCCTTTTTGGATATGGACAGGAATCCGCTGAACTTTGCTTTGGCGCAGCTGATCCTTACCGTGCCGATCCTGATCTGCGGTTACCGGTTTTATGTGGTTGGGATCCGTTCCCTTCTGAAGGGAAACCCCAACATGGATTCCCTGGTGGCCATCGGTACGGGAAGCGCATTTATCTACAGCTTAGTGATGACCTTGGGAATCCCGGCCGACCATATGAAGGCGCATCAGCTGTACTATGAGTCAGCGGCCGTGGTGGTAACCCTGGTGATGCTTGGCAAGTACATGGAGAGCCGCAGCAAGGGAAAGACCTCAGAGGCCATCCGCAAGCTGATGGAACTTGCGCCCGACACAGCCCTTCTTTATGAAAATGGTGTTGAGCGGGAGGTGGAAACAGGGCTGGTGGAAGCGGGACAGCATATACTGATCAAGCCTGGCAGCAGGATTCCCCTGGACGGGATCCTGGTACAGGGAAGCAGCACCGTGGATGAATCCATGCTGACAGGCGAGAGCATTCCGGTGGAAAAACAGGCAGGGGACCGTGTGATTGGGGGCAGCATGAATTATAACGGCGCAATGGAGGTGGAGGTCACCCATGTGGGCAGCGACACCACACTGTCGAAAATCATCCGCATGATAGAGGATGCCCAGGGCAGGAAAGCCCCCATATCCAAATTGGCCGACACGGTTGCCGGGTATTTTGTGCCTGCTGTCATGGTCATTGCCCTGGCAGCCGCCCTGCTGTGGTGGACAGTGGGAGGAAGGGACCTGTCCTTTGTGCTTACCATATTCGTGGCTGTCCTCGTGATTGCCTGCCCCTGTGCGCTGGGGCTTGCCACACCCACCGCCATCATGGTGGGAACCGGGGTCGGGGCCGGTCACGGCATCCTGATTAAAAGCGGGGAGGCCCTGGAAATCTGCCATAAGGTGGACGCCGTCATCCTGGATAAGACAGGAACCATCACAGAGGGCCGGCCCAAGGTGACGGATATAAGTGTTATCAGCGATACGGTGGTGGAGCAGGTATGGAAACTGGAGGGCGCGTCCCTGCCGGGTGTCACGCCGGCCAATGAGGCAGAAGACGGAACCCCGAAAGACAGTACAAAGGCAGCAAAACCTTCTGATGCAGAGAAAAAAGACCACCTTCTTTTCCTTGCAGCGTCCTGTGAACAGATGTCGGAGCATCCCCTGGGTCAGGCCATTGTCCTGGCGGCCAGGGATAAGCAGATGGAACTGGTGATGCCGGATTCATTTGAGAGCGTGACAGGTGCAGGAATCATGACTTCCTGGAAAGGATGGAAGGTGTCAGTGGGCAACCGGCGGCTTCTGGAGCATCTGAATGTCCCTGTATCGGAAGAAACAAAAAAGCAGGCGGCAGAATATGCAGGGGTGGGCAAGACCCCGATGTATGTTGTGGCGGACGGCCGTCTGGCCGGGCTGATCTGCGTTGCGGACACCATCAAAGAGACAAGCGTGGAGGCGGTCGGGAAAATGAAAAACCTGGGTGTGCAGGTCTACATGGTAACAGGGGATAATGAGAAGACCGCACAGTATATCGGCCGTCTGGCCCATGTGGACAAGGTGGTGGCAGAAGTATTGCCGCAAGACAAGGCAGATGTGGTAAACCGGTTGCAGAAACAGGGAAAAACAGTTATGATGGTAGGTGACGGGATTAACGACGCGCCCGCCCTTGTCCAGGCAGATGTGGGCTGCGCCATTGGAAACGGCAGCGACATTGCCCTGGAATCCGGCGATGTGGTGCTGATGAAATCCGATCTGATGGATGTGTACCGTGCCATCCGGCTTAGCAAAGCTACCATACGCAACATTAAACAGAACCTGTTCTGGGCATTCTTCTATAACACGCTGGGGATTCCTGTGGCCGCAGGCGCCCTGTATCTGTTAGGGGGTCCGCTTTTAAGTCCCATGCTGGGAGGATTAGCCATGTCATTAAGTTCTGTATGTGTGGTTGGCAATGCGCTCAGGCTCAGGAATCTGACGCTCTGATCATAAAATTAACCAAAGAAAAAGGATACAAGGACCATGCAGTTTAATTCATATCTGTTTATAATGTTATTTCTTCCGTCCTGCCTTGCAGGGTATTTCGGATTGCATCACATGGGAAAGAAGGAGGGGGCCAGGATGTTCCTGGCCGCCATGTCCCTTCTGTTTTTTGCCTATGGCAATCCATGGTATCTCGTACTGCTGTTAGCCAGCACCGGGTTTAACTGGCGGATTTCACGGCTCCTTCTTGGGAGAAGCAGGGGAACCGGCCGAAAGGAGGATGGGGACGCTGCCAACGGCAGACAGGATGGGGGCCGGAAAGCCATCCTTATTCTTGGCATCTTAGCCAACCTGGGACTTCTTTTTTACTATAAATACTCCAACTTTTTCCTGGAAAACCTGAACCTGTTCCTGAAACAGGATTTATTGCTGACAAGGATTCTCCTGCCTGTGGGCATCAGCTTTTTTACATTCCAGCAGGTGGCATGGCTGGTGGATTCCTATAGAGGCGAAACCGGGGGATACGGTTTCCTGGATTACGCCATATTCACCGTGTATTTTCCCAAGATTGCCATGGGACCCATCCTTTTGCACAGGGAATTCATCCCGCAGCTAAAGGAAGAGGCGCGCCAGAGGATGGATTCGGTGAATATGTCCAAAGGACTCATGGTGTTTGCGGCAGGCCTTTTTAAGAAAGTGATACTGGCGGAGTTTTTTGCGGGCCCGGTGGCATGGGGATTTTCACAGGTGGGATCCTTAAGCTCTTCCGATGCATTTCTTGTGATGCTGGCTTATACCTTCCAGCTGTATTTTGATTTCAGCGGGTACTGTGACATGGCAGTGGGCATTTCGCGGATGCTTAACCTGGAACTTCCGCAGAATTTCAATTCCCCCTACAAGGCGCTGTCCCCAGTGGATTTTTGGAAGCGGTGGCATATGACATTAACCCGTTTCCTTCGCAATTACATATATTTTCCGCTGGGCGGCAGCAGAAAAGGGACTGTGCGCACCTATGTGAACGTGATGCTTGTATTCCTGGCCAGCGGCCTGTGGCATGGGGCCAACTGGACCTTTATCCTGTGGGGACTGATCCACGGGGCAGCGCAATGCCTTAACCGGATGTTTGACCGGCAGTGGAACCGGCTTCATACAGCGTTCCGGTGGATGGCCACCTTCCTGTTCGTGAACCTGAGCTGGGTCATATTCAGGGCCGACAGCATTTCCCAGGCAAAACAGTTTTTTAAGAGACTGGTGGGTTTTGAAAACATGCAGATAAATCCGGGGTTTGCAGACAGCTTTAAGATGGTGGAACTGCCCCAGGTGTTCCTGAACCACAGGCTCATGACCATATTCCTGATTTACGGCATTGCGCTCCATCTGGTGATGAATACCAGGAACATGGCCGAGGCAGGGCTTAAGCCCACCGTGCTCAGGGGCGCCGGGACAGCGGTGCTGCTTGTGTGGTCGGTCATATCACTGGCGGGGATTTCCACATTTATTTATTTCCAGTTTTAAGGATTTCCAAATTTAAGATTTTCTATTTCATTGACATTTACAGGAGACGCAGCATTGGATAAACAGACAGATAACAAGGATGGACAAAAGAAATACTGGGGAAGATGGCTGGGCTTTACACTGGGGCTTACCGCTTTGGGGCTGGCTGCCCTGGGAGGGCTTGTGGCAATAGTGGACCCATTTTTCCATTACCATCAACCACTGAAAGGGCTTGCATATACATTGGACAGCGAGCGTTACCAGAATGACGGCATCAGCCGGCATTTTACCTATGATGCGGTGCTGACAGGCACATCCATGTCAGAAAACTTCAAGGTATCCAGCTTTGACAGGCTTTTTGATGTGAAGGCCGTCAAGATTCCTTATGGAGGAGGATACTACAAGGAGGTGGATGAAGCGGTGCGCCGGGCCATTTCCTATAATCCGCGGATTAAGATGGTGTTCAGAAGCCTGGATAAAAGCTTTTTGATGTATGATAAGGATCAATGGAATCCCACAGCGCCGGCGCCGGACTATCTGCTGGATGGTAATCCGTGGAATGACGTGAATTACATATGGAACAAAGAAGTGATTTTTGGCAATGTGCGCAGCATATTAAACAGGACAAAGGCAGGGGCGGACATGACCACCTTTGATGAGTATATGCACTGGGCGCCTGACAAGGAGTGGGGCAGGCAGGCTGTGCTGCGGACCTTTGAACGCCCGGAAGGGAACATGGAGCCAATGCCTTTTACCATGGAAGACAGACAGATGGTTGAAGGCAATGTGGAACAGAATATACTGGCCGTTGCAAGGGCTAACCCGGATATTATATTTTATTGCTTTATCCCGCCCTACAGCATTGCGTACTGGGACAGCGAGCTTGTGGCAAAGGGGGATTTTGAGCGTCAGCTTTCAGCGCTCCGCCTGATGGCTGACATGCTTCTTACCTGTGACAACATCCGGCTGTTTGGGTTTGACGACCAGTTTGACATTATCTGCGACCTGGATAATTATATGGATGTCATCCATTATTCTGAGCAGGTGGGGGACCGGATATTGGAGTGGATGGCGGCAGGAGAGCACAGGCTGACCCGGGATAATGTGGACCAGTATTTTGAGACAATAAGGGATTTTTATGGGAGCTACGACTATGGCAGGATTTACGATTAAAGGGAATGTAAAATGCGGAAAAATAAAATTGTGAATTTTTTAAAAAACTTTGACAATTTATGGTTGACATTCTTCCATATTTGTATTATACTACCAGAGGTATCGAGGCGTGGCTCAGTTTGGTAGAGCGCTGCGTTCGGGACGCAGAGGCCGCGTGTTCGAATCACGTCGCCTCGATTTACCTTTAGGCCTGATGGTCAAGCGGCTAAGACGACGCCCTCTCACGGCGTAAACCCGGGTTCGATTCCCGGTCAGGTCATGATGGCAAGGCTGTTGCTTAGGCAGCAGCCTTGTTGCATCAAAGGAATGGCAATTGCTGTTCGGATGCCACTGTAGCGCAGTTGGTAGCGCAACGCATTCGTAATGCGTGGGTCGCCGGTTCGAGTCCGGCCAGTGGCTTTATTGAAAAGTAGGTATTTACAAGGAAAAGGGAAGATTAAGGTAAAGGGACCGTCCGATTATGGGCGGTTTTCTTATTTGGCACACCTTAACCGCCCAAACTGCCATATACGCTTTTTCACAGGCCGTTTCTTGTGGGGCTATGCAAAATATTCTACTATCCTATGTTATCAATGCTAATCAATTTATGAATTGACTAAAGTAGCTAATAAATCTATGTTTTGATAGAATATCCCGGTTTTCATTGGCTCCGTTTTAGTTACTAGAGCAGTCAATTTTCTATCTAAGAACCCCATTTTTTCTTGTCTCAATTCTCCGCCGAAATTCACAGTCTTTATAGCGTGTGCAAGTAATTTGGCAGGAAAATTATTTTCGAAAAAGTCATTCACTTGTTCTGGTGTTGTACAACACATGAATAAGGAGATATTTTTGGTAAGTAGTTCTTTCAAATTACGCTCACAAAACAGCCGTACTTCTTTTTGGATTTTTCCAACATAGATTGATCCACCAATAATAACCCAGTCGTATTGCTGAAAATCTATCGCACCTACATTCTTCAAGTTTACAAGTCTGCATTCGCCGTTTAGCTTACTTTTAAGTGCCTTTACACAATCTTCTGTGCAACCATACTTACTTGAATACATAATAATTGTTTTCATTCTTGTTCTCCTTGTCGCAAAGCATTTTCTATGGCTTTCCTGATAGTATCGCTACTATAAGTCGCAGAAGTAATCGCATCTGCTTCCAATGACTGTTGTTCAATAATATTGTCAACGGTAAAACCTTTTTCAATTTACTTTAGAGACGTTCATTGTAATATTCCTCCCAAAAGAATTTGCACAAAATCATCTACAAGTTGATTAAAATTATCAGTTAGATGTAGCTGATTTTCAATTGAGCTTATTGTAAATCCAAGTAATGCACTTATAATCATCCATGAAGTATTCGCAATATTGGGTTTAAAAACATTTTGCGCGATACCAACGGCAAAGATATTATCTAACATAGATATTCCTGGATTATTTGGTGTACTATTATCACTATCGTTTGCAAAGATAACATTTATACCGCTATACATAATTGCCTTTACCATTTCTGGCTCACCACAAAGTCCCATTATAAATGCACGCATAATTTCATGGATTTTTTTATCTCTTGATAGTGCAGTATCTTCATTTAGTATAGCAACGATATCATTTAAGACGTTGCTATATAACTCATCAGACATATCGGTAATAATTCCTGCTTTATCCTTATAATAAATATAAATTGTAGTCGGAGAATACTCAATTTTGGTTGCTATTTTCCGTATAGATAATTTTTCATAGCCTTCTTGCTCAATGATTTGAATTGCAGCGTTTTGTTGTAGGTTGGCCCTTGTGTTTTCAGTTGTTTTATTATGCCCTTATCAAGAACCTTTAAATGTTATGAAAGATAAACTGGCACTATAGATTCAATATATGTCACAGACGGATTTTCTGAAATGAACAGGATTCGTTTGCTATTCTTGTACAAAAACTGTTAGGGCTTGCATACCGCTATACAAGACAACAATGATATTTTTAGTGTTGTCAATTTGCACACCATTATTGGGCTCTAGATTATTTGCTGCTCCTTTTGGGTAAAATGTGATATTCCAGTAGATGACGTTAGTTGAATCAGCGTAAGCGTCAAGTGAATTTCCATCATTTACAAATGATAGAAGATGGGAACCCATACCGTCCGTAAGCGCATTTCCTTGAATAATCATAGCAGATTCATTAAAATCTATTTTGTACGTTGATACAGAGAGGGTAGAGGAAACCGTATCAGACCTACCCGTATGCCACTGCAGTCCTGTTCCGTCAAACGGGTTATCTGCATAAGCTATTTCCTTCCAAGTACCGAGTAAACTTGAATAATCCCCAACTTGGATTTGCGTGAGATTCATCTCTGTCATTTTGGTGTCTTGCGTTGTGTTGGGGGGCATCGTGCTTTTTGGTGAATCGCCGATACATCCTGTTTGAAATATTAATACAATGATTAATACAATGATACACATAAAAAGAATGAATTTATACTGTGAAAAAGATTTCATTTTTATACTCCTTTGTAAAGGAAATTGCAGGACATTGGCTTTGCAGGTTCCGCCTTGACTTCTCAGATCGGCTACGTCCCTATGCTCGTTCAGTATATAGTAGTATAACACATCAGCAGCTTCTGTGATTATTATATTGATTCCTCTTAAGTGTGTTTTAAGCTTTTACACAATAAAATCAGGGGTAAAATAATGGGAGTTTCGGTCCTGCAATGAATTGTTGCGTGACCATACCAGGCATTCTGTGGTATGTTTAATACATAAAACAGTGTGCCGGGAGGAATCATGATGAGCAGCATAGGGAAAAATATAAGGAACCTGAGAAAACAGAAAAAGATGTCCCAGGAACATCTGGCAGGGCTATTGCATGTTACAAGGCAGGCTGTATCCAATTGGGAGAACGGAGTTTCCCAAAGTTAAAGATACCACATCAATCCCACGCGGACTTTTGCTCAACCGATACAGCCGGAGGGCTGGATAACAAGAAAAGGCGGTATGCGCCCCGTGGAGGGGTAGCGTACCGCCTTTTCTTGTGGGGGTTTCCAAAGGGGGCAACGCCCCCATTTGGCACACGACTTTGCGAAGCAAAGTGTAGTGTGTTATACGCTCTGCCGGCGTTGCCGTGAAAATGCCGTTGCCGCCGGGGAGGGCAAGGGCATTTGAAGCGGCAGGAAAACAGGGCTGTGCTTGCGTGGCGTGGAGCCGCAAGCGCAGGTCTGGACTCATCAGCAGACAGGGCGTATATGAAAGCCCCAGTTCCTCGTCCTACGCTCCAACTTGTGGACAAAGTGTCCCGAAGTTGTGGCCACACTCCCGGAAAAGTAGCAGGACAACGGGCAACCGTCAAGGCTGAAATGAACGGGTTTACACCCGGCCTTGACCTCCGCCCGCTGTCCCGCTGGATGGGTGGACAAGGCGGCCAATCCCTCAAAGTGCTTGGCCGCTCTCTTTCTGATTTTGAGGTATTCAGTTTTTCAAAATTGAATAATCAAAATAAATTTTTTCGATTGAAAAAATTTTATTTGTTATCATCTTCAATGCCATATTTTTTCTTTTGCCGAATCACATAATTACTGATTTTTTCATCATATAGTGGATACTGGTAATCCAACTGGCATGCCACTTCTGACGAAACCTCCCGGAACAATGCCATACATTGTTCAAAGGATTCCCACATATGGGGATAGGAATCCATATTATAAGTGGACATAAGTCGTTCCCACAATTCCTCTGGGACATATTGCTTCATAAATTTATAGTTTTTTCCCAAACTGAAATGAAATCCCTGTTTGATACCAATCAGCCAGGAAATCATGCGAAGCAATTCTTTTCGTACTATATCATTCATATGGTCAATAGCAAAAAGAATTTCTTTGCGGCATAAGCCCTTTACTACATATGTTGTAGTATTCCAAAATTCATTACAGCAATCGTCAAACATTCTTTGAGTAGGCTTCTGCAAGTGGTAGTCTATATCCGTTGGTATTGGCGGCTTTACGATACGGTTGTCTTTATCCAACAGTAACTTTACCAGTTTATCCCATGTAAAATACTCGTCTATCAGTTCCAGCGGCAGCAAAGTTAAATCTATCTTAACATCATCAGTAAACAGCATTAAATATGAAAATCCCTTTTCTACAGCTGGAAATAATTCCATATCTTCCGGCTTTTGCAGAATCAACCTTTCACCAAATATATCTAGCCATTTATCATCACTTGTGAAGCTGTCCATATCCGTAACAAAAAAAGTAATATCAAAATCCTGAAAATCATCAGGCGGAATATTTGTATTTGTTCTAGATCCTTCCAAAGTAACCATGCGAATGCGTTTGTCTGTTTTTGCAAAATTCAAAACAATATCATAAACTTCCTTTTCTGATCTCATTTTTATCTCCTCCAATTATTGAAATAGGTGTGAAGCCATTTTAGGGCTTTCCCGCCTTGATTACCCTTTAGCAAAGACGGGCGGGACTGTCAACGGCGGCGCATGAAATGCGCCGTTCATCTTGACCGTTGACTGGCTCGGCTGGCTTTGCTATCTCTCGATAAATTGTACCGAAATATTGAATTATTCTGGTACATACAAATAGCAACCTTTCACATGGTCATTTACAATTCCGATTGCCTGCATATACGCATATATAATCGTGCTGCCTACAAACTTAAAGCCTCGTTTTTTTAAGTCTTTACTGATTCTATCTGAAAGTGGCGTTGTTGCAGGAATGTCCGCTTCCGATTTGAAATGATTATGAATCGGTCTATTCTTAACATAAGACCAAATAAACTTATCAAAACTTCCGTATTCTTCTTGGATTTTGATAAATTGCTGTGCGTTTGTGATTGTCGACTTAATTTTTAATCTATTGCGAACAATATTGGGATTTTGCATTAACTCATCAATTTTAGTTTCGTCATAGAGAGCAATTTTTTGATAATCAAACTCGTTGAAGGCTTCCTTAAATGCAGCTCTTTTATTTAATATCGTCAGCCATGATAATCCGGCTTGCATACCTTCAAGAACCAACATTTCAAATAGTTTTCTATCATCATGAACGGGCTTTCCCCATTCCCCATCATGGTATTCTTTATAGAGTTCTGTGGTTGCCCACGAACATCTTTCTCTATCGTCTTTCTTCATGGTATCCTCCGTTTTGTAAAATTTGTTTTTGTCGCCCACTTATTTTCTCCCCCGCTGTGGGTTTGGATTTTTCAGCAAGTCCGACTTCTGTGCAATCTTTTTCAGCCACTTCTTTTCTTCCTCAGACAGCTTCTTGTAATTCAGTTTAAGCCGCTTACAGATAAACGCCAAAGCCGCTTGCTCCGGGTCGCTGTCCTCTCTGGCGGTTTCCTCGGCGGTCTGCAAGAAATCTTCCAGAGGATTGTCCTCCGGAACGCTGAAAAAATCGTTCTTATGCGCTTCCCGCAGGTCAAGGGCTATCTTGTTTATGTCCTGCTGTATCACATAGCGGCAAAAGCTGTCATCGTCAATGTGGGCGGCGATAAGCTGTCTTAACTGCGGGTCAGTCAAGCCGGGATTGTGTTGTTTCATAATTGTTGCACTCACAGCGTCCACAATGGCGTTTGCGCTCTGCACCTGTTTTCCTGCCACGCCATTCACATAAATTTCAAGGTCAGCCATGAGCCGGGGAAAATCCGGGTGTGCCGCCAGTTCACACAAGAGAGAATTGTCCACCCGCCCGCTTTTCAGCAATTCAATCATATCGTCACTCAAACGCAAGTCTGCAAGATCGGTGTTTGGGTGATTTTTGGTTTCGGACAGCCCCAGCAGATAATCGGCGGTCACGCCGTAAAACTTTGCCAGCTTGATAATGGCATAGTGGCTGATGTCCTTGAAGTCCTCCGCTTCATAGCTGCCCAGCGCAGACTTGGAGAGATGGGTCTGCTCCGCAAGTTGTTCCAGCGTCAAGCCACGCTCCACACGCAGGTCTTTTAGCCGTTCCTGTATGGATAACTCCATGCTCTCCCTCCTTGTTTGTTCAATAAACGGGAAATTAATTTCCTCTGTATGCCGAATGAAAAATGACTTTCTTTCCTTTACTTTTTGCAAACGCAATTTCTTTTGAAACTTGATTTCCAATGTATCCTTGAATATCCACAACATAAATTGCATCGGAGAGTTCGATTTTTCTATAATGCGCATTTTCAAGAGAGACCTGTTCCATAGGTGTAATATCCAAATTATCTACATTATATACACATTGTAAAACATTCATATTATGTTTTGTTTCTAACAGAAATGCTATCCTTTGCATTTCTGTTTCAAATTTCATACTTCCACATATTGTAACTGTTTTCATCCTGCACCTCGTTCAATTTCGATTTGTCGTTCCGTTGTTTCCATTCTACCACAATTCCGAGAGCGTGGAAATAGGGAGTTTTCCGGGCGGATTTCCTACCTTTCGGATATACGGAACGGGCGGTCATTTAGGTGTAGACTTAGGGTAGTTCATCGATGGACAGCACCTTGAAAACAGAATGACCGTCCGAAAAGGGATACCCCGGCTGGGGAAGCACCGCAAGGAGCCGGACTTCGGGACAAAATGTCCCGAAGTATGGGGAGCGTGCCAACGCCGGAACACGCCGCTATTGTCGGGGCCCCCGCAAAGCCGCATGGCTTTGTGGGGAGAGGAGGAGCAGCGGAGCGAGTGAGTTTTGCCGCTTGCGGCGAAACGAGCGATACGCAGCTTGCGACGACGAGGCAGGAAGCCTTTTCGGGGAGAACGGCAACGGAAAGCAAAATGGAGGGAACGCATGAGAGATAACCCCTATAAAAACTTGCCGCCGCTGGAACGCAGGCCGGACGGTTCCCTTTACCGCATGACACCGGCGCAGAGGAAACAGGCGGCCAGCCTGATACGCCGGGAGTGCTGTTGCTGTGAGGACGGCAACTGCATTGTCCTTGACGATGGGGACACCTGCACCTGCCCGCAGACAGTTTCTTTCTCGGTCTGCTGTAAGTGGTTCCGCTGGTCGGTCTTGCCGCTGGACGGGACGCTGGAAGCGGAGATTTTCCGGGATAAGGACTTGAAACGCTGTGCGGTCTGCGGCGGCGTGTTCGTCCCCAAATCCAACCGGGCAAAATACTGCCCCGGCTGTGCCGCCAGAGTTCACAGGCGGCAGAAAACAGAAAGTGAACGGAAAAGGAGGTCTGCTGTGGACAGTTAGGAGCGAAAAAAGCCTTGATTTATCAGGCTCCGCAAGCCCCAAACCGGGGCAGGTGGTATAAAGTATCGCCCACCCCGGAAAACGGGCTTCTAACCGTCCACAAAACGCACTATGACAAATACCATCTATATCCATCAGCCGAAAAAGGCGTTCAGCTTCACCCGGCTCCCGAATTTCCTCTTTGAAGCCCCCACATTCAAGCCCCTGTCTAACGAGGCAAAGGTTCTGTACGCCTTTATCCTGCGCCGGACAGAGTTATCCCGCAAGAATGGGTGGGCGGATGACT